>Ga0075418_10000967_pt1 | contig 31617 bp, 25 predicted proteins | sample SoiMetdeltSBSDD2_FD_81776 | JGI IMG/M metagenome (GOLD analysis project Ga0075418, IMG submission 81776) | Bulk soil microbial communities from a Populus tree surrounding site in Tennessee, USA - Soil MetaG P. deltoides SBSDD2 | ecosystem: Environmental > Terrestrial > Soil > Tree plantation... | reverse complement strand
CAGCAGGTGCAGGATCGTGGCGTGCAGGTCGTTGACGTGGACGCGGTTTTCGACTGCTTTGTGGCCCAACTCGTCGGTCGCGCCGTAGAGGGTGCCCCCTTTCGCCCCGCCGCCAGCGAGCCAGAAGGTAAAGGCGTGCGGGTTGTGGTCGCGGCCGGTGCCGCCGGTTTGCACGATCGGCAGGCGGCCGAATTCGCCACCCCAAATGACGAGCGTGCTATCGAGGAGGCCCCGCTGCTTGAGATCGGACAAGAGGCCCCCGATGGGTGTGTCGGTCTCGCCGGCAAACTGCGTGTGGTTTCCCTTGATGTCGGCGTGGCCGTCCCAACTGCGCTCGTTTTCCATGCCGCCGGAGTAGATCTGCACGAAGCGGACGCCCCGCTCGACCAGCCGCCGGGCCATCAGGCACTGTTTGGCGAAATGGTCGCACCGTTTTTCGCCAATGCCGTACAACTTGTGGATGTGTTCCGGCTCCTGCTGGATGTCGATGGCATCGGGGGCGGCGATCTGCATCCGGTACGCCAGCTCAAACGACTCGATGCGAGCGGCTAGCTCCATTTCCTGCGGAGTCTTTTCGAGCTGGCGGCGGTTGAGCTTCGCGAGCAGGTCAAGCTGCGCCCGCTGCTGCTGATCAGTCATCTCCTTGGGCCGATATAGGTTGTCGATCGGGTCGCCGTCGGGCTTGAGCCACGTCCCCTGGAAGACGCTGGGGACGAAGCCGGCCCCCCAGTTTTGCGAGTATCCTTTGGGCAGGCCGCGACCGAGCGGGTCGGTCATGGCCACGAATGCCGGCAGGTTCTGGCTTTCGCTCCCCAGGCCGTAGGTGACCCACGAGCCCAGGCAGGGAAAGCCCATCCGCGGCGTCCCCGAGTTGATCATGAACAGGGCCGGGGCGTGGTTGTTGCTGCCCGTGTAGCACGAGTAGAGGAACGCCATGTCATCGACGTGCTCGGCCATCTTCGGAAAGATCTCGCTGACCCATGCGCCGCACTTGCCGTACTGGGCAAACTTGAACGGCGACTTCATCACCGGCCCGACCTGGGCGGTGAAGAACCCCGTGTTTTTGTCAAAGCCTTCCAGGGGCTTGCCGTCGAGCTTCTCGAGGGTCGGCTTGTAGTCCCACGTATCGACCTGGCTGGGCCCGCCGTTCATGAACAGCCAGATGACGTTCTTGGCCTTGGCCGGGAAGTGACTTTTCTTGGGCGCCAGCGGATTGAGCCGCGGATCGGCGGCGAGCATTCCCGCGGCATTGGTCTCCGCTGCGGCGGCGCTGGACAGCAGCCCTTCGTCGGCCAGGAGCGACGCAAGGGCCAAGAGGCCTGCTCCGCCGCCGGCCTGGGCGAGGAGTTGGCGGCGGGAGAGCAAATGTGTTTTAGCCAGTGAATTGTTCATTTTCACTACTCCACGTACACAAACTCATTGAGTCCAAACAGCACCTGGCACAAATCCGCCAGTGCCAGTTCGCGGGCGGCGGAAGTCTCATTTCCTCCCGCGGCATATGACGCGTCCTGCGACTTCAGGAACGCCACTGTGTCGGACAACTCCGTTGCATCCGGTCGGCGGCCAATGGCAGTCAGATACCCGACATTCACCGCATCTTCCGGGGATTTCTCGTACGCCGGCAGCAGACTAATGGCAAAGTTGTGAGCATAACTCCTTACCTGTGCATTGTTCATGAACATAAGTGCCTGCGGGGCGATCGTCGTGCTCGGCCGGCCGCCTACGCTCACCAGCGGCTCCGGCTGGTCGAAGAGTTGCATCATCGGCACCAGCTTGCTCCGCTTGACCATGAAGTAGATGCTGCGGCGCTTGTGCGACTCGTCGAGCGTGCCGGGGCCGAACATCGTCTCGTCGAGCGTGCCGCTGACGAAAAGCATGTTGTCGCGGACGATCTCCGCTTCCAGCCGCCGCGGCTGGAAGCGCCACAGATAGGCATCTTCCGGATCAATCTTCGCGTCCGCGTCGTCGTACGCAGACGACTGCATGTAGACGCTGCTAGTCATGATCAGCTTGTGCATCGGTTTCAGCTTCCAGCCGCCGCGGATCAATTCCTTAGCTAGCCAGTCGAGCAATTCGGGATGCGTCGGCCGCTGACCTTGCACGCCGAAATCGTTGGGCGTACTGACAATCCCCTGGCCCAGGTGGTGCTGCCACAGCCGGTTGACGATGACCCGCGCGAGCAGATGTCCTGCGCCGTGCTCGGTATCGGTGATCCAATTGGTCAGCGACCGCCGGCGAAAGCTGACCTTCGCCCCTTCCGGCGGTTTCTCCTGCCAGCGATTCTCTTTCTCGGGCGCGGTCATCAGGACCTGCAAAAAGCCTTGCGAGGCGACCCCCATCTTCTGATCGCAATCGCCACGTTTCAAAAAGTACGACTCCTCAAAAAAATCCGCCCCCTGCGTGTGATGGCGGATAGGCGTCACCCCTTCGCTGCAAACTTGCACCAAAGTCGAGTTCGGCTTGGGGGCCTTGGCCAAATTGTCCTGCACGATGCCGTTGAGCCTTTGCCACTCGCCGTCAAACTGGCTGCCGTACCACTTGGTGAGAGTGCTTGCCTGCTCCGGCGTGCGCTGGTCGGCGGCCGCTTCAAGCGCGACCAGCACACGCTGCGGCACGCCTCCGCTCTCTAGTGCCAGCGGCTTTGGCGTGGTGGTGATGGCCAGCCGCGGCCGGCCCAGGTTGTGGTGCTTGTTGTTCTGATGGTCGAGCGTGAACGTGAGCTTCACTTCGCCGTCGGCATTCAGCGGCTCTGCCAGTTCGAACACGGCAACATGATCCTTGCCGAACTGCGGATCGACGGCCCAGCCCGATTTCTTGTCGTCGTCAATCGCGAAGCGAACGAATAGATCGGGCTGCTCGAAAGTGGCCTGTGGATTGGCAAGCTTGATCGGTTTTGCGTCGCCGCCGGCCGCCGGCTGATACGTGACCTTGAAATCGGTCAAGGCGATGTTGCCGTTGCCTGCGCGGCCCGGCCCCCCCTTCACAAGTGACGGATGCGACAGGGCCTCAAGTCGAATGCCGGTGATGGTCTTGGCAGCAGTAGTGGCGACGAACGTATACGTGTCGAAATCGGCGTTGGCGCCGCTGGCCACCACGGAGCCGTCCGCTTGTTTGGTGAACGTGGCATTTCCCGTGGACTTCATCTCGGCAAGATCGAGGATTACCCATTTCGATTCTCGCAGACTGGCCGCCGCCTCGGACTTCTCCCACTTGGCCAGCTTGCCCGTGAGCTGCTCGCGTTCATAGTTCTCCAGTGCCGCTGCCAAGGGCTGATGCTCGGCATCGAATGCCGCCTTGGCTTTTTTGTAGGCTGCCGGTTCGAGATTCACCTCCAAGTTGCTGCGGACCGTCGTCGTGAACGTCGAAAGGAACCGGTAGTAGTCAGCCTGCGGGATCGGATCAAACTTGTGGTCGTGGCAGCGGGCACAGCCAACGGAGAGTCCGAGCATCGCGCTGCCGGTCGTCGCCGCCATGTCATCGAGCGCATCGTACCGCGTTCGCTCCACTTCGTTGGCGGTGATCTGCGTGGGAAAAACGCCGCAGCCCAAGAAACCAGTCGCCATCAGAGCCAGCGGGTTTTCCGGCTCGAATTCGTCGCCCGCTAGCTGCCACTTTACGAACTGGTCGTACGGCATGTCCTGGTTGAGCGCCTTGATGACGAAGTCGCGGAAGTGGAAGGCGTACGGCCGGTCGTAATCCTGTTCGAAGCCGTGGCTCTCGGCAAACCGGGCCGCATCGAGCCAGTGCCGTCCCCACCGCTCGCCGTAATGCGGATTCTCCAATAGCTTGTCGAGCAGTTTTTCATAGGCCTGCGGATCGGAGTCGTTCACAAACACTTCCACTTCCTCGGGATTCGGCGGCAGGCCGATCAAATCGAAATACGCCCGGCGAATCAGCAGGCGTCTTTCCGCGGCCTCGTTCGGCGTAAGTCCTTTGGCCTCCCCTACCGCCAGCACGAACGCATCGATCGGAGTACGAACCCACGCGGAATTCTTCACGGCGGGCGGCTCGCGACGGACCAGTGGTTGAAAAGACCAAAACTCGCGGGCTTTGGAGTCCACGACCGTGCTAGTCCACGAGTCGGGATCGCGGGGATTGTCGACCAGCGGTTTGTCATACGGCGCACCCAGATCGATCCACTTGACGATCGCGGAAATTGCCTCGTCGGGCAGCTTGTCCATCTCGTGAGGCATGTGCGGTTGCTCGCGGTGCATGATGAACCGCACCACGTTGCTGTCCATCGCTTTGCCGACGACGACCGCCGGCCCCTTGGCCCCGCCGCGCACGAGTCCCTTGCGCGTCGCCAGGTCGAATCTCGATTCGACCGCGTCACCGCCGTGGCAATCAACACACGACTCGGCCAGTATTTGCCGCACTTTCGCTTTGAATAGTTCGATCCCCTCCTTCATTTTCTCCGCGTGCGCCGGGTCAAATTCCATCTTGGGATCGGGCGTGGGAGTTTCGGCGGTCGCCATTGCCGCGGCAATCATGGCGATGACAAGTGCGCCCGCCACCTGGCATCGCAGGAGCCGTTGAACAAAGCAATCCTTAAGAATTCGCAAAGGCATTTCGGCAGGACCTCGCTGGAGTGCAGCCGCGTAGCTGTCTGGGGGGAGGCAGCCCGCTGGCTGCCCAAAAACATGCCGCTGTCGTGCTTGCCGAACCAGGGCATGTGAAGGGTGGCAGGTATACGTCCTATGCTACCGCGACATCCCGCAGCACTGCAACTCGCGCAGAGGGATGCAACGGGCGATGTTCGAGTCCGGTGGGTAATTGAAGTTTTGATTTCCAGGCGGCCCAGTGGGTAAACACCGCTTTGGAGTCTCCTATCGGGCATCCCGCCGATTACAAACTCCCCGCCAACATATAGCACGCAGGGTGTTGCGCCGCTCGTTTGCAAAGCGCCACTGAAGAGCGAAAAAGAAGGCAACATCGGGAGCGACTCCGAGAATCTTTCCGAGCCAGTGGGTCATCATTCCGCCCGTTGCGAATCAGCAGATATCCGCTAGCAGCTTCACTCGCCCTTGCGGCAAATTCGCCGACTTTCCTATACTCCCGCCCCCGCGGGAATGCCCGATCGGGACTCTCTTCAAGATTGCAATAGACGCCCGTAGTCACGGAGCCGAGTACATGTCTGTGCATTTCGTGGCGAGTCGATTCGCTCGCGTCACGCCCGTTGCCCTTGGTTGCGTGATTGCCGCTTTGGCCACGCCTGCCGCCGGCCAACGCGGCAGTTCCGGCGCCGGGTCGCTTCCCCCCCGTCGGGCCGCCATCACGGCCGAGTCGACGGCCACCTTGGAGGACCAGCGACCAGCCGCATCGACGGCGCGCAGCAGCGGCAGCACGAGCGCTGGCAAGATTACGGTCGGCCCGTCAGAGAATTACTTTCAAAAGAAGCGTACCGCCGCGCCGCCGAGGAACTACGTCATCGATTCGCAGGGCAATCCACGCGCCTACCAGGAACGATCGGGCAATCTCGTTGTAACCAAAGGAACAGGCGTTTTGCCGAGCGAAGACGGCCAGGTATGGCGCGAATATGACATCTCACCCTACACGTTCCGCGTCAAGGGAAAGACCAGGCCGGAGCAGGCAATCATTGACTGGATCCTCCGCGAGACGGGAACCGACGTTTGGTTCAGCCCGCCGCTGGGCGTGCTGAGCGCCGATAGCCGCACCCTCCGTTGCTACCACACGCCGCAGATGCAAAAGACAGTGCAAAGCGTCGTCGAACGTTTCGTCAACGCTAGCGGCGAGGCGCACGTGCTGGCGATTCGCGTGATGACCCTGACCAGTCCGAGCTGGCGCGTCAAAGCGCTGCCGCTGGTCAAGCCGGTCGATGTCAAATCTGCAGGGGTAGAAGCGTGGCTGCTGTCCAGAGAGAATGCCGCCGTTCTCGTAGCCGACCTTAAGCGCCGCGGCGATTACCGCGAGCTGAATGCCCCCAACCTGCAAATCCAAAGTGGCCAGTCGGAGACCATCGCCAAGACCACGCCGCGACACTACGCCCGCAGCGTCCGTCCCACAAGCGTCTTTCCTGGCTACGAAGTGGTGCCGGGGCAGCTCGACGAGGGCTTTGCGCTGAACGTCAGCTCACTCATGTCGCTGGACGGCAAGGCCTGCGACGTCGTCGTCAAATGCAACGTGGACCAGGTGGAGAAACTGGTGCCGATCAGCCTGGAGATTCCTGTCGGCGGCGTCACGCAGAAGGTACAAATCCAGGTGCCGCAGCTCGTGTCGTGGCGGTTGCACGAGCGGTTTCGATGGCCGTCGGACCAGGTGCTGCTGCTGTCTTGCGGTGTCGTGGCCAGCCCCACCGGCGAGGCAACGACACCCATCCCGCTTTTGGGGTCGCTTTCCGGCGGCAACAGCCGTGCCGACGCTCTGCTGATGATCGAACACAAGGGGGCGGGCTATCTGGGACCGGTTGAGTTTGTGCCTTCCCAGTTGTCGCCTGCGGCCGCCGGCGGCACGACCAGCAACTCTGCCAGTGGACCTGCCGCCACGACCGCGACGCCGAGCGTTCCGAGCTTCATCAACACGCGGGGGCGGTATTAATGGCACGGGTCAGGAGGCAGGAGGCAGGAGGCAAGGGAGAGGTTACAGGGTTCAGGGTTCAGGGTTCAGGGGACACATTCCTGACTCCTGAATCCTGGCTCCTGACTCGTTTTCTGTGCCTGCTCCTGGCCCTTGCTAGTTCCGGCTGCCGCGGATTCCACGCCGGCCAGCCGCCGGCGCAAATCGAGAATCCGTTGTTTGTGCCGGCGATGGACCGCGAACTGCTCTGGAACCAGACCGTGGACGCCGTAGACGACTATTTTCGCATCGAGCGCGAAGAGCGCGTACGATTGACCGGCGGCGTCCTCACGGAAGGGCGTATCGATACGTTTCCCACCACCGGCTCCACGCTGCTGGAGCCCTGGCGCGGTGATTCCACCAGGGGTTACGAAAAGTGGCACGCAACGCTACAGTCCATTCGACGCCGCGGCATTGTTCGCGTAATTCCGAGCGAAGGGGGCTACCTGATCGACGTCCAGATCCTCAAGGAATTGGAGGATCTTGACAAGCCTGAGCACGCCACCGCGGGCGGCGCGACGATGCGGCACGATGGCTCGCTGGTGCGCCAGGAAGGGGCATCCGGACGATTCTCTCATACACTGGGCTGGATCCCGCTCGGCAGGGATGTATCACTCGAGCAACAGATTCTTGCTGATCTGACATCGCGGCTTCACTTACCGACGAGTGGCTGGTCGCTACCGGCCGGTGAGATGTTCGAACCTACGAGACAACACCATCGCGCGGAGGAATTGCCGCCGCCGCTGGAAGAGTTGCGGCCGCTGCCCCAGCGGGAAGAATTGCCACCATCGGGCGGGGCACTGGAGCTGTTTCAGCCGTGACTTCCTTCGTGGCGGCACTGGTCCGATCCGCCGCGGGATCGCCGGTTCCGACAGAGCCAGCCACCGGCAGCTTGAGGATGAATTCGGTCCCTTTGCCCACCGAACTGTTGACGCGAATGCGGCCGCGGTGTGCCTCAATAATGCTCCGGCAAGCAGACAGCCCCAGACCCGTTCCACCTTTGCCGCTCTCATCCGGGCCTTGCTTAGTGGAGTAGAACGGCTCGAAGATCCGGGGCAGCTTGTCGGCGGGAATACCGCTACCGGTATCTCGCACGAACAAGTCCACCATGTTCGATTTCGCATCGTGCTCCAGTCTGATCGTCACGCGGCCACCGCTGGGCATCGCTTGGCGGGCATTGATGAGCAAGTTGAGTAGCACCTGCTGGATCTGGTTGCCAATGGCCAGCACCTCGGGCACGGCCGGCAAATGAGTCTCGACGGCGATCCGGTACTTGGTCATCTCGCGCTCGAGGAGCACGAGAGTCTCCTCGACGATCTTGGCAAGATTCGTCGGCTCGAACTGACTAGATCGATTGCGGGCGACTCCCAGCACGCTGTTGGTGATTTTCGCAGCGCGCTGGGCGGCATCGAGAATCTTAGTGAGGGCCTTGTCCCGGGTAGCGTCGTCTTTGTGCCGCAGCCCCATCTTGGCGTAGTTGAGGATCGTCATCAGCACATTATTGAACTCGTGCGTCGTGGTGCTGACCAGTTCGCCCAGAGCTGTCAACTTCTGCGCCTGAAGAAGCTGCTGCTTCAGCGCTGCGAGCTGTTCTTGTGGCGAAGGTTCGCTGCCGCTGCGATCCATATCGTTTCCTACCGTAGAATGGCGCGTCCCTGCTCGCCCCGTCTTTGCCCAGCTTGCCGCATCCTTCCCGGTCGAACCAGACTGCCGGGCTTGGCTGCACGAGCGCGGAGACAGCCTATCCTGTGGTATCGACGAAATGGCGTCGGCAGCATCACGACACACAGTTACAATCCGCGCTTGCGAGCGCAGGGCCACAGTCGAGGTAACCGGGAGAAGCTGGGATGCATCGCGTGGAAATGCTGGAACAATTGCTGGCGCAAGCGTCGGCCAGTGGCTATGTCGTGCGACAGGAGTGGCTGGGGGGCCGCGGCGGCGGAACTTGTGTCATCTCCGGCAAGAAGCACCTGTTTGTCGATCTGGCACTCAACGTCACGGAGCAGCTTGCCCAAGTCTCCGATGCGTTGCGCGGCGAGCAGGCTCAAACGGCGACCAGCACTCGAGCGGCACTTGGCAGCGCCTCCGGTCGCCAGGCCGCCTGAGCGAGGCGCAATTCGACCCTGGTGCAACGTTCCTCTGCCACTTGGCCAGGGTAGAATCAAGGGACAGGTTGCCCCTCGACTCACTTGCCGTACTTGTTCCTTATCACGTGACAAATTCTGGCGACCTTCGGCCTGGTCTCAAGCCGCCGCAGTTCTCGCTGCGGTCACTGCTGCTTGCCGTCACGCTGCTGGCGGTTGTTTTCGCCCTGTTCAACGTGCTGCCGCCGATGGTAATGGCGGGGCTGATTTTCCTGCTGATTTCGATCTTGGCCCACATGGCGGGGAATGCGATTGGCACACGCCTGCGCGACAGCAGCAGCCGTTCGACTACCGACGAGACTCAGGGGCGCGGCCATCTTGCCGCGGCGAGCTTGAGAGTAGCTCCAGCGATCGCTGCACAAACGCAGCTCAGCCAGCGGCGATCTCTGGGGTGGCCGGTGTTAGCCGCAACGGGGACCGGGCTGTTGGCTGGAGGTGGCGGCGGGGGCGCCTGGACGTTCTATTCGAGCGGACCACAACTGGCCGCAATCAACATCGTCGTCGGGGCCGTGGCATTTGCCGTGCTCGGCGGACTGGCCGCCTTCTTGATATTCAGCTTCGCGCAAGTCGGCGTGGGGGCGCTGCGGCAAGCGCTTGCATCGCGACCTCAAGCAGATGATACCAGCGGATAAAGATAGCTGCCGACGCCAGGTGCGCTAGCGCGGGGTGACGTGCGACGCCGACATCGCCTGATACGCACGTCCCATGTAGACGTGCGGCGCGAGCTCGAAGCGGGCTAGCGACTCTTCGCTGGCAAAGAAGAAGGTCTTACCCCCCATGAGCAGGCCGATCGAATGGCTGCCGCTGATCAACTGGTTCGTCTCGGCAAAAATCACGGGGTCACAGCCAGACAGGACGGGTGCGTATCGATCAGGGTCAGCCAGGAATTGCCGTTGGGCTTCCGGCGAGATGAACAGATAGGTCCGGCCGCGATGGACAGCCCCCCAATTCACGCTACCTTTCTGCCATCTCGTTGATTCGAGCAGAGTGACCGGGCAGAATCCATCGATGGACAGCGGCGGCGCCTCGGTGGCCGAGACGGTCCGCGGAGCCGGGAATTGAGCGCTCGTGCGCTGTGCCGACGCCACTGGCGGGGCAGATGACGGTTGTGCCGACCGCTGTGGTGGCAACTGCGGCGCTGGTTGCGACGGCCGCTGCGAAAAGATCGGGTCGTACGCGTTTCGCGCCGGCGCAGGCGTTTGGGTTGTGCTCGGACGCTGTGGCCAGCGGTTTTGCGAGGGACCGGGTGGCGGACCCGCCGCTGGGGCAGAATCCTGCATGGCGCCAGCATAAATGCTTTCTTCAGTCGCTGGCGGAGTCGCGATGGGCGGTTGTCCGTGAGACAAGCCTGCCCAGCGATCGGCGATTGCCGGCTGGGCCGCAGCCTGGTACGTGTCGGCCCGCCCCTGCCGCAAGTCCTGCCCGCCGTAGCGGCCAGCCGCGCCGGACTGCGGAATGTTGGGAGCTGGCGCGCCACCGCCCACCGTATACTCGTTGTACGGCGGCGCCGAATAACCTTGCTGCGAGGTCTGCGCACCGGGACCAGCGGCCCCAGTCTGTCCCATGGGAATCGCAGCGCCTGTCAGCGCAACGTTAGCCGGCTGCTCGCCGCGCACCGTAGATTGCGCAAGCGAATCGGCCGCCTGGCGACTGGCGCCGACCCCACTTTGAAATGCAACCTGATCGAGCATTAGCTGGTATTGTGCAGCCGACTGCGGGCTAATCGTGCGATACACCTCAAGCCCAGCCGAAGTGACAATCAGGTCGGTTGGCCAGGCTTGCACTTGGTAGCGCGCCGCCACCTCTGGCCACGAATTGACGTGCACTTTTACCGGCAGGTAATTGCGATTGATGGCCGCAGCGATGTGCGCCTGGGAAAAGACGCTTTTCTCGAGGGTCTTGCAGGGCGGGCAGTTGTCGGAATAGAAGTGGACCAGAACCAGTTTGCCCTGGCGAGCGGCGGCATTCTGCGCGGCCTGGAGATCCGTCATCCAGCTAATCGCGTCCTGCCCGCTGCCAACTCGCTCGGGCGATAGCAGCGCAAGTACGGCAAATGCCAATATGCACGATGACCTGGCCATGAACCGACCCTCCGTGGTGCTAGCGCGGCAGCCCGAGGCCTCGGGTTGCCGCGACGCCGCCAGCAGCACCCAATCTGCGCAGCATGGAACCAATACAATTCACCACCGTTGGCTATCGGAAGAAGGGTCGTAAGGGTTGCACGAAAAAATCGGATGGCACCGAAATTGCGGGCGGATTGGGTTGGAATTAAGGGGCCAGCGCTATCGCGCAATACAGAAGAGGATTACGGAATTTTCCCAGTTTCTCAGCATTCCATGAGGACGACAGCTTGACAAAGCCGATGTAATCGATAACATTCTCAAGTAGTATGACTTCTGTCTTGTAAGCGTTTCTAGCCCGCCAAAAGGCGGGTACGGCCAAGGTGGCGGGTAGAGTGCTGCCTGGCGAGTTCCAACGCTTCTCTCCTGTGTCACCGGTTGTTTTGGATCGTGAATATGGTGTGGGTGATGCCGGTGATGTGAATGGTCGGTTCGCACTGGCTCCCTGAGGCAAAGAGCAGCAACCGCAGGAGGCGGAGAAGCGCGAGGCACTTGGCCGGAAAGAGCTTGCAAACGGGCAATGTGAAGTTGCCGTCTTGGTACAGAAGCTGACGGTTGGAATTTGGGCGCTGAGCGCAGGATGTTTCCTGTTCCGCCAGCCCCGCTGTTCTCCCATTAGCGCCGCTCCCGAATGCGGGGCCGGACGCAGGGGTCTTTGTATGATCCCTGCGCGTGCCTTCCTGGGAACGGTCAACGGAGTTTTGCGTTTTTCTACAGCTTGATGCCTCTCAAGGCGCATCACGCAAGTTCTTAGTCTGGGTGAGGTATGGCCAAGAAGAAGTTTCGGCCTCGTTCTGGGGGCCACGGTGGGCAGGGACAGTATGGTGGCGGTTATTACGGAGGTGGTAACGGCTACGGCAACGGACGACCTCGCCGTCGTCGCCGGGGCTTGGGGCCGGGGCCAGGACCGGTGGACCGCGGCCTTGCCGAGGAGACGATCGAGGGGGGCGAGGCGCAGCCACGTGCTTTTGGCGAAATGCCAGACGGCGAGTCGCTCACCCAGCCGCCAGTGCCGGAAATGGAACTGACCGAGGGCTTCGGTCTCTTGGAGTTGCATCCAAACGGGTACGGTTTTCTCCGCAGCCCGGACAACAATTACTCCCGCGAGCGCAGCGACCCGTTCGTCCCCGGTACGATGATCGAAAAGTACCGGCTGCGACAAGGCGTCGTGATCCGCGGTACGGTGCAGCCGGCCCGCAAGCAGCAGGGGCCGCGGCTCCGCGAAATTCTCGACGTGGACGGAATGCCGCCGGATGAATATCCGAACGTCAAGACGTTCGACACGAAGACTCCGATTAACCCGGACAAGTGGTATCGCCTGGAAACAGGGCCGCAGCCGCTGACCACCCGAGTGATGGACCTGCTCACGCCGCTGGGGCGCGGGCAGCGGGCTTTGATCGTCGCTCCGCCGCGCACCGGCAAGACGATCCTGCTCCAGCACATCAGCCACGGCATTGCCACCAACTGGCCCGACGTCAAGCTGATCATGTTGCTGGTGGACGAGCGGCCGGAAGAAGTCACCGACATGAAGCGGAACGTAAAGGGCGATGTGATCGCCTCGAGCCTCGACCAGGACATCGAGAGCCACGTTCGCTTGTCGCAGCTTGTGGTCGAGCGCTGCAAGCGACTGGCGGAGATGGGCAAGGATGTGTTCCTGCTCATGGATTCGATCACCCGCTTGGCCCGCGCATTCAACAAGTACGTCGATCAACGGGGCCCGGTGATGAGCGGCGGCGTGAATATCAAGGCGATGGACATTCCAAAGAAGTTGTTTGCCACCGCACGCGCCTTCGAGGAAGGAGGCTCGCTGACGATTGTCGGCACTGCCCTCATCGAGACCGGCAGTCGGATGGACGACCTGATCTTCCAGGAGTTCAAAGGCACCGGCAACATGGAGCTAGTGCTCGACCGCAAGCTGGCCGAACGCCGTGTCTGGCCGGCCATCGACGTCACGCAGTCCGGCACCCGCCGCGAAGAATTGCTGCTCGATGCGGACACGCTGCACGCGGTGACGATGCTGCGGCGCACGCTTTCGTCGATGCACCCGGTAGACGCAATGGAGCAGCTCACCAAGCAGCTCGGCCGGTTCAAGACCAACACCGAGTTCATCAAGCTGATTTCAAGCGCTCGGATGGACTAGGCAGAGCAATTGGGCCATTTATTGCACTCGCGAAGCGAGTGCCCGTCGACTTGGTGACGGCCCCCCCTTCCATGAATAGCCGTGCTACTGAGGCTTTGGCAGCCTGCCGAATGTTGTGGCGGCTACCCTCTCCACCAGCTCCGGGCTCACAAACGCCAGGTTGGCGATGATCATCGCCAGGCCGAAGGTCTTCATTCCCAGCGCCAGTGCGATTCCGCCGTGGACGGCGATCGCCATCGCCAAAAAGATCGGCCGCGTGAACCGGGGCCAGATCAGCACGGGATAGAACGTTTCCCAGAAGAGCGTCACGTGCGTCAGCAGCGCTATCAGCCAGGGCTGTTTCACCAGCCACGTCAGATTCAGCGACTGGTACTCCAAGTTGGCGATCGCATACCAGACGGCACTGCCGTCCCACCAGAACTCTCCTTTGGCCTTGTCGATGCCGCCGAACAGGTACATCACGCACAAGTGAAGCTGAAGCAGCCGAGTGGCGACCGTGGTACTGGTGCTGGCACGCACGGGACTGGCAATCCCGCGTCGCCCGGCAATCCAGCAATCCAGTGACCAAACGTTACCGCACGGCGCGAGCATGAGATACATCGCCAGGAACAAATTGATTTGATCGAGGCCGAACAGCGCTCCCGTGAGCCGGTGACAATAAGCAAGCGTAATCAGAAACGCGAGCATGCCTGTTACGCGCGTGAACAGGCCCGCGGTGAATAGTGCCAGGACGATGAGCGCCAACAGGTGCGCCGTCCACAGTGCCGCAGGCGAGTCGAAATAGTAGAGGTGGCTCCAGATCCAAGCGGTGCCGTCAGGGCTCTGGTTGAGCAGCAGCGCAGTGTTGCGATCGATCCAGGCGCTGGGGCCCAAAAATGTCAGCAAATCGAAGGAAATCGCCAAGTGCGTGTAAAACAGCATCGCGCCTGTCAGGATTCGAATTAGCGCCAGCGTGTGCGGCTGCGACGGCGTGAACCAGAAGCCGTCCCAGGCGTCGACCAGCGGCGCAAACCAATGACGGCGCGCGAACTCTGCGGCAGGCTGAAGCATGGACTTCACGGGCGGTTGACGGCGGGGGCCGGGCGGCCTTCGGGCAGGTCCCGGTAGGTGTGCGGAGCGGCAAGAGTTCCGAGCGTTTCAAATTCGTCCGGGGCGGTCGGGCGATGTTCGACACGTGTCAGCGTGACCTGACTGCCGCCATGGACGGCCAGCAAGTGACGCTCGAGCGACCTTCGCAGCGACACGTATTGTTCGCGGCGATGCCTCCATAGCCGAACCTGCATCTCGTGTCGCTGGCGATTGGCCGCCTCGATTTCGCGCCGATGGCTCTCGGAAAGTTCGCGAAGCAGCTCCGGATCCAGCGGCATTTCCTGCGGTTCGTCCGGCGGCGTGTACAGGTTGTAAAGCGTCTCGGCGATCATGAAGTGCCGGTGATAGAGCAGCCGCGGTCGCTGCGTTTTCAGATCCGGAAAGACACCTTCAATCGGCAGCCGGCCATCCGTAAACTCGACGCGAAAGCGCACCAGGTGGCTCGGACCGGGATCGGGAGCAAAAAAAGCATAACCGTGGTTCAGGTACATCAAATCGACATACGGGCGGTACCAACTCATTAGCCCGTCGGCAAACGGCGACGATCCGGTGCGGGTCGTGCATGCGAACGCAAAAGGGGCGACAAATACTGCCGACAGGTGAAGCAGGATGAGCACCGTGGCAATACGACGGGCCGGCTTCGACCAGATGCAGGCGGCGGACGCTCGGGTCGGCATGGGTTCCGTCGGCGTTGCCGCACGGTGGCCAGTCGCGGAATTCGGTGACATGCCGCTTTCATCGGCGCGCTATGCATCGATTGGCAAACCATTCCGCTGGCGCAAGCCTAGCCGGCAAGAAACAGAAAACCCCTTGCCGCAGCATAAACCGCGACAAGGGGCTCAAGTCCAATTCAATCGTTACAGTCGAACCAGGGGGACGAGCAATTCGGTATTGCCGGTCCTAGTTCATTACCGTGCGTCGGCCACCTTGTCGGCGTCGAAATCGAATTCAAGTTCCTGGCTCTCGCCCGCTCGCAAGTCGATCCGCTTCTCCTTCCTAATGGTACGACCGCCACGCTCGATTTCCACCTTAATCAAGTAGTCGCTCCAGCGGTTGCCGTCCTTCAGCCCAGTCGTGCGATAGACGCGCGTTTCGCCTGTAGCGGAGGTTTCATTGCCGGCCAGGTACACCTTGGCGTCGGACGGAACGCGAACCGTCAGCTTGGTCTCGACCTTGTCGGCGGGTGCCAGTTCAAATGCCAGGCGTGCCGTCTGACCAGCCTTCAGATCCACCTTCTTTGTCTCGACAACGGACTGGCCGTCGCGGATAGCTTCCGCGCGAATTTCGTAGGTGTACGAGTAGCCCGGCTCCAGGTTCCGCGAGACGTACTCCCGCCGCTCGCCGGTGCTCCTGGTCGCCTGTCCATTGACGAAGACCTTCGCGTCTTCAGGGACGTCAACGGTCAAGAGTCCGTCGATCCGCCGCGAGGAGGTCTCTTTCTCGCCTCCCTCAGGGGCAGCTGGCGGCGCACTTCCCATCGGAACCGTTGAGGGATCGACGGGAGCCGACTTCATCGGAGCATATTCGCCGGGAGCGTAGTACGCACCGCCGCTCGAACCGCCACTGGAACCGCCGCTAGATCCCCAACCGTTGTAGGAACCCGACGAACCGCCGGAGGAACCCCAACCACCACCAGACGAGCCATTCCATCGGTGGTGCCAACTATGATGACCCCGATAGCCGCCCCAGCCGCCGCCGCTGCTTCCCCAGCCGCCGCTTGAACCCCAGTAACCTCCCGAGCTGCCCCCTCCACTTGAGCCCCCGCCATGGTGCCACCATCCCGCATGAGCGGGAGCGGCCATGACAGCGGTCACGGCAAACGCCAAAAGCGCCCCCGCCGCGCGCGATACGTGTGAACGAGTCATTTACTCTTCCCCTTGTGAGAATTGGACTTAAGGCGAGGATTGCTCGCCAATCTAACGTCAAAACATAGCAACCCTAGCATGTAAATCAAGCAGCTTAGTGAAACTCTTACGAACAAGTAAGCTGCGTTATTTCGGTAGGATTTAGCGGTTGGTGCCGATTCTGACGACAGTTAAACGTGAGGTTTTGCTAATTGCATGCCGCCCTCGATAAGCCGCAGTGTCAGGAACTGCAGTAGCGGCGACTGGTGATGCATTAACCGTTCCTCGCGGAGGATGCCACAGTTCTGCCAAACCCTCGGAAAAGCGCTTTTGCCGCACCAATCCGGCCAATTTGTCGCGGCTTGGACCCAAAGCTTTGCCCGCAGCGTCTCGTGCTGACACTACCGGTTTACGTACGGATTGCGGATCGGCTGGGGGCGTTCGGTGCGACCCCATAGCGACGACAACACGAGACCTGCGATACACAGGCCGACGACCAGCACGGCAATCATCACGACGGATCGCATGGCATATTTCTGACACCGCAAGGCTAGGTCGCCTCGAGGAGTTTGCAATAACGAGCGAACGCGGGTTGTGACGGATGCAACAGCCTTTAGGCCACTTTCTGGCACACGCGCCAGGCCTGCCGAGATCGTTCCGCGGCGAAGTCCAGCGGCACCGGATCGAAAGTGGAGTTGGTCCCTTTGCGCGACTGAATCCGCATTGCACTCTCACCAGTGCGCTGTTGTGAACCTCGTCAGGTGAGTGTCACTCTGTTTGTATGCCACCGCATGATTCGGCAAGATCCAACGGCCCGTTTGCGGGTACAGCGCCACGGCTTAGAATCCTGCAATGAGTCGCCGCCCACTCCGCGGCGACGGCAATTTCAGCAACGACAGTTGCCGCGTGAAGCCACAACGGAGTCACAACGTGCGTCGTGACGTAGCGGGGCCGTAGCTCAATCGGTCAGAGCAGCAGACTCATAATCTGTTGGTTCCGGGTTCGAGTCCCGGCGGCCCTACTTGGCCAACTCGCGGCTTGAGCCAGAGAATTGGCGGCTGCGACGGTCGAGATGGCGCAGCAATTAGTGACTCCCGTCGGCCGCTCGTCACCCAATCTTTTTCTTGAGTTCCGAGAGCAGCCGGATGGCGTGGCCGATTTCCGCTTTCTGACGCTCAGGTTCCTGCGGAATTTCCCGCTCGATCGTCAGCGGTCCGCTATATCCAATTTCCCTCAGCGTGCGGAGATATTTTTCCATGCCGACGTCTCCCTCCCCCAGCGGCACCTCCTGGCCCCACTCCTGACCAGGTTTTTCAGCCCACTTGCCGTCCTTACAGTGCACGCTCCGAACGTATTTTCCGACTTTCTTGAGTGCCGCGATCGGCTCGCCGGTGCCATACAGGATCATGTTGGCGGGGTCGAAATTAATGAACAGATTCGGCCGCTTCACGTCCTGGATAAAAGCCAAGAGGTCGTCGGCCGTTTCCTGTCCCGTCTCCAAGTGCAGGGCTTGCCCGTTCTTGCTGATGTGATCGCACACATCCCGAGCGACATCGACAATCTGCGTATAGAGCGGCGCCTGGCGATCGTGCGGGACAAAGCCGATATGGAGTGCGACGACCTGGCAGCCGAGCACTTTGGCAAAATCGGCGATCTGCTTGAATTCGGCAGTACGGGCGGCACGAGTCTCCGGCGGCACGAGCCCCACGGTCTTGGATACCGTAGGAATGTCGGCATAACTTTCCCCGGTAAAGCCGCCGAATACCGCCGTCAGCGTAATGCCGTAGCTGCCAATCTTCTTGAGAAACGAGTCGGCATGGGCCTGAGTGCGCGATTGTTGATGCGGGGCGTGAAGTTGAATGGTGGGGACGCCCAGCTCGCGGGCCACCTCCAGCTTGACCCCCAAACCCGCATCGACACTGGCAAAAACTCCAATTGGCCATTTCTCCACGGCAACGTCTCCTGTTGGCTGGGAACTGTTTCGCCGAATGTTATTGCTGGGCATCAATGTAGGGCAAGCGGCCGATTGACGCCACAAGTGGAACCGCTCGCTGCTTAACCCATAGGCGGTTCCGGGGCGTCTCCATGGACGCTGATCCATTCGTGAGAGAGCTCATCATCAAAAAACTGAATCCAAGTCCGTTTGGGAATGCCGCCGCCCAGCAGCACACGTCGGACAATCTCCGTGCCTCGCGGAAGATCCGTTAGGGCCAGATCCACATAGGAATAGCGTAAGCCTGTCCCGCCGCCAAAGCAGCAGCCGGCCTCGTCCCGGATCAACGCGGAATTGATCGCTTCCTCGATTTCGGCACGATCGTGGAATTGCGAATGCTCCAGCCCCCCCGCTCCGTCAATCTTCAAATAGCAAAACGTCTCGCCGCAGCGGGAATGGCAAACCGAGGTAAAGATGCCGCCGCCGTGCGCCGCCTCAAACACGTCCAGCCGTCCGGAGATCGCCACAAACAGGTCGTCTCGGGCGCAGTAATCCGACTCGCCTTCATTGGGATGCAGTTCTACTCCCGACCAGCTCGCGTTTTCGATGTACTTCCACGTCGGGTCACAGGGGAGCTGCTCGACCAGGCTGCCGATAAGCGCGTCCACGGTGGGACCCACGCGATCCAGCGACAGCAGGCGACAATCGGGTTTGCTCTTGCGGGCTGCGGGTGGGCCGACGTCGATGCAGCCGATCCAATGGTCGAGGATTTCCTCTCCGACAAGCGATTCGGTGGCTACGAACGCGGCGCAGCGCGCCTCCTGGTCGTCCGCTCGGAGGTCTGCGGGAAAGTGGAAACAGACATCCACTTTGCGGCAGTCCCCGATGCGGGCTTCGACGACAGCGCCGGTGACATCCAGCCCGACGCGCCCCTCCACCGTCGCGATCGCCTGCTGGGCCTCTTCGGCCAGGCGGTACGAAAAGAACTCCCAGCTCCGTAGCTGGGGGGCGCGATCCAGGATCGTCCGTACGAGAGGACGCAGCCAGTGTTCGGATTCGGGCGTGATTACCAGGCGGTGTCCGCCGCCACTCGTGCCGGGACCAAACTCCCAGCAGAGTCGGTCGTCGATCACTTGAAGATGTTCTTGCATCCAGCGGGGAACATCAAACTCGGATTGCCGCTGACGGAAGGTTTGAGCGATCGCCCCATGATGCTCACGGAACGCTCTCCACCAGTTGTCCACCTGCTCGAGGACCTGCTGGCGGCGTCGGCATTCCTGCTGGTTTTTGGGGTCGCAAAACAGCCAGCGCATCCGGGGCTACCTCGGATATCCCTTGATGAAACTGACCCGCCACTACCCGGCACTGGCCGGATGCCCCGCGCTATGGCCACCAGGTCAACCCAGCGGCTTGATCTTGATATTTTTCCAGCGGCATTTGGCCCCTTTGGGCCAGTTTCCGCCGCCATGGACCTGTACGGCAATGCTTCCCACTGTACCGAGCTGGGCCACGACCTTTTCACGATCGTAGGTTTCCCGGCCGTCGCGCTCGACCTTCGCGTTTGCGCCGTCGAAGACGCAGATCGCCAGGTCGTTAATCCAAGTGGAAATCTTCGGATACTTTCCTTCGACCCGGACGCGGGCCGTGTTCCAGTCGTTAATTTTCCAGGCCTTGATCCACTTCTCCGCGGTACAGGAAGAAACGAGCCCCGCCGCCGCGGCAGTGATTTCCTTGTTGCCAACAAAGCCAACTAGCTTCTGATCGTCGCCGTACTTGCCGTCAATGTCAAAGGCGCGCATCGTGAAGCCGCCGAGGCCTTCACCATACAGATGTCCGACGTTGCCCGCGTCGTGGTAGTCCACCATCATCTGGAAGCACTGCCCCTGGTCGTTGCTGCGCAGGAACAACCCCGAGCAGATTCCCCAGTCAGGCTTGAGGTCGATGAGCAGTTCGAAATCGCCAAACTTGCGGTCGGTAAGAAGTATGCCGCCGTTTCCCGATCCGGGCGGATCCTGCTCGCCCGTGATGGCGCCGTCCTCGACCTGCCAGTTTCCGCCAGTCCCGTGGCCGATCTTCTGGGGGTTCGTGTGCCAACCCTTGAGAGACTTGCCGTCGTACAGTTCAATCCAGTCCTCCTTTGGTGCGGCATATGCAAATCGCGTCACGAGGGGCGCTGTCGCCCAAGCGACGGAAGCCGTAACGAGGAAATTGCGGCGAGACCGACGGCGTGAGGTCATTAGAAAAACTCCGACACAATGGCATGCGGCGTCAATCGGTCGCGATTCAGCCAGCCATCTTATGCCTGCCCGCAAGCGCCAGCAAGTCGGTGGGCGACACGCGCTAGATAATCCTGCTATTTACGACGCAGCGGATGATTGCGTAGATTGTTAGGAGAATGGATTCCTCGGGAGTGGCCCCGCATGCTAACTACGACACGGCACGACATCTTTCCAACGGTCACGCCGGGGGGCGACCTAGCCGAACATCCGCCCAACGAGCTGGTCGAGCGCTATCAGACGATTCTGGCGGAGAAACGTCTCAACTGGACAAATCACCTGCGCCTGCACAAGCTGCTGGGCGAGGGAGGCCAGGGGGTTGTCTATTTGACGCAGCTCCGCGGCACAGATGAGTTCACGCTCCCCGCGGCGCTGAAAATTTTTTCGCCCGAACGGTTCGCCGACACGTGCAGCTACGACGAGGCTATGTTTCGCGCCGCGCGGGCCGCCGCGCGCGTCGCACAAATCCAGCACGACAATTTGCTGTATGTCTACAATTTTGTCGATCGCGACCGCATCCGCATGTTGGTCATGGAATGGATCGACGGATACGACCTGGGACGGTTACTCGTCCCCGGCATGCTCGATCGCATTTACCATCGCGTCAGCGCCCGCCGCTGGGAATACATCAATCGCGTCGTCGTCACTGCCGGGCCACAGCAGCCGCGCCTTAAGGCAGGAGTTGCCGTTGCTATCGTTCGTGACTGTCTGACAGGTCTGGCGGCGCTCCATCGTCACGGTATCATTCACGGCGACATCAAACCGTCGAACATCATGCTCAAACGCACCGGCATCACCAAGATCGTCGATATCGGCTCCGCGTTTGAGATCGCCAATCCCCCCAAGCAGCTTTCGTGCACGCTGGCATATGCTGCCCCCGAAGTGCTAGAGCATCGCGAATGCACGTCGCGAAGCGATCTCTGCTCACTGGGATACGTGCTGATCGAGCTGCTGTCTGGCCGCTCGCCGTTTGTCGGTATCACGGACATCAAGGAACTCCTTGAAGCCAAGCGGTTGTTGGCCCATCGGCTGCACGAGATCCTGCCGCCGGAAGTGGTGAGCTGTGAACTCCTTATCTCGTTCTGCCGCGGGATGATTTCAGCCGATCCAGTGCGTCGCTTTCCCAGTGCCGAGGCGGCCGAGCTACTCAAGGAAGGCGCCGCGGCATTCCATCGCCAGCTCGTCAAGGGAGACCTGGCGGCCGAGTACGACAGCGAGATCCGCAACTGGCTGGAAGACATGAAGGAAATGGACGAGCAGGACGACGCAGACACCCAGGCGGCATGAGGATTATTTCGTGAGCGTCGTCCTGGTTTCCAGCGACATGATGGTCTCGTCGCGGGTGCGAAGCACCTCCCAGGCGGCGGGAGCGGCACTCCAGATTGTCGTTTCACCTGCGGACCTGGCGGTCAAATTGGGCGAAGAGACGCGACTTGTCATTGTCGACTTGTCGCAGCCCCAACTGAATCTCCCCGATGTGATTGCGGCAGTGAGAGAGAGTTCGCCTGCCGCCCGGATTGTGGCGTTCGGCCCCCACGTCGCCGACAAACTGCTGGCCTTGGCTCGCAAGGCCGGCTGCGACGAAGTAATGACTAACGGGGAGTTTCATCGCGAGCAGTTGGCGCTAATAGGCAGGCTCGCGTGAATACGCCGTCAACTTGTTTTTTCATTCGCCAGCCCCCGGCTGGGGCTTTGCGGTAATCGTGTCGGAAGGCGGTTCGACGACCGTCGATGGTCCCGCAGGGACTGACGGAGTAGGAGGCCGCTGCGGCGGACCTGTCGCCGGCTCGTCGTCCGGCAGATAAATCTCGTCCATTTCTTTCTCGTCCGAGTCATACCGCAACAGCAGGTAAATGATTCCGACAGCGGACCAGAAGTAGGCGAAAACGTAGCCGTTGAGAAAAGTCTGCACGACGTTCCGCCAAAATGAAAGCAGCGCAACACCAGAGCCCAGGGGCTGCGACGCTTGGCCCGTTTCCATCAGCTCGCGAATCTGATCGACCCGCGCGCGTCCCGCCCCCCAAGAGACGGCCCACAAGCCAAAATCAAACAGAACCTGGACGAACATGAATGCCAAGGCAAAACCGAGCGCCCCGAGGAGGGCTGCAACGACAGCATAAAAAAGATAGTGCAGCGGCCGGCTGTAAATGTAGGAAAAGCTGCGACTGAACGCCTCGAAGGCATCCCCCTCGCGCTCCGCGCTCAGCGCCCCCCACATCAGCGGCCAGCCCAAAAGCGTGCCGATCAGGAGCCACGCCGCGGCCACGCCCACCAACAGCACGAAGATCCATGCGAAACCCGCCACGGCCACTCCGATATCGATCCGCATCAACCAGCCCAACGGCACATGCAACAGCAGCAGGATCAGAACCCCCAGAAGCGGATACAGCGGGGCCAGAAAATACCACAGCCAGCGGCGGAAGGCGAATTGTGCCGTTTCCACCAGCCCCGGCGTATCCTCGATCGCGGTTTGGACCACCGCACGGCGAGTGATAAAGCCGCCGACGAAGGCCCACACCGCCAAAGACCACAGGAAGCCGAACAAGTAATAGGCGGTCTCGTTGATCGTAATCTGGTACGAAAGCAGTTTACCGACCGGTTCCGAGAGTTCGAAGAATGGCTCGTCCAAACCACTCAATTCGGCCGGAAAATATTTGCCGATGGCCGGCGGAGTCTGCCCCGCCAGCGAAGGTGCAGGAGTCGTCGCGACGTCCGATCTGGCGGTGAAGGTCGAGGCCTGGACCAGTCTGGTCTGTTGCTCTTTGGTGAGAAAAAGATAGGGTGCGACCTGCCACCCCAGCGACGAAACGAACACACCCAGCGTGGCCACGAGCAGCACCGTGGGCGACACCGCCATCCGGAACGCTCGCAACAGCGCCAGCCAGGGAAAAACCTCACGCCACGCGACGCGCCGCACGAGACTGCGGTCATCGGACATGCCTGGACTCCTCAAAGATGCGGATCGGTGCATCAAGTTACAGGCACGGAAGGCATGCCTGTCAGTCGATGCGGCGATTATAGGCACTTTGCCGCCCGAATCACCAGAGCGACCAGCGGCCAGAACGGCCCGGGAAAACGATCATTCGTCGCCGTTTGGCGGTGCATCGGTCGGCGGCACCTCTTCCTCGTCCTCAGGCTTGCGCGTCACAGGGACGGAATACCCTTCTCTGAGCCAGCGCCCCAGGTCGATCTGGCGGCAGCGATCGGAGCAGAATGGCAAGGCTGCGGAAACCTGAGGTTCGAACTGCTTGCCGCAAATCGGGCAGCGGAGTGTGGACATGCCGTCACTCCTTTGTAGAGTTCATTTGGCCTTTGGCGCGGACTTGGGCTCCGTTTTGGCCTTGGTTTCCGTCGGCTTGGCGGTCGATTGGCCATTGGACTGCGAGCTGCCGCCCGCGTCGGCAGCGGCCGGCTTGTCGGCGGCGGCCGCCTGCTTGTACGAGTCGCTGCGGTAGTCGGTGAGATAAAACCCAGATCCTTTGAAGATTAGCCCCGCCCCGGCGCCAAACAAGCGGCGCAGCTTTTTCTTGCCACACTTGGGGCATTTCTTGAGCGGATCGTCGCTGATCGTCTGGAAGGCGTCGAACCGGTGGTCGCAGGCGTCGCACTCGTAATCGTAGGTGGGCATAAAAGGTCACCTGGTTGCCAGCTGCATGTTGATTCGCGCTGTCGGTTCGGTCAAGTTTCGACGCTGCCGGGCGCGCCTGTTGAAACAAACACCTGGGACGGTCGAATCACGCGGTCGTATAGCTTGTAACCGGCCTGGGCGGCACGCGTCACTTTTCCGAGGGGGATTTGTTCGCTAGGTTCTTGCGCGATTGCCTGGTGCAGGTTGGGATCGAACGACTCTCCCACGTCAGCGATCCTTTGGCAGTGATGTTGGGCGAGCACTCCCTGAAGCTGCGTGGCCACCAGCTTCACGCCGTCGAGCAAGCCCTGGCTGCCGGGGGAAGCTTGCGCCGCGTCGATCGCCCGCTCCAGGTTATCCACCACGTGAAGCAGGTCCTTCACCAGCGGCACAATCGCGTACCGCCGTTCATCCTCCATCTCGCGGCGGACTCGCTTGCGGTAATTCTCCAATTCTGCCTGGACGCGCAGCACGCGCTGATTGGCATCGGCTAGCTCCTGCTCCAGCCGCGTGGTCGTGGCGTCCGGCGTCTCCTGCGGCGATTCGGCCCCCGCGCCATTCGCCTGCGCCTCAGCTGCCTCGGCTCTCTGTCGTTCCTGCACCATCTCTCCTACTCCTGGGCAAGCGAATCCGCTTGCTGGTTCTGAGTGAAATAGTCGCGCAGCTTCTCAAAAAAGCTCTTGCGATGCGGCGAGACCTGGGTCTGCTCCAAGTCGGCCAGTTCCCGCAGCAATTCCTGCTGCTGTTTGTTGAGCTTTTTGGGCACCTCGATATACGTCTGCACGAGCAGGTCTCCCGTCCGCCCGCTGCGCGGATCTGGCATTCCCTTTCCGCGGACGCGAAACACCTCTCCCGATTGCGTGCCCGGCGAAATGGTCAGCTCCTGCTTCCCTTGCAGCGTCGGAATCTCTAGCGACGCCCCGAGGGCCGCCTGCGAGTACGTGATCGGCATTCGCAAAATCAAATGGTCTCCGTCGCGTTCAAATAATTTGTGCTTGCGGACGCTGACCAGGCAGTAGCAGTCCCCCGGTGGGCCCCCGTCGGGACTGGGCTCCCCCTGACCGCCGTACCGCACTCGCATCCCATCGTCCACCCCGGCCGGAATGTTGATGGTCATCTTCACCCGCTCGGCAACGAGGCCGCTTCCGCGACATGACTCGCAGGGCTCGGTGATCACTGAGCCAGCCCCATGGCAGGAGGGACAGGTAGTCTGCACGCGGACGAAACCCATGGCCTGCACAATCTGGCCGCGGCCGCCGCACTGGCGACATGCGGCCCGCTGAGCGCCCGGACGGCTCCCCGACCCACGACAAGTTTCGCAAACCTTGTGCCGGCTGAACTCGACTGGCTTGCTGACCCCTTTGGCCGCTTCCTCCAGGTCGATCGTCACCTGCACCTGAATGTCGGCCCCGCGGCGCAGTCGACGGCCGCGACGACCGCCGCCGCCGAACAGATCGCCAAAAATGCCGCCGAACGCCTCGAAAATGTCCTCGACGTCCGTGAAGTGGGGTCCACCGGCAAACTCTGGCGCGTCGTGACCGAAGCGGTCGTAGCGGGCACGCTTGTCGGAATCGGAGAGGACTTCGTAGGCCTCTGCCGCCTCCTTAAACTTGACGACCGCGTCAGGATCGCCGGGGTTGCTGTCGGGATGGTACCGGATGGCCAGCTTGCGATACGAGAGAGCAATTTCCTTCTCGGAAGCCTCCCGCTTCACGCCCAGGACCTCGTAGTAATCGCGTTTGGCCACTGTCGCACTCATGGGCAACGGAACGGTGCAAAGTACAGCAAATCTAGGTCATCGGTATTGGAATTATCGCTGGTTCTGGCGGTCCGCCACCAACTTCATTACGCCAAAAAGGCCACCTCGCACGCGAAGTGGCCTAGGTGTTGCCTGCTTTTGGCCGGATGGCAACGCCCTCCGGAATGCCGCCGTCCACTCCGGAGGCTGTCATCCTCCGGCAACGGATAACTACCGCACGGCTCCTTCCACGCGTTTGCTCTTGTCCTCCTTCTCGAGATTTGTAACAAGTGCTTCGGTGGTAAGAAGCAATGCTGCGATGCTGGCCGCGTTGCTAAGAGCAGTTCGCACGACCTTGACCGGGTCGATGATCCCCGCCTTGAACATGTCAACATATTCTCCGGAGTTGGCGTCGTAACCGGTGTTCTGTGGCTTCTGCAAAATCTCATCGGCTACGACGGAGCCGTCCTTGCCGCCGTTGTCCACGATAGTCCTAAGCGGCGAAGGCAGGGCGTCGAGCACGATCTGAGCGCCGACCTTCTCGTCCCCCTTGAGGGAATCGACGAGCTTCTCGACCACGTCGGTGCAGCGAAGCAGGGCCACGCCGCCGCCGGGAAGAATTCCTTCCTCGATCGCCGCGCGGGCCGCGTGCAGCGCGTCCTCGACGCGGGCCTTCTTCTGCTTCATGTCGGCCTCAGTCTCAGCGCCCACCGAAATCACCGCCACGCCGCCGGCCAGCTTCGCCAGCCGCTCCTGGAATTTCTCCTTGTCGTATTCGCTCTCCGTCTGGGCCATCTGGTTCTTGATCTGCTGAATTCGCTTGTCGATGTCGGCCCGTTTGCCTGCCCCTTCGACCATCGTGGTGTTGTTCTTGTCCACCGAGACTTTCTTTGCGCGGCCCAGGTGCTCCAGGCTCACGTTCTCGAGCTGAATCCCCAGGTCCTCGCTGATCAGCGTCCCGCCCGTCAGTACTGCGATGTCCCCCAGCATCGCCTTGCGGCGATCGCCAAAGCCCGGCGCCTTGACCGCACAGACGTTGAGCACTCCTCGCAGCTTGTTGACCACGAGCAGCGTCAGGGCCTCCGCATCGACGTCTTCGGCAATGATGAGCAGCGGCTTGCCCGACTGAGCCACTTTCTCCAGCAGCGGCAGCACGTCGCGCAGATTGCTGATTTTCTTCTCGTAGATCAGGATCAGGGCGTCCTCCAGCAGGCAGTCCATCGTTGCCGGCCGGTTGATGAAATAGGGAGAGACAAAACCCTTGTCGAACTGCATGCCATCCACGTACTCGACCTTGGTTTCGGTCGTCTTCCCCTCTTCGACCGTGATCACGCCGTCCTTGCCCACGCGATGCAGCGCCTCGGCCAATAGATCGCCGATCGCCTTGTCATTGTTGGCGCTGATGCTGGCGACGCTGGCAACTTCCTCCTTGCTGGTCACCTTCTCCGACATGTCGACGAGTTTCTTAGTGACCGCGTCCACAGCCTTATCAATGCCGCGGCGAACGGCGGTCGGGTTGGAGCCGGCCACCACGTTCCGCAGCCCTTCCTTGAAGATGGCGCGGGCCAGGACTGTCGCGGTCGTGGTGCCGTCGCCCGCCAGGTCGGATGTCTTTTGCGCGACCTCGACGACGAGCTTTGAACCCATATTCTCGAAGCGGTCCTCGAGATCGACTTCCTTGGCGACGGTGACGCCATCCTTGGTCACGGTGGGACCGCCGAACGATTTATCGATGATCACGTTCCGGCCGGTGGGGCCCATCGTGATGGCGACGGCATTGGCCAGTTTGTCCACACCCTGGAGCAACTTGGCTCGGGCATGATCGTCAAACAGCAGTTGCTTGGGCACAGACGACTCCTTCGGAGTAATGACCTTGTATTTTGGGATTTTGAGTGAACTGTGGAATTCCGCCTAATCGAGGACCTTCGCCAGGATATCGCTCTCGCGAAGGATCTTGATTTCGTCGCCGTTCAGTTCGATGTCGGTGCCGCCATACTTTCCGTAAATCACTTCGTCGCCAACCTGGACGGAAAGCTCGCCCCGCTTTCCGCTGTCCAAAAGCTTGCCTGGACCGACGGCGACTACCTTGCCGCGCTGCGGCTTTTCCTTGGCGCTATCAGGCAGCACGATGCCGCCGGCGGTGCGCTGCTCGGACTCGACCGGTTCTACCACCACGCGATCGTCAAGTGGACGAATCTTGAACTTGGCCATCTGCGATTCCTTTTTTCGACGGGTATGCGATTTGTTTGTCAGCAGCAAATTGATTTCTGGCTTCTGCTCTCCGTGAGAGGCAGGCCAAGCGCCTGCAATACGGACTACATCATCCCTTCCATGCCACCCATGCCGCCCATGCCACCCATGCCGTGGTCATGGTGATCGTGGTGGTCGTCATCTTCCTTTTCCTTGGGCACCTCGGTAACGAGCGCCTCAGTGGTCAGCAGCAGCGAGGCGACGCTGGCCGCGTTCTGGAGGGCCACCTTCACCACTTTCGCCGGATCGATCACGCCGAATTTGACCATGTCGCCGTATTCGTCCCGGTCGGCGTTATAGCCGTCGAATTTCCCCTTCATTTGCCGCACGCGGTTGACGACGACGGCGCCGTCCACGCCCGCATTGTTGGCAATCGCCCGCAGCGGCTGATCCAGCACGTTGCGAATGATCTGCGCGCCCATTTTTTCGTCGCCGCTCAGCTTCAACTTATCGACCGCCTTTTCCGCACGAATCAATGCCACACCGCCGCCCGGGACAATGCCGCTTTCCAGCGCTGCCTTGACGGCATTCTTGCCGTCTTCGAACAGCCACTTGCGCTCCTTCATTTCGGTCTCGGTCGCCGCGCCGCAGTTGATCTGGGCCACGCCGCCAGCCAGCTTGGCCAGCCGCTCCTGGAGTTTTTCCCGGTCGTATTCGCTGTCGGTCTTGGCGAGTTCCTGGCGAATTTGTTCGGCGCGTCCTTCGATCTCTTCCTTCGTCCCCGCGCCGCCGATAATCGTCGTCTCTTCGCTGGTGACCTTGATTTTCTTGGCGCGGCCCAGATCGCTGAGCTTCACGCTTTCAAGCTCGATCCCCAGATCTTTGAAGATCGGCGTGGCCTTGGTCAGCACAGCAATGTCCCCCATGATTGCCTTGCGGCGGTCGCCGTAGCCGGGCGCCTTCACCGCACATACCTGGAGGATGCCGCGCATTTTGTTGACTACCAGCGTGGCCAGCGCCTCGCCTTCGACATCTTCGGCGACGATCAGCAGCGGCTTATTTGCCTTGCTGATCGCTTCGAGCAGCGGAATCAGCTTCTTGTTGCTGGAGATCTTCTCCTCATACAGCAGGATGTAAGCGTTCTCCAACTCGCAGGTGACTTCATCCTGATTGGTGACGAAGTGAGGTGACAAGAACCCGCGATCGAACTGCATCCCTTCGACCACTTCCACCGTGGTCTCGCTGCCGCGCCCTTCCTCGATCGTGATCACGCCGTTTTTGCCGACCTTCAGAAACGCGTCGGCGAGGACTGAGCCGATCGTCGGATCGTTGTTGCCGGCAATCGTAGCGATCTGCTGCAACTCCTTTTTGTCCTTCTCGCTGATCGGCGTCGCCAGCTTTTCGACTTCCTCGCAGACCGCTTCGGTCGCCTTGGCAATTCCGCGGGAGAGAGCCATCGGGTCGTACCCCGAAGCGATGGTCTTGAGACCCTCGCGGAAAATGGCCTCGGCCAGAACGGTGGCGGTGGTAGTGCCGTCGCCAGCAACCTCGTTCGTCTTGCTGGCCGCCTCTTTGACGAGCTGCGCCCCGAGATTTTCGAAGGGGTCGTCCAACTCGATGTCCTCGGCGACCGTGACCCCGTCCTTGGTAACCTTGGGGGAGCCCCACCCCTTATCGAGGACCGCATTGCGGCCGCGAGGTCCCAGGGTACTGCGAACGGCCCGCGTCAGCTTAGTGACGCCGGCAAGCAGCGGCTGGCGGGCGTTATCGTCAAAGACCATTTGTTTCGCCACGTTTCGAGTCCTCCTGTTGCACTAACTGGGTCGAAAGCAGCGTAGGACGGGAGAGTCGCCTCGCGAATGAGAGGGCGACCGCCGCTTATGCCGCGAGTATTTGGTAGGCTGTTTGGTTAATGGAGACCCCGGGCGGTCCGAACCGCGAGACAACCGGAAATGGCAGTTTGTCCGCAGTGAGCGGCCCAAAGTGCAAGCAATGTGCCAAGCGACAGAACTCCGACCATAAGCCTAATATTGACAATGGCTTGCGACCCAAGGCAAGTCTTATAACGGCACAAATCGAAAGATTGCAAAGCCCGGTTTGTCAATTTGACAGTGCCTCGACTGTTTTAGCCTCACCGACTTATCCCCGACCTTATGGCCAAGAAGAAGAAGCTATCCAAAAAGCCTCGGCGGACCGCCATGGCGAAGGCAAAGTCTAAGGCCCGGCGAAGGCCGGTTGTGACCGCTCGCCGTGCCGCCAAAACCAGGCGGTCGCAAAGGCCGCCCCTGCTTGCCGATGATATTCCCGATAAAGTCGCGGCGGACTATCGGCAGCTGTTGTCGCAACGATTGCCCGACAAGCAAGCGTCCGCGCAGGTCATTGCCAATTGGAAAAAGGTGCTGCGTAGTAAACCCCTTCAGGATGAATTCTGGCTGGCGCTGGCCGGAACACAGTGGCAACTGGGGCGCCTCGAGCCGGCTATCAAGCGGCAGGCGCTGACGATCATCGACCGCTCCGGCAAGCCGCCGCGCCGGCGCAATGCCGCGGAAAGCGACGTTGAAGCTCACCGCCGGAAAGCGTTATCCAAACTCCGCGGCATCTTGACATCGCCGCAGCCGGCCAAAAAAGAAATTCGTGTCAGCAAAGCCCCCAGTAGCGACGCCGATGCGTGGCCGGTCGGGGAGGTGTTTGCCTACAAGCTGCTATCGGGGCGCTATGTTTTGTTTCACGTCGTCGCTTGCCTGGGGGATAAGGGCACTGGCTATTGGCCTGTTTTCGCGGTGCTCGATTGGGTCGGCAGCGATTATCCCCGCCAGGAGGAAGTGCATCGGCTGTCTCTGAAGTTGGATCCCAATTCCCCCAGTGAGGTCGTCTGGATGATCAGTGTCCTCAAGCGTCATCCGAGCGATTTCTCGGCAGAGCGGATCGACTGGCTCAATGTGCGCCGCGAGCCCCATGCGCGGAACATCGACCGGGGATTTGCCATCACATACTGGAAAGACAAGCTCGACGAGAAGCTGCGATTTGACTTCGGATGGGAGTAATCGCTACCGGCGCTGTTCGTCGGGATAGTACGAGGGCGTGGCGTACGGATTGGCCGGGTCCATCGGACGAGAAACGAGCGGCGGCAAATAGGGCGTCGCGGCACTCTGAGGTTGATCCGCTTTCTCCGAATCGCCGGCCAGCGCGGCGACGATCATGCAGGCGATGCCGGACAGAGCGACACCGCCCAGGTCCACAGCAGCCAGCCAGGGAAGCGACTCTTCGTTTCCCGTCAGTCCCATCATAAAGCCGGCCACGAAGCCTATGGCCGCGATCAACGGGAGCGTGGCCGTGAGAATCACCCCGATCAGATACGCCGGCATTCCGCGGATCGTCCAGTTGTTCCCCAGCTTCAACTCACCACGAGCCAGAGTAGTGATTCCGGCAATCAACATTCCAATTTCAATTGCGCACAACATGATGGGATTCTCAAAGCGAGGAAAGACCACCGCCATCATGATGAGGCGGCGCACCCAGGCAGCAACAACAGCCATTCGTTCTCGCGGAACAACGAACTCCGCAAAAGCACGGCTGCCGCCTGTCAACGATAGCACGAGCGTAGAAACTCGCTTGACAACGAGCTAAGAATTACTGCCGCTCGAGAAGCACAAACCTCATATCCGCTATATTCGGCGATCGTGCAAGCGCTACGAATCCAGCGCGGTCAGCCGCCCCGAGCTGTCACCAAGGCTCGGCACGCCGGCATTTATCCGGTCGAGCATCGAGAGGAACAGGTTGTTGAGCGGTATTTCTCGCCCCAGCTCGAGATGGCGGCCCGATTGGATCGTGCCGCCGGCACTCCCGGCCAGAACGATCGGCAAGTCGTCGTGGCGATGGCGATTGCCGTCGGACAGGCCGCTGCCATAAAGGATCATGCAGTTGTCGAGCAGCGAGCCAGTG
>Ga0075418_10000966_pt1 | contig 31629 bp, 26 predicted proteins | sample SoiMetdeltSBSDD2_FD_81776 | JGI IMG/M metagenome (GOLD analysis project Ga0075418, IMG submission 81776) | Bulk soil microbial communities from a Populus tree surrounding site in Tennessee, USA - Soil MetaG P. deltoides SBSDD2 | ecosystem: Environmental > Terrestrial > Soil > Tree plantation... | reverse complement strand
GGCCGCGCTCCACTGGACGCTGGCCGGCGTGTCGCGGGGGGGATCACAGATGGATCCGACCAATGGTCTCCACACCCCCGCCGGGGTGTAGCGACTTCTTTTCACAACGAAAAGGCAACCCCCCCCGCGACACGCCGAAGGCGTCAGCGTTCGCGGTAGAACCGCGTGATAAGCGCGTCGCGAAAGTGAACGCTTCAGCCTTCGCCGCCCCCTGCGTCAATCGCAGCGTCCGTCTGAGATTCGCCTTCGACCCGAGCGGGGTATCGAAGGTTCGCCGCGATTGCCGTTGCGGCGTCACCAGCCGCAGTTGCGCCATCGCCCCGGCCAGCAGATCCAGCTCGGCTGGACTGAGGTCACTGAAATCCTTGTGGTGCAATGCTTCCCACGCGCTTGCCTCTGTCGGGGTACCCGTTCCGCCGACCGTCCATCCAAACCCGACAGTGAATCCGGCTTCCGGCCGGCGCAGGCACCTCCGGCCACCACCTGGGCCTCGCTCCCATAGCGGACGAGCAGCTGGGGCGTGTGCTCCACATTGGACGCCCGTTCATACTCCCGTTGGGGACTCATGCAACGAGGCGATAACCGATCGGTTAGTACTAGGGTATGGGCGTGACCCTCACCCAACTCGGGGCGTTCGTCCTGGTCGCCCGCCTCGGATCGGTCCGCGCCGCCGCCGACACGCTGGGCGTCAGCGAACCCGCCGTCTCCAAGGCGATCGCCTCCCTCCGCCATCACCTGGGCGATCCGCTGCTCGTGCGGGAAGGCAACGGGATGCGGCTGACCGAGGGCGGCACCCGGCTCATCGCCATCGCCTCGCAGATGGTCAGCCTGGCCGCCGATGCCGAGGCGGCCGTGGCCGCGGTGCGCACCGGCGGCCCGACCACCGCCAACCTGCACCTCGTGGTCGACAGCATGATCGCCGAGTTTATCGCCGCGCCGCTGACCGAGGCCTTCACCAAGCGGCGCGCCGGATCGGTGCAGACCACCTTCGGCGTCGCCACGTCGCGGGAGATGCGGGCGCTCGTCTCCGACCGCCTCGCCGACATCGCGCTGGGCCCGATGCTCGCCTCCGAGCAGGATGACCGTCTGATCTCCGTGCCCCTCACGCGGTACACCTTGGTAATAGCAGCAGCACCGGGCACACGCCTGGCCGGACCACCCAGCCGGTGGCCCTGGTTGATCGGTCCCTCCGGGGCCGATCCCGGATCGGACGTCGGGCGGCTGCTGCGCCGGCTGCGCGTGCCTGACCGCCGGATCAGCGTGTTCGGCCACGAGACGGCGGCATGGGCGGCCGCCGCCGACGGCGCCGGGGTGGTGCCCGCGGTCGCCGGCCTGATCGCCGGCCATCTCCGCCGCGGGGAACTGTTCACGGTGGCGCTGGAGGATCCGCCCTCGCGCCCGTGCTGGTATGCCACGACGTTCAAGCCAGAGCACCGCACCACCGCCACAACTCAGCTGCTCAACTTCCTCACCACCCCGGACGCCATGCAGATCATGTGCTCGACCGGAACGGGCGTGCCGCCCTCACGCTTGCGGCCGCCGGTCTATGTGACCATCTGGAGCTAGACCCCGCTCATGATCATTTGGTCTGGCATTTTCGGGAAAATGCGGGCCCAAAGCGTTGCGAGGCAGCATTTTCTCAGAAAGTGCAAGCGGCGGGCAAGGTGCCCGCCGCTTGATTTGCGCCTAAGAGGTTATCGGTGTGCAGGTTAGTGTCGGCGCGTTGTTGACGCCGTTCCAGCTTGACAGGAAGCCGAAGTTGGCCGACTGGTTGGGCTGGAGGTTGCCGTTCCACGACATGTTTCGCACCGTGACGACACTGCCGGTCTGGGTGTAGGTACCGCCCCAGAGCTGCGAAATGACCTGTCCATTTTGGAAGGTGAGGGTCACGATCCAGCCGGTGATCGGCACGGTGCCGGTGTTGGTCACCACCACCTCGCCCTGGAAACCGCCCTGCCACTGGCCGACAAGCTTGAACGTGGCCGAGCACCGAGCTGTCGACGGGTTGGACGGCGAGGGTGACGCGCTGGGCGACCGCGACGGCGACCGCGACGGCGACACACTCACCGATGGCGACGGGGAAACCCCGCCAATTGCGGCGGCCAGTGGCTGGAACCACCGGTCGCTGATCTTCTGGTCGCCGGAAGCGTTGGGGTGCACGCCATCGGTGGTGTCGGTCGCGGTGGAGAACCCGGTCCACTGGTCGACCACGGTGACCGGGGACTGCGCCGTCGACTTACCCGACGCCCAGGCCGGGATGGCGTTGTTGAAGTTGACGACCCGCTGGCCGCAGTCGGAGCAGTTGGACGGGTTCATCGGAATTATCTTGGCCACCAGCACTTTCATCGACGGGTTGCTGGCGCGCATCTGGTCGACGAGCGTGCCGAATGCGGCCAGAATCGTTGCCGGGGCGATGTTGTTCCACACGTCGTTGGTGCCGAAGTGCATGATGACGATATCCGGCCGGGTCGCGGAAAGCCAGCCGGGCAACTGGTTCTGGTTGGCGACATTGGTCGCCAGGAAACCGCCGTGGCCTTCGTTCTCACCGTCGTAGGGAAAACCGCATCCCTGCGGCGGCAGCGTCCCGACAAAGTCGATGTTGGTGATGCCGCTGTTGGTAAGGCGTTGCCACAGCAGGGCGCGCCAGCATCCGGGCGAACCGGTGATGGAATCGCCCAGCGGCATGATGCGCACGGCCGCGGCCGACGCGGGTGTTCCCACCGGCAGCAGGGCGACGGTGATGGCGGCGACGACTGACGCCAGCACCGTGCCGACCGCCACCCAGGGGGCAGACCTAGACATAGATGCTCCTAAAACTCTGTTCAGGCGAAGCCGTGATTTGAGGCGCCGCCTTGGAATTAAGGCGCGCCGTCCCCCTCCCGAGACGGCGCGCCGGCCTAACCCGTAACCTCAGCTCGCCGTGCAGGTCGGAGCCGGGTTGGTGTTGGTCACGTTGTTCCACGAGGCGAGGAAGCCGAAGGTGGTGCTCGCACCCGCGCCCAGGCTGCCGTTGTACGGCATGTTCGTGCCCACAACTGGGTTGACGCCCGGGGTGATGTTCGCGCCCCACGACTGGTAGATGCTCTGGCCGTTGGCCCACGTCCAGGTCACCCGCCAGGCGGTGATGGCGGCGCTGCCCGCCGTGACCCGGACCTCACCCTGGAAGCCGCCCGGCCACTGGCCGATGCGCGTGTAGGTGGCGGTGCAGGCGCGGGTCCCGCCGCTCGGGCTCGGTGAGGCCGAGGGGGAGCGGGACGGCGACGGCGACGTTGACGGGGACCGCGACGGGCTGACCGACGGCGACGGAGAGCCCGTCTGGTTGCCGTAGATGGTGGCCTGCACCGAGGTCGCCCGGATCCCGTTGGCGCCGTTGAACAATCTCTGGCCCCACGGGGTCAGCTGGTTGACGTTGAACTGGGTCACCTGGTCGAGGTATTCGACGCAGCATCCGTTGCCGCTCCAGGACCATCCGAGGTAGCCGATCCCCCGGGTGACCGCCTGCTGCATGATGGCGTCCTCGTTGGGGTCGCCGTCGGAGTGCATGTGCCCGAACTCGCCGATTATGATGGGCAGGTTGCGGGACTGGAACGACTGCAGGTAGTCGGTGACCTCCTGGGCGGTGTCGAACACGCCGTACATGTGGATGGAGAACAGCAGGTTGCGGTCGACATCGGCGTTGGCCACGCTGACGGCGTTGTCACGCATTGTGAATTGCCAGTCCTGGCCCCAGTTGGGCGCGTCGACCACGAGGGTGTGGTCGAAACCGGCGTTGCGCATGCGCTGGATGGCGCCGATCGTCGCCTGCGTCCACTGCGCCGCGTTGTTGTTGCCTATGGGCTCGTTCCCGATGTTGATCAGGACGTAGTTCTCCTGACCGGTCAGGGCGCTCTGGACGCTGATCCAGTAGTCGACGGCGCGATCGAGGGTCCACTCGTTCTGCTGCTCGCCGAAGCCCGTGGTGTCGTGGTTCTCTAGTACGCAGATGAGACGGTTGGTCTTGCAGAGGTTCACGACGTTGGCCACGTCGGCGGCGTTGTTGCTGGGCTGCCAACGCCCGCCGCTGAGCACCACGCGAACCGTGTTGGCGCCCAACGACTTGATGTTGGCGAACGAGCTCGTTTGGCTCGAGAACCAGGTGTGGGCGTGACTCGTGCCGCGCATGATGAACGGTGTGCCGTTCGCCTCGACCAGGCGGCCGTTGGTGATGCGCAAACCAACGGCGGCCTGGGCGGGTTGGACGGCGACCAGAAGCGATACGACGAGCGTGACCGCCGCCGCCGCAGCAGCGGCGATCAGCAATCTGGCTTTCGGAATTTTCATAGGGTACCCCTCAGAAGCGGATGGCTGGACACAAGTGATAGCCACCCGGCTCCCGTTGGGCGTGTGATGAGCATATGCCAGCTCAACCGGTTAAGCAACTCGGACCACCTTCAGACAGCCCGGACGTTGTCGATGTCGAACGAGCCCGGATTGAAGAAGATGTAAAGCGCCCTAACGTCGTTGAGCTGCGGCTGGCACGACGACAAGTCGGTGAAGACATCCACCGTTATAGTCGTGGTCGTGTTCGGCTGGATGAACGGGAACGGCGTCTGGCACCAGGTGAACGACGGTCCGACCTGGACTGCCAGCGAGATTGCCGTCCCGCTCGCGCCCGTGCGCAGCTCGTAGATGATCTGAGACTTGGTGGACAGGTTAAGCGGTTCGCCGTAAACGAGCCCGAACCAGTGCCCGGCCGTCACGTTGAGGTGCAGCCCGAAGGAGCCCTGCGGGTGGAAGTCGGGTGTCTGCGAGACCACGCCGGCATCCGGCATCCAGCTGCCCGGGCCCCAGCCGTCGGTCCCGGTCTCGAACGTCGCGATCGGGATGGCCGCCGTCGGGTCGGGTTTCACGTTCACCACGAGATCGGCCACATTGGACACCCGCCCGGTGGAGTCGTTGACGGTGTACTGCGCGGTGGCCTTGCCCACGAAGTCGGTCTCCGGGGTGAATGTCACCACGCCCGCGCTGTCCTTCACGAAGGTGCCGCCGACCGCTCCGGTGATCGCGATCGTCGACGGCCTGATACTGCCTTGGTAGGCAACGTCATTGGCCGCCGGGCGCAGCGTCGCCGGCTGGTTGAACTCGGTCACGGCGGTATCGTGGTCGGCCACCGGCCGGATGGGCCTTCTCGCCGTGGCGTTGGTCAGCGTCTGGCACACCGGTGTCGGGCAGTAGACGGTGAAGCCGTCGTAGTCCGGGTAGAGCGAGCCGTCGTCCTGAATACCGCTCAGAATCCAGTAGAGCCAGCCATTTCCGCCCTCGCGCTGGAAGATGTCGGTCCACTCCTTGTAGACCGGGTTGCGGGTGGCCTTGTCGCGCCAGCCGAACTCGCCCCACAGCACGGGTTTGCCGATCGCCTTGGCCTCGCGCACGTGACGGGCGACCCAGTCGCGCGTCCACGCCAGGTCCTTGCCCCACGCGTCCGGGTAGAGGTGGAACGACATCATGTCCACCGCGGGCAGGCGGGTGAACGCGAGCGTGTCCACGCCCTCGCCGCAGTTGCGCGTCCAGTCGGTGTTGGCCGGGTCGTCGCAGAAGAAGCCCTCGTCCCCCACGCCCACCAGGTGACGCCGGTCGACGGACTTGATGTGGCGCGTCATCACGTCGGCCCACTCGATCAGGGTCTGGGTGGTGCAGTTGGGGGAGCGCGGGAAGATCCCGGCGGACAGGCAGCGCGGCTCGTTGCCCAGCTCCCACGCCATGACCGTCGGGTCGTCCTTGTACTTCACGCCCGTGATCGTGTTGACCCGGTTCAGGACATGGGTGATCCAGTCCTGGTACCAGCCGCGGATCGTGGGGTTGGTATAGAAGTCGTCGTGGAACTGCCCGTTGGCCCACCGGACGTACTCGTCCATGCCGCCGAAGTCGTTCCAGTTGTTGGTGAGCGGGATGATGAGCTTGATGCCGTGCTGCTTCGCCGATGCCAGCACATAATCCAAGCGCCCCAGGCCATCCGGCCCGTCATTGACGACCGGCCGGCCCAGTGCCGGGTCGAACTCCTGGAAGTCGACCCCCTCCTGCCCCCGCTCCATGAACCCCCAGGTGCGCAGGACGGTGAAGCCGGCCGCCTTCGCGTCGGCGTAGACGTCGTCCACCATCAAGCGCGACTTGTACATCAGGTAGTAGTTGTTGCTGCCGGTGAAGCGGAAGGGCCTGCCGTCAAGGAAGAACTGGCTGCCCTTGCGGGAAACGAACCCGGACTGCCCGTTTGCCAGAGCCGGTGCCGCCCCGAAGGCCAGCACCGCCGCCAGAACTGTAGCCGTTAGCTTGGCCAATCGTTTCATGGTTGTCGAGCCTCCAACGTGGAGTCGTTCACGCAGCGCAGCACCGGCCGTGAGGTGAGAGCAGCGACGACCGGTGGATCCGGCGCCAGCGCCGTGCGCACCGTGAACGTGACCGACTCTCCGGGCAGCAGCGTCACCAGTGCCTGGTCGACGGTGGCCGCCGGGTCGAGACGGTCGGGGAACAGGGTCAGATCGCGCAGGATGCTGCGCGCGTGGACGGTGACCCGGATTTCACCATCCCCGCCACTCAAGTCTGTCGTGAAAGAAGCCTCGGGGTAGGAGATGTCGCGATCCTCGGCGAAGAACCAGAACGCCCTTCCGTCGCCGGGATACAGCGACGCCACCACGAGCTCGGAGGCCGGATCGTCCGGTATGGACAGTTCCGGCGGGAGGTCGAAGGAGTCACACAAACGCTCGGCCACGTCGATCGCGACGGTCGCCTTGGCCAGCGGGCGCCCGTCCAGGCCCAGCCGCGACACGGTCGCGAGCGTCCGCCACGGATGCCCCGAGTCGTTCACCGCCACCAGCTTCAGGCAGTCCGGCCCCGGCTCGATGGTAAGCAGCCTGTCCACGAAGGCGGAGCGCAAGGCGTACCACATGGGCTTCAAACGCCCCTCACCGTCGATCGCGGACCACGATGTCACCGGCCAGCAGTCGTTGAGCTGCCACACGATCGCACCCATGCACCGCGGCGACTGGGCGCGGAAGTGCCGCACCCCCAGGCTTATCGCCCTCGCCTGGTTCAGCTGGGTGTAGAAATGCCAGTCGTCGCGGTCACCTGGCGTCGGCATGTGGGCGTCGAGCGCCCGTCGCAGTTTGAGTTCGCCGTTCTCCGCCTTCTGGTGCTCGCCGCGCTCCAATGTGGAGAACGTTGGCGGGCCTTGGAAACCGAACTCGCCGACGAAACGGGGGGCGTAGGTGCGGTAATGCGTGTAGTCGTGCGTGTTCCACACGTCCCAGATGTGGCAGTTGCCGTGCTCGGGTTGGTTGGGGTGCCGGCCCACTGAGCCGGAGTGTGGACTTCCCGGCCAGTACGGCCGGCTAGTATCCAGCTCCACCATCAAGAGGGGCAGAATTCCGAGGTAAAAGCCGGCACCCCAAGTCCGCTCGCCCAGCTGCTCCTTCCAGCCCCAGTCCTCGTGGCCCCACAGGCATTCGTTGTTGCCCGTCCAGAGCACAAGGCTGGGGTGGCGAGCCAGCCGGGTCACATTGTCGCGAGCCTCGGCCTCGACCTCCGAGGCCATCGGCTCCTCCTCCGCGTAGGCCGCGCAGGCGAACAGAAAGTCTTGCCCCACGAGCAGTCCCAGCTCGTCGGCGATGTCGTAGAAGTCGTGCGACTCGTAGATGCCTCCGCCCCAGATCCTGAGGTAGTTAACGTTCGCGTCGCATGCCTGCCGCAGCCGCTGCTCCAATCTGGACCGTGTGATGCGGGAAGGGAAGCAGTCGTCGGGGATCCAGTTGACTCCGCGTACCCAGATCGGCACATCGTTGACGACAACGGTGTAGGGAGTCCCGTCGGCATCGGGCGCGGTATCGAGGGAGATGTCGCGGAAGCCTATGCGTCCCCGCCACCTGTCCAGCTCGGCTCGGCCGGTGTCGCTGTCCACAATCGACACTGACAACTCGTAGAGCGGTTGAGCACCATAACCCCTTGGCCACCAAAGCTCGGCGCCATCGGCGTGCAGCTCGATGGTGGCCGCCGACTGTCCGGGCTGGAGAGTCACGTCATCCTCGGCGCCGGCGACCGCCGCCTCCAACCGCAGCGGCCGGTTGCCGGGATTGTCCAGGCTCACATGGACTCTCACGGTGCCGTCGGCGCCGGCGAGGGGACGGACGTCGAGCAGGCGGGCGGCCGACCACGCGCGCAGCCCGATCGGGCGCCAGATGCCCGCGGTGACGAGCGTCGGACCCCAGTCCCACCCGAAGTTGCACGCCATCTTGCGCACGAAGTTGAATGGCTCACCGTAGGCGTTCGGGCGCGGTCCGAGCTCCTGGCGCATCCGCTCGGTGTAGTCATAGACGGAGTCAAACCGCACTTGCAGCCGGTTGGTTCCGGGCACGAGCAGGTGCCTGACGGGGAAGCGGTAGCGGCGGTGCATATTCTGCGTGCGCGCCACCTCCGAACCGTTGAGCTCGATCGTGGCGACCGTGTCGAGCCCGTCGCACTCCAGGTCCACGAAGTGCGAGCCGTCGTCGGCCCACTCGAACGACGTCTCGTAAACCCAATCGGTACGGCCGATCCAGCCCAGGGTCGTCTCGTTGTCCCCCTCGTAGGGGTCGGGGATCAGCCCCGCCGCCAGCAGGTCCAGGTGCACGCAGCCGGGCACGGCCGCCGGGATCTCGTGATCGCCGCCCCTTACTGTCCAGCCGTCGTGCAGTGCGCGCCTCATCGCGAGTCCCACTTCTCGTGCAGGCGCGGCACCGAGTCCAGCAGCATCTTGGTGTACGGGTGTTGCGGGTTGGCGAACACGGCGACGGTCGGGCCGCTCTCCACCACCTCGCCCTGCTTGAGAATGACCGTGCGGTCGCTCAGGTAGTGACCGAGCGACAGGTCGTGTGTGATGAACAGGATTCCCAGCCCCCGGTTCTTCAGGTCGCCCAACAGGTTGAGCACATCGATACGGGTCGAGGCGTCGAGCATGCTGATCACCTCGTCGGCGACGAGCAGCTTGATGTCCAGCAGCAGCGCCCGCGCGATCAGCAGCCGCTGCAACTGGCCGCCGCTGAGCTGGTGCGGGTACTTGCCCAGGACGGCCGCCGGGTCGAGCCGCACCGCGTCGAGGCTCGCCTCCACTTTGGACCGCCACTCGCCGGCGCCCACGCGCGGGAAGAAGACGTCCTTGATGAGGTCGAGCACCCGGTCCGCGCGGAAGATCGGGTTATAGCTGCTGAACGGATCCTGGAACACACCCTGCGCCTCGCGCCGGTAAGCGTCGAGGGCCGAACCCTTGAGCGCCAGCACATCCCGGCCCTCGAACGTGATCGAGCCGGACGTCGCGCTCGTCAGCCGCAGCACCATCCGCCCGATCGTCGACTTGCCGCTGCCGCTCTCCCCGATCAGCGACACCACCTCACCCGCGGCCACGTGGAACGAAACGTCGGACACGGCCAGCTTTTTGCGGCCACCGAACGCGCCCATCCGGTACCACTTGGAAAGATTTTGTAGCCGCAGCATCTCAACCCGCCTTCCAGCACGCCACCGCGTGGCCCGGTTCGACCTCGACGAAGGGCGGCTCCTCGGCGCACTTGGCGAAGGCCAGCGGGCAGCGGTCGCGGAAGCGGCACCCCGACGGCGGGTTGAGCAGGCTGGGCGGGCGGCCCGCGATCCCGGCGAGGCGGCGCTCCTGGAAGCGCACGCCCACCTCCGGCAGCGACGAGATGAGCAGGCGCGTATAGGGGTGAAGCGGGGTGTTGACGATGACGTCCGCCGATGCCTTCTCCGCCAGCTTGCCCGCGTACATCACCATGATGGTGTCGGCGATCTGGTAGACCAGCGAGATGTCGTGCGTCACCACGATCATGCTTGTGACCAGCCGCTGGTCGCGGAACTCGACGAGCGTGCGCGCCACCGCCTTCTGCGTCGCCACATCGAGGGCGGAAGTCACCTCATCGGCGATGAGCAGCGACGGATCGATCAATGTGGACAGTACCATCACCGTGCGCTGCTTCATGCCGCCGGAAAGCTCGATCGGGTAGTTGTCGAGCACGGCCCGGTCGAGCCCCACCAGCTCGAGCCGTCGCAACAATTCGTCGTGGAACTTGTCGGGGTTGAACCCGCGAGACTCGAGCAGCTCCCCCATCATCCGGCCGATCTTGCGGGTCGGGTTGAGCGCGCTCATGGCGTACTGGGGGATCAGCGATACGTCGACGAACCGGTGCCGGCGCATCCTCTCGTCGTCGCTGATCGGCAGCACCACCCCGTCGAGCTCGACCGTCCCTCCGATGTGGCGCATCCGGGAGTCCAGGCGTATCAAGCTTTTCGCCAGCGTCGACTTGCCGCAGCCGGACTCGCCCGCCAGCCCCATCACCTCGCCGTCGGCCACCTCGAAGCTGACCCCGTCGAGCGCCTTCACATCGCCGCGCAGTGTCCGGTAGTACACCCGCAGCTCGTTCACCTTCAGAGCCACGGGTTCACATCTCCCTCAGCTTGGGGTTGAACACCTCGTCGAGGCCGACGTTGGTGACGTAGAGCGCACCCACGATCGCCGTGATGCCCAGCCCCGGCGGCACGAACCACCACCACAGTCCGTAATAGAGAGCACTCCATCGTACGGCGTTGTTCATCATGAGCCCCAGGGAGTTCGCCTCCGTCGGCCCCAGCCCGATGAAGTCGAGCGTGGCCGCGAACAGCACCGCGCCACCGAACAGCAGGATATAAGTGAGCAGCAGGTAGGAGTTCATGTTCGGGGCTATCTCGCGGCGGATGATCGTTAGGGGCCGCATCCCGCTCAGCCTTGCCAGGTCAACGAACTCGCGGTTGCGCAACGAGAACGTCTGCGCCCGGACCGCTCTGGCCACCCAGGGCCAGGAGAACAGGCCGATGAACAGCGCCTGCATGGGTACGCTCTTGATGCCGATGTAGGCGTGCAGGATGATGAGCACCGCCAGCGCCGGCAGCACCAGCACGATGTTGGTGACCATGTTCAGGATCTCGTCCACGACACCCCCGCGGTAACCCGCGATGAAGCCGATGGTCATGCCAATCAGCGCGGCCAGCCCGCCGCCCAGCAACCCCACCAGAAACGTCGAGCGCAGCCCGTTGGCGAACTGCAGGAAGACGTCCTGCCCTAAAAACGTTGTTCCCAACCAGAAATCGCCGCTGGGCGGCGCGGACGACGGGCCGACATACTCGTCGGGGCTGTGGTCGGTGAACAGCGGGGCGATCAGCCCCAGCAGCAGGAAAGCCAGGATGACGCTCAACCCGCCCACGACTTTGCGGTTGCGCAAGGCGAAATACAAATTCGCTCTCATGTCGTACCGCCCTCCAGGCCTGTCCGGGTGCGCGGATCGACCAGGACGTAGCAGATGTCCACCAGGAAGTTGGCGACGAGCACCCCGACCACGATGAACAGGAATACGCCCTGCATCAGGAAGTAGTCCTGGTTCTGGATGCCTTGCAGGATAAGGTATCCCAGGCCCGGATAACCGAACACGATCTCGGTGACGAGCGCGCCCGCCACGATCACTCCCAGCTGAAGCGCCAAGCCGGTCAACTGTGGGAGCAAAGCGTTGCGGAAGGCGTACCGTCGAATAAGCGACCTCGGAGCGCCAAGCGCCTCAAGGTAATTGGCGTAGTCGGCCTCAAGCTCGTAAATGATGAGGTTGCGCATGCCGATCGCCCAGCCGCCGAAGGCGACGAGGAAGAGCGAGGCGAAGGGCAGGAACCAGTGGGCGGCCAGGCTGCCGAGGAACTCCCAGGACCAGTTGGGCCGCATGGAGAAGCTGTAACCGCCGGCGATCGGGAAGAGGCCCGCCACGATCCCCAGGCCCCACGCCAGCAGAATCCCAAGCCACATATAGGGTGTCGCGGTCAGCACGTAACCGACCGGCAGCACGGTGTTGTCCAGCCACTTGCGCCGCGCCGCCATCGCCCCCACCTTGTTCCCGGCGTACCAGCTGAGCAGGATCGCCGGGATGAGCAACGCCAGCGTGTATGGCACCGCTTTGAGGATGACACCGGTCACCGGCGCCGGGAACAGCCAGACGCTCACGCCCATGTTTCCCTTGAACAGCTCCGCCCAGTAGTTCAGGTACTGCTGCCACAGCGGCTGGTCCAGCCCGAAGACCTTCTCGTAGTAGTCGCGCATCGCCCCGACAGTCTCCGGATTGGACACCATCGTCCGGGTCAGCATGCGCAGCACCGGATCTCCGGGCATGAACCTTGGCACCAGCCAGTTGACCGTGACCGCCACTATGAACGTGAGCAGATAGAGGAGGGCCTTACGCCCGAAGTATCTTCGCACGTCTGAGCCCTCCTCTTATGTGTCACTTACCGTTGCCGTTTACCGGCTTGATCTGGGTAAGCATGTAGATGCTTCCCTTCTCCCAGTAGTTGTTCCACGTGGTCGGGAACGACTTGGGTGAGCCGGCCGAAGTCGACGACGGCCAGTTGGTCCAGACCGAGTCGTTGGCCTGCGACCACATTCCGTTGTACCACAACGGGATCGACGGCATCTCGGTCAGCGTCAGCCGCTGCAGCTGCCCGAGAATGGTCTTGAACGCCGCGTCGTTGCTCGGTGTGCGCGACAGCTTCTGTACCAGATCCCACGCCTGCGGGCTGTTGAACCGCTCGAAGTTGGCGCTGAACTGCTTCTCCTGGATCGGAAGCTGGTACAGGTAGTTGTAGTACGTCCAGGGTGTGTTGCTCAGCTCGGTCCAGTTGTTGAGCAACAGGTCGAACTTGCCCTGCGTCCGGGCGTCGTCAAGGGCACCGGCGTCCGGGAACTCGGGCACCACGTTGATGCCGGCGGCCTGGGCCCCCGAGCTGATCACGCGGATCGCCTCCATCCAGTCGGTCCAGCCCGACGGGACGATGAGCGACAGCTTGATGGCGGCACCGCTGGGCGACTCGACATATCCGTCGCCGTTGGTGTCCTTGTAGCCGGCGTCCGCCAGGATCTTCTTGGCCTGGGCGGTGTCGAACTTGAAGCCCAGCTCGTTGACGACCGCGGTGTCAACGAAGCTGTCCCAGGTGGGCAGCAGGCCGGTGGGGCTGGCCGCCTTGACAATCTTGCCGTAGACGCCTTCGACGATCTTCTTGGTGTCAACCGAGTAGGCGAGCGCCTTGCGGAACGCGGCGTCGCTCATCGGCGCCTTCGTGGTGTTGGGGACCAGCATCGCCGTGTTCGCCGACAGCATGTACGGCGCTTCGGGGTAGTAGGTCTTGATCTTGAACTTGCCGTTGGCGAGGTTGGCGATGCCCGGCAGGAAGTTGTTGCTCAGGTCCATGTTCCCCTGCAGCAGCAGGCCGAGGGCCACCTCGTTGCTGGAGTTCACGATGTCCACGATGTAGGTCGGCTTGACCTCAAGTTTGAGCGCCTTCGTCGCCCACCAGTTCGCCTTCTTCTTCCAGACCATCCGGTCCTGGTCGTGTGTCAGGTACTCGTAGGGTCCGGTGCCGACCGGCTTCTCGTTGGGAGAGGAGGTGATGTCCTTCTCCGAGCGGGTCGACCAGATGTGCTTGGGCACGATGGCGTTCTCGTACAGGAAGTTGTCCCATTCCTGGTACCGCGGGTCGGAGAAGGTGAACTTGACGGTGCGCCCGTCGACCTTCTCCACCTTGCTCATCCAGTTGTACAGATTGCTGAAGGGCACGGCTGCGATCTTGCCGAGCTCGACGGTGTAGACGACGTCGTCGGCGGTGAGCGGTTTGCCGTCGCCCCAGGAGATGCCGTCGCGCAGGGTGAGGGTGTAGACGTCCTTGGCCGTCCACTCGCCCTTCTCGGCCAGCCACGGTGTCAGCTGGAGCTTCTCGGCGTCGAACAGGAACAGGGTCTCGTATGCCAGCCCGACGGTGCCCATGGCGTGCCCCGGCACGATCGGATTCCAGCTGTTGGGCGGGCCCCACTGGGTGCCGCTGGTATAAAGGGTCTCGTTGCGCGGGTATCCGCCCGGTCCTGCGGGGCCGGCGTTGTTGCCGGAGTCCCCGGGGCAGGCCGACGCGGTCAGTGCGACCGCCAGCAACAGGCCCGCGATTGGCGCCAACCGGCTTCGCATCGTTCCTTCCTCCATAATCCATGTGGTTGCTTCGATGCCTACTGAACCGGGTAAGTTAAGACACTGAAACACGCCGGAATCGCTGCGTCAATGCCTTGTTCGCGCTCCCACCGCTTGACCATGGGAGCGTTACCAAAGCGTTATAGCTTGACCGGTTGCGCGCTGATGCGGCTTTGCCGGGCCGCGTTCGCTAAAGTGCGTTTCGTGAGGTGTGGGTTGTGAAGCGGCCGACCATCGCTGACATCGCCCGGCGGGCCGGCGTCTCCAAGGGCGCGGTGTCGTATGCCCTCAACGGCCAGCCCGGGGTGAGCGAGGCGACCCGCCGCCGGATCATGGCCATCGCCGAGGAGATCGGCTTCAACCCCAACAGCGCGGCGCGCGCCCTGTCCGCCTCGATGTCCAACGCCGTCGGGCTCGCCCTGTGCCGGCCCGCCCGAACCCTTGGCATGGAGCCGTTCTTCATGGAGCTCATCAGCGGGGTCGAGGGGGAGCTGTCCGCCCGCTCCTACGCCCTCACCTTGCAGGTCGTCGCGTCCGTGGACGACGAGATCGCGGTCTACCGGCGATGGTGGGGGGAGCGCCGCGTCGATGGGGTGCTCATCTGTGACCTGCGGGTCGGCGACGCCCGGATCGAGGTGCTCGAGAAGCTGCAACTGCCCGCGGTCGTCATCGGCGGCCCATCCGGCACCGGCGGCCTGGGCAACGTCTGGTCCGACGAGGCGGCCGCTCTGGTGGAGACGGTGGAGTACCTTGCCGCCCTTGGGCATCGCCGCATAGCCCGGGTCGGCGGCCTGCCCGAGTTGCAGCACACCGAGACCCGCAGCCGGGCGTTCGCCGACGCCTGCAAGCGCATGGGCCTGGCCAAGGCGATCACGGTGTCGTCGGACTACTCCGGCGAGGAGGGCGCGCGGGCGACCCGGCGGTTGCTCAGCGGCCGCGACCGCCCGACCGCGATCATCTATGACAACGATGTGATGGCGATCGCCGGTCTCGGTGTGGCGCAGGAGATGGGCCTGGCCGTCCCCACCGAGCTTTCCATCGTGGCCTGGGACGACTCGCCCTTGTGCCGCCTGGTCCACCCGGCCCTGACGGCGTTGAGCCGCGACATCCCCGCCTACGGCGCCGAGGCCGCCGAACGCCTGCTGGCCGTCATCGGCCAAGAGCCGCCGTCCTCCATCCAGAACGAAACCGCCCGCCTCACCGTCCGCGGCTCCACCGCCCCACCCACCCGCTCATGATCGTTGCGGTTCTGACAGTGCGAGCAAGCCCCGATCGCACTGTCAGAACCGCAACGATCATGGACGGGGGTTATCCACAGGCCGCTGTCCACAGCCTGGCGGGGCGCATGCGCGTGTGATGGGGTGGCGCGATGCGATCGGAACTGGCGCGGTGGCTTGCCACGCGGGAGGCGGTCACGCGCCGGGACTTGCGCCATCCATGGCTGGGGACAACGCCGCCAAAGCGGGCAAGGTGGTGCAGCTGTTTCCCGGGGTGTATGTCGAGGCGGATCGGCGGGCCGAGGCGCATGTGCGGCGGGTGGCCGCCATGCGCTATCTCGACGGCCGGGGTGCGCTGAGCCACACGACCGCGCTGGCGGTCTGGCGGATCGGATGGGATGAGCCGGCACGGGCGAAGATCCACGGGACCGTGTCGTCAGGTGTCCGTCTCGAAGGGGCCAAAGGGCTTGTGCTGCACCGGCATCGGGTGCTGCCAGCCGGTCAGAGACGGGGCGGGCTGATCGTCGTGCCGCTGGACGAGGCGATCGTCCGGTCGTGGCCGCTTCTGCCCACCCAGCAACGCACCGGCCTTGTCATCTCGATGGTTACCGGCCGGCACGTCACGCTCGGCCAGTTGCGACGGCGGCTCGAGGCTGAAAGGCGCCGTCGAGCTGAGACGGTTGCTGGGGCTCATCAAAGACGGGTGCCACAGCCCGCTGGAGCTGTGGGGGGCGCTGCATGTCTTTACCGGGCCAGGCATGCCTGCGTTCAAGCGCCAGGTCCCGATCGGGAGCTACCGTCTGGACGTCTACTTCGAGGAGTACAAGGTCGCGTTCGAGCTTGACGGCGAGGCCTTCCACTTCGGCCGGGTGGACCGTGAGCGGGACATGCGCCCGGACGCGGCGCTGAATGCGCTGGGCATCATGGTGGTGCGCTGCAGCTACGCGCGGCTCGTGTCCGAGCGGAGAAGGTGCGGCGGGAGGTGCTGACGATACTCGCCGCCCGCCGGAAGGATGCCATAGTGCGAGACCGCCATTGACGCCCGTGTTGAAACGTTTTAGCTTCACAACAATCCATACATGTACAGGAAAGGATTGTTGATGAAGCGAAGAGCGGGCGCCGTCCTCGCCTGCGTTACCCTATCGGTCTTCTTCGTAGATGTAGCGTGGGCTGCCCCGACCCGCTACGAGGCGGAGAACGCGCCGGCGACCTGCGACGGCACCATCGATTCCAACAACGCCGGGTTCTCCGGCACCGGATTCTGCAACACCAACAACGCGGTCGGCGCCGCGGCGCAGTTCACCGTCAGCGCCGGCTCGGCGGGCACCGCGACGATCCAGATCCGGTACGCCAACGGCGGCACGGTCGACCGCCAGGCCGACATCCTCGTCAACGGCGCCAACGTCCAGCCCGCCGGCTCCTTCGGCCCGACCGGCGCGTGGACCACCTGGGTCACGAAAACCCTTACCGCGCAAGTGAACACGGGCAACAACACGATCCGGCTCAACGCGACCACCGCGAACGGGCTGGCCAACATCGACTTCATTGACTTCGAGGTTGGCGGCACCACTCAGCCACCGACGGGCAAGCAGATGGAGGATCTGAACCGCGGCCTGGTCTCCCTACGCTCAGGCACGGGAAACTTCGTCAGCTGGCGCATGCTCGGCACGGATCCGTCCAGCGTTTCCTACCGTCTTTTCCGATCCGGTACCCTCGTAGCCTCCCAGTCGCACACCAACTTCTTCGACAACGGCGCGCCACAGGGCGCTTCCTACACGGTGCGCGCGGTCATCAACGGCGTGGAGGGCCCGGACTCCGAGGCGGCGCTTCAGGTCGGCTCCGGCGGGTTCCTCGACGTGCCGCTCCAGGTTCCGGGCGGGGGCACCACCCCGGATGGTGTGGCCTTCACCTACTCGGCCAACGATGCCAGCGTGGGGGACCTCGACGGTGACGGGCAGTACGAGTTCGTGGTCAAGTGGGATCCGTCCAACTCCAAGGACAACTCCCAGTCCGGCTACACCGGCAACGTGTTCGTCGACGCCTACCGCCTCAACGGGCAGCGGATGTGGCGCATCGACCTCGGTCGCAACATCCGGGCCGGGGCGCACTACACGCAGTTCCAGGTGTACGACTACGACGGCGATGGGCGGGCCGAGGTCGCGATGAAGACCGCCGATGCCACGATCTCCGGCACCGGGCAGGTCATCGGCAACGCGAGCGCCGACTTCCGCAACACCAGCGGCTACATCCTGTCCGGCCCCGAGTTCCTGACCATGTTCGACGGGCTCAACGGCTCCATCCGCTCGACGGTGAACTACAACCCGCCACGCGGGACCGTCTCCTCGTGGGGTGACAGCTACGGCAACCGGGTCGACCGCTTCCTCGCCGCCACCGCCTACCTGGACGGCCAGCGGCCCAGCCTCATCATGACTCGCGGCTACTACACCCGGGCCGTCATCGCCGCGTGGGACTTCCGCAACGGCAGCCTGACGCAACGCTGGGTCTACGACTCCGGCAACAGCGGCGGCGCCTACGGGATGGGCAACCACAACCTGTCCATCGCCGACGTCGACGCGGACGGCCGGGACGAGATCATCTACGGCTCCGCGACCATCAACGACAACGGCACCTTCATGTACGGCGGGTTCGGGCACGGCGACGCCCTGCACGTCGGCGACCTCATCCCGAGCCGGTCCGGGCTGGAGGTTTGGACCATCCACGAGTCCACCAGCCAGCCGGGCGCCGATGTCCATGACGCCCGCACCGGCCAGGTCATCTGGCAGCGGCCCAACAACAACGGCGTCGAGGGCCCCGGCCGCGCCGTGGCCGCCGACATCTACGCTGGCAGCGCCGGCGCCGAGTTCTGGGGCAGCGGGCCGAACATGACCAACCTGTTCAACACCAGCGGCGCCTCGGTCGGGCGCACCCCGTCGTCGGCCAACCATCTGATCTGGTGGGACGCGGACCCGGTCCGCGAGCTGCTCGACCAGACGCGCATCGACAAGTACGGCACGGGCGGGGACACGCGCCTGCTGACCGCAAGTGGCGTCGCCTCCAACAACGGCACCAAGGCCAACCCGGCTGTAACGGGCGACCTCTTCGGCGACTGGCGTGAGGAGGCCGTCTGGCGCACCAGCAACAGCAGCGCGCTGCGCATCTACTTCACGCCCACGCCCACGACGACACGCATCTTCACCCTGATGCACGACCCGCAGTACCGGGTCGCGATCGCCTGGCAGAACACCGCCTACAACCAGCCGCCGCACCCGAGTTTCTTCCTCGGCAACGGCATGAGCACACCGCCGCAACCCAACATTTACGTCCGCTGAGAGTGTGCAAGAAGCGGGCGCCGGATCCCATCCGGCGCCCGCTTCGAAATCTGTCAGGCGCCCCAGCCCGCGGCCTCGCCGCCCACCCGCTCGGCGCAGACCTTCTCGTAGTAGCCGGAACGCCTATACGCCCCAAGCGGATCGGGGTCCAGGCCCATGTCGGAACGCAGCTCCCGCAGCATCGGCCGCACGTCGGTGTGGTATGCGTCCATCAGGATCTCGTTGGCGCCCAAGACATCTCCGGCCGCTTGCGCCGCCGCCAGGGCGGCCGGGTCGACCAGCAACGCCTTTGCCGTCGCCTCCTGGACGTTCATCACCGAGCGGATCACCGCCGCTATCTTGGGCTCGATGTTGTGGCACTGGTCGAGCATGTAGGCGATGCCCCGGTTGAACCCATCGGCGAGCACCAGTTCGTGCATGATGCGGAACAGCTGGAACGGGTCGGCCGCGCCCACCATCAGGTCGTCGTCGGCGTAGAAGCGGGAGTTGAAGTCGAAGCCGCCCAACCGGTTCGCCCGCAGCAGCATCATGACGATGAATTCAATGTTGGTACCCGGTGCGTGGTGGCCGGTGTCGAGCACCACCATGGCGCGCTCGCCCAGGGCCTGGCAGTGGGCCAGCGCCGTCCCCCAGTCGGGCACGTCGGTGGTGTAGAAGGCCGGCTCGAAGAGCTTGTACTCCAACAGCATCCGCTGATGCGGGGCAAGCCGGTCGTAGGTCTCGCGCAGCGCGGAAGCCAGCCGCTCCTGGCGATCGCGGATGTTGTCCTGCCCCGGATAGTTGGTGCCGTCGCTGAACCACAGCTTCAGGTCGCGCGAACCGGTCTGGTCCATGATGTCGACGCATTCGAGCAGGTGCGAGATGGCCTTGCGCCGGATGCCGGGATCCGGGTTGGTCACGCTGCCCAGCTTGTAATCGTTGTCCTGGAACACATTCGAGTTGATGGTGCCCAGCTCGATCCCGTGGTCGCGCGCGTGCGCCGCCAGCCCGGCATAGTCGTCGACCCGATCCCACGGGATGTGCAGGGCCACGCTCGGCGCCACGCCGGTGAACCGGTGCACCGTCGCCGCGTCCTCGATCTTCTCAAAAGCGTTGCGGGGCACGCCTTCCTGCGGGAACACCTTGAACCGCGTCCCGGAGTTGCCATAGGCCCACGACGGGGTCTCGATCCGCTGGCTCCGCAGCACATCCGCAGTGGTCATCGCGCGCCTCCGAGCTGGTCATCGAGGTTGAACACCTCGGTCAGCACATGCATTGCCTGGTCGGGTCGACCGACGTCGAAGAACTCGGCCATATCGGCCTGCCAGCGGGCATTGACCTCGGTGGCATCCATGCCGGTCAGTGCCGCTTCAAAATCTTCGGTCATAAGGTACCCGACGAGCAGCCCATCCTCCCGAAGGAAGAGTGAGTAGTCGTGCCACCCGGTGTCCCGCAACGCCTTGAGCATCTCCGGCCACACCGCAACGTGTCGCCGCTTGTACTCCTCCAGCCGCTCCGGTCGCACCTGGAGGGTGAAGCAAACTCGTTTCATCATGCACCCAGCCGTATCGTGTTCCAGGAAAGCGGAGGCAGCACAAGGCTTTCCCCGCTGACAAGTCGTGGCCGCACCCTTTCCTGATGCAGCAACGTGTTCGCCGCGTGCCGGTCGTCGTCCCACAGCGCCAGGTGCTCCACCACCCGCGGCTCGCCGAATCCTCTGAGCTCCAGCTCCAGCGGCATGGGCCGGGCCGTGTCCCGGTTGACCGCGAAGACGGTCACCCCGCCATCGTTTAGAACGGCGGTCGCGTGCAATAGCGGCACTTCCCCATACGCCCTCGTCTCGTGCGTGGGCGAGACGACCACCGGCCGCAGCACCGTGCCGCGCCCCCACCGTGACGCCTGCGCGAACGGGTGGAAGGTGGTCTGGCGCCAGGCCGGCCCGGCCGGCTCGGTCATGATCGGCCCGATCACGTTGACCAGCTGGGCCAGGCAGGCCGCGCCGACCCGGTCGCACCGGGAGAGCAGGGTGATGAGCAGGGTGCCGACGACGACGGCGTCGGTCACGGTATAGATATCCTCGAGCTGCCGGGGCGCCACCGTCCACTCCGGAGTGTCCACACCCGACGGTGGCCGGTGCATGTACCACACGTTCCACTCGTCGAACGAGACCTCGATCCGGCGCGACTCCCGCTTCACCGCCCGCACGTGGTCGCAGGTGGCCACGACGGCATCGATGAACCGCTCCATGTCCACCGCCGAGGCGAGGAAGCTGTCGACGTCCCCGTCCCGCTCCTCGTAGTAGGCGTGGCATGAGATGTAGTCCACCGCGTCGTACGCCTCCTCCAGCACCACCCGCTCCCACTCCCCGAAGGTGGGCATCGACGCGCCGGAGCTGCCGCACAGCACCAGCCGCACGTCCGGGTCGAGCATGCGCATGGCCCGCGCGGTCTGCACCGCCAGCCGGCCGTACTCGAACGGCTTCTTGCCGCCGATCTGCCAGGGCCCGTCCATTTCGTTGCCCAGGCACCACAGCCTCACACCGTACGGCTCCTCCGCCCCGTGCTTGCGCCGCAGGTCCGACAGTGAGGTCCCGCCCGTGAAGTTGCAGTACTCCAGCAACTCCAGGGCTTCCGCCACCCCACGGGTGCCCAGGTTCACCGCGAGCATCGGTTCGGCGCCCACCTCGCTCACGAACCGGATGAACTCGCGCAGCCCGAAAGCGTTGGTCTCTATGGTCTTCCACGCCGGGTCCGGTCGCCGGGGCCGGTCGGCCGCCGGGCCGATGCCGTCCTCCCAGCGATACCCGGACACGAAGTTGCCGCCCGGGTACCGCACGAGCGTCACCCCGAGCTCCCGCACCAGGTCGAGCACGTCGGTGCGCAGCCCATTCTCGTCGGCCCCCGGATGCGACGGCTCGAACAGCCCGGTGTAGACACACCGGCCCAGGTGTTCGACGAACGAGCCGAACAGCCGGGGATTCACCTCCCCCACCATGAAATCCTTGTCCAGCACCAGCTTTGCCGAAGCGTTCAAGACGCCACCTCCACCCGAGACCCCACGGCGGTGGCGGCCAGCGCCAGCACGCCCCCCAGCAACAAAAGCGTAATCGGCACAAGCAGCGCCACGCCCACCGCCGCGACGACCGCCAGCCCCAGCAACAAGCTCCCCCGCACATCCCCCGTCAGATCCCGCCACGCCTCCCGCACTACCGCGCTCCACAAGACGCCCGGCCGCCACCGCGCCGCCGCCCGCAATCCGAGCACCGCCAGCACCACACCGGCCACCGCGACGAGAGGTCCAAACACGACACTGCCCGGCAGCCCGGCCTGGATCGCCACGGCGTCAAGCAGGACGATGCCTACGGCCAGAGGCGGCACCAGCATCCCGGCTGCTCCACTTCGGACAGCCTCGCGCAGCCTGACCACGTACCCCCGAAAAGAAAAGGGAAAAGAGCAAGCGGCGACGAACCCGGGATAGGCGGTGACGACTGGGAGCGCGAGCGCCAAAACCAGCAGCCCGGCCAGAAGGCAGTCGGCGAACAGCGACAGGCGTGTGCTCATCCGTTGAGTCCCGTCGTGGCGACGCCCTCAACCAGCAGGCGCTGGAAGGCGAAGAAGAACAGGGCGATGGGCAGCAGGCTCAGCACCGACATCGCCATCATCGCGCCGTACGACGTCTCGCTCGTCTGGTCTATGAACAACCGAAGCGCCAGCGGCAGCGTGTAATTTCTCGGCGTATTCAGGTAAATCAGCTGGCTCAGGAAGTCGTTCCAGGACCAGATGAACGTGAAGATCGCCGTGGTCACCAGGGCCGGGCGGCTCAGCGGCAGCACAATCGAGCTGAACGTCCGGATCGGACCGGCGCCGTCGATGCGGGCCGCGTCGCCCAGCTCACGCGGCAGCCCGCGCATGAACTGCACCATCAAAAACACGAAGAACGCGTCCGTGGCGAGCACTTTCGGCAACACCAAGGGCCAGAACGTGTCCACCAGATCGAGGCGCTGGAAGATGGTGTACTGCGGGATCAGCAGCACGTGCACCGGCAGCATGATCGTGGCGATCATGAAGGCGAACAGCGGGCCGCGCAGCCGGAACCGCAGCCACGCGAAGGCATACGCGGCCAGCGCGCACGAGACGACGTTGCCTATCACCGATCCCGCCGACACCACCACCGAGTTGGTGAAGAACGTCCAGATGCTCACGCCCGCGGTACCACGGAAAACCTCGCGGTAATTGGCGAAGATGAATTTCTCCGGCAGCAGCTTGAGGCTCGAGATGATCTCGTTGGCCGGCTTGAACGAGGCCAACACCATCCACACCACCGGATAGAGCAGCGCCGCCAGGAGGACGAGGCAGACCACGTGCCACAGCAAGCGTTTCGCTCTCATCGTTCGTCCCCGATGTAGAAGACCCACGCGCGCGCGGTGCGGAAAAGCACGGCGGTGATGAGCGCGACGACGAGCACCAGCACCCAGGCCATCGCGGAGGCGTAGCCCATCCGGAACTCGGTGAACCCCTTCTGGTAGAGGTAGAGGGTGTAGAACAGGGTCGAGTCGATCGGACCGCCGCGGCCGCCGCTGATGACGAACACACCCGTAAACGCTTGGAAGGCGTGGATTGTCTCCAGTACCAAATTAAAGAAAATGACTGGGGAAAGCATAGGCAGCGTCACCGAGCGGAAGGTGCGCCAGGCCCCCGCACCGTCCACACTGGACGCATCGTAGAGCTCCTGCGGGATCTGCTTGAGCCCGGCCAGGAAAATCACCATCGGCGCCCCGAACTGCCACACGGCCAACGCCACCAGCGTCAGCAACGAGTAGGACGGGTTGGAAACCCACGCGTTGAAGATCACGCGCCACGACAGCGCCACCGCGACGCTCGCGCCCAGCAGCGAAGGGGCGTAGAAGGCCGACCGGTAGAAGCCCTGCGCCATGCTGTCCCGGTTCAGCAGCACAGCCACCGCCAGCGCGGCGGCCAGTTTCAGCGGCGTCGACAACAAGACATATTTCACCGTCACCCACACCGAGGTGAGGAACCGCTCGTCATCGGTGAACAGGTTGCGGTAGTTCTGCAGACCCACCCAGTTTGGCGTGCTGAACAGGTCGTAGTCGGTGAAGGACAGGTAGAGCGAGGCGGCCATGGGGCCCAGGGTCAACAGCAGGACCCCGAGCACCCATGGCGACAGGAACAGATAGGCCCATCCGGGACGCTCTCTCAACTGGTGATCGCCTTCTGCGCCTCGGACATGAACTTGTCGGCGGCGGCCTGGATGGTCGACCGCTGGAAGATTACGTCGTCATAGATGCGCTGGAAGGTCGACTTCACCGTGCCCGCGCCCTTGGGCGGGGGCGGCGGCGCCGGCTCCAGCTTCGGCCCGACCATCTGCTCGAACTGGAAGGCCACCAGCGGTGGGCCGGTCAGCGCGCCGCCGACCGAATCGCGCACCTTGGCGTTGGCCGGAAGCCCGCGCGACATGCCCAGGATCTTGCCCGCCTCCGGATCGTTGATCAGGAAGTTGATCAGCTTAGCCGCCTCCGCCTTGTGCTCGGAGCGCTGCGAGATGCTGAACATCATGGCGGGCTTGGCATACTGCCCAAGCTTGCCGGTGTCGGACGGGAAGGGGCTGAGCTTGAACTCCCGCCCGGCGATCTCCCAGCTCTTGGCGGTGAAGCCGCTGTCGTAGCCGAAGCCGCCCGAGGCGAGCTTCTGCGTGACCGGGTTGTTGGCGTCCGAACCGTCCATCTTGGTGGTCAGCTCGGCCTGGGTCACGGCGCCGCTGCGTCGCATCCCGTCGGTCATCTCCCACCACTTGGCCACGTCGGCCGCCGTGTAAGCGATCTTGCCCTCGTTGTACAGGTTTTTGCCCTGCTGGCGCAGCCAGACCTCGAACCAGTCCTCGATGCCGCCGAAGTCCCCGAGGCCCTTGACCTTGCCTTGGGTGGAGTCGGTGACCTTCTGAGCGGACGCCTTCAGGTCGTTCCAGGACCAGCCGTCCTTCGGGGCGGCCGCCGCCGACGTCTCCCACTGCTTGAAGTCGTAGGAGAAGACCTGCGTGTTCTGGGTCGGCGGGATGCCGTAGAGCTTGCCGTTGACGCTGCCGCCCGACAGCAGCTGCTGGGTGACGCCGGAGGTGTCCACCTTGGCCGCCCCGCTGTCAAGCTGGGCCAGCACATTGCGGTCGGCGTACTCGCGCACATAGCGGTAGTCCATCTGCAGCATGTCGGGCGCACCGCCGCCGGCGATCTGGGTCGCCAGCTTCTGGAAGTAGGCGTTGAACTCCGCGAAGGAGGTCTCCACCTTGATATTGGGGTTCTTCGACTCGAACAGGTCGATGGCCTTCTCGGTGATCTCTGCGCGATCGGCGTTGCCCCACCAGTCGAACCGGATGGTGACCTGCTTGTTGGCATCGTTCTGATCGCCGGTGCCGGAACCGCAGGCTGAGATAAAACCGAGCAGTGCGGCCAGGGCCGCAGCTAAAGCTCGTTGCTGTAAAGCCCGTTGCATTACGTTGTCCTCCAAGCGTTTGCTGGCTGGAGCGCTCCCACGCGGACTCTCGGATTGAAACGATAAAAATGGGATTGTTGAGGAGCCAAACTATGCCGCGCTCGCCTGTCGTGTCAAGGGAAACGGTGCAACAGATGCGAAATCTTGCTGTTACGGATTGTGGTCGGATTCGCTGCATGAAAAGATATCCATCGATCGGAATGGCTCCCACGGCCAGACCTCGTTGAAACGTTTCTTGCACTGTACGGAAAGGTGAGAAACGATGACAGCGCCACTATCCGTTCTCCTCACCCTGTCCCTGATCGCCCCGACCCCACCTACGGTTTCTTTGACGGAGCCCGTCTTGGTGACCAGCGTGGACACCCGTTCCGGCGGGACCGGCGCCCGCTTGCTGCTCGGCGACGTCACCGGCGACGGCCGCCTCGACCTGGTCACGATGCAGCCCACCTGGTCAGCCGACGACCGTTTCATCGGGCGGCAGGTCCAGGCCCTGACCGCCTATGATTTCGGGACCGGACAACAGCTTTGGCAGATCGGCACCCCCGACCCGAGGGTGACCAACAACGGTACCGACATCCCCGCCGAGATCTACGACATCGACGGGGACGGTGACAATGATGTCATCGCCGTGATGGACAACGAGCTGCGCTTCTTCGAGGGCTCCACCGGGCAGCTTTTCAAGTCGTTGCCGCTGCCGCACCCGGAGGCGCACGACACCATCATCATCGCCAACTTCCGGGGCACCGACCGCCCGCGGGACATCGTGCTCAAGGACCGCTACAACCAGGTCTGGGCGCTGCGTTCCGACGATGGTGGTCCACTGTGGACACACGTGGGCAACCCGGGACACCGGCCCTACCCGCACGACTTCGACGATGACGGGCGGCAGGAGCTGCTGGCCGGGTACGACTTCGTCACCGCCGGCGGCGTCAAGCTCTGGACGGCTGACATGGCCGACCACGCCGACTCCATCGCGGTCGGCGACATCGACGGCGACGGGCGCGAGGACATCGTCTTCGGCGGCGCCGGGCTCGGCGGCGACAGCACCAACGCCTACCGCTCAGACGGCACTCTGCTGTGGCGCAACCTCGACGCCGTCGAGGCGCAGCAGGTCGGCCTGGGCGACTTCCGCCCCGACCTGCCCGGCCTGGAGGTGACCGGGCTCGATCGGGTGAACCGCACCCCCACCAACGGAAAGGACTCCATCTATGTCGTCTCGGCCGGCGGCCAGACGCTGTGGAAGGAGACCCGCGACACGCTCGGCTGCTGGGGCAGCGTGCTCGAGCCTCTGCACAACTGGGACGGCTCCTACGCCGACCAGCTGCTGGCGTGGAACCGCGGGTGCGGCTCGGTCGCGGGCATCTGGGACGGGTGGGGCAACCGCATCGCCACCTTCCCGATCGACGGGCGCATGGTCCGCGGCGACATCTGCGGCGACGACCGCACCGAGGTTGTCGACTATGTGATGGGCGACCGGGCGTACGTCTTCGCCAGTGCCGCCTGCGACATCGGGGCCAAGGTGACCGGGCACCCGCTGCCGCAGGCCAAGAAGCACTACAACTACACGCGTTACACAGCCGAGGAGATCCCGCTGGAGCTCTCCCGTGACCACGAGGCAAGGGCCTCAAGCTCTTTGCCCCGCCACAGCGCCGCTAACGCGGTCGACGGCAACCCGGACACCAAGTGGATCTCGTCGCCGTTCGACATCCAACCGTCGTGGCGGGTGGACCTCGGGCGGCTGCGGGAGCTGACCGGCATCGTCATCGATTTCGGCTCAGACCGGCCGCGGCACCTTTCCTACCGCGTGGAGGCGTCCGTCGACGGTCAGACATGGGTGTCGCTGGCGGCCCGGACACCGGATGACAAGGTGCAGCGCACCGAGTTCACCGGCTTGGGTCGCTATGTGCGTGTAGTCGCCACCGGGCACGCCGGTCCGGTCCAGCTCGCCGGCGTACAGGTAATAGGAAGCAGATAGCTTGTCAGGTAATGGACTTGGCGTATCACGTCACAGTCCTAACGGCTCTACTTGGCATGACATTCAGTTGGGGGGCGGCGCCTCAGACCAGCGTCCAGGCGGTCTGCACGGCACCGCCCCCGGTTGCCGGGTGGCAGGTCAGGCGCAGATGCCCGGAAGCGATCCCCTCGGCGGAGAAACGCCCCAGATCGTCGGCGTCCACCCAGGTCGGCCCGCGTGCGTGGTCAACCTTGATGCGGGCCGGCTGTGGCGGCACCAGCTGCCCGACCAGCGCCCCGTCGCCGATCTCGACCTCTATGGTCAGCTCGCCGGCGGTGAAGGTGAGCAACTCGGGCAGACCATCCCCGCGCACGCCCGAAAGCGACAGGGATTCAGAGACTAGCCTTGCCAGAGCGACGTCGGGCTCACGCCAGGCAAGGCTTTCCTTGGCCATTTCAAGAACATGACTTGGTACCGGGTCCATGCGGGATGTTAATCCCGCCAAACCTTCCCACGGGTCACGGTCGTCCATCAGGACACACACTCCTTCGCAGATGTTCAAGGCATCGGGCCCGGGTGGGCCCGATGCTGCCGACCGGGATGTCCAGGGCCTCGCTCACCTCCGCATAGCTCGGAGGAGGGTCGATCAGCAAGAGCCGCAACAGGTTGCGGCAGTTGCCCGGTAGCCTCCCGATCGCGTTCCAAAGGTCTTCATCCCGTTCGCGCCGGAGCAGTTCCGTGCCCGGATCCTGATCCGGTGTGAGCCGCGGCTCCAGCTGGTGCATGTCGCCGGTCGGCAGGTCGCGGCTGGCCCGGCGCAGCAGTGCCAGGGCCTCGCGGCGAGCGGTCGTGGCCAGCCACGCCCCCAGCCGCTGCGGGTCGCGGATGCTGTCGAGCTGCTCCACCAGGCGAAGCCAGGTCGCCTGGTGGACATCGGCCGCATCCGCCGAGCTGAGGCGGAAACTGCGGGCCACCGACCAGACGAGCGGAGCGTATCTGTCCACGATGCGGACCCATGCGCTCTGGTCGCCCGCCGCCGCCCGTCCCAGCAGTTCCGCCATCTCCTCGGCTTCAGGAAGGGTCACATTGCGCGAGCCTAGGTCATGCCATGGCCTCCTGTCGTCGGCCATCGCCTGCGACCTAGGCATGACCGAATCTCAATTTCATGATGACCTCGACAAGCTCGGTCATGGCAGGCCGGGATATCCATCGAAGGTCCTCTTCTTCGCCGCCACCAGGACCGCCGACAGCGCCGCGTCGGCCGTGTCGCCCTGGGCGAGGCGGTCGGCGAGCGAGGCGACGACGTAGGGCGTGGCGAAGGAGGTACCGCTCCAAAGAGCCCAGCCGCTAGGGAACAGGTCGTGCCGCACGAACGTGCTGGTGATGTCCGAACCCGGGGCGGCCAGGGTCACCCAGTCGCCGCTGTTGCTCCAGTCGCAGATGCCCTGGCCGTCGTGGGCCGCCACCGCCACCACCCGGTCCGCCCAGGGCTGGCCGGTGCCGGCGAAGGCGGCCGGCCAGAACGGCGTCTGCCGCTGGCCGTTGTTGCCCGCCGCGGCCACCACCAGACACTCCTGTCGAGTGACCAAATTGGACAGTGCTTGGGCCAGCGCCAGCGGCGGCTGGTTGTCGAGCGTGAACCCACCCAGCGACAGGTTGACCAGCCGCACGTCGGCCTCCAGGCGCGAGAGCGCGAGCACGAGATCCGCCTCGGTGCACACGCCGAACGTGTCGAGCAGCCGGATCGCGCGGATCCGGGTGGCGCCCGTCTTGTGGGTGATGACACCGATGATGAAGTTGGCGTGGCCGACGTCGCCGTCCATCACACCGTCGTTGTCCACATCCGTGTCGGCCTCGTAGTCCTCGACGAACGCGACGTATGCGGCCTCGGGCAGCGGGCTGTCGCGCCAGATTCCGGTGTCCACCACCGCCACCGGCACCTGACCCACGACACCGCTCTCCCGCCGAGGGGGAGCCGCCGCCGGAACCGGCGGTCCGAAAGGTCCACCATGCTCGAATGGCGTGGAGGTGAAGACGTGGTTGGGCGCGGCCACCAGCCGCTGGTCGCCGTCGGCCTTCGCCGAGCGGCGCACCGCCCGGGCTACCGACGGCACGTCAAGACCGTCGGCGCGGTAGCGCACCACGCCCGGCGCCAGCTCGCTACCGTGCGCGCCCTGGCCCAGCAGCCGCTCGGCCCGCCGGCCGTGCTCCTCCAGCACCAGCAGCTCGTCCTTGACGAACCACGCCGGCTCGCGTCCCGCCGGCGTCTCCTGCGCCAGCCAGTTCAGCCCGTTCAACCTCGCGGCGCGGCGTGTCTGCCATTGCCGCAGGCGGTTCTCCGACAGAGCCATGTCTCGCCCCAAACCCTTCTGTTTAGTCTTTGGTCCCGTCTGTTCAGTCTTTGATTCCGCATAGCAGAGGCCCACGATCGAGGAATTGATACGACCGATATCTGTCAGAAGGCTGACAGACAGGGGAGGTACGCGAATATGTATCTGTGTCGGAAGCCGAGCGCATGCTCGCCCTGGTGATGGAGGATGCGCGCGGTGCGCGTGCGCAGGCCGCGCAGCTCCTGACGCAGGCCCGGCGCGACCGCGACGCCGCCGGGCAGGTCAGCGCGCTGCGCGTGCTGGGCCTGGCCGCGCACCAGTTGCAGGACGGCCCCCTCGCCGCCCGGCAGCTTCGCCATGCGATCGCCCTGGCCGTCAGGCACCGCCTGACCCGGCTCGAAGGCGAGTCGCGGATGAGCCTGGCCCTCGTCCTCGACGACCTCGGGCGGCAGCGAGCCGCCCTGCGCGAGATCGACCGGGCGCTCGACCACCTCGACGGGCTGCCCAAGGCGCGGGCCCGGATGCAACGCGGGATCCTGTTGCGGCGCATGGATCGCGAGAGCGACGCGCTCGAGGCCTACAGCGCGGCGCTGACCAGCTTCCGGCGGCACCGGGACTCGCTGTGGCAGGCTCGGGCGCTCACGAACCGGGGCGTGCTGCTCGGGTACCGTGGCAGCATCGGCCAGGCCCGGACCGACCTGGGCCGCGCCGAGCAGCTTTACGAGGAGCTGGGCCTGGCGGCCGCGGTGGCGCAGGTGCGGCACAACCTGGGGTTCGTGGCGGCTCAGGCCGGCGACGTGGTGACGGCGCTGCGGTGGTATGAACGCGCCGACGCGCACTTCCGCCGCAACGGGGAGCGGCCCGCGATCGCCCTCATCGACCGGGCCGAGCTGCTGCTGGCCGCGCGGCTGCTGCCGGAGGCGCGGCAGACGGCCCAAGCCGCGGTGGAGGCGGCCCTGCAGGCGCGGCTCGGTTCGCAGGTCGCCCACGCCCGGCTGCTGCTGGCCCAGACCGCGCTGGCCGCGGGCGACAAACCGGCGGCGCGCCAGGCGGCCCGGCTCGCCCGCCGCGCTCTGGAACGGCAGCAGCGCACGCGTTTGGCGGTGCTGGCGCGCTATCTCGAGCTACGATCGTCCAATCGCGACAGTCCAGAACGCTTGCAGGCGGCGGCTTCCGAGCTCGAGGCGGCTGGCTGGGCGGAGTACGCGATCGAGGCCCGCATCCACCTCGCCACGCACTTCGGGCGGCGCGCCGATCGCATTTCCGGGGAAAATGCCGCCTCGGCAGCGGACGGAGGCAACATTTCCCCCGAAAATGCTGCGGCGGCCACGGGAGCAGCGGCGCCGGGAGCAGCGGCGCCGTGTTCTTCGCGACCCTCGCCGGGCTTCTCACCGTGACGAGCGAGTTCCGCTACGGGACGATCCGCCCGACTCTGCTCGTCCAGCCGCGGCGCCGCATCGTCCTGGCGGCCAAGCTCACGGCAGCCGCGTTCGCCGGGGTCGTTCTCGCCCTCGTCTGCATCGCCCTCTCCGTCGCAGTCGGCCTCGCGATCCTCGCCGGGCGTGATGTCGAGCTCGTGCCCTCGGGCGCCGACCTGATCGCTCTAGCGGCCGGCACGATGGCTGCGGCCGCGCTCAGCGCGCTGCTCGGCGTCGCGATCGGAGCGCTCATCCGTAACCAGGTCGGCGCGATCGTCGCCGTCGTCGCCTACGCCTTCCTCGTCGACGCGACGCTCTTCGCCGCCACCCCGGACGTGGGCCGCTTCCTCCCGGGAAAGGCCGGGGACGCCCTCGCGGGGCAGCCGGTCGACCACCTGCTCTCGCCCGGCGCCGCCGCGCTCGCACTGATCGCCTGGACGCTCGCGTTCGTCCTCGCGGCGACCGTGCGGACCGACCGCAGCGACGTCTGAGCCTCTAGCCCTGCGCCAGCTCTTTCGAGCGCTGCATCGCCGCCTGGATGGCGTTCAGGAATGCGGCGCGGACGCCGGCCTGCTCGAGCTCGCGGATGGCGGCGATGGTCGTGCCGCCCGGAGAGGTGACAGCCTCGCGCAGCTCGACGGGGTGCATCTTCTCGTCGCGGAGGAGCTTCGCCGTGCCCAGCATCGTCTGGACGACGAGGTCGGTCGAGACCTCGCGCGAGAGGCCGAGCAGGATGCCGGCCTCGATCATCGACTCGGCGAGCAGCGCAAAGTACGCCGGGCCCGACCCGGACACGGCCGTGATGGCGTCCATGTAGTCCTCGTCCACGCGCACCGTCCGCCCCACGCTCCCGAGCACCT
>Ga0075418_10000965_pt1 | contig 31629 bp, 24 predicted proteins | sample SoiMetdeltSBSDD2_FD_81776 | JGI IMG/M metagenome (GOLD analysis project Ga0075418, IMG submission 81776) | Bulk soil microbial communities from a Populus tree surrounding site in Tennessee, USA - Soil MetaG P. deltoides SBSDD2 | ecosystem: Environmental > Terrestrial > Soil > Tree plantation... | reverse complement strand
TGGAAGAACCGGTCCTGCGCGTGGAGCCAGCCCAGGGCGAAGCTCGCATCCAAGCGGCTCGCGGCCGTGAGCGTCGGTACGCCGAGACCGTCGCGTTCGATGCGCACCCCCGCCTGCAAACCTTCGACTGCCACCTCGCCATTCAACCGTGGCAAGCTTCGACGTAGCGCCGTCACCACACCGATTCCGGCCACGATGACGCCAGCGAGGACGACGCCGAGGAATCTCCTGGCGACCCGCCGCCCGCGCGCCGATGACCTGCTCGACCCGGACCTCGGCAACCCGCGACCTCCCTCGATTGAAAAGCGCGATGGTGAGCCACGCTGCCGGCGTCCCGCAAGTGGGCGGACTAAGTGGGTATAGGATCATCCTGTTCGTAGCCGCGATGATGAGGGTCGCAGGCGAAATGGCCTCCCCCGCAGAGGAGGCCGTTCTTGAGTGAGAGTCGTCGCCGAGTCAGCGATAGAGATTCTTGACAGTCCCGTCTTCTGGGCGGAGTGACCTGCCCCCGTTTTCTGTACCACGTGCTATGAGAGTTCGATGACTGTCATTTCAGGGGTCCTTCTACCTATCCTCGGGTCCATTGCGTTCGTCCTGGCTCGATTCTGAGTCTCAGATTCTTCGGTCACTCCCCCTCGACGGGCGCGTTTTGCCGGCCAGCCGTTCGTTCTGTTAGAATCTTACCGCTTCACGAGAGGATTGCGCCGCGGCCTGGGTTCCCCTTGGCCGCTCCGATCCAGGGTCATGCCGGAGAGACACCGCGTTGTCCCAGGTACGACGGGTTCCGACAGAGCGAGTTGCTCGGGGTTGGGTGCCGGCCGGTCTGGCCCTTTTGGCCGTTTGTGGCTGCTCCGGCCCGTTCTCTCCCCAGGATCCGCAGGTCCCTGCCGGCAAAGCCGTTCCGACGATCCGCTACCAGGCGAGCCCGCGCCTCTTCGTTGCCGCTCTCGACGTTGGCGCGCTCGCGGCACTGCCCGACCGTCTGCTCGCCACCACCGTCGGCGAGGGTGTGGACAAGCTGGTCGAGATCGGCAGCGATGGTCGGGTCCAGGGTCTGGGGATTCAACTTCCGGCCCGACCCGACGAGATCTGCCTGCTCGCGCTCTCACCCGGGAAACACGACGGCTTCCGAGAGGGCGAGCCGTTGGTGAGTATCGGCGCCGAGATCTGGCGCCTGCAGCTCGAGCCTCGCACCGCGACCTACTTCGCATCGCTTCCCGGCGCGGGTGACACAGTCGCCGGCATCTGCTTCGACACCGTCGGGAATTTCGGCTTCGCTCCACTCGTCTTGGCGAGCGGCGGCACCGTCTATCGGTTGGATCCCGCAGGAGCGCTTCTCCGTGTCGGCGATGTCGGCGCTGGCGGGCGTGGCCCGAGCATCGCCACACAAGCCTCCAGCCCGTACGCCGGCCAGTTGCTCGTCGCGTTTCCAGCCAGCGGAGACGTGCGCGCCATCGCGCCGACCGGCCACGTGAGTCGGATCACCGGTTGGTCCGGCGTGGCCGGTGCATACGCTTTCCCGGAAACACCCGTTCCCTTCGGCGACACCGATGCCGCTTTGTTCGTCGCCGTGCGTAGCGGCACAACGGGACGGATCTACCAATTCACGACTCGTGACGTCGCCAACGCCCCCGCTGGGATCTTGCTCACCAGTCTGCACACTTCGGGAAGCGGTCTCATGACGCTTCCCGGCGGCACACCGGCGCTGGCCGCATGGGGTCGCTTCATGGGTCCGGAAGTCGCCGCGACTCTCGTCACACGTCCGGCGGTCACGCGTGTCGCGATCGACGTGCGACCGGGTGCGCCCGACGAAATCGTCTGGCAATCCGCAGTCCCGATCCCGGTCGCGGTGATGTCGTCAGCGTCTCTGGCGCCAAGCTTGATCGACGCCGGATCGGTGACGTTCGCCGGTGCACCAGCCGTCATCTCGCGCAAAGGAACTCTCGCCACCTACAGTGATCTCGATGGCGATGGCGCGTTGGACATGGTGCTGTCGTTTCGCCCGGAAGCGATGGCTGTCATCCCCGGCCCGGCCGTGTTGACCCTCGAGGGCACGACGTTATCGGGGGAACGCGTCCGCGGCGAAGCTCTCGTGCAGATCGTCGAACCCTGACGGGCCGGATGCGACTCGATGTCTTCCTCAAACGAGCGCGTCTCGTGCGCCAACGACAGTTGGCGAAGCAGCTCTGCGATGCCGGCGCGGTGTGGTGCAACGCCAAGCCCGCCAAGCCCAGCCAGGAAGTGCATCCGGGCGATCACTTGCGCCTGCAGCTGCCGCTCCGTGACCTCGAACTCCGCGTGCGCGCGTTGCCGCAAGGCAACGTGTCGCGTGGCATCGCGGCGGAATCGATGGAGATCCTCGTCGATCGGCCGGCGGACCGGATCGCGCGCGTGTTCGGCGCCGACGAAGATGGCGCGATCTCGGATCGGTTCCTGCCCCCTCCCGATCCAGGCGAGGAATGACGATCCTCGCGGAGGCATGACGGCCCTCGCCGAGGAATGACGTCCTCGCTCAGGATCGGCTCTCGACCGCGACCGTGGTGGTCACTGCACCGAGCTTCGTGCACAGCTCTCGATACCAGGTCGTGGCTCGTTCGAGATCGAGACGCACCTCTTCCGCGCCCCAGACGAGGCTCAACGTGGACGTGGTCGTTGGCGTGGTCTTCGTGCGCTGCGCATCCTTGACCGCGTTGGCGCACGGGCCGTGCGCATCGTGCAGACAAAGCAAGCCCTCGACATCGATCTCCTGGCCTGCTTCGTTGAAGACGTAGTGCAGTCCTGGGCCGGCGATTCCGACGTGCATGGGCATGACGAGCCGATCCAAGTCCACCACGCTCACGGGGAACCCGCTGTGCAAGGACACGGCGTTGGCGACATCCACGGCCGGGTTGATCGTGCGCAGCCCGCCCCCGCTGGCGGCGGCGAGCAAGTACTCGGATGCCGGCTTGCCGCGACCCGTTGGCTTGTAGCCGCCCAGTCGCAGCATGTCGCGGATGCAGGTGCGCAATTCCTCGCGGCGCTGGACTGGTGCCGGCGCATCCAACGCGAGGAGCTGCGCCAGCCACGGGAGGGATTCGATCGCCGCCACTGCGTCAGGCCATGTGGTGTGGAAAGCCGCGAGCGCCAGTCGTGGGTGTGTGTCGACGGGGAGGATCATGCGCTGCCTCAGCGCGACGCCGGGCGCACGATGTCGCTCTGGATGGATGCGTGAACCGTCATTCGGCGCCCTTCTGACGGCGAGAGTCGCCACCATAACACCCGCACTGCGCCGTCTTCCAGGCGTCACCGCCCTTCCCCTGGACAGTCCTGCCAGGCTGTGGTCAACTTCGTCGTTCGACATGCGCCATTGCGAATGGGATGCGGTGCGGATGCGGTGAGGGGAAGGACGATCATCATGACGAACACCACCGCGGAAAGCCGTGCCGTCCCCGAGCGCCACCCCATCGTCAGCCTGTTCCACGTGACCAAACGCTACGGCAAGCGTGTGGCGCTCACGGATATCACTCTGCATGTCGAAAACGGCGGCTTCGTCTTCGTCGTCGGGCCGAGCGGCGCCGGGAAGTCCACCCTGCTGCGGCTCATCTACATGGAGGAGTTTCCGAGCGAGGGCCAGGTCACTGTTTCCGGGTTCTTGAGCTCCAGGATGCGCCGCAACCGCATCCCGCACTTGCGGCGCAAGGTCGGACTCATCTTCCAGAACTTCAAGCTTCTCGAAGATCGCAACATCTTCGAGAACGTGGCCTTCCCACTGTATGTGATCGGCGTCAATCGCAACTACATTCGCAAGACGGTGCTGGATCTGCTCGGGCGCGTCGGCTTGTACCAGAAGCGCAACAATTTTCCGCACGAGCTTTCTGGCGGTGAGCAGCAACGTGTCGCGATCGCGCGCGCCCTGGTCAATTCACCGTACGTGCTCCTCGCCGACGAGCCCACCGGCAACCTCGACCCGGTCGTGGCGCGGGAGATCCTGAAGTTGCTCTTCCGCATCAACATCGCCGGCACGGCGGTCATCATGGCCACGCACGATCATGAGCTGGTGCGCCAGTACCGCCAGCGCATCGTGCACATCGAGCACGGCGAAATCGTGCAGGACGAAAATGCCTTCGACCGCTGGAGCCCCGGCGCGCGCGAGCTCGACGAGGCCTGGCGTGAGGAACCGCTCAAGGTGCCGCCGCCCGAGGAATGACGGAGCACCGCCCGGCAGCCGTGACCTCGGATCTGGAGAGGGGGGAATCACGATGTTCACCGACAGCCAGGTGCGCTACCAGTTTCGCGAGCTCGTGCGGTCATTCCAGCGTCTGAAGGCCGTGAGCCTGGTGTCCACGCTCATCATGAGCGTGGCGCTGACGATGCTCGCGCTCTTCACTTTGATCACGATCAACCTGCACGGTGTCGCACGCTCGTTCCAGAACGAGATCGAAGTTGTCGCTTTCCTCGAAGACGGCTTGGGCGCGAGCGAGGTGCAGGACATGCAGCAGCGCCTCCTCGCACATTACGGCGTCGCCAACGTCTCCTATGTGTCCAAGGGCGACGCGCTGGCGGAGTTTCGCACCCAGCTCGGCGAGGACAGCGATCTCCTGGACGTGCTCGACGAGAATCCGATGCCGGCATCGCTGCACATCCGCATGCACGAGAAGTCGCAGTCATCCGAACAGCTCGGGGTGATCGCCGCGTGGCTGCGGGAAATGGCTGGCGTCGAAGAAGTCCGCTACGGCGACCAATGGGTGGAGAGACTCGAGCGCTATGTCAGCGCCTTCTTGGTGCTCGATCTCGTGCTCGGCGGGCTCGTCGTCATCTCGGCTTTGTTCGTGGTTTCGAACACAGTCCGGCTCACGGTCTTGGCGCGGGAACGCAGCATCGAGGTGATGCGTCTGGTCGGCGCCACCGATTGGTTCATCCGCACACCCTTCGTGGTCGAGGGCGCGTTGCAGGGAGCCGCGGCGGCCGGGCTGGCGATGACGGTGCTGTGGGGTGTGCATCGCTACGCGACGCGCTTCGTCGGACCCTTGGTGTTCTATGACGCGGCGCAGATCGCCGGCTTCGTCGCGCTCTGCGCCATCGTCAGCGCCTTCGGCAGCCTGACGTCGCTGCGCCGATTCCTGCGCATTTGAGCTGCATGAGACTCGGGACGAAAGCTGGTTCCAGAACCTTGGCGCTTCGCGGCTGCATTCTCCTCCTTCTCGCGCTTGTCCTGGTGCTCGCAGCGCCGGGCCGCGCCCAAAGCGCGCGGAGTGCGCGCGATTCGATCGCCGCTTATGACCAGCAGATCGAGTCGCAGGAGAAGCATCTGCAGGAGCTGCGCGACCAGATCCAAGACCTGCGCAAGCGCGACAAGCAGCTCGGGAAGGAAGAAAAAGGCACGCTCTCGCAGCTCAAGATCCTCGACAAAGAGGTGGCGCTCACCGCGGACCTGCTGCGCCAGCTGGGCAAGAAACGGCAGGCGCTGGAGGCACAGCTCGAGGGCATCCGAGCCGAGCACTCGCGCGCCGAGGAGCTGCTGGCCGAGCGCAAGAGCCGTTTGTCACGCACCTTGCGCGCGATGTACGTTCGCGGCACCCAGAACACCGCCGAAGTCCTGCTGCGCACCAGCAGCCTGCAAGACGCATTCACGCAATACAAGTACCTGGAAATGCTGGCGCGCAACAACGAACGCCTGTTGCTCGAGATCCGCCAGCAGGAAGTCTATCTGGCGCGCACCGGCGCTCAGCTCACCGAGTACCTGTCGGAGGTGGCGTCGACCGCACAGGAGGCGCAGGCGGAGAAACGCCGTCTCGACGAAGGCCGCAAGGTGCGGACGAGCGCGCTCAAGCGCGTGCGCCAGCAGCGGAGCCAACATCAGCAGTCGCTGCGCGATCTCGCCGCCGCCGAGAAACAGATGCAGGAGCTGATCGCGATCCTCGAAAGACGCCGGCAGTCGCTGCGCGATACCGGCCAGCCGCAGGATTTCCCCGACCTCGGCTTCCGCGACCTGCGCGGGCGCATGCCCTGGCCCGTCGTCGGCCAAGTGATGACGCGCTTCGGGCGCCGCGTGCACCCGACGCACCACACGGAGACGTTCAACGCCGGCATCGACATCGCCGCGCGCGAGGGCGACCCGGTGCAATGTGTCGCGCGCGGCCGCGTCGAATACGCGCAGTGGCGCGAAGGCTACGGCCGCACGATCATCGTCAGCCACGGCGCCGGCTTCTACACCGTCTACGCCCACCTCTCCGAGGCGCTCGTGAGCGAGAAGCAGGAGGTCGCGGCCGGTCAAATCATCGCTCGCGTCGGCGAAACCGGCTCGCTCGAAGGCGCCAAGCTCCACTTCGAGATTCGCGACCCCGCCGCCATCGACCCCATGATGTGGCTCACTCGCTGACGAGAAACGTCGCGGTGCTGCGGGCGCTGAATCGTGTCGGGTGCGGAAGCATGACCGCGAGAGAATGCACGCACGCTGCAGTTCACGCAAGCCGCGAGAGGCCGGCGACGCTCCCGCCCCAGCCCTTGCCGGGTGAGACGTCCCACCGTATCCTGGTGCCTTCGTGATCTCGATGTGCGTCGTGGATCGGATTCATGCAGAAACGGGCGCGCCATGCATCTCGGAGATTTCGGACAGCCGCGCGTGCAGACGATCCTTCAGGAAGTGTTCCTGAAGCACAAGCTCGCGGGCTCGTTCCTGTTCGACGGTCCCGCCGGTGTGGGGAAGGAGGCGCTCGCCGTCGAGATCGGGCGGCTGCTGAACTGCGAGCGCGACGGCGGCTGCGAAGCGCGTGGCATCTTCCAGCAGCAACCGGTGGCGGCGAACGGCGAGGCGTGCTCGTCCTGCGCGCGCTTCCATCGCCTGCAGCACCCCGACTTGCACCTGGTGTTCCCCGTCCCCACCGGCTTCTGGAACGAATCCACCAAGCCCGATTTCAAGCTGCCGGCGGAGTGGCGCGGCCACGACTTCAAATCGATCGCCGAAGTCCTGGCCGCCAAGGCGCGCGATCCGTACTTCAAGCCGGTGTTCGAGCGGCCGCTCGGCATCCAGGCCGATGTGTTGCGCGACGTCGTGCTTCCTGCCGTGCACCGCCGGCCCGTGGAAGCGCGCACGAAAGTCGTCATCATCTCCGAGGCCGAGCAGATGGCGCCCGGCATCGGCAACGTGTTGCTGAAGACGCTCGAGGAGCCGCCGGCGGACTGCCTGCTGGTGCTGACCAGCAGCGTCTCGGATCGGCTGTTGCCGACGATTCGTTCGCGCTGCCAGCGCGTCACCTTCACGCCACTGTCACCCGAATGGATGGTGCCACGTCTCGAGATTCTGCACGGGGTGAATACGGTGGCCGCGCGCAACGCGGCCTACCTGTCGCAGGGCAGTATGCTCGCCGCCGACCGCACGCTCTCCGGTGTGCTGGACGAGCTGCGCGAGCGCGCCTTCGCCATCCTCCTCGCCGCCGCGAAAGGCGATGCGCTCGAGCTGCTGCAATACGCGCACGCTTCGGCCCGCGGCTATGCGGGTGACCGCTACAAGTTCCCGTTGCTGCTGCAGCTTCTCGCGTCCATCGCGCGCGACACGCTGCTGCTGGGCGAAGGCGCGGTCCACTTGCAAGTGGAATCGGGTCCGGCGCGGCCACGACTCGTGCACGAGGACCGCGTCGGTGACTTGCAAACGCTGGTGCAGGCCTTCGATGCGCCGGCGTTGCGCCGCGTCGTGCAGCAGACGCAGGTCGCCGAGCGGCAGTTGGCGGGTTACGTCCACAGCGAGCTCACCCTGGGTGCGCTCTTCCTCGGCTTGGCGCGCGAGAGCCACGCGACGCGCGCACAAACCGCGCGCGCCTAGGAGACACGGATGTCCAGCAAGGGAACCAAGTTCTATCTGACGACGGCGATCGACTACGTCAACGCCAGCCCCCACATCGGCACTGCCTACGAGAAGATCGGCGCCGATTTCATCGCGCGCTCGCGGCGGCTCATGGGCGAAGACGTGCGTTTTCTCATGGGCAACGACGAGCACAGCGTCAACGTGGCGCGTGCCGCGGCCGCCGAAGGCCTGTCGCCGCTGGCTTATTGCGACCGCATGGAACGGCGCTTTCGCGAAGTTTGGGAGCTCCTCGACATTTCCTTCGACGACTTCGTGCGCACGACGGAAGAGCGCCACCGCCGGGCGGTGGGCGCGATCTTCGCCGCCATCCACGCCGCCGGCGACATCTACAAGGGCAAATACGAGGGCTACTACTGCGATTCTTGCGAAGGGTTCAAGCAGGAGAAGGACTTGGTCGACGGCCTGTGTCCATTGCACAAGCGCGCCCCGCGCTGGCTGGTGGAGGACAACTACTTCTTCGCCCTCTCCCGCTTCGGGGACCGCATGCGCCAGCACATCGCCGCACACCCCGAGTTCGTCCAGCCCGAGATCCGGCGCAACGAGGTCCTGGCCGTCATCGAGAGTGGATTGGAAGACATTTCGGTGTCGCGCAGCGGTGTCGAATGGGGCATTCCTTTGCCGATCGACACCGGGCACGTCGTCTACGTCTGGTTCGATGCGCTGATCAACTACATCTCGGCGCTCGGGTATCCGGAGGATGCGCACGGCCTGGTGGAAAAATACTGGCCTTGCGACATGCACGTCATCGGCAAGGACATCACTCGCTTTCACTGCATCATCTGGCCCGCCATGCTGATGAGCGCCGGCATCGCCTTGCCGCGCACCGTCTGGGCGCATGGCTTCGTGTCGGTGAACGGCGAGCGCATGTCGAAGACGCTCGGCAACGTCATCGCGCCGCAAGAAGTCGTGCAGCGCTTCGGCGTCGACGGCTCCCGTTACCTGTTCCTGCGTGAAGTGCCATTCGACCGGGATGGCGACTTTTCCTGGACGACCTACACGGAGCGCTACAACGCCGATCTCGCCAACGATCTCGGCAACCTGCTGGCGCGCACGCTCGCCATGGTGCAACGCTATTGCGACGGCGCCGTGCCACCGCGGGCGACGGACGATCCGCGCGACCAGGCGCTCCTCGGCCTGCTCACGCGCGCGACGGCGGACTACCGCACGCACGTGCTGAGCTTCGCCATCCACGCAGCGCTCGCGGCGGCATGGTCGACGATTCAAGCGGCCAATCGTTACATCGAGGAATCCAAGCCTTGGGAGCTGGCGAAGAAGCCCGAGGAACGCCCCCGCCTCGGCACGGTGCTGCGCAACCTGCTCGAGGTCCTGCGCCACGTGAGCGTCATGATCGCCCCCGCGATGCCGGCGAAGGCGGGGGAAATGCGCCGGCAGCTCGGCCTGTCGGACGATTTGTCACAGTGCCTCTTCGCCAACGAGTTCGGCGGGCCGCCGCAGGACTGGCCCCGCGTCTTCCCCGGGCCCGGCTTGTTCCCCCGCCTCGACACCAACGCATGAATCCCTGAGCGCAGGTTCTGCGGGATGTCAAAATGGCACCTCGAACCGTGTCAGCTTAAGACGCCTAGAGGGTACGAAAAGCCTGCGCGACTTCCGCGAGCCACATCTAAGCCCTTTGCATTGAGACTATTGCGAGGATCGAACGATGGCTCGCCGGTCTGGTACAGCTTGTGCGTTGTGAGGAAGCCAAGGCTCCGTAAGCGGGGCCCGATTCAAGAAGAGGTGATCGCGATGCTGACCACCGAGCTGCTCAAGAAGATGCAGGAGGCAAAAGCCGTCGAAATGTACCTGGGCTACACGGTCCAGGAAATCGCCGGCTGGTACCTCGCCGTGCCACAGGGCTGGCGAGGCGACGTTCTCGAGGCGGCAACACTCCCTGAAATGCGGCGCAAGATCTGGCGCTGGTGGTATCAGGTTCCCGTGTAAGGTGGGCGGCGCGCCATCCCGCCCGCCCTGCTTGCACCATCCTCTCCTTCCCCGACTCTCCCCGACCCCGAACATCAAGCCGGATGCGACGCGATTCCGACTCGGCGTGACAGAATGTCGTGGTTCATCTGCCTCCGTGGTTCACCGTGTCAATCGGAAGCTCCGGCACTGAGGACCCTCGCGCCGATGGAACGTTTCTAAACAATTGAGAAACAATACGATCACTGCTTCGGCCCGCGCCGGCGCGGACTTGGTACAGAGCGTGCCTTGGAGGAAATCCAGATCGCGGAGCGGAACGAAGCCGCGATCGCTCCGACACCTTCGACAAGAGTCATTGGATGATGCAGCCGCGCGCTGCGGTTCGCGAATCGGTCGATTGTGGCGTGGAATGAACCGGGTTATCAAGGCCTGACCCTGGGGGCGCAGTTCGGGCTCCGGTTCGCCACGCCGCATCGACCGTTTTTTCTTTTCCCCGTCGGTTTTCCTTCCCGTTCATGTGCTGTCCATCTGTCACGGCGTCCGCGTCGGCAGCGGTTCATTCGTGACATTCAGGCAATCGGCGTTGGGAGCATGGGCGCGAGACCACGGCGCGCAATGCCTCGCAACAGTTTATCTTCTGCCAAGTTGCAGCATCACACCTCGCACCGGCTGACCCTGGTATGCGGCGTGCTCTCCGGCGTCTGACAACCAGAAGCACGGATTCGGACTCTGCGCCATTCCCCGCCCCGGGGAAAAAGATCGGTGACACGTTCCGAGCGAGAGAGACGGTTCGAAGAGAACTTTCTCGGCTATCACATTCGCGAGCGTGATGGGATCTTCATCGCGGTGCCGCTCGATTGGTCCCAGGGCCGGGGCGAAACCATCGTATCGACCGATCTCACCACGCTGCGCGACGAGATCCGCCGCTGGTGGTACCAGGTCGGGTAATGAAGGGCTTGCCCCCCCACCGGGGTCCGACCAGAGCATCACCGAGTGCCCGAGCGCGGCTTGGGTTCACCGAAAACGTCCCTTGACCTCCGCCCAGCTGCCGGCGCGCACTGCCACTGCGAGCTGGAACACGAAGACCACGCCCTCCTGACCGCTGACGATGAACAGCCGGCGCCGTGAATCAATCGCCATGCGGCCGGGCGACTGCAGTCCATTGCGCGGCCAACCGTAGAGCCGCCGCCCGCTCGAATCGAAGGTTTCGACGAAGCCGTTGAGCACGTCGCTCACGTGCAGGGTGCCGGCGTCCGCGATGGCGGCGAGGGGTGCTGGCAGCTCGTAGTCGAGGCCATCGCCGCGAAAACGCCGCACCTCGGCTCCGGTGCCGTCGAGCTGCACGATCTCGTGACCCAAGAGGTCGACGATCGAGAGCAGCCCCTGCGAGTCAACGACCACGTCCGTCGGTCCGACGAGCGGAGGAACGAGGCTGTCGCCCAGGATGCGAACGAACCGTGGCGGCGACTGGCTCCAATCCAGATGCTGCACGCGCCGGTTGCCGTGGTCGGCGACGTACAGCTGGCGGTCGTGGGTGAGCGTGATCCCACCCGGTGACCAGAACTCTCCGGCTCCCTCACCGAACATCCCGAATGCTTCGACGAAGCTGCCGTCACGGTGGAAACGCTGGATGCGGTGGTTGCCTCGATCGGCGACGTAGACATCGCCCGCCGCGTCGACCGCCAGACCATCGGGTGATTGCAGCTGCCCGGGGCCGCTCCCCGCCGAGACCCAAGCCCCCAGCACCGCGCCGCTCGGATCGAAGAACGTGACGCGATGCAGGAATGCATCGGCCACGTACAGGGTGTCTCCGGCGTTGACGGCGACGCCGGTCGGGGCGCGCAGCTGACCCAATCCCGTGCCGCGCTCGGCCCAGATCTCGACGAAGGTGGGCTGCGCCGCGAGCGGTGACGCAGCGAGGGACAGCCACCATACGGCCGCGACCCTGTGACACAGCTTGGCGACAGGCGAGACCGAGCGGCTGGACGTGCTACTCGCCCGTGTGGTTGCTGAGGAACACGTAATATGTCGTGAGGTGGCGGGGAAGCAGCTTCTTTGGCAGTCGGAAACAGAGTTGACCCAACGGTTCATCGTAGTACACCAAACCTCCCGCCGGCGCCGACTTCACCGAGTACTCGGCCAGGAGCATGTTGCGAGTGTAATCGTAGAAGCGCACGTCGTCCGGGGTGATGAACAGACCGTACAGATCGTTGCGATAATCCTTCTGCAGAAAATGTTCGCCGAACAGCCGGCTTTCGTAAGGCTCCAGGTCCTCTTCGAGCCTGGCACGCACCAGCACGACGATGGGACCTGGATCTCCAACCGGCCGTTTGACTTCCTGGATCTCCCACGTGGGTTTTTCGCCCGAAAAATTGGCCGCGAGAGAATCGATCATCCGTTGCTGCCACTTCGGCAAGGACGGATCGTGCGCCGCGACGGTGAAGACATAATCCTCACCGATCTCGTAACCCAGGAGCCCCCAGGTGTCCTTGGTGTCACGCCAGCGCAGGATCGGTTGCAGTCCCTGGATCTCTCCCGGCCAGGTTTCGCACCCAGGCTGGATCGTGGGGCCGTACTGTCCCACTCGTTGTTGCACCTTTTGCAGCAGGGCTTCGTTCTTCGCCCCCATGGCGGTTTCGACCGACGCGCGTGCTGCACTGTTGCCAGCACCGGGGGGCTGAGCCCGCACGAGCGCCAGGAACTTCTGTGACCCCAGCTCGTCGAGCAAGGCCTTGCACCACAGGGCTTGGACTGGAACGTCGTCGGCGCTCTGAGGATCGAAGACGGCACTCAACCGGGAAGCCTCGTTCTGGATCGCGGCGCGCGCTCGCTGCAGGTAGACGCCCGCGCCCAGCTCGGCCGAGCCACCGAGCGCTGCGGCCAGCCCGTCCACGAACATCGGCGCGCTGTGGAGCGTCGCGTCGCGCAAGGTGAGGTGCACGAGCAGTCGCGCCACTGCATTCATGTCCGGCAGAACTCTCGCCACCACGCGCCCCCCCGCGGGCTGATATCCCTCGCGCCCGACCGACCCCACCAAGCTGCGCACGTCGGCGTCGGCGTCGCACAAGTAATACTCGAGCTTGATGCGTTCGAGCCGCAGCTGTGCCGCTTGTGGTGTTTCGAGCTGCGCGAACAGCTTGACGATCTCGTCGTCCATCGCGGTGAGCGCATGCTGGCTGAGCAGCGTCAGCTTCTTGGAACGCACGCGAACGAACCGGCTCTCGCGTCGCGTCCATTCACGGCTCGCCTCGAGGTACGGCAACGAAACCCGCCAAACGCCGTCGACCTGTTGCACCAGATAGCGCAGCGTGTCGTGTGGAGCAGCGCTCGCTTCCAGGACGACAGTGAAATGTACCTTGTCCGCCGCCTGCTCGACGCTGTCACGCACGACGGGGCGCACGGTCAGCGCCTTGCGCGCCGCGCCATCCTGCATCCAGTAGTCGTCGTAGCTGGCCTCGACATCCGCGAACGTGATCCCGAGCGCGCTCGCGCGCCGGAGATCGCGCGCGTCCCAAAGCGCTTTGGCGGCATCCAGGCGGCCCTGCAGCCGTGCCTGCAAATATTCCCGCAAGACCTGCCCCGGTCCGGAAGCCGCGCGGGCTGGCGCCGCCGCAGCGAAACCCAGGCAACCGATCAGCAGGGTGCGGACCGCGGCTGCGCGCACCCGCGCACCCCACGAGCGCCGGAGACGCGGCGATCGTCCGTTATACTGCGGCCCCCATGCGACCGCGGCGTGTTGTCGTGACCTGTGTGTGTGGTTGGGTTGCATGGGTCTGAGCGTGGCAGAAACGAACGCCAGCGCGCAAGTCCGTATCGGAGCCGTATGCTCGTCGATAGCCACGTTCACCTCAACAGCCCTGATTTCAGCGCCGACTTGCAACCGGTCCTGCAACGCGCGCGTGCCGCCGGTGTGCGGCGATTCCTTTGTCCCGGCTACGATTTGGCCTCCAGCCAGGCCGCGGTGGCCTTGGCCGCCGCCGAGCCGGAGGTCATCGCGGCGGTCGGGATCCATCCGCACGACGCGCAGTCGTGCAATGCCGAGGTCGCGCGCGAGATCGAATCGTTCCTGGTCACGCATCGCGCTCGGGCAGTGGGCGAGACCGGTCTGGACTACTACTACGATCATTCACCTCGTGACGTGCAAAAGCAGGCATTACGGCTGCATTTGCAACTCGCGCGCCGCCACGACTTGCCGGTGGTGGTGCACAACCGCGACTCGGACGCGGACATGGCGCGCATCCTCGCCGAAGACGGTGCCGGGCTGCGCCTCGTTCTCCACGCCTTCGGCGGTTCCGAGCTTCTCGCGGCACTCGGAGCACGCCATGGCTTTTACTTCGGCATCGGCGGCTTCCTCACCTTCAAGAAGCACCCGCTCGCCGAACGCGTGCGCGATTTGCCGCGCTCGTCGCTGCTGCTCGAAACCGATTCGCCTTATCTCAGCCCGCACCCACGGCGCGGCCAGCGCAACGAGCCAGCGCATGTCGAGATCGTCGCCCGCCACCTGGGTGAGCTGCTCGGCCTCGGTGTCGAAGCGGTCGGCACACTGACGACGCGCAACTTCGAGCGTTTCCTCGAAGGCGGTCCCGACGGTGCGAGCCCTCTTCCTTGACCGTGTGTGGGGTGGGTGCTAGCCTCGGTTGCCCGCCTTTGCGGAGGTTCCCCTTCCCCCCATTTACTCGCGCTGTGCTGCACGCGTTCCACCTCCTGTCCGCGTGCACGCCCGCAGCGCACGGAGTGGAGGCCGCGTGACCAACCCGGTCGTGGAGCGCCTGCGGCGTCATGGCCTGCGCCCGCGCAAGGACCTCGGCCAGCACTTCCTCGTCGAGCCCGGTGTTCTCACGCGTCTGGTGCAGCTCATCGCACCTGCGCCCGGCACGGTCGTCCTCGAGCTCGGCGCCGGTGTCGGCGTCCTCACCGAGCGGCTGTTGGACGCCGGCGCCAGAGTCGTGGCGGTCGAGATCGACGCGGCGCTGGCAGATGTCCTGCGCGCCGAGCTGGGCGACCGCGACGCTTTCACTCTCATGCACATGGACCTCGCCGCGCTCGATGTCGCAGCGATGCGCCGCCAGCTCGGCATCTCGCATCTCAAGCTCGCGGGCAATCTCCCGTATCAATTGACCAGTACGGTGCTGTTCGGTCTGTTCACGCTCGAAGACCACTTGCAGGATGCCGTGTTCATGGTGCAGCGCGAGGTGGCGGAACGCATCGCGGGAACACATGGTTCACGCAATTACGGCATCCTGAGCGTCCTGTTGCAGACGTATTACGACATCGAGATCGCCGCGCGCGTCAAGGCCGGGGCCTTCTTGCCGCCGCCGCGCGTCGAATCCGCCATTCTGCGTCTGGTGCCGCGCAGCGGTGGGCCGGCGCTGCCCTGGGCGGACCACGCGCGTTACGTGCGCATGGTGCGTCACGTCTTCAACGAGCGACGCAAGACCTTGCGCAACACCCTCAAGAAGTTCTATGGCCTGGATTCCTCCGCGCTCGTGGACTGCGAGCGCGCCGCCGCCATCGACCTCGGCCGGCGTCCAGAGTCGCTGTCGGTGGTGGAGTTCGTGCGTCTCTTGCATGCCTTGCCCGCGAGCACCGACTCTGGAGTGGAGGTCTGAGCTTGCACGGCCGTGCGCGCGTTGTCGGGATCCTCGCCGTCCTGCTGGGAATCGGCGCGCCCCGGCCGTCGTGGGGCCTGTGGCCGCTCGACCGCCGGATGCCCACCGACAGTCTTTCCGCGCCGGAATGGGACACGCGATTCCAGACCTGGAAGCAGCGACCGGTCGGTGTCCCCGACAGTGCGCAGGCCGCCTCGGCAACAGCGATGGAGGAGCTGCGCAAGGCCACACAGTCCGGCGTCTTCGATTCGGCCCTTCTCGCCAAGCTCGCCAAGCAAGCGCAATCCGGGCAGCTCGACATGCCAACTCCGAGTGCGAAGAAGACAGATACACCGACTTCGGCCGCCGTCAGCGATTCGATCCAGGGCCAGACGCCCGGGGCGAACATGGTCGGCAGCGCCGACTCGCTGTCTGGGGAGTTCGGCGCGGGTGGATCGTTGGAAGATTCGACGCAAGCGGCAGCGAATGCAGACGTGAGTGCGCCAGCTGCCAGTCCGTTCCAAGGACTCAACAACGCGGTCCCGACCGTGATCGGGAACCGCGGCTTCGCCCCGGCTTTCTCGGCCATGCTCAACAGCAACAATGACCGCATGGCGCTCACGTCGTCGCTCTCGGCCTCGCTCGCCGATCGTTCCGGCCTGATCTTGACTGCGAGCCTGGGACACAACCAGGAGCTGCGGTTGTCTCAAGGAAGCGAGAACGAATCCAAGAACTTGCTCACCTCCCTCACGTTGCCCATTCACAAAGTCGGGCTCACGTTCGGCGTCTCGGCGTCGGATGGGCGGCGCACTTCCCTCGGAGCGCGGAGCGTCAGCTCCGGCCGCACCTCGGACAGCTCCGAGAACAAGCTGGCCTCGACGCAGGTGGCATTCGCGCGTCAGATCGTGCCCAGCTTGGGACTCGCGATCTCCTACGATCGCCGGTTCACCCTCGACGAGCAGAGCATCGCCTCGACGCAGACATCCAGCGCCGGCGAGCGCTCGACACAAACGACGGGGAATTCCTACGGCGCCGGCATTACGTACGACCCGGCAGCGTGGATGAAGCTCAAGGGGCGCTACGGCCGTGCGGTCAACGACCAGCTGTTCACCAGCCCGAGCTTCGTCACGCCGGAGAACCCGAGCGGTGAAGACTCACCACCACCGAGCGAGGGCGACACGATCAGCGTGCGCGTCGACATGCCGCTCGGGCGCCTGGTGCCGCAGCTCAGCGCCGATTTCCAGGTACGCCGCACCGAGTTCAGCTACACGGATGTGTCACGCACCTCGTCCGGCAGCATCCAGGACGCCACCCAGTTCGCGGTCGAGACCGAAACCCGCTTCTCGCGCCTGCTGCGCATCGACGGCAGGTTCGAGCCGTGGAAGTTCCTGTCGGCGAACTTCGGCGCCGAGCTGGCGCGCGATTCGGTGAGTGCGGCGCTACGCACCAATGTGTTCGAGGATGCCAAGCGCGTGCGCTGGACCGTGGGCGGCACCGTGCGCTACCCGGGCAATGGCCAGCTGCGTGTGACCTTGGATGGAACGCGCGCCGATGTCGACAAAAACGACCCGAAGAGCATCACGCAACCCCTCAACCCACAAACGCGGGTCGACGAGTCGCACCAGCTTTCCGGCGAAATCCTGCAGAACTTGACCAACACGATGAAGGTGCGCCTGTACGGGAACGTCGAGCTCGCGCAGGGCTTCTACGCTCACCCCGGGCCGACGGGCTTTGGCGATCGCGACGATCTCCGCGCCCAGCTCGGCGGCGACCTGGACGGCCGGATCAGCAGCAAGTCCACGGCCCGGGTGGAAGCCTACGTGCGTGGCTTCAACCAGGCTTTCATCGACCCGCGGCGCTCGAAGGATAGCCGCGACGAAACCGAGTACGTGATACGCACACGCTTCGATTACCAGATCACGCCGCGTGTGGCGCTCAAGCAGTTCTATGGCCTGTCCTCGAAGGTCGTCGACGAGACGTTCGATCCAAACGGTGACACGTTGAACCGCAACCACTTCCTGCAGACGACGTTCAATTTCCAGATGACGTCGCGCCTCACGCTCGATACCCGTTTCGACTACCGGCTGCAAGACAACGGCTTGTACATCCTGCGTCAGCCGCGCTCCCCCGAGCGCATCTTCGCACCTACGGCACGGACGAAGACGGATGAAATCGCCCTCGGGATCCGTTACGCTCTGATCCAAGGTGGCAAGCTCAACTTCGTCTCCACTCAGGTGTCCACACGCGAGCATCGCACGATCTTCTTCAACGGGCGCGCGACGGGAGTCAACGTCATCGAACGTGGCAACGTCGCCATGGGCTTGGAATCGAACATCACGATGGGAGACCTGCGGCTCGACGCCAAGGTGGCGCGCAACCAGAGCTTCAACGTCAGCCTCAACCGCAATGTGTACTACAATGTGCAATCCACGCTCTCGTACACGTTCTGAGCACCCGCGCGGCGACTGGTCCGCGAGGTGGGTGATGGCGCTCACCTCCTGCGTGCTCGTGTGCCTCGGCGCCTGCGACAGCTTCTCACCGCGCGAGGCCCCCCCTCCCTGTGATCCGATCAACGACCCGACGTGCAGACCTCCTCCGGACTTCCTCGAGCCGCTTTTCCCCGAGATCGTGCGCGACAACATCGAGCGTGCGGTCGAGGGCCGCACGGTGGAGCCCAATTACGTGCGCAGCCTCGCTCCGGAGCCTGAGGATTTGCCTGATGTCTTTTTCTATATTCCAGATCCGCAGGCCGAGGCCCTGGCACCACCCGGGTTCTTCGTCGGCTGGGACAAAGGCCGCGAGGTCCAGTTTATGCTCACGCTTCTGGAAGCGTCGGGGGACAGCCTTCAGGACGTCGAGATGACGTTTCCGCGCTTCACCGTCGACCCGGATTTCACACCGACGACGAATTTGACTCGGTATGACGTGGATTACGAGCTGTCCCTGACCTATGTTCGAGGGGATCCACCGCAAGAGCGGGTGGATTTCTACGCCGGGAGGGCCAAATGGGACTTCATCGGCGGCGACAGGAGATTCTGGACACTTCTGAGGTGGGAAGACATCGGACTCCCCCCGAGCTCTAGCAGCACCCCCATCGGCACGATGGGAACGCTGCGGGCCTTCGTGGGGCCGTGAATCAAACTGCTACAGCCCCGAGGCGTCCGGGATACGCAGTGGTACGCCCCGGCATCCCGGAACGACCGCAGACCGAGTCAGAAAACCACGCAGGGGCATCTGGGTGCCGGCACCCAGACCGCGTGGTATAATGACGTTGTCTTGCCCACTTCGAAGTTTCTATGGAGGAAGTCTGTCATGTCGCGCGTCAGGGAACACTTGAGACACACAGCCTTGTACTTGGCCCTGGCTACATGTCTCGCCGCGGGCTGCATTTTCAGCCCGACCGAGGAAGTCATCCCCCCAACACCGCCGCCGCCCATCGATTCGGAAGCGGCTTTGATCGATGCTTTGTCGCGCGCCTATCAGACGCGCGATGTCGATCTGTTGAAATCCTTGCTGGCACACGATCCGGATCGGAACGCGGACTATTTCTTCGTTCTGAGCGCGCCCACGGATCTCGGTGAAACGCAGTGGGGGTACACGGAAGAGGTGCGCATTCACCAGCGCATGTTCCATCCCGAAGCTCCTCCTCCTGGCGATCCCGAGGTCGCCACTGACCTGTGGATGCAGGCCTTGACGATCACACTCACGAAGCAGGAGAACTTTGCTCCGCGCGAAGATCTGTACTCGGTGACCGAGGGGGACGGTAAGCTCGATCGCAATATCTGGCGCGTGACGGACGCCCGCTACTCGACCTACGTGTTCTTCGACCTGACTGGAACGGACTACAAGGTCGAAGGCTATGCAAACTTCGTGGTCCTCGAAGATCTGACCAAGGTCGTCGGCGATCCTGGCAAGTTTCTGATCTACATTTGGGAGGACCTGCTGGGAACGGCGAAGCCGGCGAGCGCCGATCCGGCATAGATCCCAAGCATTGACAATCCCGACGACGCGGACCATGTTCGCACCGGCCACGCCCCACGGCGTGGCCGGTTGCTTGTGGAGGCTTGTGTGGTGCGGTGGGGTGGGGTGGTGCGCCGGGAACTGACCGTTCGCCCGCGTTTCCTTTTGGCCGCGATCGCCTGCGGACTGGTCTTGCTCGGCGCCGTGTACCTGCTCACCTCGCGCGCGGGCAACGTGATGCTCGTGCGCGCAGGACTCACGCGCCCCTTTCTCCCGCGCCTGGCCGTTCAGCTCGATGTCGCGCTCGCCGAGCGCTTCCTGTCCATGGGGCTGCTGCGCGGCGAAGTCGATACGCGCAAAGTCACCGAGCCGCGACCGTCGTTGCGGCAGTACACCTTCCGTGCCCCGGCGCATCTCACGCCGACCTTGTGCAATCTGTGGATCACGCGCGCGGCGCGCGCGGCCGGCGCCCAAGTGCTGGCCGCGGACGAGCTGCACGCCCGCCGTGGCGAGGTGGTGATCGCTCTCGGCTTCGCCGCGCGCCCGACGCATCGCATCGTCGTGCGGCCGGCACCGCCGCCGCCGCCCGCGAGCAAACCAATCCGGATCGCGCTCGTCATCGATGACATGGGTCACAATCTGAACGCGACGGTGCGCGGCATCCTCGATCTCGGCGTGCCGCTCACACTCGCCGTTCTCCCCGACCTATCGCGCAGCGACGACGCCTTCCGCGCCGCCGCCAAGCGCGACCTGCCGGCACTCTTGCATCTGCCCATGGAACCCGAGGGCGACGAGAACGCCGGCCGTCATTCGATTACCGTCGGCATGGAGGCGAGCGCGATGGAGGCGTTGGTCGAGAAGTACCAGCGCAAGTATCCGGGATTCGTCGGCATCAACAACCACATGGGCTCGCGCGCCACAGCGGACGCGGCGACGATGGCATCCTTCGCTGCGGTGTTGTCCCGGCGCGGCCTGTTCTTTCTCGACAGCGTGACCACGCCGCACAGCGTCGCGTACCGCGCCGCACGCGCCGAAGGCGTGTGGAGCCTGCGCAACGATCTGTTCCTCGACACCGAAACCGAGTCCGTCGAGGTCGTCGCCGCCCGGCTCGAGCAGCTCGCCGACCTCGCGCGCCGGCGAGGACTGGCGGTGGGAATCGCGCACCCCCGTCCATACACCTTGGAAGCGCTCCAGGCCCTGATTCCCCGCCTCGAGGCCGAGGGCATCCGGTTCGTCACGCTCGAAGAGCTCCGCCCCAAGCCAGCGGCTTCCTGAGCGGCCTGGCGCTTGACGGAGCGTGGCGCAGCCCTATAATGGCCAGGCTCTAACTCACAGGGCGTGCGCATCCGAGGCCTCGATCCGGATCCCCGCTCCTTCCGAACGACGACTCACGCGACGGCCTAACCGCAGACCCAAGGGGTCGTGGGGCTAAGGCCCGCGACGCCTCGAGAGGACGCATGGACCGCAATCTCACTGCCAGGCTCATCGTCATCTTGCTGGTCGCCGGCGCGAGCTTGTTCCTTCTCTACCCGAGCTATCGCTACTTCACGAAGTACCGCAACCTGACAACGGAGCAGATCTCGGCGCTTTCCGAAACGGATCGCCGCGACATGCGTTCAGTGCTCGACAAGTCGATGAAGCTGGGATTGGACTTGCAGGGCGGCATGCACGTGGTGATGGAGCTCGACCGCGGCATGGTGCGTGATTCCGATGCCCACGATGCCCAAGACCGGGTGATGGAGATCCTCTCGACCCGGGTGGATCAGTTCGGTGTCACCGAGCCGACGATCGCGCGCCAGGGCAACGACCGCATCCTGATCCAGCTGCCGGGAGTGGATGACCCCGAACGCGCGAAGGGTCTTTTGGGAGACGTTGCACAGCTCGAGTTCCGCCTGGTGCGCGAGGCCCAGGACATCGTCAAGGCCGTTCAAGCCATCGATGCGGTCCTGGCGGCGAAAGCGCCCACCACCAACCCCGAGAGCGCCAACCCGCCCGGTTCCCAGAGCTTGTCCGTGCCGCCGGCCGATTCCCTCGCCGCCGCCGCCGACACCAGCGGGACGGCCGCGGTCGATTCGCTGCACCTGCCGGAATTGCCGAGCACCACCCCCGAGAAGCCGGACAACCCGTTCAGCAGCTTGTTCGTGCAGCTGCAGTTCGGTGCCCTCTACGTTCCCGACGATGGCTTCCGCGTCCAGCGCGTGCGCGAGATCCTGGCCGACAGCGAGGTGCGAGCCGCGGTCGCAGCTGCGGTGCCGCGCTCCGAATTCATGTGGAGCAGCGAGAAGGGGCCGCGCACGGCGGATGGCGTTTCCGCCCGCTTGCTCTATCTCGTGAACACGGAAAAGGAATTGACCGGCGAATCCTTGGAGGACGCGAGCATCGGCCCCGACCCCGACCGCCCGGGCTCGATGCTCATCGACTTCCGCTTGAACCGGCGCGGTGCGCGCACGTTCTCGCGCTTGACGGCGGACAACGTCGGCAAGCAGCTGTGCATCATCCTCGATGGCGTGGTGAAATCGGCGCCTTCCATCCGCAATCGCATTCCGAACGGCCAAGGCCAGATCAGCGGCTCCTTCACCGACGAGGAAGCGCGCGACCTGGCGATCGTGCTGCGCGCCGGAGCGCTCCCCGTGAGCCTCAACATCGTCGAAGAACGCACCATCGGGCCGACCCTCGGCAGCGATTCGCTGCGCCGCGGCTTGGTGGCGGGCCTCGTCGGGCTCGGGCTCAGCGTCGGCTTCCTCATCGTCTACTACCAGTTCTCCGGCGTGGTGGCGGCGCTCGGTCTCACGCTCAACCTGATCATCACGCTCGCGGCCATGGCGACACTTGGCGCGGCGCTATCGCTGCCCGGCATCGCCGGCATGGTTCTGGCGGTGGCGATGGCGGTGGACGCCAACGTGCTGATCTTCGAGCGCATCCGCGAAGAGCTGCGCAAGGCCAAGACGGTCAATGCCGCGGTCGAGGCCGGCTACAAAGGCGCGCTCTCCGCCATCGTCGACTCCAACTTGACCACGCTCTTCGCCGGCGTCGTTCTGTTGTACTACGGTACCGGACCCGTGAAGGGCTTCGCTGTCACCTTGTGCATCGGCATCACCACCTCGATGTTCACCGCGCTCTTCGTCACGCGCTTCGTCTTCGATCTCCTGACCCGCAAGCGGCGCCTGCAAAAACTGAGCATCTGAGTGCAGAACCCCAATCCGGATCGGAAACCATGTTAGTCCTGATCAAGGAAACGAACTTCGACTTCATCGGCCGGCGCAAGGTGGGCTTCATTATTTCCGTCGTCACGCTCCTCATCGGTCTTGGTTCGCTCGCGGTGCGCGGCGGCTTGCGCTTGGGAGTCGAGTTCACCGGTGGCGTGCAGGTCGACGTTCAGATCGACGGCACGACTGCCACCGACATCACGTCCGTTCGCGATGCGGTGGGCGGCGCGGGCTACGACAACCGCAACATTCAGGCCGTGCGGCAGGGATCGCGCATTTCGTTCTTGATCCACCTGCCGAACACGGAAGCGGTGGGGGCGACGGCTACTCCGTCGACGCTCGGATCGACCAGCTCCGACGCCATCCTGCAAGCGCTGCGGGCGCGTTTTCCCAACCAGACCGTGACCTTGCTTTCGCTCGAATCGATCGGCCCCAAGGTCGGCAGCGAGCTGCGCGGTGCGGCGGTGCAGGCCATGCTGCTTTCCATCCTGCTCATCCTGCTCTACATCGCCTGGCGCTTCGAATGGCTGTTCGGCGTCGCCACCGTCACCGCGCTGGCGCACGACCTGTTGCTCACTCTCGGCTTGTTCTCGCTCTTCAACAAGGAAGTGACGCTGTCCATCGTCGCCGCCTTCCTGACGCTCGCGGGCTACTCCGTCAACGACACCATCGTCATCTTCGACCGCATTCGCGAGGAGCTCAGGCTCAAGCAGCGCCGCGAAAGCGTCGATCGCATCTTCAACGGCGCCATCAACAAGACGTTGTCGCGCACCTTGCTCACCAGCGTCACCACCATGTTGGTGTTGATTTCGCTTCTCATCTACGGCGGCGATGTCATCCAGGACTTCGCTTGGGTACTGGCCATCGGCATCATCGTCGGCACGTACTCGTCGATCTTCGTCGCCTCGCCGATGGTGATCCAGTGGTACCACCGGACGTCCAAGGCGGACACACCGCGACCGACCTCCTGAGCGCGCGCGGGTTCGGCAAATGTCCGAGTTCCTCGATTCTCTCGTCCCAACCCTCGTGCTCTCGAGCGGCGCTGCGGTGTTGTTGTTGCACGCATTCGGCCTGCCGGCCAATTGGATTCTCCTCGGCCTGGCTGCGCTCTACGGTCTCGCCACTCACTGGCAACCGGTGGGGCTTTGGACCTTGGTCGTGCTCGCGGCTCTGGCCGGGTTGGCGGAAGGCCTGGAGTTCGCCGTCGGCGTCGGCTTCACCGCCAAACGCGGCGCATCACGCGCAGGCGTAGCCGGCTCGTGCCTCGGTGGCATCGTGGGCGGAATCGGGATGGCACCGCTCGCGCCGCCGTTCGGCGCACTCTGTGGCGCCTTCCTCGGCTCGTTCCTCGGCGCGGTGGCACTCGAGTATCGCGCGCAGCGGCACTTGGAACGGGCGCTGCGCGCGGGGCGTGCCGCATTTCTCGGCCGTGTGCTCGGTGCGTGCGTGAAAACGATGTGTGGATTGGGGATGTGGGGCGTGCTCGCCTACCGAATCCTGTTCGCTCGCTGACGGGCGCACATTCTCAGACGGTCTTGCGCCGCCCGTTGCGCCGCCGCTGGCCGTGGATTCCCTTGCCGCACCACGCGCAGAATTCCCAGTAATCGTCGGCCACGGGATTGGCGCACGCCGCACACCGCTGGGTCAACAACCGGCTGCGCCACGGCCGCACACGCGCGTTGCACCAGGGACAGTGCTGCATGTGCGGCAGTAGCCGGCCTTCGCCGCAGCGGGAGCAACGACCGCCATAGCGCGCGTCCCGGCTCGGCACGTGCGAGACGTGGCCGAATCGAGGGCCGTAGCACCAGGCGCAGTACTTCCAATCTTCGTGCACGCCGTGCTCGCAGCGATTGCAGACGCCCGGGAAGCGCGTGATCCCGGCAAACGAGTTCTTGCGAAACCCACACCACGGGCAAACGCGCATGAACTCCGACAGCGCGCCGGAACAGCGGTGGCAGCGGAAATCGAGTCGCAGGTGGCGCTCGAAGCGCTTCTCGAACTCGCGCTGGCGATACTGCCGCCAGGACAGGCGTTTTGCCGGCTCCGCACGCCCGACGTCAACGTTGCGCTTGGCGAGCTCCGGCACCGCAGCCCGCACCGCCCGCAGCATGCTGCCCGCGTCGCGATAGCGATGCTCGAGGTCGAAGTTCACCGCGCGGCGGATGACGCGCACGAGGGCCGGGGGCACACGGGCGTCGAAGATCTCGTGGCGTTCGAAGGGCCACCGGAGCGGCCAGCGCGGCAGCGTGCGCGTCACCATCTCGTAGAACACCAAGGCGACGGCGAAGACATCCGACGCGAAGGTCGGCCGGCCGTAGGCCTGCTCCGGCGCGCGGTAGCTCGGCGTCCCGGTCGCCGTCGTGTGCGTGACCGGCTGGTCGATGAGACGGGAAACGCCGAAGTCGGCGATCTTCACCCGCCCGTCACGCCAGATGAGGATGTTCTCGGGTTTGACGTCGCGGTGGATGACACCGCTGGCATGCGCGCAGGCCAGGCCTTCGAGCACCTGCTCCAACACGTGGATCGCATAGCGCACCGAGCGTGGCCTTGTGAATGCATCCAGCAGCGTGCGTTCCCCCAGCTCGGAAATCATGACGAACTTGCCGCCCAGGATCTCGGCGGTCTTGAGCCGCAAGATGTTCTTGTGGTCCAGGCGCGAGATGACGCGCACCTCGTGGCGGAAAGTGCTCTGGGTCAACTCGGGAGCCGGTGGGGCGAAAACTTTGAGCGCCACATGCAAGCCTTCGACGATGTCGTAAGCACGGTAGACACGTGCGAAGGCACCCGCACCGAGGAGCTTCTCGATGCGGTACTTGTGCAGCACATCGCCGCGACGGAGGAGCGCCGCGGCGCCGCGGGTTCTGGCCGATGCGTGCGCCGGCATGAGTCGAGTTCTCTTCTGAGGAGGTTCCGCACCGCGCGGGCGCGGCACGGCTCCAACTATAACGCATTCCACCGCGTCGGCAATGGACGCGGCAGCGCCCTCATCCATGGTGCCGACGTGCGTTAGACTACTGCCGTCGCCGGCCGAGGGGGTGGCATGTTGACCTGGCTCCGCCTGCTCTGGATCTCAGTGCTGCTGCTGCCGTGGACCCTTCCCACCCAGGCCGCGGGGCAGGATCCGGCCGACCCATCGAATGCGACTGCAGTTTTCCACAGCCTGGAATCGGCCTGGTCCCGGGGCGACGTCGACGGCATCGCGGCGCACCTCGGGGAGCGCAAAGTGTCGATCGCCTTGCCCGACTTCGAGCCGGGCGGCGGCAGCTTCTCGCGCAGCCAGAGCATTCTCATCCTCGAAGGCCACTTCCACCGGTCGCGGACCCTGCAATTTCAATTCCTCGACATTCGTCCACCGGAAACGGAAAAGTCCATCGCGGTGGCCTTGGCTCTGCGCCGCTATCGCGTGCAAGGAAGCGGCCCCATCGCACAAGACCGCGTTCTGGTGACGCTGGCGCGCGAGGGGGCTCGGTGGGTGATCGCCGAGATCACCGCATTGGAATGAAAGCCGGCGTTGCAGTCGGCGGGGTCCTGTCGGCGCCAAGGTGCCGGCGTCGATGACGTGGGAGACATCGTCCGAAACCATGCGTAAGTTTTCTTCGATCCCTGCTGTGGGAGTCGCGGCCAGCGTCGCCCTTCTGCTCGAAGCGTCCGAAACGCTGCGTTGGCCCACCCCGGTGCGGGCCGCCGTTCTGGCCGTCGGAGTGCTCGCGACGGTGATTTGGCTTCTGCGTGCGCGTGGCCTGGCGCACCGATTCGCCACCACGGGTTGGCTGGTGACCGCCATCTTCGGGCTCGCCTTGCCGTTGTTCCTGCGCACACCCACACCGCAGGCTTGGGCCACCCAGGTCGAGCGCCGTCTGCAACGCCACTTCGAGATCGTGCGCGCGCGGGTTCTGGAGCTCGAATCCGCAGCACGCGGCCTAGGCGACCGTGCCTACGAGATCAGCATGAGCGAGGCACCCCGGGGCCCGGACGCCACCCCGCGTCTATTCGATGTCGTCGACTCGCTCGCGCATGCGGGTGCTCCTTCCAGGCAGGCTTCGTCCTGGGGAATTCGCATCATTGGCGCCAACGGGGAATTGCTGGCCTGGGCCGGCACGACGCTCGCGGCCGAGAATGGCACACGCATGGCCCCCTTCTCCCGAGGGCCGCGCGAGGTCTACTTCCGGCGCGCCAGCATCGGCACGTTTCTCGTCTACGACCGGCAGGATGGTCGAGCCGATACGACCCCTGCCGATTCGGTGTCGGGTCTGCGGGTGGTCGTCGAGACGCCGGTCTCCACGACTTTCGAGCGCCCGCAGGACGATGGCGCCGGGTGGGATCTCGCCGCGGAGCTGTCGACCGACATCGATGTGCAGCTGCATTACGAGACTCGCCTGCTGCCACCTTACCTGACGCAAAAGAACCTCGAGATCCACGGAGACTTCGATCACGGCCTGCAGGCTGATTTCGTCATCCGCGGCGACGATGGCGCCCCGCGCCTGCTCGGACGTCTGAGTGCACCGCCGCTCGAGAGCACCATGCAGCAGCGGTTCGAACGTCTGCGCCTGGCGCAGAGCGTTCTCGTCCTCGTCTCGTTCGCCATCGCGGGCTGGACCTGGCTGCGGCGCTCGAGCGTCTGGTGGCGCTTGTCGTGGGATCAGCCGCTCACAGGAATCGTCCTCCTGTGGGCGGCGCGTGCATTGCTCGCGTGGTTGGATTTCCCCTCTCCGTCGTTGACCAGTCGCGGCGTGTTGAACCCGACCGCGTTCGGCTTTCACGGAATCGGCGGCCTGTTCCGTACGCCGTTCGACTTGTCGTTCACCGCAGCGGTGCTGCTCGCGAGCGTGCTCCTGCTTTTCGTTCGCCGCGTGCGCCAGCCCGCCGCCGCGGCGCTCCTCGGGTCTCCCGTGGCGACCGGCGTGCGCACGGTCGCTGCCGCCATCCTCGTGGGTCTGGCTGCGTGGACCGCGCTCGCCATCGCCACGTGGGTCGCGCGCAACACGACCTTGCCGCTCCTCGGTGCTGCGCTGGACCTTGGCTCCGGCGCCGTGCTCTGCATCCATGCTGCACTGATGATGGGTGTGTCCGCAGTGCTCGTTCTGGCGCTGCTGCTGGTTTCGACGGCGATTCCGTCCGGGGCCTCGCGCGCAGTCGTGGCGATCACCGCGCTTGGGCTCGGTGTGGCACTGTGGCTGCAAGCCTCGGTGCTCGTGGCCATTGTCGGCATCGCCGTGCTCGCAGCCGGTGCGCGCTTGCGTTTCCTATTCGCCGACGAACGGTTCACCAGCTTCAGTGTCGCCACGCTCGTTCTGACCGGCCTCGCCGCCACTTTGTCCACCGTCGCGATCCAGGCGGAGGGTTTCCGCGGCCGCCAAGAGCAGGTCATTCGGCGCACCGAGGCAGTGCGAAAGATGGTGGACGATGTGCGCCCCTTCGTGCTCGAACACGTCCTGCGCGACCTGGCGGCCGATCCCGATCTGCGTCGCGCATTGACGGCGACCGACCCGACTCCATTCAGTGCGCTGGCGTTCGAGATCTGGGCCGGCAGCCTGCTGCGCCACTTGGATTGGCCTTGCCAGGTGCGCGTGCATGACGAAACCGGCGCGGTCACCAGCGAATTCTCGATCGGTTTGCCCTACAGCCAGGACATCCAAAGCCCAGATTTTCAGGAGAGAGCCCTTGCCGAAGAAATGCTCATCGAGCAGACCGAGATCATGGCGAGCCCGGTCGGGACCGTCCGGCTGTACCGCGGCGCACTTCCCGTACGCTTCGGACGCGGTGGGCCGGCGCGCGGGATCGTCGTCATCGATTTGCCCTTCGCGCACGAAAGTCTCGCTCTGGCCGCGAGCCCGCACGTGCGCTCCCCGGAGCTGTTGCGTCCAGGGAGAGAACCCGGGCCGCGTGTCGAAGAGTCGGAGCTCTACCTGCTCGCCTGGTTGCGTCAAGGATTGGTCGTCGAATCCTCTTCCCCTTACCTCGAGGTGGGACAGCCGCTCCCGGGCGCTGCAATGGAGCAACCGGGTTGGCGACGAGTCCGGTTGTTGAATGCCACGTATGTGGTGACGGAGTTGCCGAGCGGTGAACGCACGCTGATCGCGGGGTTTCAGCTCCTCAAACCTCTCGACCGACTGCTCGAGTGGACGCAGGTCGCCGCCCTCGATTTCACTGCGGCCGTGGTTCTGCTCCTGGGCCTGGTCGGCCTCGGCCGCCTGCGGGCCACGTCGCGTGTGCTGCCACCCTTGCTGATTCCGAAGCGGCTGGGATTCCAGCAGAAGCTCATGGGCGCCTTCCTGGTCGTGGCGTTGCTGCCGAGCGTCGTGATCTCGCTCGCCACCCAGAACATCATGCGCGAGCGCAGCACGAGCCGGAATCGTGATGCGGCGCTCATCAAGGCACGCTCGGCGGAGGCCGCGCTCGCCGACGTCGTGCGCCGGGAGCTGCAGAGCGCGCGAGAGAGCGAGTACGTCGAGTGGTACTTGCGCCACCCCGAATGGTGGATGCAGCAGAGCCCGCCGCCGGCGCGCGACATCCCCGCGTTCAGCACGATCACCATTTTCAACGGCGACGGTCGTCCGATTCTCGACGAAACCCTGAGCAGCTTCTCCGACGCCGAGGGCCAGCGTTTCGTCACCGCCTCGCCGCGCCAGGTCTTTGCTTCCCGCGACGGCAACAGCCAGCTCAACCTCGGCGCCCTCGAGCCGGTGTGGGTCGCACCCGAGGGACGCGAGGGGGCGGCGTCGGCGAATCCGCGCCTCTGTTACCTCTACTATCGACGCCGGCTCACCGACGCGTTGCTGCGCGACCTGGCGCCGATCCTGAACACCGACATCAGCGGCTTCGTCGGTCCGCATCTGGTGGTGTCGAGCCAGAAGAGTCTCGCCGCCGCCGGGTTGCTGCCGCACCTCGTGCCACCCGCTGCATACAAGTCGGTGCTTCTGGGGAGCAATCGTTACGCAGTGGCGGAGGAAACCGCAGGAACGCAGCGCTACTACGCCGGGTACCTGCCGCTGCAGGATCGATTCGGCCACCGCATCGGTGCCCTGGCCGTGCAACAGCTGCTGCAAACCGACGAGTTCGCCATCGAAGTCGAGCGCACGCGCGCCCTCGTCGTCGGGCTGTCGACCACGATGTTCGTGCTGACGTTGGCGCTCGCCATCGCGTTCGCCACCCGCATCTTCGACCCCGTGCGCAACCTCATCGAGGGGACCCGGCGCATCGCCGGCGGCAATCTCGCTTTCCGCCTGCAAGCGCGTGCCGGCGACGAAATCGGCGAGCTCGAACGTTCTTTCAACGACATGGCAGCGCGATTGCAGTCGACGCGCTCCGACCTCGATGCTCGCCGCCGCTACCTGGAAGCGGTTCTCGACAACATCGCTTCGGGTGTCGTGGTCACCGACCGCGAGGGACGCATCACCGCAGCGAATGCAGCGGCCGGACGCATCTTGTCCACCACCCCTGTCCATCTCGAAGGCCGTGCCTGGAGAGACCTGGCAAGAGCGGCGCAAGACCCGGGAACGCGCAGCTTCTGGACACACGTGGGCGATGCCCCCGCCGGCGAGGGTGCCGAGCTCACATTGGTGGGGGAACGCGATCGGGTCACCCTGCGTCTCATCGTCACGTCGTTGCGTCCCGAAGCCGACGCCGAATCGCTCGGACGCGTCGCCATCTTCGAGGATTTGACCGAGCTCATCCGCTCGAAGAAGCTGGCGGCGTGGGCCGAGATGGCGCGACAGGTGGCGCACGAGATCAAAAACCCACTGACACCGCTCAAGCTGTCGGCGCAGTTCATGCAGCAGGCGTTCCACGACCGCACTGAAAAATTTCCGGAGATCTTCACCGATGGGATGCAGACCATCGTGCAGCAGGTGGACGTGCTGCGGCGGATCGCGAGCGAATTCTCCGATTTCGGCCGCATGCAAACTTTGGAGCCGAAGCCAATGGATCTCGGCACCCTGTTGCGGCGCGTCACCGCGCCGTATCGCGGCATGCAAGGCATCGTGCTCGATCTCGAGCCCGGCGACACGACGTTCCCCGGCGACGGCATCAGCGTCCTCGGCGACGAGGAGGGCCTGCGCAAGGTGTTCACCAACGTGATGGAGAATGCGCGCGAGGCGATGAACGGCAAGGGTCGCATCCTGCTGTGTGTCGCGCCGAGCGGCGACGGCTCGGTGCAGGTCCTGGTGGCGGACGAAGGCACCGGGCTCACGGCGGAAGCCCACGAACGGCTCTTCGAACCCTACTTTTCGACCAAGAACACCGGCACCGGCCTCGGGCTGGCGATCACGCGCAGCATTCTCGACAAGCTGGGCGGCTCCATCAGCCTCGTGAACCGCACGGGTGGCGGCGCCGAGGTGCGCGTCACTCTCTCCAGATGTTGATCTCCGCGCCGAAGCATGGAAACCGCGTCGGCTGCCCCGATCCAGCGCGAGTTTCCCCCCGCTCCCCCTTGCCCTGAACCGGCCCGGGCCTATTTTATGCTCGGAACCCCCCATCGGCGTTATAATTGCGGTCTGCGGACCGTTCCCCCCACCCGTGGGGAACACCCGCGCCCTCGCCGCGTACCAAGGCTAGTGCCGATGTCTCGCCTGGAAGGTCCCATGGGAAGCGCCCAGAGCCCACCCGCTTGGCGCGGGGTCGTCGCCCTCTTCTGGGTGCTGGGGTGCGCTCTCGCTCCGAGCGCCTTCGCCGAGGAACCCGCGCAAGAATCGGCTCTCCACATCGGCCGCCTGCACTACGACGGCGGCGGCGACTGGTACTCCAATCCGAGCTCGTTGCCGAACTGGATGCGCGCCTTCCAACAGCGCACTGGCATCGTCACCGTGCACGAAGAGGTCGTGCTGCGTCCCGATGACGATGCGCTCTACGGTTGCCCCGTGGTGTACATGAACGGACACGGGTTGGTGAAATTCTCCGAGGAGGAAGCCAAGTACCTGCGCGAGTGGATGCTGCACGGCGGCTTCCTCTGGGCCGATGACAACTATGGGATGGATCGCAGCTTCCGGCAAGAAGTGAAGCGCCTGTTTCCAGATCGCGAGCTCGAGCTTCTCCCCAACGACCACGTGTTGTTCCGCAGCTTTTACACGCTGCCGGGGCTGCCGAAGATTCACGAGCACGACGGCAAGCCGCCCGAAGC
>Ga0075418_10000962_pt1 | contig 31664 bp, 26 predicted proteins | sample SoiMetdeltSBSDD2_FD_81776 | JGI IMG/M metagenome (GOLD analysis project Ga0075418, IMG submission 81776) | Bulk soil microbial communities from a Populus tree surrounding site in Tennessee, USA - Soil MetaG P. deltoides SBSDD2 | ecosystem: Environmental > Terrestrial > Soil > Tree plantation... | reverse complement strand
CATAAGTCGCCCTGGGTTTTGATTCTTCCGAGAAGGAGATACTCCATCAGAGCTTTTTGAGTGTGCAGCCGGTTTTCCGCTTCCTCCCATACCACGCTCTGGGAACCGTCGATTACCTCGGCGGCGACTTCCTCGCCGCGGTGCGCCGGCAGGCAATGCATGAAGAGCGCGTCCTTCTTCGCCGCCCGCATCATCTGCCGGTCCACCCGCCATGCCTCGAAATCGCGCTTGCGTTTTGCGCCCTCCGACTCGTCGCCCATGCTAGTCCATACGTCGGTCGTGATGAGGTCGGCTCCCTTCGCTGCCTTCATCGGGTCGTCGAACTCCTCGTAGTGGCCGGTGCCGTAGAGCCCGGCGCGCTCGGGCTCGACCTGGTAGCCCGGGGGAGTGGAAACGTGCACGTTGAAGTCGAATATTTCCGCCGCTTGCAGCCAGGTGTTGCAGACGTTGTTGGAGTCGCCGATCCAGGCCACCGTCTTGCCGCGTATCGTGCCGCGATGCTCGATATAGGTGTGGATGTCACCCAGGATCTGGCACGGATGGTATTCGTTGGTGAGGCCGTTCACCACCGGCACGCGCGAGTATTCCGCGAAGCGTTCTATGATCGCCTGCTCGAAGGTCCGGATCATCACGATGTCCACCATGCGCGTTATTACGCGCGCGACGTCCTCGATCGGCTCGCCGCGGCCCATCTGCGTGTCCCGGGTCATCAGCGTGATCACCGTTCCGCCCAGCTGGTGCATGCCCGCCTCGAACGAAACACGGGTCCTGGTGGAGTGCTTTTCGAACACCATGGCGAGCGTCCGGTCGCGCAGGGGCTGGTAGGGCACGTAGCGCTTGAACATGTCCTTGATCCAGGCCGTGCGCTGGAACAGGTACTCGTACTCGTCGCGCGAAAAGTCCTTGAATTGCAGATAGTGGCGGACGGCCATACGCCGTTGCTCCAGGAATCGGTCGAACGAACGTCAGGCAGTCTGCGCCCGGCGCCCCGGCGGCCGCTACGCCGTCTGGACGGCCGGCTGCGGTGCGAGCTGCTTCTCCAGGATCCCGGATATGAGCGGGACGAGCGTCGCCAGCAGCGACTCCGCCTCCTCGCGCCGCATGACGAGCGGCGGCAGCAGCCGGACCACGTTGTCCATCGTGACGTTGATGAGCAGGCCCTGCTCGAGCGCCTGCTTCACCAGCTCGCCGCAGGGACGGTCGAGCTCGATGCCGATCATGAGCCCCTGGCCGCGGATCTCGGTTATCCCCTTCGCTCCCGCGAGGCGCCGCGCCAGCTCGGCGCGGATGAAGTCGCCGACGGCGACCGCGTTCTCCATCAACTTTTCCTCTTCGATGATGGTGAGCGTGGCGAGCGCCGCGGCGCAGGCCAGCGGATTGCCGCCGAACGTGGACCCGTGATTGCCCTGCTTGAAAATCTCTGCCGCCGGGCCCGCCGCGAGGCACGCGCCGATGGGCACGCCATTGGCCAGGCCCTTCGCGAGGGGCATCACGTCGGGCAGAACGCCCGAATGCTGGAACGCGAACCATTTGCCGGTGCGCCCCATCCCGCTTTGCACCTCGTCCAGCATCAAGAGCCAGCCGTGTGCCTCGCAGATATCGCGCAGTCCGCGCAGGTATCCGTCGTGGCAGATCTGGACTCCGCCCTCGCCCTGGATCAGCTCGACCAGCACCGCCACCACATTGCGGTTGGCCTCGGCCACGCGTTTGACCGCCGCAAGGTCGTCGAACGGCACCCGCACGAAGCCTGCGACCAGCGGCTCGAAGCCGGCCTGCACCTTGCGGCTGCCCGTGGCGGACAGCGTGGCCATCGTACGGCCGTGGAAGGCCTTCTCCATCACGACGATCGCCGGCGACTCGATGTTCCGGTTATGGCCGTAGAGCCGCGCCAGCTTGATCGCCGCCTCGTTCGCCTCGCAGCCGGAATTGCAGAAGAAGACGTTGTCCATGCCCGAGATCGCGGCGAGCCGGTCGGCGAGACGCTCCTGCAGCGTGATCTCGTACAGGTTGGAGGTGTGCACCAGGCGGCCCACCTGCTCCTGCAGTGCGGCCACGTACCGCGGGTGGCTATGGCCGAGGCCGCATACCGCGATGCCGGCGAGGGCGTCGAGATAGCGCTTGCCGTTCGCGTCCCACAGCCAGACACCCTCACCGCGGGCAAAGGCGACCGGCAACCGCGCATAGGTGTTCATGACGTGCGACATGGCTGCCCCCCCAAAAGCGCACGGCGGCACGAAAGCCGCCGTGTCGTATAGTGCGGATAATTCTGTCCCATTCGCCCCCGCAGCGCAAGCACGATATATTGTCGCCGTCCATGTTCCCCGACTGCCTCGAAATCGTCATCCAGGGCGTGACCGTGTCGGGTCAGCCGTTTCGCCCCAGCGACTGGGCGGAGCGGCTCTGCGGGATGATGTCCGCGTTCAGCGAGGACCGCTACCTGAGCTATTCGCCTTATCTGAAGCCGATCATCGCCGCCGGCGTGCGTTGCGTCGTGCTGGACATGAAGCTGGAGGAACTGGATCCGGCGGCGTTCCGTTTCCTGCTGGAATTCGCGAAGGACAACGAGCTGAAGATACGGCCCGGCCGCAAGCAACAACGCCCGGAAGCCGCCGCTGCCGAGTCGGCGGCTAGTGGAACCGCTTCACTGCCCGAATAGAAAAACCGGAAGCGCCGTGCCCGAGTCGCAGCGGCCGGCCCTGCCTCAGGACATGGCCTTGATGCGCGCCGCGAGGCGGCTCTTGTGGCGGGCTGCCGTGTTCTTGTGAATGATCCTCTTGTCGGCAATCGAGTCGATCACACCCGACGCCTGCCGGAACACCGTGAGCGCTCCCTGCTTGTCGCCGGCTGCGATCGCCTTGCGCGTATTCCTCACTGCGCTGCGCAACTCGGAGCGCAGCGCCGCATTGTGCTGGCGGCGGTGTTCGGATTGGCGCGCCCGCTTGCGGGCCGATGCGATGTTGGCCATGTGCTGTAAACTCCGGAATCAAATCGGAAAAAGGCCGCTATGATACGGTTGTTCGAGGGTTTGTGCAAGGCGCGAAGGCGCCTTCCTTTAGAGCGCCGATCAAAATGAAGGATGGGCGCCCTCACGTAGGGGAGCATGAGGGGAGCATCCCCTCATTCGTTAGGAATCCATGAACCTCCTGCGGGCGTTGGCGACGGTGAGCGGCATGACGCTCATCTCCCGTATCCTGGGTTTCATCCGGGACCTCGCCATCGCCCGCGTGTTCGGTGCAGGGCTCGTTACCGACGCGTTCTTCGTCGCCTTCAAGATCCCGAATCTGCTGCGCCGCCTGTTTGCGGAAGGCGCCTTCTCGCAGGCTTTCGTGCCCATCCTCGGCGAGTTCAAGGACCGGCGCGGCGAGCGCGAGACCAGGCTTCTCGTGGATCACGTCGCCGGGACCCTCGCCGTGGTGCTCGCCGTCGTGACGGCGCTGGGCGTGTTGGCGGCGCCGCTGATCATCTACGCGACCGCGCCGGGATTTGCCGCCACGCCGGGGAAATTCCAGCTCACCGTGGACCTGCTGCGCCTCACGTTTCCCTATGTATTTTTCATCTCCCTTACCGCGCTCGCGGGCGGCGTGCTCAATACCTACAGCCGGTTCTGGGTCCCCGCGTTTACGCCCGTGCTGCTCAACCTGTCGTTTATCGCGTTTGCATTGTGGCTGGCGCCGTATTTCGATCCTCCTGTTACCGCGCTCGCCTGGGCGGTCCTTGCGGGCGGCGTCGCTCAACTCGCGTTCCAGGCGCCCTTTCTTGCGCGGCTCGGCCTGCTTCCGCGGTTCAGGGTGAATTTCCGGGACGAGGCAGTGCGCAGAGTCGTGCGGCAAATGGGACCGGCGGTCTTCGGCGTGTCCATAGGGCAGGTGAGCCTCGTCATCAACGTGATCTTCGCCTCGTTCCTCGTCACCGGCAGCGTTTCCTGGCTGTACTACGCGGATCGCCTGATGGAGTTTCCGAGCGGGCTCCTGGGCGCCGCGCTGGGCACCATACTGCTGCCCAGTCTCACGAAGCATCACGCCGCGCAGTCCGCCGACGAGTACTCGCGGCTCCTCGACTGGGGGTTGCGTCTTTCGTTCCTGCTCGCCGCGCCGGCGGCCGCTGCGCTGGCACTGCTTGCCGTGCCCCTGGTGACCACGCTGTTTTACTACGGGGAGTTCACCGCATCCGACGTCATGGCCACGCAGCGCGCGGTGGTGGCCTACAGCGTCGGCCTGGTCGGGTTGATCGTGGTGAAAGTCCTGGCGCCGGGTTTTTACGCGCGCCAGGACATCAGGACGCCGGTCAGGATGGCGCTCGCGGCGCTTCTCGCGACGCAGGTGATGAATCTCATCTTCGTGTGGCCTTTGCGGCACGCCGGACTGGCGCTCGCCATCGGCCTGGGGGCGTGCTGGAACGCCGTGTTGCTCTACCGCGGGCTGCGCGCGCGCGGCATCTATACGCCCCAGCCGGGCTGGTCCGCCTTTCTCCTGAAGCTGGGACTCGCCTTGCTTGCCATGTCGGCGGTGCTGTGGCTTGCCGTGGGGGGCGCCGCGGGCTGGCTCGCGGCGGACGCCGCAACGCGGGCCGCGCGGCTGACGGGCATCGTCGTGCTCGGCGCAGCGACGTATTTCGCCGCGCTGTGGCTAGCCGGGTTTCGTCTCTCCGATTTCTCGAAGCGCGTCTGAAACCGCTTCTCAAAGCTCGTAGCTCGTGCCCTCGCCGCGCTGGGTGGCTTCCACGACGGCGCGCTTCAGGTGCGGAGCGAACAGCTCGATGAACTCGTAGACGTAGCCGCGCAGGTAGGCGTTGCGGCGGATGGCGATGCGCGCGGTGCTGGGCTCGAACAGATGGCTCGCGTCGAGCAGGGCAAGTCCGAGATCGCGCGCCGGATCGTAGGCCATCTTCGCCAGGATGCCGACGCCGAGTCCCATCTCCACGTAGGCCTTGATCACGTCGGAATCTATGGCGGTCAGCACCACGTTGGGCGTGATGCCCTTCGTGTCGAACGCGCGCTTGATCGGAGAGCTGCCGGTGAATGCGAAGTCGTACGTGATGAGAGGGTGCCGGGCAATGCCCTCGAGCGTCAGTTGCCGCTCGTTGAGGAGCGGATGCCCGGGCGGGGTGATCACGCAGCGGTTCCACTGGTAGCAGGGCAATAGCACGAGGCCCTCGTAGAACTCCTCGGCCTCGGTCTCGATCGCGATGTCCGCTTCGCCGGTCTTGACCAGCTCGGCGATCTGCTGCGGGCTGCCCTGGCGCAGCGACAGGCGCACCTTCGGATAGCGCCGGGTGAAGCGGTTGACGACCGATGGCAGCGCGTAGCGGGCCTGGGTGTGGGTGGTCGCGATCACGAGAGCGCCGGTGTCCTCGCTGCTGTATTCCCGCGCGACCTGCTTCAAGTTCTCCACGTCCTTCAGCATGCGCTCGGCGATGTTGAGTATGAGCTTGCCGGGCTCGGTGATCTCGACGACCCGCTTGCCGTGGCGCACCAGGATTTGCACGCCCAGCTCGTCCTCCAGCTGCCGGATCTGCTTGCTGATGCCCGGCTGGGACGTGTGCAAGACCTCGGCGGCAGCCGACAGGTTGAGCCCGCTCTTGGCGACCTCTCTCAGGTAGCGTAATTGCTGTAACTTCATATACTTACGTGCAAATAATGGTTAGTTATTACAGTCTAACACAATATTACTTTGTAACATAAAGGGGTATTGCTACTATCCTGCGCTCGACCAAAGCAGGGATGCATGACGACATTCCAGAGGTTTTTTCCAACAGCCATTTCGGAGATGCCCTGCGCAAGCTTTTGTAAATAAGACGGAAATACCATAGCTCACGGATTGTCAGATTTGATTTACCGATAGTTTTCCCTTGTAATCGGGTCCGCTGCCGCACCTCACACCTGGCTCGAAGAGATAGATCTCGGGAGAGAAAAATCACATGTATCAGTACGACGAGATCGACCAACGAATGGTGAACGAGCGGGTCGCCGAGTTCCGCGACCAGACCCGCCGATTCCTCGCGGGCAAGCTGTCCGAGGACGACTTCCGGCAGCTGAGGCTGAGGAACGGCCTCTACATCCAGCGCTACGCCCCGATGCTGCGCGTAGCGATCCCGTACGGCCTTCTGTCCACGCGCCAGTTGCGCGCGCTCGCAAACATCGCGCGCACCTGGGACCGCGGCTATGGCCACTTCAGCACGCGCCAGAACATCCAGTACAACTGGCCGCGGCTGGAGGACGTGCCGGACATCCTGGCCGAGCTGGCCTCGGTGCAGATGCACGCCATCCAGACCAGCGGCAACAGCTTCCGGAACATCACCACGGATCACTTCGCCGGTGTCGCGCGCGATGAGATCGTGGATTCGTTCGTGTGGTGCGAAATCCTGCGCCAATGGTCCACGTTCCACCCGGAATTCACCTATCTTCCGCGCAAATTCAAGATCGCGGTCAACGGCGCGACTGCGGATCGCGCCGCGATCTTCCTGCACGATATCGGGTTGCAGGCGGTGCGCGACAGCACCGGCTACATTGGTTTCCGCGTCATCGTCGGCGGCGGGATGGGGCGCACGCCCATCGTCGGCCAGGTGATCCGGGAGTTCCTGCCGTGGCCGCACCTGCTCACTTATCTGGAAGCGATACTGCGCGTCTACAACCGCTACGGCCGGCGCGACAACATCTACAAGGCGCGCATCAAGATCCTGGTGAAGGCCCGCACTCCCGAGGTATTTCGCGAGGACGTGGAAGCGGAATGGGCGCACCTGAAGGACGGCCCGGCCACGCTGACGGCGGAGGAGGTAGCGCGTGTCGAAAGCCGCTTCACCCGGCCGCAGCACGAGCGGCTGCCTGGGGACGATCTGCTGCACCTTGCCCGGCTCGACGCGGAACCCGCCTTCGCGGCGTGGGCGAAGCGCAACGTTCATTCCCACAAGGTGCCGGGCTATGCGGCGGTGACGCTGTCGCTCAAGAAGACCGGCGTTCCGCCGGGAGACGCGACCGCCGACCAGATGGACGCGGTGGCCGACCTCGCCGAGCGCTACAGCTTCGGAGAGCTTCGTGTCTCCCACGAGCAGAACCTGATCCTCGCCGACGTGCGCCAGTCCGACCTGCACGCGGTGTGGATCGCCGCGAAGTCGCTGGGCATGGCAACGCCCAACATCGGGATGATTACCAACATCATCGCGTGTCCGGGCGGCGATTTCTGCTCGCTCGCTTTCGCCAAGTCGATCCCGGTCGCGCAGGCAATCCAGGAGCGCTTCGACAGCCTCGATTACGTGTACGACATCGGCGAGCTCGACCTCAACATCTCCGGTTGCGTGAATTCGTGCGGCCACCACCATGTCGGCCATATCGGCGTCCTCGGCGTCGACAAGGACGGCGAGGAGTGGTACCAGATTTCCATCGGCGGCAACCAGGGGCTGACCCGTCCCGGCGCGCCCGCCGCGGTGGGAAAGGTGATAGGCCCGTCGTTCTCGCGCGCGCAGATTCCCGACGTCATCGAGAAGCTGATCGAGGTCTACCTGGAGCGGCGCGAAGACCAGGAAGAGCGGTTCATCGACGTCGTTCGGCGTACCGGCCTGGAGCCCTTCAAGGAGCGTGTCTATGGCGACCATCATCAAGGACAAAAAGCTCGCGGCCGATCCCTGGCTGCGGCTTGACGCGGGCGCGGACGGCGCCGCGCCGGTTATCCCGGCGCAGGGCGACGTAATCGTGCCTCTGGCGGTGTGGCAGGCTGAGCGCGAGGCTCTGCTTGCGCGCATCGGCGGCCGGATCGGCATCCGGGTGAACGGCGACGAGGAACCGTCCTCGTTCGCCGACGACCTGCGGCATTTCGGCGTGGTGGCGGTGTATTTCAAGACCTTCACCGATGGCCGCGGATTCTCGCTCGGGCGCCTGCTGCGGGAGCGCTACGGTTACCGGGGCGAGCTGCGCGCCATCGGTGATATCTTCCGCGACCAGCTCCACTTCCTGGCGGGCTGCGGCTTCGACGCCTTCGAGTTGCGCGAAGGAGAGAGCGCGCTCGAGGCGCTGGCGGGATTCCGCGTTTTCAGCGAGACGTACCAGGCTTCGACAGAGCGGCCCGTGCCGCTTTTTCGCCGCCGCCACTCCGCGTCGGCGGACGGCGTCGAGCGCCCGAAAAATGCCTGACGCGGGGCGATGAAGCGCGCCCCGGGTACGGTCTATCTCGTGGGAGCCGGACCCGGCGCGCCGGATCTGCTCACGCTGCGCGCGGCCGAGGTGTTGAAGCGCGCGGACGTCGTATTCCACGACGCGCTGGTGCATCCCGAAGTTCTCGCGCTCGCCGCGCGCGCGCGGAAGGTGCCGGTGGGCAAGCGCTCCGGCAGGTACGCAACGGCGCAGCAGTTCATCAACAAACGGCTCGTGGACGCGGGCCGCGCGCACCGCGTGGTCGTGAGACTCAAGGGCGGGGATCCCACGCTCTTCGGGCGGGCGCAGGAAGAGATCGCTGCGCTCCAGGCCGCCCGGGTGCCGTATGAAATCGTGCCTGGCGTCACCGCCGCGATGGCGGCGGCGGTGGAAGCGGGCCTCTCCCTGACGCAACGCGGACTCGCGCGGAGCGTCGTCTTCGTCACGCCGCGAGTAGGCAAGGGGGAAGCGCCGAGCGATTGGGCAAGGAGCGCTGCCGGCGCCGACACCGCCGTTATTTACATGGGTGCGGGCGAAGCCGAGGCGATCACTGCAGCTCTGCTCGGCGCCGGTGCCTCACCCAGCCTCCCCGTGCTGGTCATCGAGAATGCGAGCCTGCCGCAGGCGCGCCGCGTCGCCCTGACGCTGATCGAGCTGCCGGGCATCTCCGCGTACGGCTTCGAGGGACCGACCGTCATCATGCTGGGCGCGGTCTTCGCTTCGGCGCTTGCAGCAACCGCCGAATCCGCGTTCCCGCCGCTCTATAGGATGGCGTGACGGCGGTCGCTCGCGCGGTCACGCCGACACACGGCGTCCTGAGGTACTCTTGGCGGTTTGTCGGACAGGAGTACGCAATGGCCTTGAACCAGATCTCCGGCCCCCAGACGTGGAAGCGCGACGGCATTACGCCGAAGGACTGGCTCATGCCCCTCCCCGGGGCTGCGGTCGCCGAGCTGGACGCCGTCGTCGAGCGCCTGCGGCGTAATCCGCGGCCCGCGGAAAGCCTGGCGCCCGGGGATTTCGAGCTGGCGACCTGCGCCGACCTCATGACGGCCGCGCGCCACAAGCTGAACGAGATCGGCCTGGCGGTTGTGGACCGGGTGCCGGTCGAGCGCTACAGCGTGTCCGAGAATCAGGCGGTAGGCTGGCTGCTCGCCGGCATGCTGGGCCCGGTCGTTGCTCAGAGCTGGACCGGCACCCGGCTCTACGACGTCAAGGATACCGGCCAGAAGCTCGGCTACGGCGTGCGCCGCTCGGTGACCGACCTCGGCCAGCCTTTCCACACCGATGCGGGATGGCTGTGGCTGCCGCCGGCCTATGTCGGCCTGTTCTGCATCGAAGCCGCGCCGGAAGGCGGCTTGAGCCGGTGCGTGAGCCTGGTGACGGCGCACAACGATCTGGCCCGGCGGGCTCCCGAACTCCTGGCGCGACTGTACCGTCCGTTCGCCTGGGACCGGCAGGCCGAGCACGCTCCGGACGCGCCGCGCTTCTCGCGTCACCCCGTGTTCGAGCACGATGGCCACGGCACGCTGATGGCGCGGTGGTACGAGGACTACATCCACAACGGCCACAAGCTGGCGCATGAGCCGCTCGACGATCTCGGCCGTGAGGCGCTCGGGGCCCTGACCGGCATCGTTGACGATCCCGGCAACTGGGTCGAGTTCAGGATCGAGCGCGGACAGCTCCAGTACATCAACAACCGCCAGTTCGCCCATAGCCGCACGGCCTTCAAGGATGCCCCGGACGGCTCGCAGCGCCGTCACCTGATCCGGCTCTGGAACCGCAGCGAGGGCACGACCGACCTGGAAGGCGGGGCGTAACCGGATACGCCGGGACTGCCGGTCAAGCCACCGCGCAGGAGCAGGCGCAGCCGATTCTGGTTCGCTTGACTGAAACACGCTAGAATTCAAGCTTTTACGGCAATTCCCAGGCTCACGATGCGCGTGACACGCGGCATTCCAGCCGCCACAGACACCCCGGCTGCGCTCACCATAGGCAATTTCGACGGCGTCCACTTGGGACACCAGGCCATGCTGGCCGAGTTGAGGCGCGCCGCCGCCCGCCTGGGCGTGCCCGCGTGCGTGCTCACCTTCGAGCCGCACCCGCGCGAATTCTTCGCCCCCGACAGGGCGCCCACGCGCCTCACTACCCTGCGCGAGAAACTGGAGCTGCTCGCGTCCTTCGGCGTCGACCGCGCGCATATCTGCCGCTTCAACTACCGCTTCGCGCAGACGACGGCCGAGGATTTCATCGAGCACATCGTCGTTCGTGGGCTCGGGGCGCGCTGGGTCCAGGTGGGCGACGATTTCCGGTTCGGCTCGCGCCGGGCGGGCAGCGTGGTGATGCTGAAGCAGGCGGCCCCGCGTTTCGGCTTCGAGGTGGCCGCGCTGCCGAGCGTGCTGCTCGACGGGGAGCGCGTATCGAGCACGGCCCTGCGCCAGGCCCTCGCGGCGGGGGAGCTCGATCGCGCGCGGCGGCTCTCCGGTCACCCGTACTCGATCACCGGGCGCGTCGTGCACGGCGACGGGATGGGCCGCAAGCTCGGTTTTCCGACCGCCAACGTGCAGATGAAGCACAACCGGCCACCGCTCACCGGCATATTCGCCGTCGAGGTGCACGGGGTGGGCCGCGGGCCGCTGCCCGGCGCGGCGAGCCTGGGTGTCAGGCCCACGGTCAGGTTGCAAGGCGCGCCGGTGCTGGAAGTGCACCTGCTCGATTTCGACGGAGACCTTTACCGCCGTCACCTGCGGATCGAGTTTCTGCACAAGTTCCGTGACGAGGAAAAATACGCCGATCTCGCCCTGCTGACGAAGCAGATCGCGCTCGACGTCGAGAACGTGAAAGCCTTTTTTCGCCGCAGAGACGCGGAGGCGCAGAGGAAAGTCAAAGGCCAGATTTTCCCCACATGACCGACTACCGGAAAACGATCAACCTGCTCGACACGCCGTTCCCGATGCGCGGCGATCTCGCGAAGCGCGAGCCGCTCATGCTGAAGAGCTGGCAGGAACGCGGCTTCTACCAGCGCATCCGCGAGGCGCGGCGCGGGGCGCCTCGATTCGTCCTTCACGACGGTCCGCCGTACGCGAACGGCGACATTCACCTCGGCCACGCCCTCAACAAGATCCTGAAGGACATCGTCGTCAAGATGAAGACGCTGTCGGGCTTCGACGCGCCCTACGTGCCCGGCTGGGACTGCCACGGCATGCCGATCGAGGTGCAGATCGAGAAACAGCACGGTAAGAACCTGCCGCCGCAGGAGACGCAGCGCCTCGCCCGCGCCTATGCGGCGGAGCAGATCGAGCGGCAGAAAAAGGATTTCCAGCGCCTCGGCGTGCTGGGCGACTGGGACAACCCCTACCTCACGATGGCGTTTCGCAACGAGGCCGACGAGATTCGCGCGCTCGGGAAGATCCTCGCGAAAGGCTACGTGTACCGGGGCCTGAAGCCGGTCAACTGGTGCTTCGATTGCGGCTCCGCGCTTGCCGAGGCCGAGGTCGAGTACGAGAATCGCAGGGACTCCGCCATAGACGTCGGGTTCCCGTTCGCCGAGCCTGACAAGGTCGCGGCGGCCTTCGGCCTCCCGCGGCTGGCGGACGGGCCGGGCTATGCCGTGATCTGGACGACGACGCCCTGGACGGTGCCGGCGAACCAGGCGCTCAACGTTCATCCCGACTACGCCTACCAGCTGGTGCGCACGCAGCGCGGACTGCTGATCCTCGCCGCCGACCTGCGCGATGCGTGCCTGAAGCGCTACGGTCTCGAGGAGCACCAGGTGCTGGGCGAGTGCGCGGGAAGGGCGCTCGAGCGCATCAATTTCCGGCATCCGTTCTACGAGCGCCTCGCGCCGGTCTATCTCGGCGAGTACGTGACGCTGGACACGGGCACCGGTATCGTCCACTCCGCGCCTGCCTACGGCACAGAGGACTTCAATTCCTGCCGCCGCTACGGGATGAAGGACGAGGAGATCCTGACGCCCGTGCTGAGCGACGGCAAGTACACGGACGCGCTCCCGTTCTTCGGCGGCATGCCGATCTGGAAGGCGAATCCCGCCATCGTCGCGAAGTTGAGGGAAGTCGGCGCGCTCCTCCACGAGGAAACCCACGAGCACAGCTACATGCACTGCTGGCGGCACAAGACGCCGTTGATTCTGCGCGCGACGGTGCAATGGTTCGTCGGCATGGACGAGGTGTCCGGGTACCAGGGCGCGAGGCCGCCGGAGTCGTTGCGCGCCACCGCCTTGCGCGGTATCGGGGCAACCCGCTTCTTTCCCGCGTGGGGCCAGGCCCGCCTGCACGGGATGATCGCCAACCGGCCCGACTGGACGCTGTCGCGCCAGCGCCAGTGGGGCACACCGATGCCGTTTTTCATCCGCCGGGAAACCGGCGAGCTCCACCCGCGCTCGCTCGAGCTGCTGGAGGAGGTCGCGCAGCGCGTCGAGAGGAGCGGCATCGAGGCCTGGCAGGCGCTCACGCCGGAAGACCTCCTCGGCGAGGACGCGGCGCGATACGAGAAGGTGAAGGACACGCTCGATGTGTGGTTCGACTCCGGCTCGACGCACTTCACGGTGATGCGCGGGTCGCACCGCGCCGAAAGCGCGTTTCCAGCGGACCTGTACCTGGAGGGCTCGGACCAGCACCGCGGCTGGTTCCATTCCTCGCTCCTCGTATCGTGCATGCTCGACGGCGTGCCGCCGTACCGGGCGCTCCTCACGCACGGCTTCTTCGTCGACGGCGAAGGCCGCAAGATGTCCAAATCGAAGGGCAACACGGTCGCACCCCAGAAAATCATGAGCGATCTCGGCGCCGATATCCTGCGGCTGTGGGTGGCGGCGACGGACTACTCGGGCGAGCTCTCGATCTCCCGGGAAATCCTGGACCGGGTCGTCGAGTCCTATCGCAGGATGCGCAACACGCTGCGCTTCATGCTCGCGAATCTTGCCGATTTCGTTCCCGAGCGCGACGCGCTGGCGGTGGACGAATGGCTGGAGATCGACCGCTACGCCTGGGTGATGACGCGCGACCTGCAGCAGGAGCTGGCGTCGCCGGTGGCAAGCGAAGATAGCGCGGAGGGCGGCGGCCACTACGACAGGTACGAGTTTCACCTCGTCGTGCAGAAGCTGCAGAACTTCTGCTCCGAGGACCTCGGCGGCTTCTATCTCGACGTGCTGAAAGACCGGCTCTACACGACGCCCGCGGATTCGCGCGCGCGCCGCTCGGCCCAGAACGCGCTCTACCACATCGCGCAGGCGCTGACGCGGCTCTTCGCGCCGATACTTTCCTTTACCGCGCAGGAGGTGTGGGAAACGCTCAACGGCGGCGCCGAGAGCGTTTTCGAGCAGACCTGGCACGAGCTCGCGCCGCCGCAGGATGCGGGGGAACTCCGCGCGCGCTGGAACCGGTTGCGGACGCTGCGGTCGGATGTTCTGAAGCAGCTCGAGGAGCTGCGCGCCGCGCGCAGCATCGGCTCGCCGCTTGCCGCCGAGGTGGAGCTGTACGCCAACGGAACCGAACGGGAATTTCTCCGGTCCTTCGATGATGACCTGCGGTTCGTATTCATCACCTCGCGGGCGGAGCTCGTCGCGCAGGCGCCGGCCGGTGCCCGCCCAACCTCGCTCGCCGACGTCAGCGTTCTGGCGATGCCGAGCGCGCACACGAAATGCGAGCGCTGCTGGCATCATCGGGCCGATGTCGGCGGGAACGCGGAGCATCCGACTTTGTGCGGTCGCTGCGTCGCCAATCTCTTCGGCGGCGGCGAGCCGCGCATCCATGCATAGAGCGCGATCGTCGTCGGGTCAGCGCCCGGCATCGCGACGGCGCGTGCCGTGACCCGCACCGGTTCCTGGCTCGCCCTCGCGGCCTTCATCGTCGCGGTCGATCAGATCACCAAGTATCTCGTGGCGGGGAGCTTTGCGCCCGGCGAGAGCGTTCCCCTGACCCCGTTCTTCAACATGGTGCTGGTACACAATCCCGGCGCCGCCTTCAGCTTTCTGTCGGACCAGGCCGGCTGGCAACGGGGATTCTTCATTGCCATCGCGCTCGCCGCCTCGGTGTGGATCGTCTACTTGCTCGCGAAGCATCCACGCGAGCGTCTGTTCGCGCTGGCGCTGACGCTGGTGCTGGCGGGAGCAGTGGGCAACGTGATCGACCGCATCCTGGTCGGCGCGGTGGTCGATTTTCTCGACTTTCACGCGTTCGGCTACCACTGGCCGGCCTTCAACGTCGCTGATTCTGCGATCACCTGCGGCGCGGTGCTGCTTGCCTGGGACGCCCTGCGTCCGCAGAAAAAGAACGCAGATCCCACCACAGAGGCGCAGAGACGTTGAGCGTGCTCTGCGGTTATAATTCCGACATGAAAGTGCTTCTCGCCAATCCCCGCGGCTTCTGCGCCGGCGTCGACCGCGCCATCGAGATCGTCGAGCGCGCGCTCGCGCTCCACGGCGCACCGATCTACGTGCGGCACGAGGTCGTGCACAACCGGTTCGTGGTCGAGGACCTGAAGAGCAAGGGGGCCGTGTTCGTCGAGGATCTCGTCGAGGTGCCGGAGGGCGCCACGGTGATATTCAGTGCCCACGGCGTTTCCCGGGAGGTCAGGCAGCAGGCGGAGAGCCTCAGGCTCAAGGTATTCGACGCCACCTGTCCGCTGGTCACGAAGGTGCACGTCGAAGTCGCGAAGATGCGCGAGCAGGGGCGCGAGATTGTCGTGATCGGGCATCACGGCCACCCCGAGGTCGAAGGGACCATGGGCCAGAGCTCCGGCGGCATGTACCTGGTCGAGAATGTCCGCGACGTCTCGCGATTGGCCGTGCGGGACGAGAACAACCTCGCGTTCGTCACGCAGACCACCCTGTCGGTGGACGACGCGCACGATATCGTGAACGCGCTGAAGGCGCGGTTCCCCCGCATCGTCGGTCCCAAGCGGGATGACATCTGCTATGCCACGCAGAACCGCCAGGACGCGGTCAAGACGCTCGCGCGGCAGTGCGACGTGGTGATAGTCGTGGGCTCTCCCAACAGCTCCAATTCCAATCGGCTGCGCGAAGTCGCCCGCAACCAGGGCGTCAGGGCGCACATGGTCGACGATGCATCCGAGCTCAAGGCCGAATGGATTTCCGGCGCCCGCGTGGTGGGCGTCACCGCGGGCGCATCGGCACCGGAGGTGCTGGTGAAGCGGGTGGTCGAGAGGCTGCAGAGCCTGGGCGCCGCGAGCGTGGAGGAGCTGTCGGGAATCGCGGAAAAAGTGGTTTTTCCCCTGCCCAGGCCGCTGGCCGAGACGAACCACGCCGCGTGAGCCAGCCCTACAGGGTCGTGGGCTGGTAGGTCAGCTCGATCAGCTTCTGGCTTTTCACGGCAACGCCGTTCTTCCGCGCCGGAGAAAAACGGACGTCCTGCCAGCCCAGCTTCGCGGCTTCATCGAACAGCCCCGGCGGCTCCGACGCGGCAATCTGCAGCTTGCGCACTACGCCGCCCTCGTCTATGAACACGCGCACGCGCACCGTGCCGGTGACGCGCTCGGACAGATCCGGCGGGTAACGGAGCCGGATCTCGGTTATCGGCTCGGCGCGCACGTCCACTTCGCTCGAGGTGTACCACTTGTCCGGCGCCGGCAGCGCCAGCCCGCGCTCGGCGGCATCCGTCCCGGCGCGCGCCGTACCCTCGACTGCGGCCGCAGGGGCAGCCGCCGCATCTGCACCGGCCGCCGGTTTCTCCGCGTCCGGAGCGGGCGCGGCGGCGGGCCGTGCGCTTTCGCCCGGTAGCAGCGTCGCGTGCAGCTCGGTCCTCCCCGGCGCGTCGCCTGGCCACCGCACCGAGAGATCCAGTGGTCCCGCACCGATCATCGTGATCAGGTGCAGCGCGATGGAGAGCGCGATGAATCCCGCGAGCCTGATCCGGCCCGGCGACATGCCGTCGAAGATCCGGGACAGCACCTGCATGGTTACGGATTATCCGGCGCCGGGATGATGCAGCCTGCCTACCACTTGCATTTGTCGGTTGCCGACCCGGTGCCCCCGGTGGACGCTCGCGCCCCCGTGCTGGTCAGCGTGAATTTGTCGCAGAGCGGATCGACGAACGGCGCGTTGGGCGTGGCGGTAATCTGGAAACAGGTGTCGACCGGGCAGGCGCCGGTCGCGGCCACGGCGGTGATCGTGTAGGGGCTCTTGTTGTCCGCGGCGTTCTCACCCGAGTAGACGGTCGCGCCGCAGGCCAAAGCGAACACCGGCGCCGGGTCTATCGCCGTCGGCGCCGCCAGGGGGCAGGTTGCGTAAGTCGACTTGTCGGAATAGTAGCGCTCGAGCACCTGCGCCGTCTTGAGGAGCGCCGCCTTGGCTTCGGCGCGCTTCGCCTTGCGGAGGTGGTCCTGGTAGCCCGGGTAGGCCACCCCGACCAGGACGGCGAGCACCACCACCACGACCATCAGCTCGATCAGGGTGAATCCGGCCGCTCCGTCCCTCTTAACCACATCGTCTCCCGAAGCATTATTCCGCCGTCAGCTCGCGCCACGACACGCGCCCGCCGGCGGCGCTCAAGCCTATCACGGTGGAGGCGTTGCCACCACTCGACCCGGCCGAAAGCGCGTAAGCGAGCAGGGCGCCGGACGCGGCAACCAGCGGACCGCTGGTGCCGAGGATCTTCGAGCCCGTGCTCGCGGTATCCGGCGGCAGGCTGCCCGCCCGGATGATGGTGGGCGTCGGCGTGATGCCGATGGTGGATTGCAAGCCGCTCGCGAAGATGTCCTTGAACGTGCCTGAAGTGACCACGTCCTTGTCGTTCAACAGCCCGTTGGCATTCGTATCCAGAACCGGCGCGTCTATCCTGCCTCCCGAGGTGGGATCGATCACCATGGTGAAGCTCGTGCCGCCGGACTGGCATGCCTCCGTCAGGGGGAGCAGCGTCGTGAAGATGAGCCGCCCGGACGTGAGTATGGGCCGGAACACGCTGCGCTCGCCCGTACTGGCTGCGCTCGGAAAATCCAGACGCCAGCCCAGGTGCTTGCCCGTGGAGAGCGGGCTGTCCTTCGGCGCATCGTCCGCGGTCGGCGGGGTCTTATCCTCGGACCACAAGGGTGTGTCGAGGAGCGTGTCCGGATCCGTCGGCTTCACCTTGCCCACCACTATCGGCACTATCACCCGGATAGCACTGTTTGAGTCGGCGGTCCGGATTTCGTGGGGCAGCAGCTGATCCCGCGTTTCCACCCAGGTCTGTACTGGCGTGGGCGCGAGGCTCTCGTCGACACTCGCCTTGGCGATCGGCCTCGCGTCGTTCTTGTCCCAGATGCCATAGAAGCTTTGCGCCTGGTACGGCGTGGGCGGGGTCGGGGGTGGCCCGCCCGGCGGGAAAGGATCGTTGCGCTCGATGTACTTGCCGGTTCCGAACGTGACGATGAAACCGTCGATCGGGTGCAGGGTAGCCTCCGGCTTGCCGGTGATGGGCTGCGTCGCGCCGCTGGCGTCCTTGGCGACGAAGAGGATCAGCCGGTTGTCGCCGGAGGTCCAGCCCGATATGGACTGGTCGCTGGGAAAGGGTGGTTTGATCGGATCGGCTGGTGGTACCGATTTGCTATGGGGTTGGAGCCGCACGTCGAATTTCCACAGGTTGCCGCGCAGGTCGCCGGCATAGATGAAATCCACGAAGCCGTCGGCATCGACGTCGGCGGCGAGGGGCTGCGTCAACCCGTTGGGCGTGCCGGGAGTGTCGCCGAGCTGCGCCGCGCGGATCTTTACGTAGTCCTTGCCTTCCTCCCACACGCCGTCCGAGCCCGGACCGTCGAGAAAGATGATGAACAGGTAAGCCGAGCCCGTGGTATTGGTGGTGCAACCTGCCGGGCCGCGGGCCGGATCCGACGCCGGCTTGGTGGAGTCCGCGCAGACTACTTCGCCGGGTTGCGGCTTGGACTGGTTGTAGCCTCCCGGCACGAGGGCGGCGAACCTGCCGTTCGCCATCCTCCGGATGGTCGGCTGGGCGTAGATGAAGCCGAGGTCGGGGTCGTCCTTGTCGGTGAATTCCCACAGTGCGATCTTGGCGGCGTTCGTCTCGCTGAAGTCGTCGGGCTTGGTGATGTCGAGCGCGAACACACCCTGCCCGCCGCCGCCGAGCGAGCCGACCAGAACGGTGTGCCACGCGTCCGTCCCGCCCACGTTGATGAAAGCGTCCCCTATCTCCGGCGACCCGTCCACGTAATAGCGGTGCTCGCCGCCGACGTAGGTCTTGTCCGTCAGCTTGTTGAGCCGGTTGTGGACCATGCTGGGGACATAGGCAAGCACCTCCCGGCCGTCATCGGCGCGGAACGCGTGCAGCATTCCGTCGTTGCCGCCGACGTATATCATCGCCTTCCGGTTCAGATTGTCCTGCCGGAACTTGTTGTAGAGCTCGTCGCCGAAGCCGCTGCTGGGCGCCGCGACGAAGTTCGGGTTCGAATTGACGATGTCGCCCAGCCTGCTGATCGGGCGTACCCGGAACGCGTTGACCCCGGCGCCCTCGTTCGCCTGACTGCCGCGCATCCACTCCAGACGTTGCTTTCCACGGCCGTCGGGCGGGGGATTGGTGCCGGTGGTGCCGAGATTCAGGTTGTCGACGAGCGCCTTGGGGATATCCGTCGTCTGGAGAGACGCCGGGTTGGCGGGCCAGCGGAAAGGCACGCCCTGCTGCGAGCCTGTGTTGTAGGTAATGATCGTGCGCCCGCTGCCCTTGATGACATCCGGGTCCGTGCTGATGACCGCCTTCGCCGGGGGTGACGCGGTGTCGAGCGGGCTCTGGGCGTTGACGATCTGACCCGCGTCCCAGGTCGGGTCCTTGGCTATCTGACCCTTGTCGTCGACCTTGAACGCCAGCACCTGTCCGCTCCAGTCGTTGGCGTTGAAGCGCGCCTGGTAAATCGTCGTGCCGGTTTGCAGCGAGGTGGAATTGGTCGCCACCGAAGAGGCCGACGCGTTGGAAAGTATCGCGACGAACGCGCGATTGAGCGCAGCCACCAGGCCCAGCGGATTGATCACCAGGAAGTAGGTGTCGGGGTTGCCGTCCCCGTTCGGCGCAGTCTGTCCGTTCGCGAACTTGCTGTCCCATTCGCTCTGCAGGTCGGGTATGCCGTTCCCGTTGCTGTCGACGAAGGCGCCGTACTTGGCGGCGTACCACATCGGGTCCTGGAGCGTCTTGCCGGTGCTCGCTCCCAACTCATAGACGCGCGTCGTGGGCACACCTCCCGAATCGAGGACCTGGCAGTTCGTGCAAGTGGGGCCACCCGTCGGATCGGCGAAGCTGAATCCTGGAAGACCGGTGGTACCGCTGATACCGGAATGGAAGTGCGGACCGTCCTGCTTCGTGCCGCTGATCGAGTAGCCGAACCCCATCGGCCGATTGGTAGATTCTGAAAGCACGTGGGTGGTAATCTTGATGCTGCTGCCCGTGAGCTCCCACTCCAGAGTTCCCCACATATCCTGGTCGTAGTCGCCTCCCTGCTCGGAGTCTTCCCAGTTGATGTACACCTTGCCCTTGTTGGAGCCGGCGGTCGTTTCCTGGCGGACGAATTTCAGGTCGACCAGTGCGCCGCCGCCGAGACCGCCCCCGGCCGCAAGCAGGCGGGTGATCGGCTGAATGATTACCTTCTGCGTGGTGCTTCCCGGCACGGGCAGCACGATCGTCGGCACGTTCGTCGCGAGCTGTATGCCGTAGGTCGTCACCTTGAGCGACTTGGCGTCGTTCGAAGGTATGGCGATGTCGGTGCGGAGGCGGTTGGTCCGCGCGTGGTGCGCCAGGCCGGCCATCAGGTACGAGCCCGCGAGCGTCGGTCCCTCGGGGCAGATGCCGGAGACGTCGCCCAGCCCGGGAATGTTCTTCGCCGTGCACAACTCAAAGCCGACGTCGGTGGCGGGAGTGGGCGCCGCGCCGATCAGCTTGCCGGCGAAGAAACCGATGTTGTTCTTGACGGCATCGTAGGTGATGCCTTCCGCGTCGCCGACGATGTTGGTGAGCTCCCGGGGGGTCTTCGCCGAGTTGATGCTGGCCGCGGAGACGTTACGCAGATCGTCGTCGTTCGTCGACACGCTCGCGTTGAACACCAGCACGTTGAGCGGCGAGCAGTAGTTGTTTTTCGTTAGCGGGTCCTTCCACACCGGCAACGGCAGCCCGAGCTGATTGTCCTTGCTTCCGAGGTCGCTCGCGTAGGTGAACGCCGCTGTCGGTTGCGGTACCGTCGCAACTGTCGGGGTCCCTCCCGCGAAGTAGCGCAGGGACTCGAAGTAGATCTCCGACATGGGGTTGCCCCAGCTCGTGCAAGCCCCCTGGGTGATGTTGGTGAGCTGGAACGGGCAGGAATCGGTCACGTTGTACAGGCCGTCGACGTAGTTGTAGCCGAAGATCTTGACGTAGTTGAGCGTATTCACGATTCCGGGCGGAGTCGCCGCCGCCGTGGTGCCCCTGGGGCTGCCCGGGGGTACCGCGGGCGTCTTGAAAGTGCCGTCCGTTGTCACGTTGACTTCGTCGGTGAAGGTGCCGACGTTCTTGCGCAGCACGCCGCCCGAGATGTTCCTCGCGTAGCTGCCGGTCATCAGGCCGAACTGGATCAGGTCGACGTCGCCGTATTCCTGCAGGAGCCCGATCGGCTTGTAGTTGCCGCTCGGATACTGCTTGCAGCGCTCGGTGCCGAAGAGCCCGCTCACGCACGCCGCGACGCGCGCGACGAAGTCGCCGTTGTCGCCCCCGGGGAGGGCGTGCTCGGGCTGCGAAGGGTTGTCGGCGCTTGCATAGATCTCGGACAGCGCTGCCTGGTTCCCGTTGGCGCCCGGGCCGGGGAACAGGGAACCCGCGGGAAGAGCCCATTCGCTTCTCCACATGCACTGGAAGCGTTCGTTCGCGTTCCACAGGTGGAAATTGCCCTGCGCGGCGCGTATGAGCGGGAGGTCCTGATTGAGGTGCGAGAGCTTGTTGCCGACCTTGGGAAAGGTCACGTTGCAGAAGGAGATGCCGGTGCGGCTCAGGTTGGTAACCTGCAACGTGAAGCCGCTGCCGGGTATAAGGACGCTACCGGGAGTGCCGCCGGGGTTCACGCGCACCCGCACTGTCTGGTTCGCGTTGGAAAAACCCTGTACGACGCCGATCATGCACGGCGTCACAGCCCCGGAACAGTCGGCAATGGAGGGCCCCCTCGAGGTAGCCGCGATTTCGAACCGGACCTGGTCGCCCCGAGACAACTCGGTGTTCATCGCAGTGGTGAATGTGATGTCGACATCGCCGCCTTGGGGGAGGCTCGACAGAGGCACGGACGGCGTCTGAACCGGCGGATTAGGAGGGGGAAGGAGCGGAGACCCGTCGCCGCCCGACGGCAGCGGCACAGGACACGGCGTTAGCACCCGCGGCGGGATCACGAACGGCACCGGACCGGAGGGGGGCGGGGTCGGCTGGGTGTAAACGCCGGTAGGGAAACCAAAATTAACCGCGGTGAAAGGGCAGAACGTGATCATTTGCGCGGTCGTTGCCGCGAACGGCTTCGTCGCCGTTGGCGGGTCGAACGGCGTCAAGGTCGCGATGTCCGTGCCGTTGTAATACTTCGCCCAGGCGTGCGCGTCGGTCGGAAGGTGGGCGCGCTCGAGCACGGTAGTCGATACCCCGGCGACCGCGGGCCCATCGGTGGAGCGCATGCCGCCGTAGAGGAGCTTGCGCACCGTGTCCATGCGCGACATGGAGACCCAGTTCAGGAAGTTTCCGCTCCACTGCTTGGCCCCGGACTCGCAGTACTTGGCTTTCTTGTTGTCCTCTATGGCCGCGGTGGTCGGCTTGCCATTGTCGTCGGTCTCGATATTCCTCGCGGCGGAGTTGTCCTTGACCGGCACGAACAGCTGCCCGGCGGCGTCGTAGGAGTAGCACTTGTAGCTGTCGAAGTAGCCGTAATAGTCGATGGCGTGGCTGTAGGTGGTCTCGATCTTTCCGTCTTCGTCGAGGTCCGAGTAGTCGTTGTAGGCCTTTTTGTAGAGCTGTTGCTCCTTGGAGATGGTCAGCATCACCTGCGGCGGTACGTTCGCACCGATGAAGAGCGGCTGATCGGCGAGGTCGAGATAGGCGCCGAACGCGCCCTGCGCCGTCATGCAGAACAGCGTCGTTACCGCGATGACCTTGTCGACCCGTTTCCTGGTGGTGGACTTCATGGTGCGCTCCCTCACGTCCGCGAGCGGACGCTACATCTTCAAAAAGATTTCCTGCACGGTGACCTGCGTGTTCGGGTTCAATCCGTACCCGCGGCCCGTGATGCGGTAGAAACTGCAATAGTTCGGATCCCCCAGCGACCCGCCGAACTGCGGCAGGCACATGACCTCGATGTAGTACCGGGGCTGCACGCGCACGCCCTGGAGCTTCGGCGCTCCGGTGTAGGTGCCGAATTCCACGCTCGGCGAGGCCGTGAGGCTGACGGTAGGGTTGAACGGCGGCGGGACGCCTTTCGTCGCGTTGTACGGGTATGGCCGGCACAGGCCCTGCGTTATCGGCGCGACGGTTGCGGTTCCGCAGGATCCGTCGTCGGCGTCCACCGCGCCGCTGCCGAAGCCGGTCTTGCCCGAGATGGGCGGGGTGCGTATGTTGGCCCAGGTCGCCGGAACGATGATGTTGTTCAGGTCGCGCCGGGCGTCGCGCAGCGCGGCCTCGGCCGCCTGGAACGCAGTGCCGGCGTCGCGCGCGTTGCCGGCCAGCCGTTCCTCGTAGGTCGTGGTGGTCATCGCGGTCACGCCGAGTATCGTGAGTATCGTCAGGAACAGCAGCGCGATCACCAGCACGGCGCCGCGCTGGCCGTTGCGATGTACGGGTTTCATCGGGTATCTCCCTCGAGCGGGTTCAGGGGGTGCGGTTGCGCAGATTGATCGTCGTCACGACCAGTCTCCGTATGCGCCGGTCGGCGAACGGGCCCAGCTTCTCGACGTTGTTGCCGAGCATGTCGTAGACCGTGGCATCGGCTACGGCCTTGGACGTTTCCGTGGGCGTCTCGAACAGCAGCGCCACGCGCACGCTGACCACGTTGCTCATGTTGCCCGCGACCGTGACGGCGTCCGGCGTTATGTAGCGGTCCGCAACGAGATCGCCGTTCAGGTCCTCGCCGAACATGATCTGCATGTTCAGCACGTCGGGGACGAGCTCGGCGCCGTTGCAGGTGAGCCCCAGGCGGCCGCTCGACAGGTTTTTTTCGATCTTGAACGTATTCGTAATCATCTGGCCCGCATCGACCTTCGCTCCCAGGCAGTCCACCACGGTGCCGTCCGCGACGCCGGCGCCGTCGCCGCTGCCCTGGTAGCGGACGATGAGGTCGTCCGAATTGGGCGCGGCCCGGTCCACGGCCTCGAGCGCCGGGAAGGCTTTGAAAACCGTGGCGGTGACGGAGTTGGCCTGGCTCTTGTAGCCCGCGAGGTGGATGGTGCGGGTCATCAGGATCTGCGAGAAGCGGATGCTGTCCTGCATGCGCGAAACGTCGTCGGTGGTCGCGAAAGTCTGCCGGCTGCCGAGGAAAAGCTGCGCGAGCACGACGACGAGCAGCAGGCCGATGGCGACGGCGATCATCAGCTCGACCAGCGTCACGCCGCGGCTCCCCGCCCGGCGTGAACGCGGCGTGGCGGGGCGGGATGTCATGGATTGAACGCCGTGTACATGTACTTGCGCGTGGTGGGGTTGGCGGCGTTCATCTGGTTGCGGTCGTCGTACCAGTAGATTTTCACCACGTACGCCGTCCCGCCGTTGCCGTCGCAGTTCGTCGCCGGCGGAGTCCAGGCCGCCGACGGCGCCGGGGCGGCGTCGGTGTTCGGAGTCTCGTCGAGGCAGACGATGCCGATGCCTCCCGGCAGCGTGGCGGCCACGCGCTGCTGCCATTCCCTCAGGTCGTTGCGGGCGAGATCATCGGGCACGCAGCCGCTCGTGGCGCAGTTTCCCACCACCGTCGTATACAAGTCGGTTGTCGGCTTGTTGTACTGGTTGTTGATGACGCCTATGTAGTTCGCCTTCATGCGGTCGATGATGTCGGTGGTGAGGTTCGTGGCCGCGACGCGCATGCTCGCGCTCTGATTGTTCTTGAGCGCGAATACCTGCAGTCCGGCGAGACCGAGGAGGCCGAAGGCGACGACGACGATCGCGATCAGCACTTCCAGCAGGGTGAAGCCCGAGGTCGTGCGGCGTTGGGAATATGTGTTCATGGGTTTCAGGGGGCACATAGGGTTGCGCTGCTACAGGTGCAGCGGTTCTGCTGCGCGCGGCCGGTGCCGCTCACTACGATGTGGCGTCCCTTGCCAGTGGCCTCGGATGCGGTCACCCCGGCCTGTGCCAGGTTGCGTGCATCACACAGGTAGAAGTCGATGGTGCCGGCCCCACCGGGGTTGGTCACGCCCGTCGGCCTGAAGGCGATATAGCTTCCGGTGTTCGTCTGGTGACCGACGCTGGTGATGCGGGTGGCCGGGTTTTCGTTCGCGCCGTTGATAACGGGCGCAATCTTCAGAATGGGCTCGCCGGCATCGACGGCTCCGAAGGCTCCGGCGGTATTGGATTCGGCAAACATGATCCAGCCGAAGCGCCACTCGGTCGCGGTGCACCCCGTGCCGGTGTTGCTGGTGCAGACGGTGGTGCGCACCCCGCGCTTCACCGCTTCGGCGCGGGCGACGCTCAGGTCGGTCATCAGGTCGTTCACGAGGGAGGTCATGCGGGCGTTCCTCACCATGTCCCGCATCGATGGCGCCGCGACCGTCGCGAGTATGGCGATGATCGCGATCACGATCATCACCTCGATCAGGGTAAATCCGGCGCGCCGGGAAATCATTGCGTACGCGTAGCTGTTCGTTTCGTTTGAGACACGCACCGATTGTGGCGAACCGCCGGTCGCGAATCCAGCGATGCCCGATGGGCGGACGGAATCCGGGAACGAAAGGAGGCGGAGCGGCGGCGGTGCGCGGTGGGACGTGACAAACCGCACGTCGGGCCCGGGGGCGCCGCGGCGCGCGTTTCGAGACCACCCCAACGGCGGCCGGTCGATCACAACTCGCTGAATTGTTACGAATTAGACACAGTCTAAGCAATGCATTAGAATGCCTCGAAAATGATGGCCGGACACTATACCCGCGACAATCTCGCCGCGGTCCTGCGGGCGCATGAAATCAACCCGACGCACCAGCGTATCGAGATCGCGTACGCGCTGTTCTCGCGCGCGGCGCACCTTTCCGCGGACCAGCTGCTCGCGATCGTGAACGGCAGGCACTCGGAAACCTCGAAGGCGACCGTCTACAACACGTTGAACCTGTTCCTGGAGAAGAAGCTGATCCGTGAAGTGATCGTGGATCCGAGCAAGGTCTTCTACGATCCGAATACCGCCCCGCACCATCATTTCTACAACGTCGACACCGGGGAATTGACCGACATCGAGGCCGGCGCGATCGCGATTTCGGGGCTGCCGCAGCTGCCGGAAGGCATGGTGACGGAAGGCGTCGACATCATCGTGCGCATCCGTTCGGGCGTATAATCAAAAATCCTTGCCTGACGTGTCCACCAATCTGTTTTGGGGATTCTCATTGAGGATTTCGTCGAGGCGAAGTGCCACAAAATCCCATGCTGTAGTAGCTCAGTTGGTAGAGCAACTGATTCGTAATCAGTAGGTCGGTGGTTCGAGTCCACTCTACAGCACCAAGAAAGCAATGGCCTAGGGATAACATCCGCTAGGTAGTGTTAACAATCAAGCCAGCCAGGTACGCACGGACCAGGTAGGGCACCGAGAAGTAGTTCCGCGCCAACTTCTCGTACAAATGCTCAATGCGCTTCCACTGGTCCTGGGCAGCATCTTTCGCAGCGATCTGGGACCTTTGAGAAAGAGCAGAAGGCACCAAGATTGTTTGATTGCGGGTGATGAAGGGCGCAGCCGGCAGGAAAGCCGTTGACACTTATGCTACGGGCCCGTAATCGAATCTCGCAAAGCACCCTGACGACAACGACGGCTGTCCACCCGATGAGTATAAGTCTACGAATCAAAAACTCACTTAAAAACAACTATATTTTGGCGAAGCTTCTCTATCGCTACAAATTAGACAAAAGCAGCATTGGCCCGCGACCGATTGTGATCTACCAGATGGGTAAGGTGGGTTCGACGTCCATTCGTGATGCGGTGGAATTCTTGGGTTCCTTTTCCTCTGTTTTCCACGTTCATACACTTTCAGATCGAGGCATTCAGGCGATGGAGAAGAGGTACTGGGGGAACACCCCGGTAGTCCTTCGGAGGTCCCTGTTACCGGAAACAACCCATGTTTTCATCAGTCATTCGCTAAAGTCACAGTTCAGCAAAAACACCGATGTCCGATGGAAGATTATTACCCTGGTCAGGGATCCAATTGCTAGAAATGTGTCCGAGTTTTTCTATTCGGTGGATACCGAAAAAAGCGATCCACACATACCGAACTTTTACGAACGCTATCGCTCGGGGGACATAAAAACTCCGGAACTGATTGACCGATTCCTCGAAAGATTCAGTGAGGAGTCGGAGGAATATGCTGTTCCCCTAGACTGGTTTGATGAGGAATTCCGAGGCGTAACCGGTGTTGATGTTTATTCAACCAAGTTTCCGGAATCCGCAGGCTTCCAAATTGTTCGAGCAGCAAGCAGTGATATATTGATCCTGAAACTTGAAAGGCTTGCAGATTGTTATCGGCAGGCGTTCCATGAATTTCTCGATTCGCAAAATATGCGTCTAGTCAGTGCAAACACTGCCAGCCAAAAGCAATATCATGCTGCCTATACTTCATTTATGAAGGAGGTTAATCTGCCATTTCAATATGTTTCCAGGATTTACACTTCCAAATATGTGCGCCATTTTTATAGCGATCAAGAAATAGAAAAATTCATGAAGAAATGGCATAAAGCATGACGTGCTCCCTACTTTCCTGGAACTATGTAACGGACTCTTTTCCCTCTGCTGCCAGTGTCAGAGCGTCCCGGAGATGCCGCCGTCCAGGTTGATGCTGGTCCCGGTGACGTAGCTCGCGGCGTCGGAGCCGAGGAAGGCGATGACGTTCGCGACCTCTTCGGCTTCTCCCACGCGCCCGAGCGGTATGCCCTTGGCGGACTCCCTGTAGTATTCCTCCGCGCTCCTGCCCTCGCGCGTGTAGCGGCGCTCGTGCTGGCCGGACTTGATCCTGCCGATGCACACCGTGTTGACGAGGATGTTGTCGGCGGCGAACTCCTTCGACAGCGCCTTCGTGATCGCGAGCCCCGCCGCACGGGATACCGAGGTCGGCATGGATTCCGCCCCGGGCTGCTTGGCGCTGGAAATCGTGATGTTGATGATGCGCCCGCCGCCCTGCTTCTTCATGTGCGGTATGGCGAGCCGCGAGCAGCGGATGGCGCCGAACACCTTCAGCTCGATGTCGGAGCTCCACTTGGCGTCGTCGGTTTCCAGGAATTTCCCGCGCTGCGACTCTCCCGCGTTGTTGACCAGCACGTCGATGCGGCCGAATTTCTTCACCACGGCGCCGATGAATTTCTCGATGTCCTCGGGCTTGCTGCAATCGGCGGACATGGACAGTACCTCGACGCCGGCCTTGCGCAGCTCGGCCGACGCCTGCTCGAGCCGGTCGGCATTGCGCGCGCAGATCGCGACGTTGGCGCCTTCCTTCGCGAAGCGCAGTGCGGTGGCCTTCCCAATGCCCTGCGAGCCGCCGGTGACGACGGCAACCTTGCCCTTCAATCCCAGTTCCATGATCTGGCCCCCTCAGTTTGGTTCAACAAAGTTGATTCGGTGGTGATCGGTTCCGCAGCATGCATCAAGTGATGCCCGTCCGGCAATCCCCGCGCTGGAAACCCGCGGTGCCTCCGGGGTCGACGGGCGCCTGGATTGGCGTAGGATGGGCGCTGGTCGATTTCGCCCACATCATGCGCTTCGCATTCCTCGTCCCGCTTTGCCTGCTTGCAGCGCTCGTGCATGCGCCTGTCGCGGCGCAGGGCCAGCCCGCTCCCGCGCCGCCGGCCGCCGGCTCCGAACCGCAGTTGACCGTGGAGTCGCTGTCGGTCGTGAAAGTCCGGAGCAAGGCGGTTTCCAACGCGCGCTCGCTGCGGACCCTCGGACCCCAGCGCGAGGGAAGCGGCGTCGTGATCGACTCCGAGGGCCTGGTGCTCACCATCGGCTACCTGATTATTGAATCGGAAGCGGTGGACCTGGTGACGAGCGACGGCCGCTCCTATCCCGCGACCGTGGTGGGCTATGACAACGCCACCGGGTTCGGGCTGCTGCGCGCCCTGCGCCCGCTGCCCGTCCCGCCGGTCCAGATGGGGCAATCCGCCACGGTGGCCGACCGCGAGCTGGTCCTGATCGTGGGATACGACGGGGTCGCGCCCGCTTACGTGGTTTCGCGGCGTCAGTTCGTCGGCTACTGGGAATATCTGCTCGATGAGGCGATCTATACGGCCCCGGCGACGGTCAACTGGAGCGGCGCGGCGCTCCTGAACCGCGAGGGCAGGCTTCTCGGCATCGGCTCGCTCGTCGTGAGCGACGCCATGGGCGCGGCGAGCCAGGTGCCCGGCAATCTCTTCGTTCCCATTGATCTCCTGAAGCCGTTGCTGGGCGACCTCCTCGCCAACGGCAGATCGTCAGCACGCCCGCGTCCGTGGATCGGTGTCAACACTCAGGAGGTGCAGGGCAACGTGATCGTCACGCGGGTGTCGTCCGAAAGCCCCGCCGAAGCGGCGGCGATCCGCGTCGGTGATGTGATCGTGGGTGTGGCCGGCCAGCCGCTGACGGGGCAGGCCGACTTCTACAACAAGCTGTGGTCCCGCGGCGAAGCGGGTGTGGAGATCCTGCTCGACGTCCTGCGGGAAGGGCGCGTTCAGAAGGTGCGGGTCAAGTCCGTGGATCGGGACAGCTACTTCAGGCCCAAGCCTACCCTTTGAGGCAGAGACCAGAGACTAGTCCCCAGTCCCTGGGATTTAGAACGTTCCCATCCCCAGGACGCCGGTAGCGAGGTCCATGTCGTCCACCAGCTTCTTCCCGACCAGGTTGCGCAGCGTTTCCGTTGTGCCGCCGCCCAGGCTGCCGTAGCGCGTGCCCCGGAAGTAGCGCGATACCGGGAATTCGTCGGTGAAGCCGTAGCCGCCGTGCACCTGGATCGCTTCCGAGGTCACGCGGATGCTCATCTCGTTGCAGTAGATCTTGGCCATCGCGGCGAGCGTCGGGTCGGGAAACCGGTCGCCGCTCACCGCGGCGCGGTAGAGGAGCCCCCGCGCGGCCTCGACCTGCACGTACATGTCGGCGACTTTCCAGCGCATCCCCTGGAAGTCCCCGATCTTGCGCCCGAACGCCGAGCGCTCGCGCATGTAGCGCACCGCTTCCTCCAGCGCGCCCTCCGCCAGCCCGAGGCAGATCGCCGGGTTCAGACAACGCTGCGTATTGAACGCCGAGAGCAGCTTCTTCATCCCGTCTTCCTTCAGCACCAGGTTCTCGAGCGGGACCTCGACGTTGTCGAACACCACTTCGCTCAGGTATTCGCCGCCCATGGTGTGGAAGCTCGGCCGGGCGGTGAGGCCTTTCACGCCGCCGGGCACCAGCACGCAGCCGATGCCCTTCGCGCCGGGCACCTTGCCGACGCGCGTGAAGACGACGTGCATCTCGGCGATGTCGGCGCGCGAGATCAGCGTCTTCACGCCGTTCACGATCACGCGGTCGCCCTTCACCTCGCTGTTGGTCGCGTAGTTCGGCACGTCGGTCCCGGCGTTGGGCTCGGTCATGCAGATCGCCAGGATCGCCTCGCCGGTGGCGACGCGCGGCAGGATGCGCTGCTTGATGGATTCCGGCGCGTAGGTCGAGATGACGCGCGTCTGGACGCCGAGCTCCCCGAGCGCGGCCATCGCGGTCACGTAACATACCTTGCCGATCTCCTCGAGCACGAGGACGGTATCGAGTATTCCCAGCCCCGAGCCCCCATATTCCTGGGGAACCGACATGCCGAGCACGCCGATCTCGGCCAGCTGCTTCATGTTGTCCGCGGGCCAGGTGCCGTCGAGGTAGCGGATCGCGCGGGCCTTGAAATCGGTCTGGCACACGCGGCGGACGGTGTCCACGAAGGCGCGCTGTTCCTCGCTGATTGTGAAATCCATGATGTTGTATCGTGAGTGGTGAACGGTGAATACGCTTGCGCGGCGCGCGTAAGAGTATATGCGGCTGGTCGAGCCGGCAGCAAACGCGCAATGCCGCGTTTGCCGATTGACGCTGAACGAGTCCCTATCCTAGACTGGCAGCCGCCGTCCGCCCGGCCGGGTTTTCCGCATTGGCACCGACAACGACGAAAGAATGCGATGGACCAGCTTGAGACCAGCCCCGCCGTGACCGGAAACGAGCACTGGGCGAAGAAGAGGGACATCAGGCTTTGGCTGTGGGAGAAGCCCCGTGTCGGACCGCATGCCGCGCGAGGCACGATACTGTTCGTGCACGGATCGTCCATGGCTTCGACGCCGACGTTCGATCTCCAGGTACCGGGCCGGCCGCATTCGTCGGTGATGGACTGGTTCGCCGCGCGCGGCTTCGACACGTGGTGCGTCGATCTGGAGGGCTACGGCCGCTCGGACAAGCACCGCGACGTGAACTGCGATATCGCGAACGGCGCGGACGACCTGGAAGCGGCGACCGATTACATCATGAAGACGCGCGGCGTGCGCCGGTTCCTCGTGTACGGCATCTCGTCAGGGGCGCTGCGCGCGGCGCTCTACGCGCAGCGCCATCCGGAGCGCGTCGAGCGGCTCGCGCTCGACGCGTTCGTGTGGACCGGCGATGGCAGTCCCACCCTGGAGGAGCGGCGCAGGAAGCTGCCCGAGTTCCTGGCGAGGAACCGGCGTCCGATAGACCGCGCCTTCGTGCAGAGCATATTCAACCGCGACCACCCGGGGTGCGCGGACGAGGCGACGGTGACCGCTTTCGCCGATGCCGTCCTCGCGCTGGACGATTCGGTGCCGACGGGAACGTACGTGGACATGTGCTCGAAGCTGCCGGTCGTGAGCCCGGAGAAGATCACTGCGCCCACCATCCTCATGCGGGGTCAGTTCGACGGGATCGCAGGCATCGACGACCTGCTCGCGTTCTTCAAGCGGCTGCCCAACCCGGACAAGCAGTTCGCGGTGATGTCGGGCATCTCCCACGCGAGCTTCCAGCAGATCAACTACCTCATGGTGTACGAGATACTGCACTCGTTCTTCGCGCAGCCCGAGCCGCTCTACCGCGGCTGACGCCGGAGACCAGGGACTGGAAAACCCAGTCTCGAGTCTCCATTCTCTAGTCTCTAGTAGGGAGGCAGGAGCCGCCGGAAGCCGTGCGCGAGCACGAGAGGAATGAAGAGCACGTTTCTCACCAGCAGCTCGAGCCAGTTGAGCGGCAATTCACCCGCGCTCGCCTGGTCGTTGCAGCTTCGCGCGAGCTGGGTGCCGAGCTGCTCCATCCACGCCGGCGTGCGCGGCCATTCCCTCAGGTCGCGCAGCCACTCGGCCGGGATGCCGTCCCGGCCGACGCGCGCGCCGACCAGCGCGCCCACCACGGCCGCCACCGTGTCGGTATCCCCGCCCAGGCGAAT
>Ga0075418_10000961_pt1 | contig 31711 bp, 26 predicted proteins | sample SoiMetdeltSBSDD2_FD_81776 | JGI IMG/M metagenome (GOLD analysis project Ga0075418, IMG submission 81776) | Bulk soil microbial communities from a Populus tree surrounding site in Tennessee, USA - Soil MetaG P. deltoides SBSDD2 | ecosystem: Environmental > Terrestrial > Soil > Tree plantation... | reverse complement strand
GACAGCGGACCGATGACGCATGATTTAGGCCTCCTCCGGGGTTAATGGGGACACGTGGTCGCCAGGGGCTCCGTCGTCATAGGGGCCCCTTGGCTGGTTGCGTAGACTATCGCCAAACGCATTAATTGCAGACAAGAAAAACGGCGACCCGAAGCTATTCACCCAAAGAGGTAACGGGGTGCACGACAGGCGCAATGGGCGAAAACAGACGTAATATCGGCCCATGCGTGCCGCGCTTCTCGTGCCAGTGCTGCTGGGCCTTGCGAGCCTCGGACACGCTGCGCTCACGGTCTCTCCGCCACCGCGGGCTCAGGACGGTGGGGCCACCAGGACGGCCCCGGCCGTCACCTTCAGCAAGGACGTGGCCCCGATCTTTTTTGAAAAGTGCGTAACCTGCCATCGTCCGTCGGGCTCGGCCCCCTTTAGCTTGCTGACATTCGACGAGGCCAGGGGTCGCGCGGTTCAAATTGCGGCCGCAGTCGAGCGACGGGCAATGCCGCCATGGCCGCCTGAGCCCGGTCATGGCGAATTCGTGGGCAACCGCCGGCTCACTGACATCCAGATCGCGACCATCAGGCAATGGGTCGAGGGAGGCGCCGCAGAAGGCGACCCCGCCCTCCTGCCTCCGCGTCCGAGTTGGAGTGGAAGGTGGCAGCTGGGTGAACCAGATCTGATTCTGCAGACCGGGCAGTACACGCTTCGGGCAACGGGCGACGACATGTACCGAAACTTCGTCCTGCCCATCCCGGGACGCGAGACTCGCTACGTGAAGGCGTGGGAGTTTCTTCCGGGCAACACGCGAGTGGTCCACCACGCGACGATGCAATTCGATACGGCGGGATCCTCGCGCGAGCTCGATGCACTCGATCCGGAGCCGGGCTACGAGGGGCTGATCCCGCACTCAGTGGCAAGTCCCGATGGATTCTTCCTGGACTGGGGACCGGGGCATTCGCCGTATGTGGCACCTGAGGGAATGGCGTGGGCACTTCGGCCCGGCACCGATCTCGTGATGATGCTGCATCTGCGTCCAAGCGGGCGGACTGAAACGCTTCAGGGCACGCTCGGCTTGTACTTGAGTAAGGAGCCACCCACACGCACGCCGACACTGGTGCGATTGACGCGCCAGAATCTCGACATTCCCCCAGGACAGGCGCGCTACCCAGTGATTGACTCGGTCACTCTGCCCGTCGAAGTCGACGTGTACACAGTGCAACCGCACGCGCACTACCTGGCCAAAGAGGTGAAGGGCTTCGCCAACCTTCCCGACGGAACACAGCGCGCGTTGATTTACATCCGCGATTGGAACTTCGACTGGCAGGGTGTGTATCGCTACACGCAGCCCGTGCGTCTTCCGGCCGGGACGACGATCAGGATGGAGTACGTCTACGACAATTCCGAGGGCAACCGGCGCAACCCGCACTCACCACCACGGCGCGTCACCTACGGACAGCGGACGACGGACGAGATGGCGGAGCTGTGGCTCCAGGCGGTGACTCGCACGGCGGCCGACCGTCAGACGTTGATCTCGTACATGCAGGCGCACGTGTTTCGTGAAGAGATCGTCGGACACGAGAAGATGCTCGAGGCCGACCCTCATAACACGGCGCTGCACAACGGAGTCGCGCTGCTCCATGCCACGGTTGGAAATCTGGATCGTGCCGCCACGCACTTTGCCGACGCGCTGCGGGACAATCCCGATTCGCCGTCAGCCCACTACAACCTGGGCCTGGCGCTGCTTCTTCAGGGAAAACACGACGAGGCGGAAGGCTATTTCGTCAAGGCGCTGTCGCTCGATCCTAATTACGGGCAAGGCCACGATGGACTCGGCCAGGTGCGTCAACGTCAGGGAAGGACGAGTGAAGCGCTCACGCATTTCCGCGAGGCCGTGCGCCTGACGCCCGGCAACCAGGATGCGCAACGTCACCTCGCCGACCTCGAACGCGCGCTTGCGGGAAAGTAGACGGGCTACGGGCTACGGGGTAACGGCTACGGGCTAAGGGAGACGTCGCCCGTGGCCGGCGGCCCGTAACCCGCGGCTTCTTACTGACGGTTCTGCCGCCGCTGCTGGAGCTCCTGGCGCCGCTCCTCCATCCGCGCTTTTCGCTCTGCGCGCAACTTCGTCGCCTGCGCCTGCTGTTCGGGTGTCAGCACCGCCCAGATATCCGCGTTGAGTCGAGCCTGCTGGATCGCCAGGTCCACTTGCGCCGCTGTCATGTCCTGCGTCGCCGAGGTGATCAGCGTTTCATTCACGGGGAGCGTTTCAATCGCCTGACGCTGCTTTTCGGCCGCGGCGTTCAGACGCTGCGCGAATTGCTGCGTCTGTTCGCGATTCCGCTCCCGTATCTCGCGAACCTGCTCTTTCTGTGCGTCGGAGAGATTCAGCTCGTTGAGCGCGAGTCCGGGACCAAACGCCCCACGCCCTCCTCGACCTCCGAACGGTCCGCCGCCGCGCGGCCCTTGCGCATACGCCACGCTCGTCACCAGCAGCGCCACGACTGCGACTCCCGTTGCTAACGAACGAAATCGAAACATCACTGCCTCCAATTGGACTCCAGGCTCTGGGCTTTCGGCGCGCGCGCCGCGCGCCCTCGGCTCTAGAGATTCTAGGGTCTCCGCATCGCTACTGATTGAGTAGACGGCAGTCCCCATGGCGCGCGGATGGTGGAAACGTGACTCTTTTGTGACGGCCGGAACCGAACCGGAATCCTGGGTGCATCGAAGGAGAGGCGGGTCTCCCCTGACCTGCGCTCCGTCGAAGGCAGACCCGCCTGAATCCGAAATTGTCACAGACCTGCCACGGATTCTGCCCGCGAATCTGCGTCCAACAAAGAAAGGGGCAGGACCATGAAGCGATCGTTCTGGGTGGCAGCAGGCGTGATCGCGATCGCCGTGATCGCGGCAATTTACTACTACAGGCGAGATGTCCAGGCTGAGGCGCCGGCATTCACCACTGCCGAGATCACGCGTGGCAATGTCATATCTACCGTCGAAGCGACCGGCACGCTCGAGGCGGTCACGACCGTTCAGGTCGGCAGCCAGGTATCGGGCACCATCAGCGCACTTCACGCCGACTTCAACTCCGAGGTACGCAAGGGCCAGATCATCGCCGAACTCGATGCCTCTCTACTTGAGACGCAGGTGGAGCAGGCGAAGGCGACGGTCATTCGCCTCCAGGCTGATGCCGATCGAGCCCGATTGCAAGCCGCGGATGCGGCGCTCAAGCTGAAACGAGCGCGAGAGCTCTTCGAGAGGCAGCTCATCCCGGCGACCGACCTCGAAACAGCGGAGAGCACGGCCCACGGGGCAGATGCCGCGGTCAAGGGTGCCGAAGCGCAGGTCGTCCAGGCGCAGGCATCGCTCAACCAGGCGCAAGTCAATCTGAGTCACACAATCATCAGGGCGCCCATTGATGGCGTCGTGATCGCTCGAAACGTCGATGTCGGCCAGACCGTCGCCTCCAGCCTGCAGGCGCCGACGCTCTACATCCTCGCGCGCGATCTCACCGAGATGCGCGTGAACGCCAGCATCGATGAATCGGACATTGGCGATATCCATCCGAAACAAAAGGTCAGATTTCGCGTCGATGCGTATCCGAACGAAACGTTCACCGGTAGAGTTGCGCAGGTACGCCTTCAACCGGTTGTGCAACAGAACGTCGTGAGCTACGTCACGGTCATCGACGTTCCCAATCCCGGTCTGAAACTGAAGCCGGGTATGACGGCCGCGGTCACGATCGAAACCGCGCGCGCCGAAGATGTGCTGAAGGTTCCCAATGCCGCGTTGCGATTCACGCCGGCGGATGCGGGCGGTACGAGGCCGGCACGTGCGGGCAACAGTCGACCACCCGCCAGCAGCGACGATGACAAGGGCGCCATCTGGGTACTCGCCCAGGATCGGCCGACGCGTGTGCCAGTCCGAACTGGCATCAGCGATGGCAGGGACACTGCCGTCCTCGAAGGTGAGCTGACACAAGGCGCCGCGGTCATTACCGGGACGGCGTCGACCGCGGCGCCAGCCGCTGCGACGTCGCCATCCACATCGCCGCTGCTGCCCTTCGGCAACCGCGGTAGTGGCGGGCGTCGCGGAGGTTCGCGATGAGCGCGACCCCTGTCATCGCCGTACGGGACCTCACGAAGACGTACGCCGTGGGTGAGATCGAAGTCCGCGCGCTGCGCGACATCTCACTCGAGATTCCACGCGCGCAGTTCGTGGCGTTGACCGGGCCATCGGGCTCCGGCAAGTCGACGTTCATGCACCTGGCGGGTTGTCTGGATCGACCGACGAGCGGTTCGTACCTGCTCAACGGCCGGGACGTCTCACACCTGTCCAAGCGTGATTTGTCTCTCGTGAGAAACCGCGAGATTGGCTTCGTCTTCCAGGGCTTCAACCTCTTGCCACGCACGAGCGCGATCGAGAACGTCGAGCTTCCGATGTTGTACGGCACGCCCGTGCCGGCGAAAGAACGACGACGACGCGCGGCGGCGGCACTCGAGGAAGTCGGATTGGGCAGCCGGCTCGATCACCATTCGAATCAACTCTCGGGCGGACAGCAGCAGCGTGTGGCGATCGCCCGGGCGCTCGTCAACAAGCCCTCGCTGCTGCTCGCGGACGAGCCGACGGGAAACCTCGATTCGCGCACGAGCATCGAGGTCATGGGCATCTTCCAGCGACTGAACGCCGAGCAGGGCATCACGATCGTGCTCGTCACGCACGAGCCGGACATCGCGGAGTACGCCACCCGCATCATCGGTTTCCGTGACGGCCGCGTGCGACTCGATCGGCCGGTTCAACAGCGTCGCGAGGCGACGGAGGAACTGAGGAAGTACGACGCGACGGGAGACGCACTCTCGGCATAGGCGCACACCATGTCACCCATCATCACTTTGTCCATTGCTGTGAACGCGCTCCGCCGCAACGCTATGCGCACGGCGCTCACTGCGCTCGGGATGATCATCGGTGTGGCCGCCGTGATCGTGATGGTCGCCATCGGCCACGGCGCCCAGTCTTCGATCGAGGATCGCATTCGAAGCGCCGGCACGAACGTCGTGACGATCTCCTCCGGCTCGAATGCGTTTGGTCCAGTGCGTCAGGGATTTGGCAACACCACCACGCTCACGCCGGACGACGCCCGGGCAATCGCGCGCGAGGTCCAGGGCATCGACTACATCTCACCCGGCGTGAACACACGGCAGCAGGTCGTCTCCGAGAGCGCCAACTGGAACACGCAGATTCAAGGGGCGGGCGCGGATCTGCCGTCGATTCGCGCGTGGTCGATGGAGACAGGCGCCTTCTTCACCACGCAGGATGTCGAGCGCGCCGAGAAGGTCGCGGTGCTTGGAGGCGTCGCGCGGGATGAGCTTTTCGGCGCCGGCGCGGACCCAACCGGCGCCACGATCCGCATCGGCAGTCAGCCATTTCGAGTCGTCGGGGTTCTCGCGCGTAAGGGTCAGGCCGCGATGGGTCCCGATCAGGACGATACCGTGGTCGTACCCTACACGACCGTGCAGAAGAAACTACTCGGCATCACGCATCTGCAGAACATCACGCTCTCCACTTCCAACGGAGTGCCGTTCCAAACCGTGTCGGATCACATCACGACGCTGCTGCGTGCGCGCCACAAGCTTCCAGCGGACGCGCCCGACGACTTCTCGGTGCGCAGTCTCGAGGAAATGGCCAGCGTGCTCACGTCGACGACAACGACGATGACGTGGCTGCTCGCCAGCATCGCGGCTGTGTCGCTGTTCGTAGGCGGGATCGGGATCATGAACATCATGCTCGTGTCGGTGACCGAGCGTACGCGTGAGATCGGGCTGCGTCTATCGGTGGGTGCACGCGACGTCGACGTGCTGCTGCAGTTCCTGGTCGAAGCCGTCGTCCTGAGCCTTGCCGGTGGCGCGATCGGTGTCGCGGCCGGCTACGCCGCGTCGAGGGCCGTCAGCAGCATCATGGGCTGGACCGCTGTTGTGACCGGTGACGCCGTGTTGATGTCGTTCGGCTTTGCCGCAGCCGTCGGCGTGTTCTTTGGCTTCTATCCGGCGCGGAAGGCGGCAGCGCTCGATCCGATCGCTGCGCTGCGGTACGAGTAGGGAAGGAAAAACTCCCAACCTCCAACTCCCAATTCGGCGTTGGGAGTTGGGTTTGGGAGTCGGAAGTTTTGCGCGATCAGAATTTCACGCCGAAGTTGAACCTGAACGCCCGCGGGCTCGTGTAGGCGAAGCGGTTCACGGGCGTGCCGAACGTCGGGTTCAGGTTCCAATTGACACCCTGCACCGGGGCCGTTGTAAACGGGTTAAACGCCTGCAACGTGCCGGAGTTGGCAGCCGTCAACACCCCGTTGTTAATCGTGCGGATGTCGCTGCCACCGCCGTTGTTGAACACCGTGCCGCCACAGCCGCAGAGTTGGAACTGGTTGAAGACGTTGATCACTTCGCCGTGGAAGAACACGCTGGCCCCGCCGCCCAGCCTGTAGTCGTAGTTGATGGCCAGGTCGGTGCGGTACTGCGCCTCGGTGCGGTACTGATCTCTCGGGAAGAAGTAGTACTCGACACGAGTGACCGGCGTCTCGTATCCCGGATTGGTGACGTACGGGCTGGAATTGATCTGCCCGATACCGGTTCCCGGTGAGGTCGCCGCTGCACCGCCGAACGTGTACGGTGTACCCGAAGCAGCACCGAAGACAACGCCGAGATCGAGTGCACCCGCCGATGCCGCCATCGGGACGTGGTACGTTCCCCAGAACCGCGCGCGATGCCGCTGATCCACCCCGAGGTTGCCCTCGGCCTGGTTCCATTCCGCTTCGCGGTACTCGGGATACTCGAACAGCCGCGCGGTCAATGGTCCGCTCGTCGGGTTTTCGCCGTCGAAGTTCCCCCACGTTCGTGAAAGCGTGTAATTCCCTCCCGCGTCGACGCGGCCGCCAAAACGATAGGTGACCTGGAACGACGCACCCTGATAGCGGCGCTCGAGACCGTCATTCGAGTTCTCGACCAGGCTGAGGTCGTACACCTTTCCAACGTTGTCCGTCACCTTGCCGGTCGACATGTCGGTTCTCAGGATGTAGAAGTCGTTGTAATCTCGGAACACGTAGTCCACACGGGCGCTCCCACGCTGACCGAGCACGCGACTGACACCCGCGGCGTACTCGAGCGAATTCGGCGAATCGAGTGAACCGCCTATCTTGGTGCTGACACCCGCCACGGTCGGGGGTTCGGCGAATGGACGATTCGCTCCACCGTTGGCGTTGAACCAATCGAATACCTGCCGAATGGCGACATCCGGTGTGACGAGCGGTCCGTTGGGATTCGCATTGATCGATGGTCCCTGATAGAACCAGGAGTAAGACGAGCTGTTACCAGCCGGGGACGTCTCGGCGATGGCGTTGTTGATTCCGCTCACGTAACGACTGGTGCTCGCGCTGATCGCCCACTTTCCTTCTTGCGTCGGATCCCAGACGATGCCGAGGCGATGACTCAGCTTGCTCGCGTTCGACACCAGGTTGCCCGCCGCGTCGTCACCCTGATTCTTGTCCCAGCGCAAACCGAGGTTGAGCGAAATTCCCTCGTTCAGCCGCCAAGAGTCGTTGACGAATAACGCGTGTGTGCGGATGTCCGAACCCGTGCTCGCGAGCGTGATCGGGTCGTACTGGATGAACGTGGAGTTGTTGTTCAGGAACACGGGGTAAATCGTTGTGCCTTGGATGACTGTCGACGTGCCGCGGATTCGATAATCGCTCCCGGACTGGTGGTTTTCCGCCTCGCGCATATCGTTGTAGCGGTCGTAGCCAAACACCAGTGTGTGCGAACCGCGGCGATCGGTGGAGAGGAAATACGTCGCCTTGCCGAGGATCTCGGTATTGTCGCGTTTCTCGATGTTGCAGGTACAGAAGGTCGGCGCCCAGTATCTGAACGCGTTTCCGCGCGACAGATCGATCAGCAGAGTGTCGTTGATAAGATCCCTTCCTGCCGCTCCCGACGTGACTATGGAGAGGTGACGCTGCGAGTACTGGCCCTCCAGGAACAGCTTCGTCCCCATGACACCGTTGTAGTTCAACGACAGCAGGTCCTGCGGCTGCTCCTGGTTGTACAGGCTTTTGATATCCATCACGTTCTGGAAGCCCGTGTTGGTGATCATCTGCTGAATCTTGGTGTACGACCCCTTGAACACCTGTCCGGGGCGCACGGTGTACGTCAGTTTTCCCTCGTACCGTTTCTCGTCGTTTGGACGTTCATAGGAGATGTTGGTGACATTGGTCGCGAAGGACTGCTCCTGTTTCTGGAAACGGCCGGCGTTGAAGAACCAGAGGGCATCCTTCACAACCGGACCGCCGATCGTGTACTCATGCGTCGGCACGACCTTATCGAGCTTGGTGTCGGCGGCGTAGGGCGTCAGGGCACGCCAGTCGTCGTTGTTCATCCCAAGCCGGTACGAACCGCTGAATTGATTGCCTCCCGACTTGGTGATCGCATTCACCAGGCCGCCGCCGAACCGCCCGTACTCCGCCGAGATCCCGGACGTCGAGACCGTCGTCTCCTGGATGGCGTCCTCGATGAAGAGGCTGACCGGCTGCCCGCGAAGGTTTTCTGTGATCGCCACGCCGTTTAACATGAACACGCTGTCGTAGGCCATTGCCCCGGCGATGGTGAACGATCCGTCACTAGTACCGGCAGTGCCCGAGCCAGGACCGGTCCCCTTGACGTTCGGCGCCATGGCGACCGCAGCGAGCAGCGTGCGGCTGCTTGGGAGCGTTGCCATCAACGATTGCTTCACGTTGCTGCCGGACTGCACGGTCTGCAGGAAACTTCTGGCCTCGCCACGGACGGTAATCTGCTCGGTAACCGCACCAACGCCCATCGTGGCGTCGAGGGGGACAGTTTCCGTGCTGGCGACGTCAATTTGGTGTGTCACCGTAGTGAACCCTGATAACTCGAAGGTGACCGTATACGCCCCTGGAGGCAACAGGGGGACGACGTAGTCGCCAAAGGCCGACGTGACAATCTCGCGTGGCCCCTGAAGATTGGGAGACGTTGCCGTCACCGTTACGCCAGGCAAGACCCCGCCCGACGAATCCGTGACTCGCCCCGAGATCGTCCCGGTCGGGACTTGGGCGTTCGCCAGTACGGCGGAGAAGATCAAGCAGACAACAGCCAGGAACACCTTCACACGCATTCGTTCACCCCTCCGACGCGGCCACCAGAACCCCTTCCCGGCGTTTCGTCCTGGGCTACGCCGCGTACAAACATCGGATACCGTATCGGCCGGGGCCGCGTTTGCCGCCAGCCAGCTCATCGTGGCGTAGTGTCCAGAGTCCCATAATCCGTGACGAAGAACCAGCTAGAAAACTCCAAAAACGACAACTTTTGTAGGGAAAAGTGGCTGTTTTTCAGCTCGTACCAGCGTTCGTCCCCGCTGAATCGAACGTCGGAGCAGATTTGCCGCGGTTTTTCAGGGGTTATCGATCGCTGGATCGAGTCTGTTCGTGTCCCACAAGGGAACGCCACAGCCGCACGACCACGGGCGCCCGGTCGTTGCGCGACGTCGCCAGCTGCCGCCGCTTTCGCTGGTCGATGTCGGTTGAGTACACACAGATACCTTCGGGCGCAGGCTGCACCCGCAACTCGAACCAGCGTTTGGTGCCGTCGGGGAAGGTGAACTCGTTCTCGAAGACCTGCGGGACCCGTTCCTCCATCGATCGCCGGAGCCGTCGGAACAGCGGGGTCTGGTCGATACCTGGGTACTCCTCGAAGATGGAATGCCCGATCAACTCCAGGGCCGGCCGTCGACTGTGACGGGCCGCCGCGGGATTCAGGTAGAGGTAGTGCCAGTCGTAGCCAATGATCTGAAACCCTTCTTCGAGACAGTCGAGCGCACGGCGAAGGGGATCCCGATCGAGCGACGGCGGAAAGACACCTACCAGCTCGGACATGGGCTGTGAGCGCCTTTGACTATACCCCGATGTAACCTTCTGGTGATGAAATCGCCTGGGGACTGCCAGTCAACAAGAATCGAGACTTCCCTCGTTGCTGAGCGGGCCCAGGGATCAGAGGCGGATACCGACGACACCACTTGCCCGCGATGCGGCGAATCTCAGGACCTCGCGAAAGTCAAAGGCTGCATCAAGTGCCTGACGTGCGGGTTCAAGTTCGACTGTAATGGCTGGTGAGTTCTACGCGCGCGCGAACGACGCGTTGCGCGTGCGAATCAGGAATCGTGACTCCACCAGCGCGCTGAGCACAGCGCTGCACAAGGCCGAATCGAAACTCCAGAGACGGGCGGCTTGCGCCTCTGTCAACTGAAGTCCAGGCATTTCCAGGAACTCGGCCTGCGCGCGTCGCAAGGCGATCGCAAAGGCCTCAGCAGGTTCATCGCCTCGAGCGACGACGGTGATAGCGGCTCGTTCTTTCATGATAGGTCCCTTCCTGAGGTAGCGTAGCGAGACCGCGTATCGTCGTGCTCACAGCGCCGTAACCTTGTCATGTCGGTGATCGTCCTGTAGGTTTCGACGTCCCACGCAACTTTACGGCCTGTCGCTCGACTGTCGGCTCACCTTCGTCAGAAGACGAGGGTGTTCGATTGACGCCTCCAGCGAACCGTCGCTGATTTGTCACATCTCGCCGGGGTTGACGAGTCAGGCCGCGCAGGATCCGTTTCGGAAGAGCGTGAGCGCGATGTCGACGTTGTCGCGCAGGGCACGGCTGACGGCGGGCCAGTTCTTTTCCGCGCGCACGAGGGTCTTCCAGGAATAGAGGTGCTTCGGCTTGTGGAAGTCGCTGTTGGCGACGTAGGGGTAATGCTTGAGGCTGGTCACAGAAAACAGATCGTCGCGGTTGGCCGCTTCCCAGACGTCCACCAGATCCGACAACTGCTCCCGGTGATCCCACAGATAACAGGTGCTGATCTCGATCCGTCGCGTCGTCCGATGGTGTGGATGGCACGCGATGCTCAGTCCGCCCTGACGACGGATTTCGCGCAGGATGTCGCCCGCTGACTGATCGGCGCTGATGTAGTTCTTGATGTCGAGCGCGATGATGTGCGAGTTCTTGCGCCCGCGCAGCCGGTTCTGCGTGATCTCGGCGCCCGGCACCACGAGCATGCCGTACTGCTTGAGCGCGCGCTGCGCTTCGCTGCGAACGTTGTCGATGTAGTGCTCGAAATCCTGCTCGCGTACACCGAACGCGCGGCGTCCGAGCGTCGCCAGGCGGCCGGCGCGCGCCAGCAGATCCTTCTTCATCAGGATGTGATCGGTGATCGCGATGACGTCGAATTTGCCGGTCGAGCCGTAGAGATCGATCACCTCGGACACCGAGAGCTTGCCGTCGCTCCACTGGGTGTGAACGTGGAAATCACACAGGAGAAATGGTTCGTAACCTGGCATCATTCAACTCCCAACTCCCAACTTCCAACTACCAACTCTCGATCCAAGCGCCCAATGCCGAGTCCGGCTTATTTGGGAGTTGGGCAAGCGACAGCCGTTGGAGGTTGGGAATTGACAAACATCACGTTCGAACATCCACATGTGTGGTGTCCTTCGGCCGTCCACGCAGCAGTTCCGACGTGAAGTTGCGGACGTAGAGCCGGAAGACAGCGCCCTTCCCCATCGCGATATATCGACGCGCCGACGTGTAGAGAAAGCAGTCGTGAAACAACGACACGCGCCCGATGGCGAACAGCCGACGCCCGACGTTGGTGTCCTCGCCGTGAAATTCGATCGACGTGTCGAATCCGCCGATGCACTCCAACGCGCATCGCCTCACCGCGAAGTTTCCGCCGTAGAAGACGGTTCCGATCCGCAGCACGTACTTCACCAGGAACTGCGTCGCGGGAGCCAGGGTGCAGTCGTACGCGCGAATCAGTAACCGTCCCCACCAGTCCCAGTCGTAAAACCGGTACGGGCCTGACAGCGCGATGAGCAGTGGATCGTTGATGAACCGGCGTTCGACACGCTCGAGCCACATCAGCGGAGCGCGGCAGTCGGCATCGAGATAGACGAGGATGTCGCCCGTGGCGGTGAGGCGGCCCGTCTCGCGCGCGACCACGAGGCCTTTGCGCGGCTCGTCCACCACGCGCACGTCCGGAATCGCGCACGCCACGGCACGCGTCGTATCGGTACTCGCGTTGTTGATGACAAGGATTTCGTCGGGAATGCGGGACTGAGCGAGAAGGGAGTGCAGGCAGGCGGGCAGATGCTGCGCTTCGTTATGGGCGCAGACAATGACGCTCATGGTTAGCGCCATCGCTGCGCCTGCCGTACTAGCCTATTGCCACCGCACCCGCGTGTGCGGCGGCCCTCCCGCTGCCGTGGTATACCCACGTGCATACGACCTAAGAGTACGGACGTAACGTCACACGGGGATCACGATCGCGGAACGACTGTGTTAAAAACACCACCCCGGCCAGCTGGTGTGACCGCCCGGTTCGCGGGAAATTCACGGGACTTCACATGCGACAGACGAGCGACACCGTAGCCATCATCCTTGGGGGCGGTCAGGGTTCTCGACTGTTCCCCTTAACCGTCCAAAGGTCCAAGCCCGCGGTTCCGATCGGCGGGAAATACCGCCTCATCGACATACCGATCAGCGGGTGCCTGCACGCCGATATCCGTCGCATCTTCGTGCTCACACAGTTCAATTCGGCGTCCCTCAACCGGCACATCTCGAACACCTACCGGCTGGACCGTTTTTCCGGGGGCTTCGTTGAAATCCTGGCGGCAGAGCAAACGCCCGACAACCCGAATTGGTACCAGGGTACCGCCGACGCGGTTCGTCAGGCCGCCCGCCACTTCGGCCAGCACCCGGCCGATTACGACCTGATCCTTGCAGGCGACCACCTGTATCGGATGGATTACGCCGACCTGGTTAACGCGCACAAGCGACTCGGCGCCGAGATCACAATCGCGGCGCAACCCGTGGACCTCGAGACAGCCACGCAGATGGGCATCTTCCTCTTCGATTCGGAAGGCAACATCGTCGCCTTCGAGGAAAAGCCGAAACCCGCCCGCCTGGAACAGATCAGACGAAGTATTCCCGAGGGATCGACGTTCGCCGAGCACAGCGACGAGCAACCCTTCATGGCCTCGATGGGCGTGTATGTCTTCACCCGGCGCGTGCTGCTGGACATGCTCGAACACGAGCCGGGGCATGACTTCGGCCGCTCGCTGATCCCCAACGCGCTGGGGCGATACAAGGTGAAGTCGTATCAGTTCCGCGGCTACTGGGCAGATGTGGGAACGATCGAATCGTTCTACCAGGCCAACATCATGCTCGGCCGCCTCGACTCACCGTTTCACTTCTGGGATCGGGACCGCCCGATCTACACCCACCTGCGACACCTGCCCGGATCGCTGATCCCCGAATCGCACATTCGGGACTCGCTCGTGTCGGAGGGCTGCTATCTGGCTGGTTGCGATATCGCCGAGTCCGTCGTCGGCGTTCGCATGTGCTCACGAGAAGGCTCGCGCATCGCGCGATCGGTACTGCTCGGCGCCGACTTCTACGAGTACGGTCTTCCTGCCGATCGCACACCGGGTTTGGGACTCGGGCGCAACGTCGTACTCGACCGGGTGATCGTCGACAAGAACGCGCGCATCGGCGACAACGTGCGCCTGGTCAACGAGCAGAACGTCGAGTCCGCTGATGGTGATGGCTACTACATCCGCAGCGGCATCATCGTCGTCCCGAAGGGCGGAATTATTCGTCCGGGAACAGTGGTGTGACGCGACACCGTAGGGCGGGTCTTGTTCTTTACACCCGCCGTAATCAGAACGAACCCGATCCACCGAGGGACGCCCCGATTTTGGTGCGCAGCGACTTGAGCGTCTCGTCCGAGCCCTCGAACAAGTCGTCCGGGTACTTGGCCTCGCGAATCATCGCCTTGTAGATCGCGTCGCTCTGATAGAGGTTGAGCCCCAGGCCTGCCAGGTACTGCAGTTTGAGATTTCGATCCGTGTTGATGATGGCGTCGCTCAGCCAGTTTTTCATGTCCGATTGACGGCCGGCATAGGTGCCGAACAGATCCACGGCTGAATAGATGCCGATCTCGCGCAGTGATTGCGTGATAGCGGCGTTCGCCGGATCGTCGAGCCGCGCCTGCACCGCATCGACATTGATCTTCCCCGCTTCGAGTTGCCCGAAGAGCACCAGATCGTAGCCCTGTCCGTTCACGGTGTTGGCGAAGACTGCGCCATTGGGGAACGCTTCGAGGAACGTCGCAATCTCACTCTTCACCGCGGAGTCGGTACTCTCGTACAACTGCACGAACAACGTTACGACGCCGCCGGGATTCAGGTGGTTCCTGACCACCTGGAAGAACTCCCGCGTATAGAGAGTCGCCGCGCCCTTCACCCACGGGTCGAGCGGATCGGACGTAATCGCGTCGAACTTCTCGTTCGTCGTCAACAGGTAATGGCGCGCATCATCAAGGTGGACCTTGACCTTGGGATTGGCGACGACGTTGAAGTTGTGCTCCGCGAAATGGGTCGACACGACGCGCGGCACGAGCGGTTCGATCTCCGCGATCGTCTGGTCCTTGACCATCGGGTCGATCGACACCGCGCCCGCCGTCACGCCCGCGCCGCAGCCGATCACGAGGACTTTCGATGGCGCCCTGGGCACGAGCGTCGTGATGTGGCCAAGCATTCGCTGGAGTCGCATGTCCTGCGGCTCACTCGAGGCCTGAACCTTGCCGGCGTTGTGATAGTTCAAGACGCCAGTCGGCGTGCGGGAAACAGCGACCGACGCCGTGACGCCTTCACCAACGTAGACGATCTCGTTCTGGCCCACCCACGTCGCGGCGTAACGGCCATAGGCGACCAGAAGCCCGGGAAGCGGCGGCACCGTTCGCGCGAGCAGCCCCGCGGCAAGTGCAATTCCGATCACGACGACGGGCGTCGATGTCAGAAGGCTGCGCTTTTCACCGTTCGCCGGCATCAACATCAGCAAGCCGGACATCGCCGCAACCCCGATGAGCGCCTGCTGCGTGTGTTGGCTTCCCACCGTGCCGACCATTCCCAGGCTGGTGACGAGCGCCCCTACGATTGCTCCGACGGTGTTCGCCGCGTAGACACCACCGACGAGCCGAGCCGAGTCCTGGCCCGGCACAGCCACTCCCGCGAGCGCCAGTGGAAAACTCGCGCCCCATAGCATCGCGCCCGGCAGCATCACCCAGATGGCGCGCATCAGATCGAGCTGGAAGTTGAAAGAGGGCGCCGTCGAAATCGAGGGGTTGATGGGCCAATACGGCATCGATTCGGCGGTCGCATACGCCGCCCACGCCAGGCACACACACAGACCCAGTTGCACCCATCCGAGCGCGGTCTTGGGATTCGACACCCCGCGCGCGAGCGCCGCTCCAAGGCTGCTGCCGATACCGAGACCAACGAGGAAGACCGCCAGGATCAGCGAGAACGTGTACGCCGTCGCGCCGAAAAGCAACGACAGCACTCGCGTCCAGACGACTTCGGAGCCCAGCGCCGTGAGGCCAGACAGAGCGATCGCGATATACACGAGCCGTGCGCCCTCGGCTGATAGTGGCTGCGGCAGCGGAGCCGATGCGTCCGCCGTAATCACCGTGTGCGGAGTTCGCGCAGCGACCAGAACGGCAAGGCCGGCGACGACGAAGTTGAGCACTACGGCCACTGCGGTCGCAGTGGGCATGTCATAGACGCGCAGCAGGTAGAAGCCCGCGAGCAAGCTCCCAGTCACGGCGCCGGCGAGATTGCCGCCATAGAAATAGCCGAGCCATGCCACGCCGCGCGGCGTGGTTTCCACCCAGCGCGCGATCGCTGGCAGCGTCGCTCCCATCAGTAGCGTCGGTGGCAGCAGGCTGATGCTGGCGACCATGGCGCGAAGGATGAGGCTGACCTGACCGGTGCCCGCGATCTGCGTGTAAATCTGGCCGACAACTGGCACTGCGAACAGCACGATTACGCCAAAGACGCCGATCCCCGCCTCGAGCGCGGCGTAGACCTTGAGTGGATGCCACGACCGACTCAGGTACCGCGGCAGCAACAGGCTGCCCAGACACATGCCCCCCATGTAGATCCCCAGCAGCACACCGAGCGACACGGCCGAGGAGCCAATGGACAGTTGGAGAAGTTGGAACCAGACGACTTCGTAAATGAGGGCCGCGCAGCCTGACCCGACAAACAGCAACAAGAGCGCTGGGAGCCAGCGCTGGGCGACCTCGGGGCCGGCTGCGGGCCCCGCGGTTTCACCGAGATTCGTCATCGTCCGCGATCCTACTTCATCCGCCCGTATCAGTGGCTTAACCCAGATTTAACTCCGGCGTCACGCACCAGAAACCCTGATTTCCTAACGTGAACTGTGTAAAGCCCGACGATGTGTAAAGCCCAGATGGAAATGGAGCACCAGTGCAATACAGCTCGGAGTCAGCCAGCGTTTCCGATCCGCGCATGATCGCCCGGGGAGCGGCCCGCACCCACGTGCTCGTCGTCGACGATGAGCAGGACATCGCCGGTCTCATCAAACATGGTCTCGAGAAGGGTGGCGACATCGAGGTCGAGATCGTGGGAACCGGAGATGGGGCGCTCAAGGCCGTCAACGATCGCACGCCCGATCTCATCGTGCTCGACCTGAATCTGCCAGTCCTGAGTGGACTTGAGGTGTGCCGCATCCTGCGATCCCGTCCGAACACCGCGACCGTGCCCATCATCATGTTGACGGCGCGCACCAGCGAGAGTGATCGCGTCACAGGCCTGGACGTCGGCGCGGACGACTACATTACCAAGCCATTCAGCCTGCGTGAACTCGCCGCGCGCGTGCGCGCGGTCCTTCGTCGCGGACGCTCCGAGGCGGGTAACGGCGCGCGGGCTGAAGCATTCGTGTACCGCGGTAAGCACCTCGTCGCTGACTTCGACGCAGTGGCCATCAGCGTCGACGGCGAGTCGATACGACTCACTCGCCGTGAATTCGAGTTGTTGCGCTATCTCGTGGAAAACCGCAACCGCGTGCTCTCACGCGACCGGCTGCTCGAACGCGTGTGGGGATACGACCGTTTCGTGGAAACCAGGTCGGTCGATGTACACGTGGGGCGGTTGCGCGGGAAGCTGCGCGAAGCCGGGCGGCAAATCGAAACGGTTGTGGGATTGGGCTATCGATTCGTAGAGTAACTCAGGATTCCTGCCATCCTGCGCTGGCTAGCGCCGCGGCCTCTCGCGCGAACGACATCCGGGCTCGCTCGACGCGGTGCCAATCTGTGTAGCGGATGCTCCAAACGACCTGGCTATCCTGTTCTTCCCGCACTTCCCACCCCATAGTGCCCGCATCGGTGATGGTGAAGCGCTTGGTCTGACCTGCTTTCTTGAACATTCGAAGGTACATAACTCTCTGATCTATACCTCGGTGAACGATTGTGTGGCTGTAAACGTTGTGTAAACTCGGTTAGTGCTTGGATTGATTGATCTTAAGGGCAAGCACAAGCAGGGTTTGGCGCTCGCGTCGAGCGCCTGTTACACGTCTAGCGAGGCTGCGCCTCCGACCGACGAGCATGTGGCGCCGCCTCCCTAGTGGCAGTGTTTGATTGCCCGCGCTCCGCGCGGGCGTAGACGTCTTGAATGGCGTGCCCAAACTTGACGAGTTCGCAAGGAATTCGACCATTCAAGACGTCTAGCGAAGCGCCGCGATCACCCGCAAAGCCCGTGGATGTACGGAGGCCTTGACAAGGTGACCTCCGACGTGAGGCTCACCATCGACGTGGTACACGAGAGCGGCGTCCGCAGAAATCGAAACATTGCTGGCCCGCGTCGTCGACACACCGGGCACTTGCGCCACCGTCCCTGAAAACAGCCGCGGAGCGTGCATCAGCACCCGCCATGCGGGTCTGTGATCGACCACGACGACGTCGAGTTTGCCGTCGTCGAGTTCGGCGCCCGGTGCGATGAGCGCGCCATTGCCGTATTGACGCGCGTTCGCGATCGCGATGAGCAGAGGCCTCACGAGCAAATCGTGTCCATCCGCCCTGACAGCGTATTCAAGTGGCACGAACGAAATGACCTCGCGTGCGGCGAGCTCGAGATAGCGGACGAAGCCGCGCCGCTCGAGACCTCCTTCGGCGAATCGACGGGCGACATGCGCGTCGAGTCCGAAACCTGCAATGTTGAAGAACAAATGACCATCGAGCTCCCCCGCGTCGATGAGCCGCGAGTGCCCTTCGAACATCGTCTGAATCGCCAACGCAGGGTCGAGTGAGATGCCAAGCTCACGCGCGAGCCCGTTGCCCGAGCCAGTTGGCACGATCGCCAGCGAGGCGTCCGATTCGACGAGAGCCGACGCCACTTCGTTGACAGTGCCGTCTCCGCCCCACGCGACGAAGAGCGTGATCCCGCGCCGGCGCGCAGCCTGCGCAAGCTCGCGCGCGTGACCGGACCGCTCGGTGACGTAGACCTCGGCGTTGAATCGACGCTGCTCGATGAGAGCGGCCGCTTGCTCAGCGCGAAGACGAGCCAGATCACGGCGTCGGCCCGCCCCGGATATGGGGTTGATGATGACGACGACTTTTGGTCTCTGCAAGAATCTATTCGTTCTTGCCAAATTGTCGCAGCATCTTGGGCGTTACGAACCAGATGAGCGATCCCGGTCGATTCTCGGTCAGTCCCTGGAGGTCGATGCGGCACACGCCGCCCTTGCGAAACTCGAGCGGGCGCTTCGCACCGAGAAGGTGCGCGGCGAGTTCACCCAGACCCGGTTCGTGTCCGACCAGGGCAATCCGCCTCCGCTTCGCGATTCGCGCCAGTTGCTTCACCACTTCGTCCGGAGCGGGTCCGGGGGCAAGCGCTTCGAGCAGCTTCACGGACGGCTTGCCCGACATGCCAGCCGCAAGCAAATCGGCTGTCTGCTTGGCGCGAACAAGCGGGCTCGTGAAAATCTCGTCGATCTCGACGTCGAGCCATCGCAGACCGCGCAGGCCGTCCTTGAAACGGACGATCCCCTTCTCGGTCAGGGGACGTTTGTCATCGTCGGGCCAGGCGTCGCCACGTTCTGCCGCAATCGCGTGGCGCACGATGTAAAGCTCACAGGGTGGTGGAGAGGTTTTAGCCATCTACGCAGCTGAAGCCGGCCGGTCATCGGCGGACGTTACATAATCGCAGAGCTCAAGTAACTTCTTCTTGAACCCCATGTATCGAACATGTAACTGACGACATTCAGTCTCCAGCCGCCGCACGAGCCGGTCGAGTTCGGCCGAAACCCTGAGCGTCGGCGCCCGATCGGACCCCTGGAGCGCCCGGATTCGCATGATGAGCATCTCGAGATCGTGCATGTGACCGAGCAGATCCTGCACCGTTTTCAGCGTCCGGATGCGAGCTGATGCCCGGGAACGGCTCAAATCACGAGCAACCTCCAGAACGTACCGAAGCTTCTTGACGGCTATCCGTACCTGGTGTAACCGGTCGGGCAAATAGATTCCACCGGCGTTGTCGATCGCCGCCTGCAGGGCAAGCGCGCGACGGATTGATCGCTTGATCACCGCCCGCAGGCGCTTCGCGTCTGACAGGGCCGGCCCTTGCGCATCCACCTTGTGATGAGCCGCAGCCAATGCCTTCCGCTGAAGCTTCTCGAGATCGACGCGCTCGATTTCGAGTGCCATGTCCGCGAACAGGCGCTCACGTTCCTCTCTGAGGATCGTTCGCAGGAGATCGATGCCCTCCCTCGACACCGAGGCATCGGATGCCAATTCATCGAGGGTGAGGAGGGCGACGTCGTGCTCGCGGACACCCCCGAGCGCACGGGTCAATCGCGACACAACTTTGGTCAGTTTTCGTCCCTTCGAGCCACGGGTCACGATTGGCAAGGCGGCCCGCACGCGGCGGGTAGCTACGCGCGCCTGGTGAATCGCGTTGACATCGCCGTTCCGAGCCGACGGCAACATACGCGTCAAGGCCAACAGACGCTGCCGGATTAAAAGCTCCGACGGGTGGGACTCGTTCATGGAACAAACGACGGACTCGGCTACTATATGTCCTCTTTTCCTCCAAACCAGCACCAAGGGCTCTGCCTGGCAAACTCTTGCAGAGCCTCTCGGCTGGTTTCAGTATCTCTTGGCGCGCTTTGCGCGCCTAGCCCGTTATGCGGGGGCATGACGGGGGACGAGGCTCTCATTCGAGGCCGCATAACGGGCTAGAGCATGCGCATCGCCGCCATCGACATCGGAACCAATTCCGTCCACATGATCGTCGTCCGCGTCCGGCCTGATCTGTCGTTCGAGGTCATCGATCGCGAAAAAGCGATGGTCCGTCTCGGCGCCGGTGGCCTCGACGGCAAGGCGCTGACCAGCGAAGCGATGAGCGCGGCTCTGCAGGCGCTCTCGAAATTCAAGCGGCTGGCTGAGTCGCATAGCGTCGACAAGATTCTGGCAGCGGCGACCAGCGCCACGCGCGAAGCACGCAACGGCGGCGAGTTCCTCGCGCGGATCGAAGCGGAAACCGGTGTTCGGCCTCGCGTCATCACAGGCGCAGAGGAAGCACGGCTGATTCATCTGGCGGCCGTCTATGGGGTGGACGTTGGCAGCGCGCGCGCCGTCGTCATCGACATCGGTGGCGGCAGCACCGAGATCACGCTCGGGACGGCGACCTCGACCCAGGCAGCCAAAAGCTTCAAGATCGGCGTGATTCGTCTGACGGAACGGTTCGTCAAAAGCGATCCGCTCGCGGGACGCGACGAGCAAAAGCTCACCAAGCACGTGCTCAGCGAAATCGATCGGCACTGCGACCAGATCACGGCCGCGGGTTTCGATCGCGTGATCGGGACGTCGGGGACTATCCTGAGCCTGGGCACTGTCGCAACCGCGATTGCCGAAGGCACTGTGCCCAGCGAGTTGCGCAATCTTCGGGTCCCCGCAAAGCAGATCCGGCGACTTCGCAAAGAGGTGGTCGCTCTCTCGCTGGCGCAACGACTGACCATTCCAGGCCTCGATCCGCGTCGCGCGGACCTCATCGTCGCAGGCGCCGTGCTGCTCGATGCCATCCTGCGTCGTCTCGGCGCCGAGGACATCACGCTGTGCGACCTCGCACTGCGCGAGGGGCTGGTGCTCGATTACGTCCGTCGAAACAGCAAGCACATCGAGCACGTCGACTCCATTCCAGACGTGCGACGGCGCAGCGCTCTCGAGCTCGGTGAGCGATGCAACTTCTACGCTGAACATGCCCAGCAGGTCGTGCGGCTCGCGCTGGCGATCTTCGATCAAACCCGCGCCGTCCATGGGCTCACCGATCGCGAGCGCGAATGGCTCGAGTTCGCGGCCCTGCTTCACGATATCGGCTCGCTGATCAGCTACGAGCGCCATCATCGGCATTCGTACTACCTGATCAGGAACGGTGATCTGCGTGGCTTCGATCCGGACGAGATCGAAGTGATTGCGCTGGTGGCCCGCTATCACCGGCGTGGGACGCCGAAGCGATCGCACGAAGAGTACGCGCGGCTGCCGGCGCCGCTCCGCAAAACCGTCCGGACGCTCGCTTCGATCCTGCGCGTGGCCGAAAGCCTCGATCGCAGTCACACGCAGACCATCTCCGGCCTCGACTTCCGTGACCGGGGAGACGATGCCCTGCTGCAGGTTCACACAACGGGAGATGCCGAGCTCGAGGTATGGGCAACCAATAGGCACTTACAGCCGTTCGAGCGTCTGCTCGGGAAACCTATCCGGCTCGAAGCCGCCGCCGTGCCGCCGGAACGCCGCCCGGCGCTGCGGGAGACGCCCACTATCGAGGGCAACACCCGGACCATCGGACCCCGTCGCTCTGGCGCGCGCACACCGAGGCGAGCTCACGCGTAATCGCCAACGGCAGTGGGCCATGGCGCCACTCCCCGCGGAAGCCGTAACACGGATTTAACACCGCAGAAACCAGTGTGAAATTCCCGTTCGATAGGGTCAATTCATGCTCAGGTTTCGCATGTCAGGCCCGGCTAAAGCCGGACGCTTCGTGGGGTTCTGCGGACTTGGTTTGGTCTCGCTGCTGGCGGTCGCGTGTGGCGGTAGCGGCGGCGGTGGGGAGACGCCCGCGGCCAACGCGGCTCCGACGGTGATTCAACTTGATGGCTCCAGCACCGTTTTCCCAATCAGCGAAGCGGTAGCCGAGGAGTTCCAGAAGACGAACCCCAGTATCCGCGTGACGGTTGGAATCTCGGGCACCGGCGGCGGATTTCAAAAGTTCTGTCGCGGTGAGACCGACATCAGCGACGCATCGAGACCCATTCGCCCGACCGAAATCGAAACCTGTCAAAAGGCGGGAATCGAATACATCGAACTACCCATCGCCTACGACGGCCTCGCGGTCGTCGTGAATCCCAAAAACACCTGGGCGAGCTCAATTACCGTGCCCGAGTTGAAGACGCTCTGGTCACCAGACGCACAGGGCAAAGTCCTGCGGTGGAATCAGGCGCGCCCGGCGTGGCCCAACCGTGAGATTCGGCTCTTCGGCGCCGGCGTCGATTCCGGCACCTACGACTACTTCACAGAGGCTGTTGTCGGAAAGGAAGGCGCCAGCCGCGGTGACTTCACCTCGAGCGAGGACGACAACGTGCTGGTGCAAGGCGTCAGCAGCGACGAACTGGCGCTGGGGTTCATTCCCTTCGCCTACGTCGAGCAAAACAAGGACAAGCTCAAGATCGTTCCAGTTGACGATGGCAAGGATGACAACGGAAAGGGCCCGATTGCTCCATCTGCCGAGACCGTTCGGAATGGGACCTACCAGCCTCTCTCACGCCCGCTGTTCATCTACGTTGCCCGGAAAGCGGCGGAGCGGCCGGAGGTACAACGCTTCGTCGACTCGTACTTCGGCGCCTCCGCGCTGGTCCGCGAGGTGGGCTACGTCGAACTGACGCCGCAAATCTACGACCTCGCCAAGAAGCACTTCGCCGATCGCAAGGTTGGCACGGCCTTCGGAGCGGGTGGTTCGCAAGTGGGCCTGACACTCGAGCAACTGCTCACACGAGAGCAATGACCCTTCGAACCGCTCAGGGTCATCCCGACCCTTTGTCACCGAACAGGGTCGCCCTGAGCCCGCCGATGGGTGAGCTGCGCCGAGGGATGAGGAGGGTCGAGTTCCTCATCGAGTGGGCACTGTTTGCCTGTGCGCTGCTTTCGATCGGTACGACGCTCGGCATCATCGCGGTTCTGACCATCGAGACCGCCGGCTTCCTCGAGGAAGTCCCCATTATCGAGTTTCTGTTCGGCGCCGAGTGGACGCCGCTGTTCGCGATGCCGCGCTTTGGCGTCCTGCCGCTCGTCACCGGGACATTCCTGGTATCCGCCATTGCGATGCTCGTCGCCTTGCCCATGGGCCTCCTGAGCGCGGTGTATCTCAGCGAGTACGCCGGTGAGGGACTGCGTCGCGTGGTCAAGCCGATACTCGAGATCCTTGCCGGCGTCCCGACGGTCGTGTACGGGTATTTCGCGCTCTTGTTCGTGACACCGCTGCTCCAACGCGTGCTGCCCGACCTCGCCGGATTCAACGCACTCGGACCGGGCATCGTGATGGGCATCATGATCCTGCCGCTCGTGTCGTCTCTCTCTGAAGACGCGATGCGAGGTGTGCCGCGCGGGCTGCGCGAAGGGTCGTACGCGCTCGGCGCCACCAAGATGCAGACCAGCGTGCGCGTCGTCGTGCCGGCCGCCTTCTCCGGCATCACGGCAGCGTTCATCCTGGCGGTGTCACGCGCGATCGGCGAGACGATGATCGTCGCCATCGCCGCCGGCCAGCAGCCACGACTCACACTCGACCCGACCAAACCGGTCGAGACGATGACGGCCTACATCGTCCAGGTGAGCCTTGGGGACACACCGCAGGGAACACTCGAATACCGGACGATCTTCGCGGTCGGGATGCTGCTCTTCATTGGCACCTTCGGGCTGAATCTCGTCAGCGCATGGCTGCGCGAGCGATTTCGCGAGGAGTACGCATGAGCGCACAGGTCACGCGAAGCCCGAACCTCGGGTCGCGAACCGCGGAGTCCGGATCCCGAATCTCGGATGCCGGATCCCGGGAGATTGCGCTGCGGCGCGTTGCCGACGTGACGTTCCAGGCGCTGGCGCTGCTGGTGCTCGTCGTAGCGCTGGCGGCGCTCGCGACCTTGATCTGGGACATCGTGTCCGATGGCGCGGGCACATTGTCGTGGAATTTCATCACCGGATTTTCGTCCCGTCGCGCGTCGCAGGCCGGCATCTGGCACGCGCTCACGGGCAGCGTCTTCGTCATCATCGTCACGGCCCTCATCGCAGTGCCGATTGGCGTGGCAGCCGCGATCTACCTCGAGGAGTACGGCGGTCGAAGCCTGGGCGCGCGCATCATCGAGCTGAACATCACCAACCTGGCGGCGGTCCCGTCGATCATCTATGGCCTGCTCGGGCTCGGGCTCTTCGTCCGGATGATGGGCATGGGTCGCAGCGTACTGGCTGGAGCGTCGACGCTGGCGTTGCTCGTGCTGCCGGTCGTGATCCTCTCGACGCGCGAAGCGCTCAGGGCCGTGCCCAAGACATTGCGGGAAGGCTCCTATGCGCTGGGCGCAACGAAGTGGCAAACGATCTGGCACCAGGTGCTTCCCGTTGCCGCACCCGGCATCCTTACGGGACTCATCCTGGCGCTGTCGCGCGCCATTGGCGAGACGGCCCCCCTCATTACGATTGGCGCTGTGACGTTCGTCACCTTTGCACCCGACTCGATCTGGTCGCCATTTACGGTACTGCCCATCCAGATTTTCAACTGGGTCTCGCGTCCCCAGGTTGACTTTCACGCCAATGCGGCCGCCGGCATCCTCGTGCTGGTCGCACTGCTGCTATCGATGAACGCTGCGGCGATCTGGCTGAGAGATCGCTATCAGAAGCGAGGCCTCTCGTGAGTACGGCGTCCCGATCGCTGGCATCACTCGGTGAGTTGGCAACAACCAGGAAGACGGCAGACGGGCCGGATACGCCGAGCAAGATCCAGGTCGACTCGATGAATTTCTATTACGGCGAGAAACGTGCGCTGCAGGACATCTCGATCCGGATCAAACCCCACGTCGTCACTGCCTTCATCGGGCCGTCGGGCTGCGGCAAGAGCACGTTCCTCCGCACGCTGAACCGGATGAACGACATCATCCCTGACACGCGAGTCGAGGGCCGGATTCTGATCGACAACGTCGACATCTACGAGTCGGGCATGGACGTGGTGCACCTGCGACGACGGGTCGGGATGGTGTTTCAGAAGTCCAATCCCTTCCCGAAATCGATCTACGAGAACATCGCGTACGGGCTGCGGATCAACGGCATGGCCGCGAGCAAGGCGGAGCTGAGTGCTCGGATTGAAGAAAGCCTCAGACAGGCGGCCTTGTGGGACGAAGTCAAGGATCGGCTCCACGAGTCGGCGTTGGCGCTATCGGGCGGGCAGCAGCAGCGGCTGTGCATCGCCCGGGCGCTGGCCGTTCGCCCCGATATCATCCTCATGGACGAGCCCGCGTCCGCGCTCGACCCGATTGCCACACAGCGAATCGAAGAACTCGTGTACGATCTGAAGAAGTCCTACACGATCGTGATCGTCACGCACAACATGCAGCAGGCGGCGCGGGTGTCGGACCACACAGCGTTCTTCTGGCTGGGCCGACTGGTCGAGTACGACCGCACCGAGAAGATCTTCACAGCTCCAGCCGAGAAGCTTACAGAGGACTATGTGACCGGGAGGTTCGGGTAGTGGACCGGCAGGTCCCGCATTTCCGCGAGGAGCTCGAGGCGCTCCAGGGACGGTTGCTCGAAATGGGCGGCCTCGCCGAGGAACGGGTGCGCGCCGCGCTGCAGGGTCTGGTCTCCCGCGACCCAGCCCTCATCAACAAAGTGCTGTCCGGGGACGAGCCGATCAACCAGCTCCACATCGAGGTCGATAACCGCTGCTTCCGCCTCCTGGCGCTGCATCAGCCGATGGCGACCGACCTCCGGGCGATCGTGGCGGCGGTCAAGATCAACACCGACCTCGAGCGCGTCGGCGACCTGGCCGTGAACATCGCCGAGGCCAGCAAACGCTACATCGGCCATGCCCCCGTCAAACAGCTCATCGACATTCCGCAGATGGGGGACATCGCCCAGGCGATGCTCCGCGATGCGCTCGATGCCTATGTGAAGCGGGATACCGATCTCGCCCACCGGGTCCTCAACGAAGACGATCGTCTCGACAGCCTGAAGACACAAGTCTTCCGAGACTTGCTGACACACATGCTGCGCGACCAGACCACGGTTGAGCCTTCACTCGACCTGATTCTGGTCTCACGGCATCTCGAACGGATTGGCGATCATGCGACGAACGTCGCCGAGGACGTGATCTTCATGGTGTCGGCGCTGGACGTGCGCCACCATCTCGCCGGCAGTTCCTAGCCGGAACCGACAGCTTCGCAGTCCCGTAGCCCGTTGCCCGTAGGCCGAGTTATGATTCCTCGGATGGGCGAGGCTCCGCTGTGCGTCCTGTGCCGCACCCGTCGCGTAGATGAACGCTGGCGGCCGTTCTGCAGCGAACGGTGCCGGAATGAAGACCTGGCACGGTGGGCGGAAGGTCGCTATCGAGTCGCCAGCGATCCCGCGCCGACGCCAGACACCGACACTGACTCGAAGCCCGACTGACTGCGCTCATATGCCCGATACGCTGACTATTACCGACAATCGCACCGGCAAGCTGTACGAGATTCCCATTACCGACGGTGCCATTCGTGCCACCGATCTTCGGCAGATCAAAATTGGCCAGGACGATCAGGGGCTGGGGACGTACGACCCGGCGTTCATGAACACCGCATCGTGTCGAAGCCGCATCACCTACATCGATGGCGACAAGGGGGTACTCGAGTATCGCGGCTACCCGATCGAGCAACTGGCCGAGCATTCGACCTATCTGGAAACGGCATACCTCATCATCTTCGGCCAGCTTCCCACCGACGCGCAGCTCAAGGAGTGGACCAAGCAGATCACGCTGCACACGATGTTGCACGAGAACATCAAGAAGCTCATGGAGGGCTTTCAGTACGACGCCCACCCGATGAGCGTGTTCCTGAGCACCGTCGGCGCCTTCTCGACCTTCTACGCCGATGCGAAGAAGATCTTCGACGAGGAATCGCGAAAGAAGCAGATTCATCGCCTCATTGCCAAGGTTCCGACAATCGCCGCCTACGCCTACCGTCACAGCATCGGCCGTCCTTACAACTATCCCGACAACGAGCTCAGTTTCACCGGCAATTTCCTGAACATGCTGTTTCGCATGACCGAGCTGAAGTATCAGGTCAGCCCGGTGCTCGAACGCGCGCTCGACGTGCTGTTCATCCTGCACGCCGACCACGAGCAGAACTGCAGCACGAATGCGATGCGCGGAATCGGCAGCTCGCATGTCGATCCGTATTCGGCAATGGCCGGTGCGGCTGCCGCACTCTTCGGACCACTACATGGCGGCGCCAACGAAGCGGTGCTGCGCATGCTGTCCGAGATCGGCACGGTGCAAAACGTTCCGGGCTTCATCAAGCGCGTCAAGGCGGGTGAAGGACGCCTGATGGGATTCGGCCACCGGGTCTACAAGTCGTACGACCCGAGGGCGAAGATCATCAAGAAGACGGCCGACGAGGTGTTCGAGGTCACAGGACGGAATCCGCTGCTCGACATCGCGCTCGAGCTCGAACGAATCGCGCTCGAGGACGAGTATTTCGTTACGCGGCGCCTCTATCCGAACGTCGACTTTTATTCGGGCCTCATTTACCAGGCGATGGGCTTTCCGGTCGCGATGTTTCCGGTGCTCTTCGCGATCCCGCGGACATCGGGCTGGATCGCGCAGTGGGAGGAGATGCTCCTCGATCCGGAACAGAAGATCGCGCGTCCGCGCCAGGTGTACATCGGCGCGGCGCGGCGCGACTACGTATCTCTGAGCAAGCGAGGCTAGCCGGGTGCGTGCACTTCTTGTCGGCGCGTTCGCGGTTCTGGCCATCGGTTGCACCGACACGGCGAAAGCGATCGCAGCGACAGGCGACAGCAAGATCGCACCAACAAGCGAAAGCGGAATCGCACCGACAAACGAATCACAAATCGCACCGACGCCAGTGTTTGACAGCAAAAGGGCTTGGGAACATCTCCGCAAGCAGGTGAGCATTGGACCCCGTCCCTCTGGGACGCCCGCGATTGTCGAAACCCGGAAATACATCATCGAGCAGCTCAAGACGTCTGGCATCGAAGCGAAGGAGCAGCCGTTCATCGGGATGACACCGCTCGGTGAAGTGTCGATGGCGAACGTGATCGCGACGATACCCGGCCGGCGTCCTGACCGCCTCGTGCTGGCCAGCCACTTCGACACCAAGCTCTATCGGGAGCTCCGATTCGTCGGCGCCAACGACGGCGCCTCCTCGACGGCGGCGCTTCTCGAGCTGGGCCGGGTCCTGAAAAGCCGGCAAAACGAGCTGACCATCGAGCTCCTGTTCCTCGACGGTGAAGAGGCGCGGCGCCCGGAGTGGCAAGGCACCGATAACACGTATGGCAGCCGCCACTACGTCCAGGCGGCTCAGAAGAGCGGTTCGCTGAAGACGCTGAAGGCGCTGGTGCTACTCGACATGATCGGCGATCAGGATCTGGTCATCAAGCGCGACGCGAACTCGACCCCGTGGCTGGTCGACGTGATCTGGAGCGCGGCAGCGCGCCTCGGGCATGGCTCCACGTTTTCCAACCAGTTGACGACGATCGAGGACGACCACATCCCGTTCCTTCGCGCCGGCGTTGCCGCGGCAGACATCATCGACCTCGAGAACCCGACGTGGCACACGGCTCAGGACGACCTCGACCACGTCAGTGCCAAGAGCCTGCAGGTCGTCGGCGATGTGGTGGTCGCGTCCATCCCCGAGATCGAAAAGCGGATTCTCAACGCACGCTGACCGTAGGCCGGGTCTTGTTCTTGAGACCCGGCGGGTCCATAAAGCAGGACCCGCCCTACGAATCCCGCCCGAGTCCCGGATCCCGAGTCCCCGGTGTATCCTTCACGCTATGAGCATCCTGACACTGAAGGTTAACGGGCGCTCGCACCAGGTGGACGTCGATCCGTCCACCCCGCTGCTCTACGTCCTCAGCGATGACCTGGACCTGCGGGGTCCGAAGTTCGGCTGCGGCCTGGGCCAGTGTGGCGCATGCACGGTGGTGGTCAACGGACAGGCGACGCGATCCTGCGTCACGCCGGTGAGCGCCGTCGGGCAGAACGAGATCACGACGCTCGACGGGCTCGGCACGGCTAACGCGCCGCACCCGATTCAGCAGGCGTTCATCGACGAGCAGGCCGGGCAGTGTGGCTTCTGTCTGAGCGGCGTCGTCCTGACGGCCAAGACGCTCCTCGACAAGAATCCACGCGCGACCGATGAGCAGATCCAGCAGGCGCTGTCCGGTGTGCTCTGCCGCTGCTTCGCCAATGTCCGGATGCTCAAGGCCATCCGCCGCTACGCCAATGGGAGGACGGCATGACGCCTCATCTGACTCCCGACGCCAGGCGCGCGCTCGGCCGCGCAGGATTTTCGCGACGCGCTTTCCTCAAGGGCTCTGGCGCGATCGTCGTCGCGTTCTCGTCGGCCGGACTCGCAGACGGCCTGAGCGACGTCTTCGCGCAGGGCTTCAATGGCACCGGCAGCGCCCAACTGGATGCCTGGATTGCGATCGGGCGTGACGGCATCGTCACGGCTTATACGGGCAAATGCGACTTCGGCCAGGGTCTCTATACCGCGCAGATGCAGCTCGTCGCCGAAGAAGTGTGCGTCCCGCTGAGCCGCGTTCGACTGATCCAATGCGATACGTCGGTCACTCCAGATCAAGGCACGACCTCTGGGCAGCAGTCGCATCCAACCAACTTCAACCACACCAATCTCGCGCTCGCTGGCGCCACTGCGCGCCAGGCGTTGATCCGCCTGGCATCGGACAAGCTCGGCGCGCCAGCGTCCGATCTCCTGGCGCGCGACGGCGTCATAGCGCTGAAGGCGAACTCGTCCCGCTCCATCGCGTACGGCGACCTGATCGGAGGCCAGCGCTTCAATCTTCAGCTCGACAAGGCTGCGGAGCGAAAGCACCCGCGCGAATGGACCATCCTGGGCACGCCGGTCCCTCGCGTCGACATGCGCGACATGGTGGCGGGCCAGTTCGAGTTCGTCCACAACGTCAAGGTTCCGGGGATGCTGCACGGTCGGGTCGTGCGTCCTCCCGAGGTCGGGGCGACCGTCGGGAGTGTCGATGAAGGATCGATTCGCGACCTCCCTGGAATCGTGAAGGTCGTCGTCAAAGGAAACTTCGTCGGCGTAGTCGCGCAGAAGCCCTGGCAGGCGATTCAAGCAGCCGAGCGCCTCAAGGTGAACTGGAATCCAGGCACCGCGCTTCAGCCATACGCGGATCTTTACGCGACACTCAGGCGACAGCCTGCGCGCGATACGCTGCTCGTCGATTCCGGCGACGTGGACGCCAACCTCAAAGCGTCGACCACTGTCCTCCGATCGACCTATCTCCATCCGTACCAGATGCATGCCTCGATGGGGAGCTCATGCGCGGTGGCGGATGTCCAGGCAGACAAGGCGACGATCTGGTCGGCCACTCAGTCCGCGTACCCCACGCGCAACACGTCGGCAATGCTCCTCGGCCTCAAGCCGGAAAGCATTCGCGTCATCTATGTCCGCGGCGCGGGATGCTACGGCATCAACGGCGCGGACACGGTCAGTTACGATGCAGCGCTGCTCTCACAAGCCGTTGGAAAACCCGTCCGCGTGCAGCTCTCGCGCAAGGACGAAATGGCTTGGGAGAACTACGGCAACGCATTCGTGATCGATCAACGCGTCGCGCTCGATGCGAGCGGCAATATCAGCGTCTGGGATTACGAGGCGTGGTCAGCCGCCCGCGGTGGCCGTCCGGGTTACAACACGCCGGGCAATGTCGTGACCGGATTCCTCGTGGGCTCGAGCCCGGCACCGTTCGCGCCACGCACACCGGCACCGGCACCCGATACACCACTCAACAACGGCTCGAACACGGCGCCGTCGTACATCGCCGGCCGCGTCCGCGATTCAGCCAACGGGGCGGGCGTCATCCGCAGCGAGCGGGTGCTGTCGCATCGCGTTCTGTCGCCGTTCTTCACCGGGCCGTTGCGCGCGCCGGAGCGGCTGCAGAACACCTTCGCGCACGAATGCTTCATGGACGAAGTGGCAACGCACGTGAAGGCCGACCCGGTCGAGTACCGGCTCAAGCACCTGAGTCACGCCCGCCTCAGCGCCGCCGTCCGTGCCGCCGCAAAGGCCGCCAACTGGGAACGACGTCCATCTCCACGCCCGGGCCGCCCCGGCGGCGGCAAGGTCACCGGCCGCGGCGTCGCCTGTGTCTGCTACGAGGGGGACAACGGATATGTCGCGATGGTGGCAGACGTCACCGTCGATCAGAACACCGGACAAATCCAGGTCACTCGCCTCGTCGTCGCGCAGGACAGCGGTCCTATCTCCAATCCCGATGGCATGCGGAACCAGATCGAAGGTGGAGCGCTCCAGGGCATCAGTCGGGCTCTTGGTGAAGAGGTCACCTGGGACGATCGCAAGATCACGTCAGTGGACTGGCGCTCGTACCACTCGCTCTCGATGGGCCTTCCACCGCCTGCGATGGAGATCGTGCTGCTCAATCAGACTGACGAGGAAGCGTGCGGCTCGGGCGAAACCTCGATCACGGTAGTGGCGCCGGCGATCGGGAACGCCGTTTTCGACGCGACGGG
>Ga0075418_10000955_pt1 | contig 31780 bp, 26 predicted proteins | sample SoiMetdeltSBSDD2_FD_81776 | JGI IMG/M metagenome (GOLD analysis project Ga0075418, IMG submission 81776) | Bulk soil microbial communities from a Populus tree surrounding site in Tennessee, USA - Soil MetaG P. deltoides SBSDD2 | ecosystem: Environmental > Terrestrial > Soil > Tree plantation... | reverse complement strand
GCAAATGCCGGCACACGGCCACGGCATGAACTACCGACCGACGACCACCGAGAGCGGCCCTTCCCGGTTCCAGGTGTCTGGCCTCATGCTGCATATGCCCGGGCGATGGCGCCTGACCGTCGACCTCGTGCAGGGGGATCGCCGCACCCGCCTTTCCCACGACATCGACCTCAAGCCATGAGAGGCTTCGCCACGTTTCGAGCCGCTGCTTTTACCTCCCTCTTGCAGGGGGAGGGAGGTGCGCCAGCACTGAGCCCTGCCCCCACCCACCGGTGCGCTCGTTCGAGTGCGGGGCAACGTGATGGAGGCGCGCCGGGTGGGGGTGTCCGGCCTGGGCGCGACACCATCACCCCCACCAGGCACGCCATCGGGCTGAGCCGGTCCGCAGCCTACGACGCGCAGGCGCCGGCCGATGGCCGTCTAGGTCCGCGGCGGCCCGTCCTCTGCCTGCAAGGGGCAGCGAAAATTGCGGCGTGCCTGATGCTAGTTTTGGTCCTCGCCCTCGCGCGAGGCGCGGTAGTGGCAGCAGATGCTCCCACCTTCACCGCCGAGGAACGCACGGCAATTCTGTCGCACGGGCCATGGCCGCAACCGACGCCGCCCGACCCCGGCAACCGCGTGTCGGGCGTGCCGGCCGCCATTGCGCTTGGTCGCCAACTGTTCTTCGACACCCGCCTGTCCCACGACGAGACGCGCTCGTGTGGGACCTGCCACGATCCGGCCAAGTCATTCGCCGACGGCCGCGACCGCAGCCAGGGTCACGAGCGGCTCGACCGCAACGCCATCGCCCTCGCCAATCTGCGCCTCAACCGCTGGTACGGCTGGTCGGGCGCGGCGGACAGTCTGTGGGCGCAAAGCCTGCGCCCGATCCTCGACGCCAAGGAATTTGCCATATCGGCGCCGATGCTGCGCGATCGTCTTGCCAGCGATGTGGAGTTCGCGCGCAGCTACCGCGAACTGTTCTCTACCGAATTGGCCGACGACCCGCCCGAGCACATGCTCGTCAGGCTGGCCAAGGCGCTGTCCGCCTTTCAGGAGACCATCGTCACGCGGCGCACGTCCTTCGACGATTTCCGCGACGCGCTTGAACGTAACGATGCGGCCGGCATGGCCCGCTATCCTTTGCCGGCGCAGCGCGGCCTCAAGATCTTCGTCGGCAAGGGCCGTTGCACGGTCTGTCACTTCGGCCCCAACTTCATGAACGGTGAATTCGATGACGTCGGCGTGCCCTACTTCGCCGAACCTGGCCGTGTGGACAGCGGGCGTCATGGCGGCATCGCTGCGCTGCGCGATACCCCCTTCAATCTGCTCGGCCCCTACAACGACGGCGCCGACGCCACCCACACGCGCCATGTCGAGACGCAGCACCGCAACTGGGGTGAGTTCCGCGTGCCTTCCCTGCGTAACGTTGCCCGCACCGCGCCGTACATGCACAACGGTAGCCTTGCCACGCTGTCCGACGTCGTCCGTCACTATTCCGAGGTGGACAGCGAGCGCCTGCACGGCGACGACGGCACCCGCATCATCCGCGCGCTGCGCCTGACGCAAGAGGAGCGCGCCGATCTCGTCGGCTTCCTCCAATCTCTGTCGAGCGAGATTTCCTTCGCGAGGTAACGCCTGGCATCTGCGACGTCGTGCAGCGACGATTGCGGATCCAGTCCCTCAGTGCAGCTTCACCACCGGTTCGGTGCGGCGCGTAATCATGCGGGCGATGGTGTCGAGGGTCACCTTGATCCAGCCGTGCAGCGCCAACTGGTGCATCTTGTAGAGCGATTTGTACATTAGGCCGGCGAAGATGCCCTCGATGAACAGGTTGCGGCCGATCAGCTTGCCCATCAGGCTGCCGACCGTGGAATAGTCGCCGAGCGACACCAGCGATCCGAAGTCGCGATAGTGCCAATCCTGCAGCGGCTGCCCGGCAAGATAGCGCGGAATTTGCTTGCTGAGGTGCGAAGCCTGCTGATGGGCGGCCTGCGCGCGCGGCGGCACCGGCTGGTCGTGACCGGGCCACGGACAGGCCGCGCAGTCGCCGATCGCGAAGATATTGTCGTCGCGCGTCGTCTGCAGCGTGGGCCGCACCACCAGCTGGTTGATGCGGTTGGTCTCGAGCCCGCCAATGTCATGCAGAAAATCCGGCGCCTTCACACCGGCCGACCAAACCACCAGCTCGGCCGGTATCACCTCTCCGCTGGCCAGCCGCACGCCGTTGGACTGCACCTCGGCCACCCGCGCGCCGGCCCGGATATGCACGCCCAGGCGCTCAAGCAGCTCCTTGGCGGCGTTGGCCACACGCACCGGCAGGGCCGGCAGGATGCGCGGCGCCGCCTCGATCAGGTTGATCTTGATGTCCTTGTCGGGATCGATGCGATCGAGCCCGAACGCGACCAGCTGACGTGTCGTCTTGTGCAGTTCGGCGGCGAGTTCGGTGCCGGTTGCGCCGGCACCGATGATCGCCACCTGCAGTTGCTCGGGCGCCAGCGGTGTTGTCTGGGTATTGGCGCGGATGCAGGCGTTGACCAGCCGCCGATGAAAGAGTGCGGCTTCGCCCGCCGTCTCCAAGGCAATGGTGTTGTCCCGAACACCTGGCGTACCGAAGTCGTTGGTGCGGCTGCCAATGGCGATCACCAGAATGTCGTAGCCAACCTCGTGCCTCTGGGTGACTTGTCGGCCTTCTTCGTCGATGAACGGCGCCACCTGCACCACGCGGCGGTCGCGGTCGAGGCCGGTCATTTCGCCGACCCGATAGACGAAGCCGTGCCAGTAGGCGAGCGCGAGATAGTCGATCTCGTGCATGCTCAAGTCCATGCTGCCGGCAGCGACCTCGTGCAGCAGGGGCTTCCACAAGTGCGTGCGGTGCCTGTCGATCAGCGTGACGCTGGCCTTGCCGCGCTTGCCAAGCTTATCCCCCAGGCGGATGGCGAGCTCCAGCCCGCCTGCGCCGCCGCCGACAATGACGATCCGTTTTCGGTCGGCGCTCACCCGCTATTGGTCCAGCCACACATCCGCGAGATCCTGGTTGGCAAAATGCGTCGGCAGGATCTTCCAGCCCTTCATCTGCGGCACATGCGCGACCAACCGGCTGTACCAGATGACCGGCACGCTGTTGGTTTCCGTGATAATGGCCCGCTGCAGATCGCCGGCAACCTTTTTCTGATCGGCCTCGGTCAGCGCCGCGTTGAACTTGTCGTACAGGGCGTCGATCGCGGGGCTGTTGTTGCGCGCCATGTTGCGTGGCGACCGCGCCTTCGACAGGTAGGTCACCAGCAAAGGTTTGGCATCGTCGGAGTCGGCGCAGAACGCATCGAGCGCCACCTGGAACGTACCATTGGCGATGGTCGACTTCTGCAGCGACACTTCCAGTTGCTGATGCTCGGCCGTGACGCCAATGCGCCGCCACTGGTCGATCACGTACACCCCGACAGGCGTAAAGGGATGGTTGACGCTGCGGTTTATCAGTTTGAACTTGAGGTCCGTCACGCCGGCCTCGGCCAGCAGCCTCTTGGCCTCGGCGCGTGCCTTCTCTGGCTCGCGAGCGTAGCCGGGCAGTGCGGCAAGCTCCGCATCGGACAAGGCTATGGAAGAACCCGGCAGCAGCGGGCCGCCTACGGGCTTGACGATGGTAATCTTGGACAGCGCGCTCGAGCCGCCCCAGCGGTCGATCGCCATGGACAGCGCCTGGCGCACTTTGGGCTTGTCGAACGGCGCCGCCTCCGTGTTGAAGATCAGATCGACCTTGCACACCCAGGGCGATTCCTGGATGACGATGCGATCCTTCAGCGCCGCCTCCAGCTGCGTGCGCTCGCCCGGTGAGATGCTGCGGAACTCGGCCTGAATCTGGCCTCCCTGCAGGGCCGTCACGACGGCCGTGGACTTGATGAATACGGCGCGGAAGCCATCGAGGTAGGGTTTGTCCTTCTCGAAGTACTTGTCGAAGCGCTTGCCCGTCCAGTGCGCGCCGGCTTGGTGCTCGACAAACACGAAGGGTCCGCTGCCCATCACAGTCTTGGACGGAAACTCGGGATCCTGCGCCAGCTTGTCGGCGCTGTAGACGCAGTTGTAGGGCAGGGCCAGCGTGCTGAGGAGTGAGGGATCGGGGGACTTGAGCTTCATGACCAGGGTGGCGGCGTCCGGCGCATCGATGCTGTCGATGTCGGAGAACAGCGCCTGGCGGATCGAGATGACGCCCTTGGGCGGCGCGCGCAGGCGGTCGAAGGTGGCCTTCACGTCCTTGGCGGTGAGCGCGCTACCGTCGTGGAACAACACACCGCCGCGGATTTTGAACGTATAGGTCAGTCCATCGGATGAGACGTTCCAGCTCTCCGCCAGGTCCGGCTTGAGCTTGGGATAGTTGTCCTGATCGACCTTGATCAGCAGCGAGTAATGCGGCGCCAGCACGTGCACGGCGGCGTAGGTGGTGATGGCGTGGCAGTCGGTGCTGGGCGGCTCGCCCGTCACGCCGTACACGAGCGTGCCGCCGCGCTTGGGCTCCGCCATGGCGGCGGGGTGCAGCAATCCCGCGAGCAAGCTCGCGAGCACAAGCCTTGCAAGGATACGCATTGGGGCCTCGCTTGTGTTCCTCGTCCGACCGATTATGTTGTTGGCTGCCATTGAGGCCGACGCGCCGGCAATGGTCAAGCGTCTATCCAGTTGGCCGTTGGTAGCAGCGCGCAAGTCCGGGGCGGCGCTGCGCAAACCCGCTCACTCGCGACCATCCGATGTATGCTCGCATTACCACCTTCCAGGTCGACCCCTCGCGCCTCGATGAGCTGCCGGCGCAGGTCGCCAAGCTCAGCCACTTGATCAAGGCTGTGCCGGGCATGGTCGATGCGCGCGTGGCCTGGCGGGCCGACGGCCAGGGCGTGGTGATCGCCATCTACCAGAGCCGGGAGCACGCCGATGCGGCCATGCGACGGCTGCAGGTGATCTGGGGCAGCATTGCCGATCTGCTCACCGGCCCGCCGCGCACCGACGTCTACGAAACAGTCCAGCACATCACGGCCTGACCGTCACAGCCCGGCACCAACAACCGTGCTATGCTTGCCGGATTCGCCGCAACGGGAACGCAACCGCGTTGGTGTGAGATGGACCCCAAGAAGCTCGACAGCCTGCGCGCGCAATACGGCGTCGCCCCGCCGGGTGATGTGCACGATGCGAAGTTCAAGAAGGTCGTCGAGATGGTGTTTGCCGGCACCGACCGGCGGCCGAAGCCCTACGAGGGTGTCTCGAGCTTTCTCGGCGCACCTCTGCGGCTCGACGCACCGAGCCGTCCCGATTGGGCGGGCCTCGACGTCGCACTGGTCGGCGTGCCGATGGACCTCGGCGTCACCAACCGGCCGGGCGCCCGCCTGGGGCCGCGCGCGGTGCGGTCGATCGAGCGCATCGGACCCTATCACCATGTACACGAGATCGCGCCGCTGACCATGGTCAAGTGCGCGGACGTCGGCGACGTGCCGTTCCGCAGTCGCTTCAGCCTGGGCGACAGCCATGCAGATATCGAAGCCTTCTTCAAGCGTATCGCCGCTGCGGGAGTGACCCCGATCAGTGTCGGCGGCGACCACTCGATCACGCAGCCGATCCTCAAGGCGCTGGGTGCCGACCGGCCGCTTGGCCTTGTGCATATCGACGCGCACTGCGACACCAGCGGGCCCTTCGAAGGCTCCAAGTTCCATCATGGCGGTCCGTTCCGGCAGGCCGTGCTGGCCGGCGTGCTCGACCCCGAGCGCACCATCCAGATCGGCATCCGCGGCGGTGCCGAATATCTGTGGGAGTTCTCGTACGCCAGCGGCATGACCGTCATCCACGCCGAGGAGGTATCCAAGCTCGGCATCGAGCGCATCATCCAGATGATCGGCGATGTCGTCGGCAAGGGACCAACCTACGTCTCCTTCGACATCGACAGCCTCGATCCTGCCTTCGCGCCGGGAACGGGCACCCCGGAGATTGGCGGCCTGAGCACGCGCGAGGCCCTGGCCCTGTTGAGGGGATGCGCTGGGCTGGAGGTGGTGGGCGGCGACGTTGTGGAGGTGGCCCCCCAGTATGATGCTACCAGCAACACCGCCCAGGCCGGTGCGCAGATGCTGTTTGAGATCGTGTCACTGGCCGCCTTGACCCGCGTGCGAGCCAAGCCAGCGGGTTAACGGCTGCCCAATCGCGCTCTGGCCTGGCGCCGTTTGCTGGGGCAAAATGCCGGCCGGGACCGGGTACGCGGACGGCAAGGAGACAGCGTCCTTGAAGATCATCGTGACAGGGGGAGCCGGCTTCATCGGCTCGGCGGTCTGCCGCTATCTCGTGCGCGCAACGGACGCGCAGGTCGTCAACATCGACAAGCTCACCTATGCCGCCAACTTGCGCTCGCTTGAGCCGATCGCCGACAGCCCGCGCTATCATTTCATCCGCGCCGACATTTGCGACCGCGCGGCGATGGAGGCGGCCTTCGCCAAACACCAACCCGATGCCGTCATGCACCTGGCGGCCGAGAGCCATGTCGACCGCTCGATCAACGGCTCGGATGCATTCATCCACACCAACGTGCTCGGCACACACACCCTGCTGGAAACGGCGCGCGCCTACTGGACGGGCCTGTCCAAGCCGCGCGCGCAGGCGTTCCGTTTCCTGCACGTCTCGACGGACGAGGTGTACGGCTCGCTCGGCGCAGAGGGTGCCTTCTGCGAGACCACCGCCTACGATCCATCTTCGCCTTACTCCGCCTCCAAGGCCGCCGCCGATCACCTCGCCAGCGCCTGGCATCGCACCTTCGGCCTGCCGGTCGTGATTTCCAATTGCTCAAACAACTACGGGCCATACCACTTCCCCGAAAAGCTGATCCCGTTGGTCCTGCTGAACGCGCTCGATGGCAAGCAGCTGCCGGTGTACGGCGACGGCGCAAATGTGCGCGACTGGCTGTACGTGGAGGATCACGCGCGCGCCCTGCATGTGATCTTGACGCGCGGGCGGATCGGCGAGAAGTACAACGTGGGTGGCGGCAACGAGCGCACCAACCTTGCGGTCGTCGAAAGCCTCTGCGATCTGCTCGACGAGATCATACCTGACGGGCAAAGCCGGCGCCGGCTCATCACCTTCGTGCGCGACCGGCCGGGTCACGATCATCGCTATGCCATCGACGCTACCAAGCTCAAGACTGAGCTGGGTTGGCGTGCACAGGAGACGTTCGAGTCCGGCCTCGCCACTACGGTGCGCTGGTACCTCGACAACCGCGCCTGGTGGGAGCCGCTGCGCAAGGGCGTCTATGCCGGCGAACGGCTAGGCCTGGTGGAGACCAAGGCGCGCGCCGGCAGATGATGGGTTTGCATCGATGAAACTGCTGGTGGCAGGATCAAGCGGCCAGCTCGCGCACGCGCTTGTTCGACGGTCGCGGAGATTTGCAGGCGCCGCTGTTGTGGCGCTCGGACGGCCTGAGCTTGATCTTGTCGATCCCGCCAGCATCTCGCGCGCACTCGCCTCCACGCGACCAGACGTCGTGATCAACGCGGCGGCCTACACGGCGGTCGACAAGGCCGAGAGCGATGCCGCAGCCGCCTTTGCCCTCAATCGCGATGCTGCCGCGGCGCTGGCGGCAGCCGCTGCTGTTACCGGCTGTCCCATCATCCACGTCTCGACCGACTATGTGTTCGACGGCAGCAAATCCGGCGCCTACGCCGAAAACGACGCGACCAATCCGATGGGCGTCTACGGTCGCTCCAAGCTCGAAGGCGAGGCCGCGGTTGCAGCCGCCAACGCTCGACACGTGATCCTGCGCACGGCTTGGATTTATGGTGCCCACGGCCACAACTTCCTCAAGACCATGCTGCGGCTGGCGCGCGAGGGGGCGGAGCTGCGCGTGGTCGCCGACCAGCGCGGCAATCCCACCTACGCGCCGCACCTGGCCGATGCCATCCTGGCGATGGCCGCGAGAATTGGCACCGGGCAACCCTGGGGCATCTACCATGCAACGGCGTCCGGTGAGACGACGTGGCATGGCTTCGCCTCGGCGATCATCGCGGCCGCCAAGCCATTGGGCGTGCCGCAAGGTCCGGTCCGCGCAATCACCACCGCCGACTATCCAACGCCCGCTCGCCGCCCAGCCAACTCCTGCCTCGACTGCGGCAAGCTTGAACGCATGTTCGGCCAGCGCCTGCCGCCCTGGGAGCAGGGATTGACCGAGTGCATCGCCGAGCTGGCGTAGAGGCTAACCAGGCACGCCGCCCCGACGCAGCGCGTCTCGAATTTTCGCCAGGTCCTGCGGCCTTCGGTATGGCCCCAGTGTGGCTTCGACGTTGCACACTTTGAGGCCCGGTGCGAGGTCGTGCAGCCTGTTCGCCAGCGCTCGCCCCTTCTCAATCCGTCCCCGGAGGGCGTGGCTGGAAGCAGCGATACGCAACGAGGCGTGCTTGTCCGGCTGCTCCCGCAAACGCCATCTCGGCCGGCGAAGAGGCTTCGTCGTGGCGGCCCGCAAAGACATGCGCGTGCGCAATTCGGTGCCGGCAAGGTTTGCCTCACAGTGGAGGTTGGCAGCAGTCCACTACAGGAGGATCTCGCGGCCTGCCTGGGCTGTGGGTGGTCATTGGCGCCCATTTGGCCTATCGATTGGGGACGTAATTTGGCTGTGCCTCGCTTCTCCAAAGAGACGCCACACGGATGGACATCCGCCAACTTCAGTACCTGGCCGCGCTCGCCCGCGAGAAGCACTTCACGCGCGCGGCCAAGGCCTGCAACGTGACGCAACCGACCTTGTCCGGGCGCATCCGCCAGCTCGAGCAGGAGCTCGGCGTGCCGATCGTCGAGCGCGGCCAGCGCTTCCACGGTCTGACACCGGAGGGCGAAAAGGTTCTCAAGTGGGCCCACGCCATTCTCGACAACTGGGGGTCCCTGCAGCAGGAGATCGCCAAGCTGCGCAACACTAAGGGCACGCTGATCGGCCGGCTGTCGCTCGGCGTCATCCCTTCGGGACTACCCATGGCAGCGCTGCTGGCGAAGGCCATCCAGGAACGCCACCCTGGCATCGAGCTCACCGTGCTGTCGCAAAGCTCGGTCGAGATCCTGCGCAACCTCGAGGATTTCTCGATCGACGTCGGCCTCTCCTATCTCGACAACGAGCCGATCGAGGGCATGCGCGCCGAGGCCATCTACACTGAGAAATACTGCTTGCTGGTGCGCGCCGACCACGAGCTGGCGGGCAACAAATCCGTCACCTGGGCGGAGGCAGCTCAGCAGCCGCTCTGCCTGCTGACGCCGAACATGCAGAACCGCCGCATCATCGATCGCGCCTTCCGATCGGCCAACGTCAAGCCGACGCCCAAACTGGAGACCAACTCGGTCATCAACCTGTGCTCCAACGTGCACCTGATGGGCTTGGCCAGCGTTGTGCCGGAGTATTTCCTGGAGGTGCTCGGCCCCATGTCCGACATCCACGCCGTGCCGCTGATCAATCCCGCAATCGAGCACAGCGTGGGTTTGCTGGCCGTTGATCGCGATCCCGTCTCGCCGCTTGTCCTGGCGGTGTTCGACTGTGCTCACAAGCTTGATATTTCTAAGAATCCCAAGCGCCGGTAGAATCATCGGCGGCGTCGATCATTCCATCAGAACATCCAATTGGCGCGACCCACGCAACCTAAGCCAGTTTGGCGGCGCAATGACTCGAATGTGGGTTGCATGGCTCCTCAGACAGAGAAAACGGCGCGCGCCATAGCTGCAGAGTTCGGCAACCGGCCGGATGCGCTCATCGAGATTCTGCACAAGCTGCAGGGTGAGATCGGCTACGTGCCCGAGGCGACGGTGCCGGCTCTCGCCGATGCCCTGAACGTGTCGCGCGCAGAGGTGCATGGCGTCGTCACCTTCTATCACGACTTCCGTCATAAGCCGGCTGGCCGCCATGTCCTCAAGATGTGCCGCGCCGAGGCCTGCCAGGCGATGGGGTGTGAGGCACTTGTCGAGCGCGCCGAGAGCCGCCTCGGCGTTTCCTGCGGCGGCACCAGCGCCGACGGCCGCGTCACCCTGGAGCCCATCTACTGCCTCGGCCTGTGCGCCACCGCGCCGTCGGCGATGCTGGACGGCCGCGTCGTCGGCAGGCTGACGCCGGCTAAGCTCGATGCCCTCCTCAAGGAGGCTGGCACATGACGCTGCCCTTCTTCTCCAAGGTGAAGCGCGGCGAGAATGAGCCGCATGGCAAGATGCGCATCTTCGTACCGAAGGATGCGGCGGCCGTTGCCTGCGGTGCCGATGCGGTAGCCGCCGCAATCGCGCGCAGCGCCGCGCAGACAGGGGCGCCGGTCGAGATCGTCAGGAACGGCTCGCGCGGCCTGCTGTGGCTGGAGCCGTTGGTGGAGCTCGAAATGGGCGGCATCCGCTACGGCTTCGGTCCGATTGAGGCGGACGCAGTCGCCAGCCTGTTGAACACGGGACTGCTGCGTGGCGATCTGAAGGCTCTGTCGGTTCATCCCAAATGGCTGGGTGTGGTCAACAAGATCGACTACTTCGCCCGCCAGACCCGTCTCACCTTTGCGCGCTGCGGTCTCACCGATCCCCTGTCGCTCGAGTCCTACCGCGCGCTCGGCGGCTACAAAGGCCTCGAGAAGGCGCTGTCGCTATCTCCCGCCGGCATCGTCGACGCAGTCGCCAAGTCCGGATTGCGTGGCCGCGGCGGCGCCGGCTTCCCGACCGGCATCAAGTGGCAAACGGTGCACGACACCTCGGCCGCGCAGAAGTACATCGTCTGCAATGCCGACGAGGGCGATAGCGGCACCTTCGCCGACCGCATGCTGATGGAGGGCGACCCCTTCCTCCTGATCGAGGGCATGACCATTGCCGGCCTGGCGGTGGGCGCCACCAAGGGCTTCACCTATATCCGCTCCGAATACCCCCATGCCATCGCGGCTCTGAAGGCCGCCATCTCCATAGCCCGCAAGTCGGGCTTGTTGGGCGCGGATGTCGCCGGCAGCAAGCGCGCGTTCGATCTCGAGGTCCGCACCGGCGCCGGCGCCTACGTGTGCGGCGAGGAGACGGCCCTGCTCGACAGCCTGGAAGGCAAGCGCGGCATGGTGCGCGCCAAGCCGCCGCTGCCGGCGCACAAGGGTCTGTTCGGCCGCCCCACCGTCATCAACAACGTGCTGTCGCTCGCGGCTGTGCCGTTCATCCTGGCCGAGGGCGCCAAGACCTACCTCGACTACGGCATGGGCCGCTCGCGCGGCACCATGCCGATCCAGCTGGCCGGCAACATCAAGCGCGGCGGCTTGTTTGAGACCGCCTTCGGCATCTGCCTCGGCGAACTGGTCGAGGACATCGGCGGCGGCACTGCATCGGGCCGTCCGGTCAAGGCCGTGCAGGTGGGCGGTCCGCTCGGCGCCTATTTCCCGCGCTCCCACTTCGACACGCCGTTCGACTACGAGGCCTTTGCCAAGCGTGATGGCCTGATCGGTCACGCCGGCGTCGTTGTGTTCGACGACACGGCCGACATGGCCAAGCAGGCGCGGTTTGCCTTCGAGTTCTGCGCCGTCGAGAGCTGCGGCAAGTGCACGCCGTGCCGGATCGGCTCGACGCGCGGGGCAGAGACGGTCGACAAGATCATGGCCGGCGATGCGTCCGAGGCCAACCTGGCGCTGGTTACGGACCTCTGCAACACCATGAAGTTCGGTCGCTGTGCGCGCTCGGCGGCTTCACGCCATACCCAGTGCTGAGCGCGCTTACCCATTTCCCCGAGGATTTCCGGCGCACGCCGCGGCTGCAGGCCGCCGAGTGAGGAACGCATGGCCCTGATCAAGGAGACGGACTACGGCACTCCGGCTGCAAAGGCCGAGAAGGCCGTCACGCTGACCATCGACGGCACCAAGATCACCGTGCCCGAGGGCACCTCGATCATGCGTGCTGCCATGGAGATTGGCACGCAGATCCCCAAGCTGTGTGCCACCGACTCGATTGAGGCCTTCGGCTCCTGCCGCCTGTGCCTGGTCGAGATCGAGGGCCGTAACGGCACGCCGGCCTCCTGCACCACGCCGGTCGCCGAGGGTATCGTCGTGCACACGCAGAACCAGCGCCTGAAGCAGATCCGTCGCGGCGTAATGGAGCTCTACATCTCCGACCATCCGCTCGACTGCCTGACCTGCGCTGCCAACGGCGACTGCGAGCTGCAGGACATGGCCGGCGCCGTCGGCCTGCGCGACGTGCGCTACGGCGACCAGGGCGCCAACCACGTGTTCGCCAAGCACAACGGCAAGGCCAACAGCGTATGGCTGCCCAAGGACGAATCGAACCCCTATTTCACCTACGATCCGTCCAAGTGCATCGTCTGCAACCGCTGCGTGCGCGCGTGCGAGGAAGTGCAGGGCACCTTCGCGCTCACCATCTCGGGCCGCGGCTTCGACAGCCGCGTTTCCCCCGGCATGTCCGAGAGCTTTCTCGATAGCGAGTGCGTATCCTGCGGCGCCTGCGTGCAGGCCTGCCCCACGGCCACGCTGACCGAGAAGGCCGTGATCGAGATCGGCCAGCCGGAGCATTGCGTCGTCACCACCTGCGCCTACTGCGGGGTCGGCTGCTCGTTCAAGGCGGAGATGCGCGGCGAGGAAGTCGTGCGCATGGTCCCCTACAAGGACGGCAAGGCGAACCGTGGCCATTCTTGCGTCAAGGGCCGCTTCGCTTGGGGCTACGCCACCCACACCGAGCGCATCCTCAAGCCGATGCTGCGCGACAAGATCACCGACCCATGGCGCGAGACGACGTGGGAGGAGGCAATCGGCCGCGTGGCCACCGAGTTCAAGCGCATCCAGTACCAGTACGGCAAGGACGCCGTCGGCGGCATCACCTCCTCGCGTTGCACGAATGAGGAGACCTTCCTCGTCCAGAAGCTCATTCGTGCTGGCTTTGGCGTCAATAACGTCGATACCTGTGCGCGCGTTTGCCACTCGCCAACCGGCTACGGCCTGAAGACCGCGTTCGGTACCTCGGCCGGCACACAGGACTTCGACTCCATCGAGCACACCGACGTGGTCATGATCATCGGCGCCAACCCGACCGATGGCCACCCCGTGTTCGCCAGCCGCATGAAGAAGCGCCTGCGCCAGGGAGCCAAGTTGATCGTGCTCGATCCGCGCCGTATCGACATGGTGCGCTCGCCGCATATCCAGGCCGACCACCACCTGCCGCTCACACCCGGCACCAACGTCGCCGTGCTGACAGCCATGGCGCACGTCGTCGCCACCGAGGGCCTCGTCAACGAGGCGTTCGTGCGCGAGCGTTGCGACTGGGAGGACTTCCAGGAGTGGGCCGCGTTCGTGTCGCGACCGGAGCACTCGCCCGCGGAGTCCGCCAAGTATACCGGCGTCGATCCAGCCGCGTTGCGCAGCGCCGCTCGCCTCTATGCAACCGGCGGCAACGCCGCCATCTACTACGGCCTAGGTGTCACCGAGCACAGCCAGGGCTCCACCACCGTAATGGCGATCGCCAACCTGGCCATGGCCACCGGCAACCTGGGTCGCGAGGGTGTGGGCGTGAACCCGCTGCGCGGCCAGAACAACGTGCAGGGCGCGTGCGACATGGGCTCCTTTCCGCACGAGCTGTCTGGCTACCGCCACATTTCTGACGACGCCACACGCTCGATGTTCGAGGCGCTATGGGGGCGGCCGCTGAACCCCGAGCCCGGCCTGCGCATCCCCAACATGCTGGATGCCGCCGTCGACGGCTCGTTCAAGGCCATCTACATCCAGGGTGAGGACATCCTGCAGTCCGACCCCAACACCATGCACGTGTCCGCCGGCCTTGCAGCCATGCAATGCGTGGTCGTGCAGGATCTGTTCCTGAACGAGACGGCCAACTACGCCCACGTGTTCCTGCCCGGTTCGACGTTCCTGGAGAAGGACGGCACTTTCACCAATGCCGAGCGTCGCATCCAGCTCGTGCGCCGCGTCATGACCCCGCGCAACGGCGGTTACGCAGATTGGCAGATCACCCAGCTGATCGCCAAGGCGATCGGCCTGGAATGGAACTACGAGCATCCCGGCCAGGTCATGGACGAGATCGCGCTGCTCACGCCGTCGTTCAAGGGTGTCAGCTACGCCAAGCTCAACGAGCTGGGCTCGGTGCAGTGGCCATGCAATGACGCCAATCCAGTCGGCTCGCCGGTCATGCACATCAAGGGCTTTGCGCGCGGCAAGGGCAAGTTCATGCTCACCGAATATGTGCCAACCGACGAGCGTACAGGACCGCGCTATCCGCTACTGCTCACCACCGGCCGCATCCTGTCGCAGTATAACGTCGGCGCCCAGACGCGGCGCACGACAACGTGGTGTGGCACGAGGAGGACCGGCTCGAGATCAATCCGCATGATGCCGAGCAACGCGGGGTCAAGGAGGGCGATTGGGTGCGCATCGCCTCGCGCGCCGGTGAGACCGCCCTACGCGCGCTCATCACCGACCGGGTGGCGCCGGGTGTCGTCTATACAACCTTCCACCACCCGCTGACGCAGGCCAACGTTATCACCACCGAGTACTCGGATTGGGCGACCAATTGCCCCGAATACAAGGTCACCGCGGTGCAGGTCAGCCCCTGCAACGGCCCGACCGATTACCAGGAGGATTACCAAGCCTTCTCCAAGTCGAGCCGGCGCATCGCGCCACTACAGGCGGCGGAGTAGCCATGACCGACGCCGCCGTTCCGGTCCGCTCTGTCAAGGTTGCGGCGCGCGGCGTCAGTGACCATGCCCGCACCATTCCTGCCGAGGTGCCGGTCGCGTTCGTCTACGACGGCACCACGCACGCCGTCATGATGGCCTCGCCGACCGATCTTGAGGACTTTGCGGTCGGCTTCAGCCTGGCGGAAGGCATTATCGGCGCGCCAGAGGATATCCAAGGTCTCAACATCGTCGGGCACGACAAGGGCATCGAGCTGCGCGCCTGGTTGGTGGCAGATCGCGGGCGCAAGCTAGCCCAGCGCCGTCGCAACCTGGCTGGACCAACCGGGTGCGGTCTGTGCGGCGTGGACAGCCTGGAGGCTGCCATCCCATCCTGCCCGCGCGTCGCGGCAAACGCGACCGTCACGGCCGAGGATATCGCTGCCGCGCAGGTGGCGCTGGAGCGGGCGCAGGTGCTGAACCGCCATACCCGCGCCGTGCATGGCGCCGGCTTCTGGACCAGGGCCCAGGGGCTGGTCGCCATTGCCGAGGATGTCGGGCGGCACAACGCCCTCGACAAGCTGCTCGGACGCCTGCGTCGTCACCGACTGCCCGCTGCCGACGGCCTGGTGCTGGTGACCAGCCGCGTGTCGGTCGAGATGGTGCAGAAGGCCGCGGTGGCCGGCGCCCCCATCATCGTTGCCATGTCTGCGCCCACCGCGCTGGCGCTGCAGACGGCGAACGGCGCCGGCATTACCCTGGCGGCTGTGGCGCGCGCCGATGGCTTCGAGGTGTTCACGCATCCACACCGCATTGCCGACCTAGCGGAGGCCAAGCGCGAGGACGCGGTCGAAAATGCAGCCTGATAAACTGGTCATGATGGCGAACCAGATCGCCAAGTTCTTCGAGGCACAAGGCCAGGCGCGGGCGATCCCCCAGATTGCCACCCACATTCAGCAGTTCTGGGACCCGCGCATGCGCAAGGGCATAAGCCTGCATGTTGCGCAGGGCGGCTCCGGTCTTGATCCTCTCGCCCTTGCGGCCATCAAGCAGCTGCAGCCCTTGACCGCGGCCAACCGACGGTGACGCCCCATCGCCGTTGGCGGCCGCCGGCGGGTGGGAGACGGCCCAACTCCGGTCCCTGGCCGATGCGCCTTGCTGTCGTCCCCGGGCACCGATATCGTCCCAGCCGAGATCGCGTAAGACGATCATGCTTGGGAGGGCATCATGAAGGCAGGTTCGTTCCGCTACGAGCGGGCCTACACACTGGCCGAGGTATTTCGGCTGCGCCGGGAAGCGGGCGGTGATGCCCAGCTCCTGGCCGGCGGCCAGAGCCTGCTCGCGGCCCTTGCTTTCCGCCTGTCGGAGCCGAGCCTGATCATCGACATTTCCCGGGTTCGCGACCTCAAGGGCGTCAGCGTCCTGCCCAGTGGACACCTGCGCGTGGGCGCGCTGACGACCCATCGCGAGCTTGCCGCCCATCCCGATGTCAACCGCCACGCCCCGCTGCTGGCAGAGGCCGTGCCACTTATCGCACATGCCGCAATCCGCAACCGGGGCACGATCGGGGGCTCGTTGGCCTTTGCCGACGCGGCTGCCGAGCTGCCAGCCTGCTGCGTCGCCCTTGAGGCACGCATTATCGCCACGGGACCGAACGGCGAGCGAGCCATCCCGGCTGCCACCTTCTTTACCGGGCTGTTTGCGACGGCCTTGGCGGAGGACGAGCTGATCCAGGCGGTCGAGTTTCCCTGCGCCGCACCGGGAGATCGCGCCACCATCGTCGAGCTTACGCGCAGGTGCGGCGACTATGCCATGGCTGGCCTGGCGGCCTGGGCTCAGCACGTAGACGCTCGCCTGCAGACCCCGCGCCTCGTCTATTTCGGGGTTGGAGCCGGACCGGTCGTGGCAGGCGCGGCGGCGCGCGCACTCGGTCCGGGGCCGTGGACGCCACACAAGGTCGCGGAAGCGCAGACCCTGCTCGACCGCGACCTCGACCCGCCGCCCGACCAGCATGGCGGTCCCGAGATGAAGCGGCATCTGGCAAGGGTGCTGCTGGCGCGGGCGGTCGGGAAGCTCGGTGTCGAACCTGGGGTGCGGGCCGCATGAGCACCGAGGTTGCCATCTCGTTGACGGTCAATGGCGAGCGTATCAGCCGCCGCGTCGAGGCCCGCCGGCACCTGATCGATTTTTTGCGTCTCGACCTCGGGCTGATGGGCTCACGCGTCGGTTGCGAGCATGGCGTGTGCGGTGCCTGCACGGTACGGGTCAACGGCTTGATCGCGCGCGGCTGTCTCATCCTCGCCGCCAGCCTCGATGGCGATAGCGTCGAAACCATCGAGGGCGTTTCCGACACCGGCGAAATCCGCGACCTGCAGGACGCGTTCGTCGCCCGTAACGCCTGCCAGTGCGGCTACTGCACGCCGGGCATGCTGCTGACGGCCGCCGAGCTGCTGCGCGATGTGGCGCACACCGGCACGACACCGACCCGTGCGGCCATTCGCGAGCACCTGTCGGGCAACTACTGTCGCTGCACCGGCTATCATGCCATCGTCGATGCAGTCGAGGCGGTGGGCAAAGCCAGAATGTCGGGCTCGGAAGGTGGCAAGCCATGAGCCTGGTGATCGACCCTCGGTCTGTCGACCGGCCGAACTCCTACATCGGCCGATCGCTGCCGCGCCCCAATGCGCGCAAGCTTGTCGAAGGACGCGGCCAATACGTCGATGACCTCGTGGTGCCGCGCATGCTGCATGTCGCGTTCGTACGCAGCCCGCATGCGCATGCGCAAATCGGCCGCATCGACGCGAGCGCGGCGCTCGGGCTGCCCGGCGTGCTGCGCGTATTCACGGGCCAGGACCTCGCTGCCCACTGTGATCCCTGGGTGGCCGTGCTGGCCCACCTCAAAGGCATGAAATCTGCCCCGCAGCTGCCTCTGCCCCTGACCACCGCGACCTGGGCCGGCGAGGCGGTCGCCGCCGTTGTCGCCGACAGCCGCGCCGTCGCCGAGGACGCCGCCGCCAAAGTTTCGATTTCCTGGCAGGTACTGCCGCCGGTCACCGACATGGAGACGGCGCTCGACAAGCCAACCCCGGTCATCCATCCCGAACTCGGCGACAACCTTGTCTTCGAGCGCGTCAATGAAAGCGGCAATGTCGCCGAAGCCTTCAAGACCGCGCACAAGGTCGTCGAGGCGACGTTCCACTCCGGCCGCCACACCGGCGTGACGCTCGAACCCCGCTCGATCCTGGCCGAGTTCAACAAAGGCGACGACACGCTTAACATCCATCATGCGACGCAGGCTCCGCACATGATGCAGGAGGTGCTGGCCAAGCATCTCAGGCTGCCGCTCAGCGCCGTGCGCGTCATCTGCCGCGATATCGGCGGCAGCTACGGCATCAAGGTGCACGTCTACCCGGACGAGGTGGCAGTGGCGGTGATCGCCAAGATCATGGGCCGCCCGGTCAAGTTCGTGGCCGATCGGCTGGAGAGCTTCGGCTCCGACATCCACGCCCGCGACCACCGCATCAAGGGCCGCATGGCCATCGACGCGCAGGGACGCATCACCGCCTTCGATATCGACGATCTGACCGGCATCGGCCCCTACTCGGTCTATCCGCGCACCAGCGCGGTGGAGGGCAATCAGGTGGTCAACCTGGTAGGCGGCCCGTACGACTTCCCCAACTACCGCGCCAAGACGACGGTGGTGCTGCAGAACAAGGTGCCGACCTGTCAGTATCGCGCCGTCGGCCATCCCATTGCGACGGCTGTCACCGAGGGCCTCGTCGACCTCGGTGCCGAGGCATTGGGCATAGATCCGGTAGCCTTCCGCCTCAAGAACCTGATGCAGGACGACACCTATCCGCGCACATCGCCTGCCGGCATGCGGTTCGAGGGCCTCTCGCACGTCAAGTCGCTTGGGTTGCTCGTCGACATGATGGACTACCGGGGCCTTCGCGCTCAGCAACAGCTATTGCGCGCCGAGGGTGTGCATCGCGGCATCGGCTTCGCGAGCTTCATCGAACTCACCAACCCGTCACCCTTCATGTACGGCATCGGTGGTGCGCGCATCTCGGCACAGGATGGTTGCACCGTACGCATCGACCCGGATGGATCGGTGGTCGCCGCCACCGGTGTCACCGAGCAGGGGCAGGGCACGGAAGCCATCATCCGCCAGATCGTCGCCGAGGCCGTCGGCGTCCCGATCGATGTCGTGCGGGTCATCACGGGCGATACGCTCACTACGCCCTACGGCGGCGGCACCTGGGCCTGCCGCGGCGCGGGTATTGGTGGTGAGGCCGCTCTGCAGGCGGGAATTGCCACCAAACAAGCGGCGCTCAATGTTGCCGGCGCCATGTTGCAGGCGGCGCCAGATGCCCTCGATCTCGTGCTCGGCAACATCGTCGACAAGGCAACAGGCGCAGTGCGCATGCCACTTGCCGAGCTTGGCCGTATCGTCTACTTCCGCGGCGACACACTGCCGCCCGATCTGCCGCGCGAGCTGATGCAGACTCGCCATTTCATCACCAAGCAGTTTCCATTCGCCTTCACCAACGGCGTGCAGGCAAGTCACCTGGAGGTCAATGTCGACACCGGCCTGGTCACGCTCCTCAAACACTGGTGCGTCGAGGATTGCGGGCGCATCATCAATCCGCTGCTGGTTGACGAGCAAGTGCGCGGCGGCGTGGTGCAGGGCATCGGCGGCGCGTTGTTCGAGCACTGCACCTACAGCCCGGAGGGCCAGCTCACGGTCGGTTCCATGGTCGACTATCTCGTGCCGATGGCAGCCGAGATGCCGGACATCGAGGTCGGCCATGTCGAGACACCGACCAAGGAGTCGCTTCTCGGCGCCAAGGGGGCGGGCGAGGCCGGCACCGCGGGTGCGCCAGCCGCCATCATGAATGCCATCAACGACGCGTTGCGCCCGCACGGCGCTAAAGTCTTCGCCCAACCCTTCACACCCGAACGCATCCTGGCCGCCATTGGCCGAGTACCCAAGCGCTGACTGGCGGCTTTACCCGGAGGACCCTATGCACGAGCTGACACCAGAGACCATTACCGAGGCTGTCCTCGAGCAGATGGCCACCACGTCCGATCCGCGTCTCAAGGAGATCATGACTGCGGCCGTGAAGCATCTGCACGCCTTTGCCCGCGACGTGAACCTGACGCCGGCCGAGTGGCTCAAGGGCATCGAGTTCATGACTTCCGTCGGCAAGATGTGCACGGCCGAGCGGCAGGAGTTCATTCTGCTGTCCGACACGCTGGGGTTCTCGGCGCTGGTGAACGGCCTGCACGATCGCACCGCGGTCGAGGAAGCCACCCACACCAGCCTGCTCGGTCCGTTCTTCCGTGAGAATGCGCCGAAGCTCGAGGCCGGCGCTCAGATCGCCAACCAGGTGACCCCGGGCACCGAGGTAGCCTTGTGGGGCAAGGTGACCAACGTGCGCGGCGAGGCGCTGGCCAATGCCCAGGTGTCCGTCTGGCAGACCGGCGCGGACGGGCTCTACGACATCCAGGTCGATGCCAGCGGCACGGATTACCGCGGCGTATTCACAACCGATGCGCAGGGCAACTTCCTGATCCGCACCGTGCGTCCGCTCGGCTATTCGATCCCGATGGACGGCCCGGTCGGCGCGCTGGTGCAGGCGCAAGGTCGCCATGGTATGCGGCCCGCCCACATCCACTTCCTGGTCAGCGCGCCCGGTTATCGCGAGCTCGTGACCGCGCTCTACGTCAAAGGCGATGCCCATATTGCCGACGACGTGGTGTTCGGCTCGTCTTCAGATCTGGTAGCCGAGCTGCGGGAGAGTGACCCGGCCTGTCCTTTGCAGGGCATTGCAAGCATGCGCTTCGACCTGACCCTTTCGCGCGAGAGCGCGGTGGACAAGGCGACCGGACGCGTGGGTGCAGATCCGGCGGCCATCTTCAAGGCCAAGGCCAATGAGGCCGTTCCAGCCAAGCCCGCCAAGCAGGGGTTGTTCGGCACGTTGTTCGGACGATAGAGCCGCATGCAACGTCCACGCTAAATCAGAAGCACAGAAAGCCAAGTCAACAGAACGGTGGAGGAAATCGTGAAACGCAGAAGCATCCTTGCCGCGCTCGGGCTGCTGCTCGCAGCCCCGCTTTGCACATCCACGGCGATCGCTCAGCAGCCGATCAAGATCGGCATGAGCATGCCGGCCACCGGCGGTCTCGCCGCTGGCGGAAAATCATCTCTGATCGGCATTGAGATCTGGCGCGATGATATCAACGCCAAGGGTGGCTTGCTCGGCCGCAAGGTGGAATTGGTGGTCTACGACGACAAATCCAGCGCTGCCGAAAGTCCGGCCATCTACGCCAAACTCGTCGACATCGACAAAGTCGACCTCTTGTTTGCGCCCTACGCCTCCGTGCAGACGGCCCCGATCCTGCCATTCGTCAAGGAGCGCGGCCTGGTGCTGATCGGCAACTTCTCGTTTCAGGTGAACGCGAAGGTGCAGCATGATATGTGGTTCAACAACGCGCCTTGGGGCCCGCCGGACAGCTGGGCCGCTTCCTTCATCGACATAGGCACCAAGGCCGGCGCCAAGTCGATCGCGATCCTCGCTGCCGATCAGGAGTTCGCGCAGAACGTCGCAAAGACCACCAAGGCCGTCGCCAGCGCGCGCTCAATCCCGATCGTGTATGAGCAGAACTATCCGCCGAACACGGTGGAGTTCTCGGCCATGATCCGGGCCCTCAAGGCGGCGAAGCCTGATATGGTGTTCGTGGCGTCCTATCCGCCAGATTCGGTTGGCATTCTGCGCGCCGTCAACGAAATCGGCGTCGGCGACAACGTCAAGATCTTCGGCGGCGGCATGGTCGGGTTGCAGTTCGCCTCCAACCTGGAATCGATGGGCGCGCTGCTCAACGGTGTCATCAACTACAACAGCTGGCTGCCCGAGCCGAGCATGTTCTTCGATGGCACCAAGGAGTTCTTCGCCAAGTACGCTCCGCGTGCCACCGAGGCCAAGGTTGATCCACTCGGCTACTACCTGGCGCCGTTTGGCTACGCGATGGGCCAGATGGTGGAGGCCGCCGTCAATGCCACCAAAGGCTTTGATCAGAAGGCAATCGCCAAATACCTGCGCGAGAACGAGCACAAGACGATCGTCGGTCCGATCGCCTTCTCGCCAGACGGCGAACGCAAGGTGTCAGCCACCCTGCAGGCGCAATACCGTGGCGTGGTCGACAAGAACCTTGAGCAGTTCAAGACTGCCGGCAAACAGGTGATCCTGTTCCCCGAGAACGTGAAGACCGGCGAGGTGATCGTGCCGTTCGAGAAGGCGCGCAAGTAGGTCTTCTCAGTCGTGCCGTCCATTGCCCGTGGACGGTTTGGGCCGGGGTGACCGTCACCCCGGCCGTTTCTTCATCGCCACGCAGGCGGCGGAGAGGGGGATCCAGGTTCGCATGTTCTCGTTCGAGTTGCTTCTGGACGCCGTGGTGCTGGGCCTGCTGGTTGGCTGCTTCTATGCAGCCGTCAGCATCGGGCTGTCGGTATCGTTCGGCCTGCTCGACGTACCCCATGTCGCTCACCCTGCGTTCCTGGTGCTAGCCTCCTACGGCGCCTACATCCTCAACCAGAACGGCGTCGATCCGATCATCGCCGGCTTGATGTTGATGCCGCTCTTTTTTGTGTTCGGGCTGTTCGCCTACCGCCTCTACTACGAGACCTTCGAGCGGCGCGGCGGCGACGCTGGCGTACGCGGCATTGCTTTCTTTTTTGGCGTCGCGTTCGTCATCGAGGTCGTCATCATTCTGGTATTCGGCGTCGACCAGCGGTCGGTGCATGCCCTCTACATCGGCAAGAGCATCGACGTTGGCGACATGCGCATTCCCCTGCGCCTGCTCGTGGCTTTCGGCGTTGCCCTGACCCTGACGGCGGCGCTCGCCCTATACCTGGCGCGCACGTTCACCGGTCGGGCCATTCGAGCGGTCGCCCAGGACGAGCTGGCGCTGCGCCTGATGGGAGCCAACCCGATCGCCATCAAGCAATGGGCATTCGGCATCGCCACGGCAGTGCTCGGTCCTGCCGGCGCTCTGCTCATCATCGTTGCACCGGTCGACCCCACGCTCGATCGCGCCTACATCGGCCGCACATTCTGCGTGGTGGTGATGGCCGGCTTGGGGAGCATGTCGGGAACGCTGATTGCCGGCATCATCCTCGGCGTCGTGGAGTCGATTGTGCTGACCCTCTACGGCGCATCGTGGGCGCCGGCGATCTCGTTTGCCATGCTGCTCGCGGTGCTGGCCGTGCGCCCACAGGGCCTGATGGGGAGATAGGGCGCATGCAGCAGGCCGAGCGCGGATGGATATTCTGGACCGCCGCGGCGCTGTTCGTAGGCGCTGCCGCGTTCGCTACCTTGGCGATCAAGAACGAGTATCCGTTCTTTGCCGGCTACCTGATCCTGCAGTTCATGGTACTTGCCACCGCCTGGAACATCCTGGGTGGGTATGCCGGATACGTGAATTTCGGCACCAGCGCATTCTTCGGCCTTGGGGTGTACACCGCCGTCTTCTTGTTCAAGGCGACCGGCGCTCCGCTGCTGGTTCAGATCGCGGCCGCCGCGGCGGTGGGAGCACTGCTGGGTTTCCTGGTCGGGCTGCTCACCCTCAGGATGCGCGGCATCTTCTTTTCCATCGCCACCATCGCGCTGACCATCATCATCGAGACCTTCATCATCAACTGGAAGTTCGTCGGCGGCGCCACCGGCATGCCGATGATCCGCCCGCCGGCAACGGCACCGTTCGACAGCTACATCAAAATGCTGTTCGTCAACGGTGCCGTCATGGTGGTGATCGCCGTCGCGCTTGCCAGGTTCATCCAGGGCTCCTGGATCGGCCGTGGTCTGCGAGCGCTACGTGACGACGAACTGGCTGCAGCGTGCAGTGGCGTGCCGACCTTGAAGCTGAAGCTGCTGGCCTGCGTCATCTCCGGCGCGCTGATGTGTGCCGCGGGTGCACCGAACGCGATGTACCTGTCGTTTGCCGATCCCGCTTCCGCCTTCAACCTGAACTACTCGGTGTCGGCGCTCGCCATGTCCCTGATCGGCGGTACCAGCCATTGGATCGGTCCCGTTCTGGGTGCGCTGCTGCTCGGCTCCACCCAGCAGCTCCTGACGGTCACCATCTCCTCGGAGGTGAACGTGCTCGTGCTCGGCTTGATGCTCATATTGTTTGTGGTGGGTGCTCCGGAAGGTCTGCTCGGCTTGTTCCGACGGATGCGCGCGCGCTTCTCTGGCGATGCGGGAGGCCGGGCATGAGTGAGCCCCTGCTCGATGTGAAACGAGTAACCAAGCGGTTCGGCGGCTTCACCGCGCTCGACGAGGTCAGCGTCGCGATCCGGCCCGGCGAGCGGTTCGGCCTGGTTGGACCGAACGGCTCGGGTAAGACGACGCTGATCAACTGCATCTCGGGTGTGCTCGGCCTCGACAAAGGCACGATTTCGTTCCTGGGTACCGACATCTCGGCCCTGCCCACCTATATGCGCACGCGACGCGGCATCGCGCGCAGTTTCCAGATCCCCCGGCCCTTCCGGACCATGACGGTGATCGAGAACCTCATGGTCGCCCTGGAGTTCACGGCCGGCCATGGCCACCGGGAAACCGAGCGGCAACAGGAAGCCATCGCCTTGATCGAGCAGATGGGGCTTGGCGCCAAGGCGTCCCGACCGTCCAGCGAGCTAAGCCAGGTCGAGCTGCGCAAGATGGAGCTGGCCCGCGCCATGGCCGCACGTCCCAAGCTGCTGATCTCCGACGAGGCCATGGCCGGCCTGTCCAGTGCCGAGATCGACGAAGTGCTCGACCTTCTCATCAAGCTCAATCAGGATGGCATTGCCATCATCATGATCGAGCACATCATGCAGGCGGTGATGCGCTTCTCCGAGCGCGTGATGTGCCTCGATGCGGGCCGCATCATCGCTGCGGGCACCCCTGCCGAGGTGATGGCCGACCAACGCGTGCAGGAGGCCTACCTTGGCGCCTCTCCTCAGGGTTGACGGCATTGATGCCGGCTACGGCGCCGTCCGGGCATTGTCGGGCGTGTCGATCGAGGTCGGCGCCGGCGAGACGGTGGCCCTGCTCGGCGCCAATGGCAACGGCAAGAGCACCCTCATGAAGTGCATCATGGGACTGGTGCGGCCGACCAAAGGCTCCATCACCATCGACATCGATGGGAAAATGCATGAGCTGAGCAAACTGCCGGCCCAGAGCATCGTTGAGCTCGGCATCGCGATGGTGCCGGAGGGGCGGCGGCTGTTCCCGAAGTTGACGGTGGAGGAGAACCTCCTGCTCGGCGCCTTTCGCCGCGAGGCGCGCGGGCAAATCGCCCGCAATCTCGAGTTCGCGTTCAAGACCTTCCCGATCCTCAAGGATCGCCGCCGGCAACTCGCCGGCACCATGTCCGGCGGCCAACAGCAGATGCTGGCGATCGCACGCGCCTTGATGTCGTCACCGCGCGTGCTGCTGGTCGACGAGCCATCCGTAGGCCTGTCGCCCTTGCTGGTGACCCAGACCATCACCAAGATCGGCGAACTGAAGAAGGAGTACGGGCTCACCGTGCTTATGGCGGAGCAGAACTTCCATCAATCGATTCGCATCGCCGACCGTGGCTACATCATCGTCCATGGCGAGATCGCCGTTGGCACCCGCTCGGTTGCCGAGCTGGAGGCCAATGATCTTGTGAAGAAGCTCTACCTCGGTGGGGCAGCCTGAACAGCTCTGCATCCGCGAAAGGAAGCGCGCCATGACCATGCCATCGCACCTGTTGCCCACCACCGTGGTCGGCAGCTACCCGCAGCCCGATTGGCTGGTCAATCGCCAGATGCTGTCGAAGAGCGTGCCGCGTGTGCGCATGGACATCTGGCGCGTCGAGCCGCAGTGGCTGGAGCAGGCGCAGGACGACGCGACCATCGTGGCGATCCGCGACCTGGAACGCGCCGGCATCGACATCATCACAGACGGCGAGATTCGCCGCGAGAGCTACTCCAACCGCTTCGCCACCGCGCTCGAAGGCATCGACATGGATCGCCCGGGTCACGTGAAGGCCCGCTCGGGGCACGAGACGCCGGTGCCGCGCGTCGTCGCCCGCATTCGCCGCAAGGGGCCGGTGGAGACGCGCGACATGCAGTTCCTGCGGCGCAATACCGATCGGGCGGCCAAGATCACCCTGCCCGGGCCCTTCACAATGGGTCAGCAGGTGGTCAACGAGTTCTACAAGGACGCGGACGAGATGGTGATGGACTATGCCGTCGCCGTGAACGAGGAGGCGCGCGACCTCGAGAAGGCTGGAGCCGACATCATCCAGCTCGACGAGCCGTGGCTGCGCAATGATCCCGAGGCCGCCAAGCGCATCGCCGTCAAAGCGATCAACCGCGCGTTGCAAGGGTTGAAGGTCCCGACCATCGTGCATCTTTGCTTTGGCTATGCAGCGCTGGTGCCGGGCGAGACCAAGCCGACCGGCTACTCGTTCCTGCCGCAGCTCGCCGACAGCACCGCCGATCAGATCTCCATCGAAGCCGCCCAACCCAAGCTCGACCTCGGTGTGCTGAAGGACCTTGCGCGCAAGAAGATCCTGCTGGGCGTGCTCGATCTCAGCGACAAGAAAGCCGAGACGGCACAGCAGGTCGCGGATCGCATCCGGGCCGGCCTGAAGCACCTGGCTGCTGACAAGCTGATCCCGGCGCCCGATTTCGGCATGAAGTATTTGCCGCGTGACCTCGCCTTCGCCAAGCTGAAAGCGCTGAGCGAGGGCGCAGCCATCGTGCGGGCCGAGGTGTCATAGATCGATTGCGCCAAGCATTGCCGGACGTGCCGCGCACGCATCGTGACGTGGCTCGCGCCGCGTACCGGCGCAACCGACATGATCAAGCCATGAAAGGAACAGCGGTTGGCAGAAACAGGCAACGAAGCGGCGGTGACGGCCGCTGTCGAGGCTCTCACCAAGGCCATGCTGCAGGCCGACCGGGCGGCACTGGAGCGCCTCGTCGCCGATCAGCTGAGCTACGGCCATTCGTCGGGGCTTGTGGAGACCAAGGCTCAGTTCGTCAACGTCATTGCAAACCGGAAAACCGTTTACAAGTCGATCACGTTGTCTGAGCCGAGCACGGTGATGGCCGGCGACAACGCTGTCGTGCGCCACATCTTCTCCAACACGACCGAGACTGCCGGAAAGACCGCCTCGATCAACGTCGGCATCCTGCAGGTCTGGCAAAAGCAGGCAGGCAACTGGAAGCTCCTCGCCCGTCAAGCCTTCAGGCTGCCAGCGTGATCGCCGGTTCAGACCAGACCTGGGCGTGGCCAGTTTGGCCACGCAACAAAAGTTGCCGGCTCCCCTCCAGGCCTGCCAGAGCCCCTGTCAGTGCAAGTGCGTCTGCAGCACTGGCGTGGCCGATCGACGTCGCTGGTGTGCACATGTAAATGCATCCAAGGGCAAGTACCCGACCATGGTAAGGGTATTGCCCGATATCAGGGGCCGCGCATTGCCGCGAAGATGAGTGCCGGTCGAAGGGCGATCAGGTCGTCGGTTTGCCCGGCACGAATTGGACGTCGTCGATGCTCAAGAGCGGCGGTTGGAGCCTGCATCTCGCCTATGCGCGGTGGCGATGGTGTCTTGCGCTGGTGCTGTTGCTCGCAGCCTGCGACGACGGCAGCAAGAAGACCGCCACCGAACCGCCTGCGCCAGCGGTCACCGTCGTCGTCGTTGCCAAGGATGAGATCAGGCCGTCGATCTCCTTCACCGGGCGCGTGCAGGCGCAAGACAAAGTCGAGCTGCGCGCGCGCGTCGAGGGCTTTCTCGACAAGCGACTGTTCAACGAGGGCCAGAACGTCAAGGACGGCGACCTGCTGTTCGTCATCGAGCAGGCGCCCTACAAAGCCTCGATCGACGAGATCAATGCCAGTATTGAGAAGGCGCAGGCGGCCCTGAAGCTGGCCGACACGGAGGTTGAACGTCAATCCACTCTGCTGTCGCGCCAGACCGGGACGCAGCAGCGCCTCGACGTGGAGACTGCCAAGCAGAGCGATGCGCGCGGCGAGCTGGCGCGCCAGAAAGCGTCCCTTGAGAAGGCACAGCTGCAGCTCAGCTACACCGAGATCCGGGCGCCACTGGCAGGCCGCATCGGACGGGCAACGGTCTCGGTCGGCAACTTCGTCGGGCCATCAACGGGTCCACTGGCGACCATCGTCCGGCAGGACCCCATCTACGTCACCTTTCCCGTCACGCAACGCGAGATGCTCGAGTTCCGCAAGGAGCGGCAGGCCGAGCCGGTGGATCCTGTCATCTATATCCGGCTCGCCGATGACAGCCGCTATCCGCATCCCGGCAAGATCGATTTTGTCGACGTGACAGTCAATCCGGGCACCGACACCGTGCAGGTGCGGGCGGTGTTTCCCAATCCCGATCGCATGCTCGTCGACGGCCAGTTGGTCTCCGTGGTGGCCGAGGTCGGCAAGCCGCAGGCCTCGCTGCTGATTCCGCAGCAGGCGATTCAGATCGACCAGAGCGGCGCCTTTGTGCTTGTGGTCGACAGCGCCAGCAAGGTCGAGATGCGCCGCGTCGAGGTGGCCGCGGCGACCGGCCAACAGCTGGCCGTGACCAAGGGCCTGCACGCCGGTGAGAAGGTCATCACGGAGGGCGTGCAGAAGGTGCGTCCGGGCCAGGTCGTGCAGGCGACCGAGATGAAGTCGTAGGCCACCATGCTCTCAGGTATTTTCATCGAACGACCGCGACTGGCGATGGTGATCTCCGTCATCATCACGCTGGCGGGGCTAATTGCACTGACGGCGATCCCCGTCGCGCAATTCCCCAACATCGTCCCGCCGCAGGTGCAGGTAACGGCCAATTACCCTGGAGCGAGCTCCGAGGTGGTCGAGTCTGTCGTTGCGCAACCAATCGAGTCGCGCGTGGTGGGCGTCGATCGTATGATCTACATGAAGTCCACCAGTGGCAATGACGGCAGCTACACGCTCACCGTCAGCTTCGCGGTCGGCACCGATCCGGACATCAACACCGTGCTGGTGCAGAACCGGGTCAATTTGGCCGAGCCGCAGCTGCCCGCCGAGGTCCGCGCCCAGGGCGTCAGCGTCAAGAAGCTGTCATCGGCCATTCTGCAGGTCATCGCGCTGACCTCCCCGGGCGGCGTGCACGACCAGCTCTTCCTGAGCAATTACGCGACCATCAGTATTATCGACAACCTGAAGCGCATCAACGGCGTGGGCGACGTGACGTTGCTGACGCCAGCCGACTACAGCATGCGGGTCTGGCTCAACAGCGATCGAATGACGAGCTACGGCCTCACCCCCAACGACATCGTCAATGCCATCAAGGGGCAGAACGTGCAGGCCGCGATCGGGCGCATCGGCGCCCAGCCCGCCTTGCCCGACCAGCAGTTCCAGTTGACCATCCAGACCAAGGGTCGTCTCTCCAGCGTCGACGAGTTCGGCAACATCGTCGTGCGCGCCAATCCAGACGGTTCGTTTGTGCGCATCAGGGACGTCGCTCGTGTGGAGCTCTCGGCGCAATCCTCGGAACGTATCGGCCGGCAGGACGGCGGACCGGCGGCCGTGATCGCCATCTACCAGGCGCCGGGTGGCAACGCGATCACGAGTGCCGCAGCCGTGCGCACCACAATGGAGCGCCTCAAAGCGTCGTTTCCCGAGGGTGTCGACTACAAGATCACCTACGACACGACTGTGTTCGTGCAGGAGAGCATTCACGGCGTGGTGCACACCCTGATCGAAGCCTTCGTCCTGGTGGTGATCGTGGTCTATCTGTTCCTCGGCAGTCTTCGCGCCACGCTCATCCCGCTCGTCGCAGTACCGGTATCGCTGATTGGCACATTCGCAGTGATGCTGGCGTTCGGCTACTCGGCCAACACGGTATCTCTGCTGGCATTGGTGCTGGCCATCGGCATCGTCGTCGACGACGCCATCGTCGTGGTGGAGGCCGTCGAGCACGAGCTGGAGAAGGACCCGAAGGCGTCGCCGGCCGAGGCGACGCGGCGCGCTATGGGCCACATAACCCAACCAATCATGGCCATCACAGCCGTGCTCCTGTCGGTGTTCGTGCCGATCGCATTCATCCCTGGAATATCCGGCGAGCTGTTCCGCCAATTTGCGGTGGCCGTCTGCGTGTCGATGATCATTTCCGCCGTCAATGCACTGACACTGTCTCCCGCGCTGTGCGCCGTGTTAATGCGTGCCAGCCACGGAGCAAAGCGCGGGCCTATCCGTCATGTGCTCACAGGCATCAACTATGCCCGCACTGCCTATGCCGCAGGGGTGGCAAGGCTGGTCCGCCTCGCTGCGTTCGGGCTTGTCGCGCTGCTGGCCGTTGTGCTCGGCAGCGCCTGGCTGTTCACGGTGACCCCGACTGGATTCCTGCCGGCGGAAGATCAGGGCGCCATCTTCGGCGAGATCCAGCTGCCGGAGGGCGCTTCCGTCAATCGCACGGCGAGTGTGGCCAAGCGGGTCGAAGAGATCGTGCGCGACACGCAGGGGATCGCCGGCCTCACGACCGTGGTCGGCTACAGCATGCTCGACAGCCAGGTGAAGTCGAACAGCGCGTTCCTCATCATGATGTTGAAGCCGTTCGACGAGCGGACGGACCCAGCCCTGTCGGCCAACGACCTCATTCGCAGGCTGAGGGGCGAGTTCCAGGCGATCCGAGAAGCAAATGTCATCGCCTACAATCTGCCGCCGATCATCGGCCTGGGGACAGGCAGCGGCTTCGAGTACCAATTGGTGAGCCTCAGCGGCAGCAGCGCTGCCGATATCGCCGCGGTGGCGCGCGGGCTCATATTCGCCGCCAACCAGGACACGCGGCTGAGCAACGTCTTTACAACCTATGCCGCCAACACTCCGCAACTCTATCTCGATATCGACCGGGAAAAGGTGCAGACGCTTGGCATCGACGTGTCCGCCGTATTCAGCGCATTGCAGGCGGTGCTCGGAAGCACCTACGTCAACGACTTCAATCTGTTCGGCCGCACCTGGCAGGTCAACGTGCAGGGCGAGGCGATCGATCGCAGCCGCATCGACGATGTGCTGCGCATCAACGTCCGCAATGCGCACGGCGACATGGTGCCGGTGCGCGCCTTTGCCACCGTGCGCGTGGTGCTTGGGCCGCAATCGGTGATCCGCTTCAACAATCTGCGCAGCGTCACCATCAACGGCGGCCCGGCGCCTGGCTACAGCTCCGGCGACGCTCTGGCAGCCATGGAGAAAGTCTCGGCGACCACGCTGCCCCGCGGCTACAGTTTCGAATGGACCGGAACGGCCTTGCAGGAGAAGGAGGCTGCCGGCAAGACCAGCATGGTGCTCGGGCTTGCGGTACTGTTTGCCTATCTGTGCCTGGTCGGCCTTTACGAGAGCTGGACAATTGCCATCCCGGTGCTGCTGTCCGTATCGGTTGGTGTTGCGGGGGCCATGCTGGCGCTGCTGATATCGGGGCTGGACAACAACCTCTATGCCCAGATCGGCCTTGTCGTCCTGATCGCTCTCGCCGCCAAGAACGGCATCCTGATCGTCGCATACGCCAAGGAACGAAGGGAACAGGGGCTTCCTATCCTGGAGGCCGCGACCGAGGGCGCGCGCGAGCGGTTTCGCGCCGTGATGATGACGAGCTTCGCCTTCATCGCCGGCCTGGTGCCGCTGGTGGTGGCAACTGGCGCCGGCATGTTAAGTCGTCGCGGCGTCGGCACCGCCGTGTTCGGCGGCATGTTGGCTGCGTCGCTACTGGGCATCTTCTTCATCCCGGTGCTGTACGTGGTGTTTCAGTGGCTGCGCGAGCAGGTGAAGTCCGGCTCGGTCTGGGGCCTGCTTGCGCGCCAGCGCAGCGCTTGAGCGGCTCGGGAGGCTGTCACGACCGACACATCGGTCTGAAGGCCGTCGTCGCCCAGCACGGATAACAAAGCCGCGTGTCGCTCAAACCCGAATTACAGGGTGTCTGGTATCGGTCGACGAAACGTGTGCTTTTGTTCGCCAGGTGCTGGACTAGCGGCCCGTCGGCGTGCCTCGAAGATGATGCCCTTGCCGTCCAAGCGCGGATTGGTGAGACCTATTATGGCTGGCTTGGCCTTCCGTCACAATTGCACACGGTCAACGCCGCCTTGAGCGGATCGCTCGTGAATGCAGTCCGGCCCTAGTTGCGCAGTTTGGCGAAAAGATCGTTGCGGAG
>Ga0075418_10000954_pt1 | contig 31784 bp, 26 predicted proteins | sample SoiMetdeltSBSDD2_FD_81776 | JGI IMG/M metagenome (GOLD analysis project Ga0075418, IMG submission 81776) | Bulk soil microbial communities from a Populus tree surrounding site in Tennessee, USA - Soil MetaG P. deltoides SBSDD2 | ecosystem: Environmental > Terrestrial > Soil > Tree plantation... | reverse complement strand
CGAGCGGTTGAATGTCTCCCTCGAAGGTGTTCGCATCATCAACCCGGCCGAGAGCGAAGACCTCGAAAACTTCGCCCATCGCTACGAAATGCTGCGTCGGTCCAAAGGCATCAAAATGAAAGAGGCTCGCGCCGCGATGCAAAACCCGAACTATTACGGCGCGATGATGGTCGCCATGCACCAGGCCGATGGCTTTGTTTCAGGCGCAAGCGAAGTGACCGGGAGCACGCTTCGGCCACTGTTTCAGGTGATCAAAGTCGCGCCGCAAGCGACCACCGCTTCGAGTTGCATGATCATGGAAGTGGAGAACCCGCGCTTCGGCGAAAACGGCGTTCTGTTCCTCGCGGACTGCGGCGTCATACCGGACCCCACGGTCGATCAACTGGCTGATATCGCCGTCGAGACCGCTCAGCTTGCGCGGCAGCTTCTCGGCGTGCGTCCACGCGTCGCTCTGCTCTCCTATTCGACCAAGGGAAGCGCCACGCACCCGTCGATCGGCAAGGTCCAGGCGGCCACCGCGCTGGCGGCGCAACAAGCCGAGAAAAAGCTTCTCGATGCGGATTTCGACGGTGAACTCCAGGTCGACGCTGCCCTGGTGCCCGAAATCGCTTCCCGAAAGATTCCCGACAGCAAAGTCGCCGGGCGCGCCACGGTGCTGGTTTTCCCCGACCTGAACTCCGGCAACATCGCGAGCAAACTGGTGCAGCACGTCGCTCGGGCCAACGCTTACGGACAAATCCTTCTCGGCCTCGACCGACCCGCCGCAGATGTTTCGCGCGGCTCCAATGCCCACGATATTCTCGGCGTTGCCGCAATCGTAGGTGTGCAATCCATTTCCTACAACGAACTCTATCCCGAAGCGGGCCTGCGTTTGCCGGGCGAGCATGGCCAATGAACATTGAAACCCCACGGGTCTTTATTGCCGCCACGCGGCAAAATGACGGCAAGACCACGACGTCGCTCGGCCTGCTCTCCGCCCTGCAGAACGTTTACAAACGCATCGGTTACATCAAGCCGGTGGGCCAGCGGTTCATTGAGATCGAGGAACAAAAGATTGATGAAGACACGGTCCTCATGGACCGCGTCTTTCGGCTCAATTGTCCGCTGGTTGATATGAGTCCCATCGCCGTCGAGCCCGATTTCACGCGCAAATATTTGCAGGCCTCGAATCGTGACGCGCTCGTGAAGCGAATTGAAACCGCCTTCGATCGCGTTGCCTGGGAAAAGGACTTTGTGCTCTGCGAAGGCTCGGGCCACGCCGGTGTCGGGTCCGTGTTCGATCTCTCGAACGCCCAGGTCGCAAAGATCCTCAACGCAAAAGTGATCATTGTCTCACGCGGCGGTATTGGAAAACCGATCGATGAAGTGGCTTTGAACCAGGCCCTGTTTGAGAAGGAAGGCGTGGAAATCATCGGCGTCATCCTCAACAAAGTCATCCCAGAGAAGACGGAGTTCGTTACGGAATTCGCGCGGCGCGGGCTCAAACGCAAAGGCCTGGAATTGCTCGGGGTCATCCCGCACCAGCGAATTCTTTCCAACCCCACCATGAACCTCATCCGTGAGGAGTTGAGCGCCGAGATGCTCAACGAATCGGAGTGCCTCCACAACCTCGTTGATGATGTCGTTGTCGGCGCGATGAGTGTGCAGAACGCGATGCGATTCTTCACGCCCGGCGTGCTCATTATTACCCCGGGTGATCGTGAAGATCTCATTCTCGCAGCGTCCAACCCGGCAAGCGACTGCTCCAGGCTGGCCGGTATCGTCCTGACTGGAGATCTGCGCCCCAGCAAAAGCGTGCTCAAACTCATCCAGCAAATGCCCTTTCCAGTTCTCTCCGCAAAACAGGACAGCTACGAAGTCGCCTCGCTGGTCCACGACCTGATCGTCAAAACGAAACCCGACGACACAGAAAAAATCTGCCTCATTCGCAACCTCATCGCCGAACACGTGGACGTCGAAAAAATCCTCGATCAACTCTAGCCGCACATGAGTAGTCGTCTGCCCGTGAATCCAGCGCTGCGTGACCTGCCGGTCTATCAGCCCGGCAGACCCATTGAGGAGGTCGCGCGTGAACTCAACCTGAACCCGGGATCAGTCATCAAGCTCGCGTCCAACGAAAATCCGCTCGGCCCTTCGCCGGTCGCGCTCGCCGCCATGGAAAAGGCCCTGCAAAGCCTGCACCTCTATCCGGACGGCAACGCTTTTTATCTCAAGCAAAAACTCGCCGACAATCTCGGCGTCGCACCGCGCAACCTGATCCTCGGCAATGGTTCAAACGAGATCATTGAATTCGTCGGTCACGCGCTCATGGCGCCCGGCGCCGAAGTCATCATCTCGCAGTATTGCTTCGCCGTTTACCCGATCGTCACGAAATTGTTTGACGCAAAGCTCGTCGAGATCCCCGCCATTAACTATGGCCACGACCTCCCGGCGATGCTGGATGCCATCACGCCCCAGACCCGCGTCCTGTTCGTCGCGAATCCCAACAACCCTACCGGCACTCTTGCGCCGCGCGAAGATGTCGTCACGCTGCTCAACGAAACCCCCGATCACGTCCTGCTGGTCATGGACGAAGCCTACATCGAGTTTCTCGACGATCCCGTTGACCTCTTGCCCTTTGTGCAGCGCGGCCTCAAACCCAATCTGCTCCTCATGCGCACGTTCTCCAAGATTTACGGACTCGCCGGACTCCGCCTCGGTTACGGTATCGGCCATCCCGATCTGATCGCGTCGCTCGAAAAAGTGCGCCAACCCTTTAACATCAACTCGCTCGTGCAGGCTGGCGCAATGGCCGCGCTCGAAGACTCTGAGCACGTCAAGCGCACGCGCGCCAACAATTTTGATGGTCGGCGTTTCCTTGAACACGGCCTGCGTCAACTCGACGTCCCGTTCATTCCTTCCGCCGCGAATTTTGTGGTCGCCCAGGTCGGTGACGGACAGCGCGTTTTTGAACAACTCCAAAAATTGGGTGTCATCACACGCCCGATGGGCGGCTATCAACTGCCCGACTTCATCCGCATTTCGGTCGGCACACCCGACGAAAACAAACGTTGCCTCGCTGCGCTCAAGGACGTTCTGCGTTCCTCTTAGGTTTTCTGCTCAGCAACTTGGCTCTGCTCAGCTTCGCCAAGCTGTCTTTTCAGCCCATCCAAGTACATCCCAAGGCAAAACACGCTCATGAAACCACACACCAGCGCCGCCGCGCACCTCCCCCGGTACTTCGCACGCTGCTGGATCGCGGTCGCAGCGCCAACCGTCCCGAGCCATTGCTCCAGGGTCTGATCTGGAAACGAGGCCAAGTACTGACTGACATGATCAAGGTTGATGTGCTGAGACCGCCCATCTCTTTCGATCATGCCCAAACTTCGCGTATAGCCCTTGAACGCCAGCGTCCACGCCACCGCCGTCGCGACGCTGAATGCCAGTCCGATAAAAAGGTTGCGGTGCTTTCGGAATATGTTCACTCGACCGACGGGAGTATGGCAGAAATCCCGTGCTGAGTCGAGTCACCGCAGACTTCGAGGATGCTTTCGATAACGCCTTGTTATACCTTGCGCGCGCATGAGCACGGAAATACCGAACGCTGCTGGCGTTCGTGAGAGTGCTGCGCGGTCGCCGCAAGAGAGGTCCACCGCGCGCGCGCCCTTGCTTTGGCTCATCTGTGGCTTTTTTCTACTGTTCGTTGCGCTGATCTACGCGTTCTACACGGTCTTCACGCAGGCTCTTGGGCTCGACGAAGGATACCTGATGATTACCGTGCAAAGCTTCCTCGGGCGCCAACCGCTCTATGACGTGGTGTTCACTCAGTACGGACCGGTTTACTACGCTTACGAGTGGATTCTGCATTCCGTCCTCTCGATCCCGCTGACGCATGATGCCACACGCTGGCTCTGCATTTTTCATTGGCTTGCCGCTGCCGTGCTGGTGGGAATCGGCGCCAGAATCGTGACAGGCTCTCTCCTCGGCGGCTTGTTTGCATTCATGCAGGCAGTCGTTCACCTGACACATCTCGCGCGCGAACCCGGCCATCCTCAGGAACTCATTGCGATCTTGCTCGCGATCGGTTTCCTGGCAGCGACGCGTGTTCGTGAAACTGAGGGTGGCCTGGCGGCTCTCGGCGCGATCGCGGCGATGCTGTTTTTCATAAAGCCGAACGTCGGCATTTTCTTCGGTGCGGCACTCTTCCTGACCTTGTACTTTCATTCCGACCGCTCCACGCCCGGCGCGAGCGGCCGCACATGGCTTTTGATTGCAGGCTGCGCATTGCTGCCCTTTCTCCTCATGCGCCGCCATGTCATGCACGAGTGGGCCCGCAACTATAGTCTCCTCGCCGCTACCACTATCATCGTCACGGCCCTTGCAGCCCGCGATTCAGCCGCTCAGCAGCTTTCCTGGCGGCGCTGGACCGGAGCGGCGATCGCATTTGGCTCGATCGCGCTCGCGTTCGCTGGAATTGCCCTGCTCACGGGCACTTCGCTGGCCGGCCTTTTCGACGGCCTGCTCGCGACGCCTTTAAAGACGCCGAACATCGCGATGCTTCCTTTCAAGGCGCCGAACGTCGCCCTCATCGGCGCGGCGTCCTCTCTCCTCGTCGCCGTGCTCGCTTCGGCAACAATCAAGCACCCTCGTCGCGCGCCCCTCATCGCTCTTTTCAAGCTCTGCTTTGCGGTCGTCACTTCGTTCCTATTGGTCGGTAAGCCGCAGGCGCAACTTATGTACGTCCTGCCGTGGGTTTGGCTGGTCGCACTGCCGGCTTCCACGTCCGGAGGTCAACCATTGCTCGCCGCAAGTTACCCGCGGGTCTTCCTGGCCATCGCCGCCGCATGGCAAAGCCTCCAAGGCTATCCTGTCGCGGGCACGCAACTGTCCGTCGGTTCCCTCCTGCTCGTGCTCGCGGGGATCGTCTCTCTCGCCGACGCTCTTGCTTCAATCGATGTGCCCGCTCGCGTTCGCGCGTTCGCGGCGGGTTGGTCGTCCGGAGTCATTACTCTTTGCCGCGCCACGGCCGCAATCGCGCTCATCTGCTTCTTCGCGTTTGCCTGGTGCAAACTTCCCGCTGTCCGGAAGCACTACGCCAGTCTGACTCGACTCGACTTACCCGGCGCAAAACTGGTCCGCACGGATGGTGCTATGACTGAGCGCTATCAGGCGCTCACCGCATATCTGAGGGACAATTGCGACACCTTCATCACTTGCCCCGGCGTCAGCGATTTCTATTTCTGGACCGGCAAACGCCCGCCCACTCACCTCAACCCGACTAGCATCAGCCTGCTCACCGCGCCCCAGCAGGAACAAATCCTCTCGGCACTGCGCCGCGCTGACAGGCCCCTCATCGCCATCCTCGAATCGATCATCGATAATCCCCGTGTCGGGGGCACACTCGTGCAGGCGGTGCGAAACGATTACGTGCAGGTGCATAATCTCCCTCCATTCAAGATTTACACGCTGAAAGAAAAACAACCGGCGGCATCGCCTGCTTCTTCAAATACCGCGCCATGACCGAACTGCGCGCATCTTTTGCATTGAATCATCGAATCTTCGCCCTCTAATTTTAAGCGCCGTTGAAAAACCAAGCTGACAGCACCGCGCAGGCCTGATGAAACTGACTGATCTCCGGGGCATCCTTCAATACATCCCACGCTTTCGGGAGAAGACCTTCGTCCTCGCGATCGACGGTGGGATCGTTACCGACGAAAACTTCGCCAACATTCTCCTCGATGTCGCCGTCCTGCGCTCGCTCAACATTCGCGTGGTGATCGTTCACGGCGCCGCCGCGCAGATCAAAGTTCTCGCCGCCGAGTTGAGCGTCAAGCCGTCCGATCTCGACGGCTCCGGTGTGACCGACGCCCCCACCCTGCGGCTTGCGTTGACCGCCGCAAATCGCCTCACTCACGAAATCCTCGAAGGCCTCGCCGCCAACGACCTTCGCTCCGTCTATACCAACGGCATCACTGCGCACCCCATGGGCATTCTTCAGGGCGTGGACCATCTTTTCACCGGCAAGGTTGAAAAAGTGGACGTCGAACTTTTCCAGACACTTCTTTCCCAGAACATCATCCCGGTAATCGCGCCGCTCGGCTTTGACGGGGACGGCAAGACATATCGGGTCAACTCCGATCACGTCGCTGTTGCGATCGCCGATACATTGAAAGCCGCCAAGCTGATTTACATCACGACCTCTGAAGGGCTTTACCACCAGGGCATCCTCATCCGCCAAATGCTCGCCAGCGACCTCGACAAAATTCTCGCGCAAAAAAAGCCCGACATTCCTCCCGAGTTGCTCTCGAAGGCCACACAAGCCGCAGCCGCCTGTCGCGCCGGCGTGCCGCGCGTTCACATTATAAACGGTCGGGTAGACGAAGGCCTGCTCGCCGAAGTCTTCTCCAACGAAGGGATCGGCACCCTGATCTACGCCAACGAATACGAGCAAGTCCGCCGCGCCATGAAAAAAGATGTTCGCGCCATTATGCAGCTCACCAAAGGCGCTGTCGCGAGTGATGAACTTGTCAAGCGCACTCGCGCGAACATCGAGAAGAATCTCACCGATTACTATATTTACGAAATCGACAAAAACCCCGTCGCCTGTGTTGCCCTGCACGTCTACCCGGAGTCAAATCAAGGCGAACTGGCCTTCCTCTACGTGAGCCGTTCACACGAAAATCAGGGCATCGGTCGAAAACTCATCCAATTCGTCGAGAGCAAAGCTCGCGAGCTGGGCTTGCAGGAACTCATCGCCCTCTCGACCCAGGCGTTCACTTATTTTCAGTCCAAAGCGGGCTTCGTCGAAGGCAGCCCGGAGGATCTGCCGGTGACTCGCCGGGAAAAATACGACCAAAGCGGTCGCAACTCTAAAGTCCTCGTCAAAAAAGTAAAACCCGAGGCCGCGCCGCCGGTTCCGGTGATTTAACACGGTCGGGGAATCGGGAGAATGCCCTTGAGTGACTTTGCCCTCGCACGTTTACTACCCGCCGCATGAATGTGTTCGACGAGTTCCGGCAACGTGGTCTGCTGGCCGACTGCACCGACTCAGTCGAGTTGCCGAAGCGCCTCGCCTCCGGCCCCATCGTGCTCTACTGCGGCTTCGACCCGACGTCCGACAGCCTGCACGTCGGCAACCTCGTCCCGCTTCTCGGCCTGCGACGCTTTCAGTTGTTCGGTCACCACCCAATCGCCGTCGCCGGCGGGGCGACCGGCCTGATCGGAGACCCCAGCGGCAAGAGCGCCGAGCGCCAATTGCTCACACGCGAAGTTCTCGATCATAACATCGCCCACATCAAAGAACAGATGCGCCCGTTGCTCGATTTCGACGTGCCGAAAAATCCCGCCCGCCTCGTCGATAACGCTTCGTGGACGACTGGCGTCAGCTTCCTCGATTTTCTTCGCGATATCGGCAAACACTTCTCCGTCAACATGATGGTGGCCAAGGAAAGCGTTCGCGCGCGCATGGAGGACCGCGAGGTCGGAATCAGTTACACCGAATTCAGCTACATGCTTTTGCAGGCCTTCGACTTCTACCAGTTGCGCAAAGACCTCAACTGCGAACTCCAGATCGGCGGCAGCGACCAGTGGGGCAACATCACCGCGGGCATGGAGTTGTGCCGCAAGAAACTCGGCGTGCACGTCTTCGGGATGACTTTGCCCCTCATCACCAACGCGGACGGCACCAAGTTCGGCAAAACCGAAAAAGGCGCCATCTGGCTCGACCCCGCGCGCACGAGCGTTTACCGCTTTTACCAATTCTGGATTCGCACCGACGATCGCGACGTCGTTCGCTACCTGAAGTACTTCACTCTGCTGAACCTTGATGAGATTGCGGCGCTGGAAACGCGCCATGCCGAAAAACCCGAAGCGCGCGAAGCGCACAAGGTGCTCGCAAAAACGGTGACCGATCTCATCCATGGTCCTAACGCCACCAGTGACGCCATTCGCGCCAGCGAAATTCTTTTTGGCGGCTCGCTCGAGGGCGTGAACGAGAACACCTTCAACGACGTTGTTGGCGAAGTGCCATCGAGCGAACTTGAAAGAGCCAAACTCCAAGGGGCAGGCACGCCGCTCGTCGAGTTGCTCGTCCAGAGCGCATTGTGCCCCAGCAAAGGCCAGGCGCGCAAAGACATCGAAGGCGGCGGCATCTACGTCAACAACGTGCGCGAGAGCAATGCCACACGCGCGATCATCGGCAACGACCTTCTCTTCGGCAAGCATCTGTTGCTGCGTAAAGGTAAACGCAACTACGCTGTCCTTAGCGTGCGTTCGTAGCGATGGAATGCTTCTACATCGTCACGGTCGGCTGGGTCTTCTCGCTCTGCCTGCACGAGTTCGCCCACGCCCTGGTCGCTTACAAAGGGGGCGATTACACCATTCGCGAGAAAGGTTACCTCACCTTCAATCCATTGAAATACGTCGATCCGTTCTTCAGCCTCGTTTTGCCCCTGCTTTTCGTCCTCATCGGCGGCATCGGCCTGCCCGGTGGCGCTGTTTACGTCGATCGTTCACTGCTCCGCTCACGCGCCATCGATACTGCGGTCTCCCTCGCCGGACCCCTCGCTAATGTCATCCTTGCGCTTATTCTGGGCGGGATCTTCAAATCTGGAATCCTCCAGCCTGATCCAGCGAACCTTTTGGCGGTCTCGCTCGCCTTCCTCCTCCACCTGCAAGTCAGCGCGATCATCCTCAACCTTTTGCCAATGCCCCCGCTCGACGGTTTTGGCGCCATTGCGCCCTGGCTCTCCGAATCCGCGCGCCACAACGCCTACGCAAACTCCAGCGTCACCTTCTTCGTCCTCTTCATTGCCCTCTCCTTCGTTCCCGTGATCAACAACGCTTTCTGGGAAGCCGTCTACAGCGTTAATTCCTTGTTCGGCGTCCCCCGCGAACTCGTCCGCGTCGGCTGGAACACCTACCGCTTCTGGGACTGACAGGTAGGGCGAGTTGACCCAGAGCGCCGCTTCCCCGGTCGTCCCGCCAGAATCTCTGCAAGATTCCCGAGCACCAAAACGTATGTACCACCAGTACTTTCGAGGATTCGCTTGCGCTGCTCCTGCGGCCCTGTTACGAAGCCCTTAAGCACTCCTTATCATGAAGAGTCTCTCTTATGCCCTCGGGTCGACCGGGGTTTTATGGGGCATAATGTTGCTTGCCACGCAACCATGCGCGACCTTTGCGCAGACCGTCACGCCGCAAGCCCCCGCCAATGACATCCGCGTCGAATCCATCGAGGGACGCGTCGAGGTCAATCCCGGCGGCAATACTCAATGGCGCCCGGCGGCTCTGGGCCAGCCCCTTCGCCCTGGCGATCGCGTCCGCACGCGTGAGTTCAGCAGCGTCTCCATACGCTGGTCCGACAAAAGCAGGGTTCGCCTTGCCGAATTGGCCGACGTCCAAATCCAGCCCGCCGCCGGCGCGAAACAACGCGCCAGCTTCTCCCTCTTCACAGGCGTCCTTTACTTCTTCAATCGCGAGCGTCTCACCAATGCGCGCTACGGTACCCGCAACGCTTCCGCTGCCATCCGCGGCACCGAGTTCGTTTTGGAGGCAGAAGACAACCGCACCATCCTCACCGTCGTCGAAGGCGAAGTCGATCTCAGCAACGAAGTCGATTCCCTCACTCTCCGCACCGGCGAGCAAGGCATCGCCGAACCGGGCCTGGCCCCGCGCAAAGTCCCGGCGATTTTCGTCAACAACGTCATCCAGTGGGCCCTCTATTACCCCGCGATTCTTGATATCGACGAACTGGGATTAACCCTCGCAGAACGCAATCGTCTCGCCGCCAGCATGGCCGCATACAAATCGGGCGAACTGCTGCGCGCCCTCGAGCTCCTGTCCGCGCCGGCCGCCGCCGAATCCTCCCCGGAAAAAATCTACCGCGCCGCATTGCTCCTCGCCGTGGGCAACGTTGCGCAGGCCCAGCAAGTACTCGACACCGTTGGCCAGGCGTCGGGCGCGGCAGTCGGCCCCTCGCGCAGTCTGCGCCTCGCCGATGCACTCCGGCAGCTCATCGCCGTGGTAAAACTCCAGCCATGGAAGACTAACGCCAGCCCTGAACTCGCCAGTGAATGGCTTGCTCAATCCTACTCACACCAATCGCGTGGCGACCTCCGCAACGCTCTTCAAGCCGCGCGCGCGTCCGTCGAGATTTCCCCTGATTTCGGTTTCGGTTGGACCCGCGTCGCGGAATTGGAATTCAGCTTTGGCCACACCCGCCAGGCTCAGGAGGCACTCGAGCGTGGCTTGCTCTACTCACCTCGCAATGCCCAGGCCCTCGCCCTTAAAGGCTTTGTCCTCGCAGCCCAAAACCACATCTCCGCGGCCATCTTTTCCTTCAACCGTGCCATCGGAGTCGATCCCAACCTCGCCAATGCCTGGCTTGGTCGCGGTCTGTGTCTCATTCGCCAGGGCCATTCCCAGCGTGGCCGCGAAGACCTCCTGACCGCCGTCGCCATGGAACCCCAGCGGGCCATCCTCCGCAGCTACCTCGCCAAAGCCTACACCGACGTCGGCGACGAGAAACGTGCCCTCCACGAACTCCAATTTGCCAAAAACCTTGACGAGAATGATCCCACCGCCTGGCTCTATTCTGCTCTCCTCAACGAACAGGAAAACCATATCAACGACGCCGTCCGGGACCTCGAAAAATCTCAGGACCTCACCGGCAGTCGCCACATCTATCGGTCGGGCCTGCTCCTCGACCAGGACCGCGCCGTCCGTAGCGCCAACCTCGCGCGCATCTATCAGGATGCAGGCATGTCGGACGTGGCCATTCGCGAGGCGTCTCGCGCTGTGAGCTACGATTACGCCAATTATTCCGCACACCTGTTTCTGGCGGACAGCTACAACTCGCTGCGCGATCCAAAGCGGATCAGCCTGCGTTACGAAACGTCCGCGGAAAACGAGTATCTCATTGCGAACCTGCTTGCCCCAGTCGGTGCTGGCACGCTCTCGCAAACGATTTCCCAGCACGAATACTCAAAACTCTTTGAGCGCGACCGGCTCGGCCTCGTCTCGAGCACCGAATATTTCAGCAATGGCGATTGGGTGCAGCAGGGGGCGCAGTTCGGCACCTATCGCAACAGCAGTTATGCCGTCGAAGGCAAGTACCGGTTTGATAATGGACAACGCCCCAACAACGAATTCGAAATGAGGGAAATTGTCACTCACGTGAAACAACAATTGTCCGCGGCTGACACTATATATTTTCAAACTATCTGGAACCAAACTGAAGCCGGCGATGTAAAACAATATTTCTCTCAGACGGAAGCAAATCCCTCCTTGCGTACCAAAGAGATCCAGGAGCCGATCCTTGTCGGCGGGTACCATCATGAGTGGAATCCGGGCGTCCACACGCTTATCCTCGGAAGTCGATACGCGGACCGCTTCTCTGTCGATGATCCATTCCAGATCTCAGCGCTTGTCCTTAAGGAAGATGGCATCACGCCCAACTACATAAGGATTTTTCCCATTCGACAGGACTATCGCAGCACGCTTGAGATTTACTCCGGGGAATTGCAGCAAATCTGGGAACACAACGCACATACCGTCATTGCCGGGCTAACAGCCCAAACAGGTGAGTTCGAGACCGAAAATTTTCAACAGAACCCCGATGCAGGGGATGATCGCGGCTACTTTCCTGTTCCCGCTGCCGATCAGCAGGTCCGCAGCGATTTTGAGCGCTTTAGCGTCTACGGTTACGAGCAGTGGCGGATCCACCCAACTTTGCAATTGATCGCTGGACTGAGTTACGACCTGTTGACATTCCCTAAAAACTTCCGGAGTGCGCCGGTATCCGATGACGAGGAGACAACTGGACGCCTTTCGCCCAAAGCGGGCGTGATCTGGCGGCCTGCCCGGGCGACCACCGTGCGATTTGCGTACACGCGGTCTGTGGCGGGCATCGCGGGTGAGCAAAGTTATCGCCTCGAACCGACTCAAGTTGCGGGCTTCAACCAATCCTTCCGCAGTATCGTTCCGGAGAGCGTCAAGGGCGCACAAGTTGGCGCCCGATTCGAAACGTATTCGATCTCCATCGAGCAAGCCTGGCCCACTGACACCTACACGGCCTTAACGGGTGAAATCCTCAAATCCAAAGTCAGGACTCACATCGGAATCTTTGACTACACAGGCGCTACGTTTTTTGCCGCCCCGGGCGACACTCCTGAGCACATCGACTTCGAAGAGAAATCGATCATGCTCTCGCTCCACCAGTTAATCGGCGATTACTTCGCGATTGGAGGATACTATCGTCTGAGCGAAGCTTCCCTGGACGACGCTTATCCTCAATTCCCTGATCCGCCGGCTCTTTTCGTGGCGGGCGCCATTCCCTTTGCTCCCCATCAGCATGTGGAAGCACTGCTCCATCAGGTGGACGTCCACGCTACAGTCAATCACAGCAGTGGAGCCTTTGGGATGGCACAGGCCGTGTGGTACGGCCAGAACAACCTGGGATACAGCGGCATGGGGGAAGATGAGTTCTGGCAATTCAATCTCTTTCTCGGCTTCCGCTTTCCTCAGCGCCACGTGGAATTGGCCATAGGGCTCCTGAACATTGCCGACCAGGATTACCGGCTCAATCCTCTAAACATCTATCGTGAACTGCCTCGCGAGCGAACTTTGTTCGCCCGCTGTCGGCTTAGTTTTTAGTGATAGGCCCAGTTCATCGTAATCGTCGTCAGACCACCCGCCGTACTTGTCTTATAAAAAATGGTAATCCGATACTTCTTGGTGCTGACAAGGTTTGAAAATGTGGCCGAGCTTAGATTTGGATTTGCCGTAAAAACTGGTTCTGCGTTGTCATTGCACACTTTCTGTGTCGGCATCGCGTCTCGCGCAATCAGAATGCCCGTGTCCAACGTCGTCCCGTTTGCCGTCGCCAGGGTGTCGATTGTCAGATGCGGTTTGTCCAGGGCATTAGGAAACGGTGCCCCTGCGGGTTCGCTCGAGTACGGGCCGTAGAAAAAACCCGTTACATAGTACGCATTCCAACCAGCGCTCGCCGGAAAGCAATCAGGACTGGTGCCTGGGTTGCCACCCGTAAAACCGGTCAGCAATACCGGTAGCGTTCCGCTGGTCGCCACACATCCGGCGCCCAATCCGACGACGACAACCGCCGCGGCTACATACAGAACAGCATTTCCTTTTTTCACTTTATACCTTTCTTTCCTTTTTCGCCTGAGATCCAGCAGCGAGGGCCGCGCCCGCTTGGGGTTTCAGTGGTAGGTCCAGTTCATGACGATGTTCGTCAGGCCAACGGCCGTGTTCGTTTTGAAGAAAATTGTCAACCGATAACGCCTGGCCGCGACCAAATTGGAAAATGTCGCCGAGCTGAGATTCGTGTTTCCGGGGAAGGGCTGTTCGGCATTGTCATTGCAAACCTTCTGGTTCGGCATGGCGTCTCGCGCAATCAAAATCCCGGTATCCAGGTTTGTGCCATTTTCCGTCGCCTTTGTGTCAATCGTCAGATGCGGCTTATCATTGGCGTTCGAAAACGCCGCGTTGGCAGGTTCACTTGAGAATGGCCCATAAAAGAAACCAGTTACGTAGTATCCGTTCCAGCCACTGCTGGCCGGAAAACAATCGGTGCTGCCCGGATTGCCGCCCGTAAATGCCGTTAGCAATATCGGAAGCGAACCCGAATTGGGCGACGGCGTCCCTACGTTAACCGGGGGCTCCTGGCCTCCATCGGTGGGAGACTGGCCTGGTGCCTGATGGACCGAATGAATGCTGATGTACATGCAGCCCGTCCCAATGGCAGCCGCCATTACGGCCGCACTCACCCATACAGAAATCTCGTTTCGTCTCATTTGGTTTCCTTTCTCCCTAAACCACTGCCCCATTCAGGTGTTGTGCAATCAAGGCCAGATCCGGCATATTTCCAATCCATTCCCCTCCGCCCGCCTCTGAATTCGTGCTGCTTGCGGTGCCAAACTTCGAGTCCTGCAGAAGCTTTCGCAGAGCTGGCGGTTGCAGCGCTGTTCCAGTAATGTGCAGCGCCATTGATTGAGTCACTGCAGCCACCCCGGCTATGATTGCAGCAGCACTGGACGTTCCTCCGAATCGGTCCGCGTAGATCGCTTCCCCGGACGTTGCCGTCCTCACAGTTTCGCCTGCAGCAAAACAGTCCACGCGTCTTCCAAAATTCGAGCCCAGCCACCGCTTCCAGTTGGGCGGCGACCTCACCCCCGCAGCCACCACGATTGCCCCGGAATCGCGAAAATCAATATGGCTCGGATTAAGCGCAGCGTGATTCGACAGATTGGAGTCACCATTTCCCGCAGGTTCGATAACCGTAATCCCGGCTTGCGTGACCTCATATATCGCCTCAAAGACGTAATCGTCCAGTTCGCACGGATACGGCGCAACCCCGGGCTTTGAAAATTCAGCTTCCAGCAGGATGATGCCCGTATAAGGTGGCGCCTGGAGCAGTTCGGCTCCGGCATCCAGAATCGCTTGGACCACCCCGCCAGCCGAACCCCCGTGCGAAACCACAAACACTCGCTCCAAATTGGGCGCGATACCGCTGAATTGGTTGAGGGCGTCGCTCCCACATAGCACGCCCAGGACGTTCGTGCCATGCTCGGCCACGGCCGGATCGCTCACCCACGGCATGTGGCCAGTTGGGAATAGGTTTAGGTTGCCGAACGCCGGATGATCCAGCACCCAGGCGCCTTCTATATCAGCGACGCGAACCATTTCTCCCATGCTTCTTGCCACGACCCGGACCGGCAACGCTCCGATCCCTTCAGAGGCCGCCGATAAATACGCTTGCGGGTAGCCTACCGTTGGCACGACCTCCACTTTCTCTACCTCCGGCCATGCCTTGATCTTCGCCTGCAGAGTTACCAGGTCGGCATCTTCTATATTTTCCAGGACGAAATATCTCGAGAGATCTCCTCGCTTTTCTCCCGATTGAACGAGCTTCAACTTTTCGGCAACGGAACGGAGTTTGTCACAAATTCCGATCTTCCCAATCAACGGATTCAGCGTGGCGTTTTTAGCAACCCCTTCCACTTCGCTCCAATTGCAGATTTGATTTTGGATGAGATGCTTCTCCACATGGTCAATGTGCGGAATGTACGCCGCTGAATTCGCCCGAAACTTAACCACCAGCCGTTTGTGATGATCATTCTTTGGCATAAGCTTCTCTTTCATCCACGTGTTTACCCAAATCAAAGAAGACCTCCAAAGCAAAGAGGGACTGCCTCTTGGTTCGGAGATTTAGTGCTGCGGGAATGCTTGACACTGGTCCGCAACACTGTAAAGAAGAAAATAAGCAGAATTAACTTTTTCTATTTTTCTGAAAGATCGCGCATTCGAGCTGCGTAGTAACACTTGGTCAGGCGTACTTATACGTAGTGAGGCGTAATCTACGTAATTGTACGTAGTTGCGCCGCTATACGTAATTATCTAAACCGTGAGCGCCCATTCGCAAACCAGACGCAAGCTACGGCAAGCCTCGGGCATTGCCTGCGTTGCTACGCTCATCGGCGCGGGCAGTTGGTGGTTTCACCTCGGTGAGGGACTCAGTTTCGATTTGCTCTCCGTCTTAACCAGTCCCGCTCCCCCCACTAACATCGTGATCCTGAGCCTCGATGAGCCTTCCTATAATCATCTCAACCAGATTTACGGCTCGATTTGGGGTCGCACCAATTACGCAGACCTCCTGCGGCGTCTGAAAAAAGACGGCAGTGGGCCCGTGATTTTCGATACGTTCCTCGTGGACAAATCCACGCCCGACGCGGACGCTGATTTGGCTGCCGCCATCAAAGATCATGGCAAGGTCATCCTCACCGCAGATCTCTCAAATACCACCGGCCCTGGCTTTGCCGGCACATCCATTCGCCGGCCGCTTACGACCTTCCTCGAGGCTGCTCTCGGTTGGGGGGTTTCCGACGCCCCTCGCGATTTCGGTGTTGTTCGACGCCACTCCCTCGATGACGAGATGTATCAATCTCTCGCGACGGCGGCGGCCGTGGCCCTGCGGCTTGAGCCCGACGGCAACCCGGACCGGTGGCTCCGCTATTATGGCTCCCTCACGAATTTGACCATGAGTTATTATTTGGCCTTTGATCGCGCGCCCGGTTTTTTCACAAACAAGATTGTCATTATCGGCGGAAAACCACGCACAAAGTTTCAGGCCGAGGAAGCCGACGAGTACCGAACTCCTTTTACCTTCTGGAATGGAAGTTTCATGCCGGGCGTTGAAATTCATACCACCATGCTCCTCAACCTTCTCAATCGCGACTGGCTCTCCCGACTCCCGCCCTGGATCGAAGCGCCGCTGATCCTTCTGTTCAGCTTTCTTACTGGTTTTGGTTTACGCCTGCTCAAGCCAATGCACGGTATGTGGGCCGCCGGCGGCTGCGCTCTTGCAACTGCCGCCGTTGGCGTGCTCTGCGTGGTCTTTGGCAACGCCTGGTTTCCATGGGTCACACTCGCCGGTATCGTGGTCCCCGGTGCCTGGCTCGCCTCGCTTGCCGCCTACAAGCAGGAAGCGCGCGCCCCGCGTTCAGAATCCTATCCCGAAGAATTTCGCACGCCTCTCCCGGAGGGAACCGCGACCGCGCCTCACGTGCCGGGTTACGCTCTGCTGCGGTGCATTGGCCGCGGCGCCTACGGTGAAGTGTGGCTTGCGCAAAACCACATCGGCACTTACAACGCGCTGAAGCTCGTTTACCGCAGCCGCTTGCCCGAAGGCCGCGCCTACGAACGCGAATTCCGCGGCATCCGCAAGTACACGCCAGTCTCGCTGCGTCATCCCGGCCTGGTCAAAATTCTCCACGTGGGCCGCGACGATAAGGCGCAGTACTTCCATTACGTCATGGAGCTTGGCGACGACGAAACCACCGGTCAGGAGATCAACCCGGAGACCTACGAACCCCGCAACCTTGCGAAGGACCTCGCCAAAAAGAATCACCTTCCGGTCGCCGACTGCGTCGTTATGGGCATCGCTTTGTGCGAGCCTCTCGAATACCTGCACTCACACCGCCTGATGCACCGCGATATCAAGCCCGCAAATATTATTTTCTTCGACGGCATCCCCAAGCTCGCGGATGTCGGTCTGGTCACCGAATACAATCGCGACCCCGGCGACATGAGCTACATGGGCACCGAAGGCTACATGGCCGAGTCGCCCACCAAACCCTCGTCCGACATTTACAGCTTCGGCAAGGTTCTCTACGAAGCGCTGACAGGGCTCGATCGCCGCCAATTCCCGACATTGCCGGACTGGATCGACACCACAAGTGATGTCGCGGAGTTCATGCGCCTGAACTCAATCATCCTGCGCTGTTGCGATCGCGACCCCAGGAAGCGTTACCAGAACGCCGGAGAACTTCACAAAGCCTTGCTCGAGATAGAACGCCGCCTCACCAAAGTCCCGGCCTGATCACACACTCTTCACTTCCACCACGGCCGTCCAACACGCCCCGAACTTTTCCTTCACTTTCTCCTCCGCCCTTCTCGCCGCGTTTGCCGACGCGAGAATTCCAAACGTCGTCGAGCCGCTGCCCGACATCAGCGCCACCGCCGCGCCCTGCTCACGCAAAAACTTCTGATAAACTTCGAGCAACGGATATTTTTCCAGCACGGGCGCCTCGAGCGAATTGTAGAATTCGCCGACCGCCGTCTTCAAATCAAACGTGTTGAGCAGCCGCACGAGGTTCTCGGCTCGGCCCGGGCGGCCATTCAGCGCCTCGGGAAAGCGCGCGAGATTTTGATACGCCCACGCCGTCGCCACGCCAAACCCGGGACGAATGAGCAAAACGGCCGCTCCCTTCAATGCCGGAAAAAAGTCGAGCGATTGAATTTTCTCTCCCCGGCCGGTCGCAAGCGCAGGCTTGCGTTGCAAAAAGAACGCCACATCCGAACCAATCGACGCAGCCAGGTCGTGCAACCGTTGCGCCGAAAGGGGTTCGCCAAAAAGTTCGTTCAGTCCGGTGAGCGTCGTCGCCGCGTTCCCGCTCCCGCCGCCCAATCCCGCCGCCATCGGAATTCGTTTCTCAAGGTGGATCGCCACCCCGTCCTTCACTCCCGCGGCCTCGCGAAATGCCGCCGCCGCCCGGTGCACGAGGTTCGTTCCATCGACAGGCAGTATTGGATCCGAGCACGTCAATTCAACCGATGATCCCGCGCGTCGAAAACTCAGCCGGTCAAACAAATTAACCGGGTGCATGACCGTTTCCAGTTCGTGAAAACCGTCCGCCCGCTTGCCCAAAATATTCAGCAGCAGGTTGACCTTGCAGGGTGACTGTTTTTCCAGCGTCACAAAAAAAGCGCCAGCAATGCTGGCGCTCCAAAAGTTTTGTCGCAACGATTAGTTGTCGAACACCTTGAACCGGCTTCCCTGGATCATTGGCGCCACGTCGCCGCCGCTGAAACCAAGCGCCGTGTCTGTCGCGAAAATCGAGTCCGACAAAATGCCCGGTTTGTAGGCATCCGGATAGACCGGGTTCTCAGGCAGCACCATGCCGCCCCACGGATACGTCTTATTGCGCACCGTGAAATCGGGGTAGATGCGGTTCGTCGAAGTCAGCAGCGGTCCATACGGCGGAAATGGCGTGGTAATAATTTCGTACGCGCCAATCGCGGTCCGGACGAGGCTGCGATTAAATCCGCGAATGAAACCGGTGGTGTAGGCCACATCTGGCCCTTCCCACAGTGCCGTTTGTTCCATCGACCGGCGTATCTCACCGCCACGGACAAACTCGGTCACGTTATTCATGCCGCGGCCGAACTTCCGTTCCGGACCGGCACATCCACAAAAAATTCCCGCAAGGGCCAACGAAGCGCAGAAGAGGATTGCACGCATAATAATTCTGATTTCGGATTCACCGTAACCCGCTTTTTCGGGTTGTAAAGACGTTTTAGCAGAGAAGCCGATGCGGGGGAATCCGGTCTCCACCCCTCCATGTCGCTAGGGGATCCACAAACTCAATCCGGCGTCGATCCCTGCTCCACTCCGCTGGCCAACAGCGCGGCTTCAGCCGTTTTTTTTTGCTTCTCCCAGTACGCCGAAATCAGGATGCAGATCTCCAACAATATCGTCATCGGGACGATCATAAAGATCGTCGTCACCGGGTCCGGCGTGATGAACGAGCAGACGACCAGGTTAATCACGAAAATATATTTGCGGCTCTTAACCAGCGTGCTGTGTTCGAGAATTCCAATCTTGACGAGGGTCAGGACCAAAACCGGTAACTCAAAGCTCAGTCCCATGCCGATCATAAACCAGCTCACGAACGAAAAGTATTCCTCCGCCCGCCAGATCTCCGTCGGCACATTCAACCACGTGTTGTACTGCGCCACGGCCTGCAACGACATCTTTAGCATGACGAAATAACACAGTGCCACGCCGCTCAGAAATAACCCTGCGCCGATCACCACAGCTCGCCCGAAATACTTTCTCTCATTCTTCTTCAACGCGGGAATGACGAAGTCGCCAATGAAATAAAGCAGGAATGGAAGGCTCAGGACGATGCCGCCAAAAAGCCCCAGCTTCATCGACACCCAGAAGCCGCTCATTGGCCCGAAGAACTCCAGTTTGATGTTTGCTCCCGACCAATCCAGCGGATATCTGAGCACCTTCACAAGGTACGGCGCGGCGATCATGCAGATCACCATGCCGATGACCAGCGCGGAAACGCACTTGATGAGGACCCAGCGCAGGTCCTCGAGGTGCTCGAGGAAAGGTTTTATGGGACCGCCCTCTTCCTCCTCGGAGTGTTCAGGCAGTTCTTCAGGCTCTTGCGCCATGAGCGAACCGGAGTGAAAGGAGGTTACGCCTTCGACTCAGGCGGGGTGTGCGGCACCGTTTCGCTCGCGTTCGCCGTCGCAGTCGTGTCGGTGCTCTGCTCGGGGATGCGGCGCGTTGGCGGCGGAGGCGGTTCGTCCATCGCGCTCTGCAACTCATCAGTCACGTCGCGCGTGGCCTTCTTGAATTCCTTGATACCCGTGCCCAGGCCGCGCGCCAGTTCCGGCAGCTTCTTCGCGCCGAACAGCACCAACACCACGGCCATGATCAGGACGATCTCCCACCCGTTGAGCATTGCGAATTGAGTCGCGTTCATAATCACTTACTCCTTCAACTTATCGGTGGGTTCGTCTTCGCGCACGGCCCCCTTGAATTCCTTGATCCCCTGGCCGAGTCCCTTCGCCAACTGCGGCAGCTTCCGAGCGCCGAACAGGAGAAAAATCACCGCTACAATCAGGAAGATTTCCCACCCGTTGAGCATCGAGAAGTGCAATGTGTTCATAAAATTAACCTGTTTTACACTAAGTCAGCCGGGTAGGGCTGTAAAGCCCCAAACCCGGCTGTCATTAGACGTAAAAACCTTACTGGGGATTCGTTGCGCCTACACCGCCCGGAACTTGCAACAAAATGAACTCCGCCCGCCGGTTCTTCGACCATGCCGCCTCGGCGTGGCCAGGAACCGCAGGGTTGTCCTCTCCCATGGTGCGAGTATCGATCTGCGCCCCGCTGACGCCCATGGCGACGAGTCGCTCGCGCGCCGCCAGAGCGCGACGCTCGCCCAACGCGCGGTTATATTCCTCCGTCCCGCGCTCGTCGCAGTGCCCTTCAATGCGAATGGCCTTATTACCCCCGCTCTTCATGTAACTGGCGATCGCTTGGAGCTTGGAGGTTTCGCCGGCCTTAATATCTGCGCTGTCGTAGGCAAAATACACCGTGTTGTCGCGCAACGCCGCCGGTTGATTTGGATCAGGTAAGAGGCCTTGAAGGTTTGACGGTAATTCGCCCCCACCGATTGGAGTTTCGCCTACTCCTGGTGCGTTGAGTAATCCTCCGGGGCGCTCCGAAGGCACTTGGCCTTTCCCGTATCCCGGCAACGGCGTTGTTCCTTGCGGGTTCCTCTTACAGCCCGTCCCGACCGCGATCAGCAGCAGGGCAAGCAGGCTAACGAACTTTGTCCATTTCATGTGTGCATTAGTGGTTGTGGAGAGCATATTTACCGTGCCCATGCTGGCTGCGAGTTGCTCTCCAGAACTCGGGGCACATCCTTGGTTTGTTTGGTTGGCACGTCAAGCAAAGACAGGCGTTTGCCGCCATCCGGGCCTTTGCAAAAAATAAGCGCGCGCGAATTGGGCGCCCACGAAGGGTCCTCCCCCTCCGCCACCTCGTACACGCGCCCGCCGTCCGGCGGCGTGATAAAAATCCGAAACGTCCCACCAATAAGTGAAGTAAACGCAATCCACTTTCCGTTCGGTGACCAGTCCGGTTCCGAAGGGATCGGCGCGCCCGGCGTTGGAATCGGCGTCGCCCCCCCGCCACTTGCCGAAATCCTGAACAGGCTCGCCCGCCCACCGCGTTCGCGCGAGGTGTAGCAAATCGTCCGGCCGTCCGGCGACCAGCACGGCGACGACTCCGCCTCGCGGGTGGTCGTCAATTGGCGCAAGTTGCCCCCCTCGGGATCGCTCACATACAAGTCGGGACTGCCTCCTTTGCTCAAAATCATCGCCACCTTCGAGCCATCCGGAGACACCGCGGGGCTGATGCTCGATCCGCCGTAGCGCGCGATTGCCCGCCGCTGGCCTGTTTTAAGCGCGTGCGAAAAGATCGCCGCGTTTCCGAGTTTGTAGGATGAATAATAAAGTGTGTCGCGGCCCAGCCAGCTTGGCGCCGTCACGTTTACGCGGTCCTGAGTCACCGGCTTAGCGCCGTGACCATCGTAATCCGCGATGTAAATTTCCTTCGCGCCCGGGCCCGTGTGCGTTTTGAACGCAATCTTCCGCTGCGCGATCCCCGGCAACTGCGTCAACGCCTGCGCGATGTCATCGGCCAGCGCGTGCGTCTGCAACCGCAGGCTGCCGCCGGTGTAAGCTTTGCGCGGCATCACCGGATGCTTCGTCACTTTGTCGGTCACGCCGCCCTCCACTTGCGAGCCATTGCTGCCCGTCACCAAATATTTCGCCTGCTCAAGCGGCACATTCACCACGCCCATGAAGAGCAAATCGTTCTTCAAAACCGAATCGACCTCGCCCGAAAAACCGGAGATCGAAACAGGAATCGGTTTCAAAAATCCAAGATCATCGAGCGGGCGCTCGATGACAATTCTCTCTTCTGCAGCAAACGCAGAGAGGGCAAGGAACAACGAAACAATGAAAGTAAGTGGTTTTGTCATCCGATAAGTCGTTTGGCTTTAAGGCTGAATTCGATGGTGAACGTGCGCTCCTGATCTGTCGCGCCCTGAGGAAATGGGGGAAGATGATCGACTCGGTCGAGCGCGCTTTGAACCGATTTGTCGATGGCGACGTTGCCCGAGCGGTCGGTGATCCGGGCCGAGATGATCTTGCCAGTGCGATGGACCACGACTTTCACTACTACGACGGATTCGTCATTGGCGACATCGGGCTGGACCTGCCACGCATTATCGTAGGCCGCAAAGACAAAACTGCGGTAACTCGCATAGGCCTCACCACCGGGACCGGACACTTCAACCGCTGTGCCCGACGTGAATCCCTGCTTCATACTCTTGCGGACATTGCCGATGGCTTTCGCCAATCGATCCTGCTCGGCTTTCTCTGCTGCTTTCGCCTTGGCTTCGGCCTCCTTGCGCGCCTTCTCCCGATCCGTTTTGGATTTATTCGCTGGCGTAAGCTCGATCGGCGCATCCTTCGGCTTCGTCGTGGTCTTCGGTGGATCTTTCGGAATTGTTTTTGTGGTTTCCGGTTTCGGCTCGGGCGGCTTCGGTTGCGGCGGTTTCTCGATCACCTTCGGCTTCGGCGGTTCCGGCTTTGGCTGTTGCGGGGGCACCGGATCGAGGGTGTCACCCTTAATCTTCGCCTCCGATGGAGCGATTTTCGGATTTCCGCCACCTCCCGCAAGAACACCATCAAGAAGCTTGGACGGGATCATGGTGAGGGTCTCGACTGGTGGCGCTTTCTTCTCCGGCGTGAAAAACGCCGCGCCAAAAACAACCACCAGGAGGAGCATGCCGTGCATCCCGGAAGAGGCGATAAAGCATTTTTTTTGTAACCGGTCCATGTTATTTGCCGCGGGGCGTGGTCCTGACCGAGACCTGGTCGATGCCGGCGAGTTCAACCTGGTTAAGCACCCCTGCGAGGTGCTTTGTGATCGCGTTCTCGTCCGCGCGCACGTAGACGATCAGTTTCGGATTGCGCTTGCGCTCCGCAGCCAATGACGCGCCGATTTGCCCGAGTTCGACGAACTTCCCGCCCATCATGAGCTTGCCCGTGGGCGCGATCTCGATGATTTTGACATCCTCCGGATCGATCTTCCGGTTGTCCTGAATGTCACCCGTTGGCAGCTTCAGGCTTAAGCCCTGCTCCAGTAGCGGCGTGGTGATGACAAAAATGATCAGCAGCACGAACGCAAGATCCAGCAACGGAGTGATATTGATATCACTCAGCGTCACCAGCGAGTTGCGTTGTGAAAATCGGCGCATTTCCTAAAAAACGGGCTTCTCGTCGTCTTCCTGCATGTAAGCCGTTTCCATGTGTGAAACGAGCTCCTGAGCAAAATTGTCCAGTTCGACGGTGATCACCCGCAAGTTGTGTACCAGCCAGTTGTAGCCGAACATCGAGGGGATCGCGACCAGGAGCCCGGCGACCGTCGTAACCAGCGCTGCCGCAACGCCCGGCGCCATGGTGGCGAGGTCGGCCTTGCCCTTGATGGCGACGTAGCTGAACGCGCTCATGACCCCCCAAACTGTGCCCAAAAGGCCCAAAAACGGCGCGCCGCTGACCGCGATGGCCAGCAAAATCAGCCCGGATTCCAGCTTGATCGCCTGCTGCGCCACGGTCCGTTCCAGTGTGCGTTTTACATGCTCCATCCCCTTCAGCGAGACGTTGGACCGCCGCCGATCGCCTGTCTGGCCTTTGAGCCGGGCGTCCAATTCCCGGCTCCCTTCCTGGTAAACCATGAACAGCGGGCAATCCGGCACCTGCACGCGCCGGTCGTAAATATCGAGCACGTTTTTCTGGGTGCGGAACTCCGCCTCGAAAAGGCGGTTCAGCCTTTTGGCCCGCCGCATTTGCATGGCTTTGGCCGCCATGACCGACCAGGCAAAGATGGAAAAAATGATCAGGACGACGATGATCGCCTTACCTTCGGGCGTGGCGGTTTTCCAAATGCGCCACAACTCCACTTCAGCAAAAAGACAGTACGGAACGTGCATGAGAACTTAGTTTCACCAGGCAAGCCGGCCGGTGGAACTGTGCGAACTCCGGCTCACCGAATGGTCAAAACGTTTCGGCCTGTTTGAAAGTAGCGAACCGCTCGCGTTCAAACAACCAATTTTTTTCTTCAAAAAAATCTTTTCATTTGTAGCTGCCGACGTGAGGAGGCAGCAAATCTCGTTTTTGCATTCGCCTACACAGACACTTGCTCCGCGTACGCGGCCCGAACTCTCGCCAACGCGAAGCGTCATGGAGTGCGCCGGTGCTCTGGCGCTCTTCTTCTCACCTTCCCGCTCGCAATGGATACCGCGGCTTCTTGATGAGTTGCGGCGGCTGCTTTTTCAACAACCGCTGCACTTCCTGGATTGCCTTCTCCAATTGCGGGTCGCCGCCCTTCGCCATTTGCGAAGGGTCGTCCACGACTTTGATATCCGGATCGACTCCGTAGCCCTCGATAATCCAATCGCCTTTGGTGTTGTAGATTCCAAAGGTTGGCACAGTGACCGAACCGTTATCGACCAGCGACGGCGCGCCGGTCATGCCGATGAGTCCGCCCCACGTGCGCGTGCCGATCAGCGGCCCGAGCTTCGCCTGTTGGAAATAATACGGGAAACAATCTCCACCCGAGCCGCTCCAGCCATTGATGAGCATCACCTTCGGTCCATCGTGCGTGACCTGCGGCCAGTTCCAATCGCGACCGTCGCGCACGCCCCAGTGGTTCAGTGTCGTTCGCCCGAGCAACTCGACGAAACGGTCCGGGATTTGCCCGCCGCTGTTGAAGCGCTCGTCGATCACCAGCGCGGGCTTGTGGAACTGCGCGCGGAACTGGCGCACCAATTCATTTTGTCCACCGCGGCCCGTATCGGGCACGTAGATGTAACCGGCTTGCCCGCCGGTCGCTTCTTCGACCTTTTTGCGATTCGATTCGATCCACGCCAGATTTCGCAACCGGTACTCGCTGCTCAAGGTCTGCACGAGCACTTCGCGCGCCCCTTCTTTAGTAGGTTTGTCGTTGAGTGTCAGCATCGCCGGTTTATCGGCGACTCCCTGGAAGGCCGCTGAAGGCTCCTGCTCGATGTCGAGGTCAAGACCGTTCACGGCCAGCAAGTAATCTCCTTCCTTCACTTCGATCCCCGGCCGGCGCAAGGGCGAGCGCACCTCGACGTCCCACTCCGCGCCGTCAATGATCTTCTTGATTCGATACGCGCCATTCTCCAGCGCAAAGTCGCAGCCGAGGTAACCCACGCCGCGCGATTCGCCGCTTTCCGTATCGCCACCGCCACGATAAGTGTGCGACGCGTTGAGTTCCGCGATGAGTTCACCAATGAGGTAATTGATGTCCCAGCGCGTCACGGCGTCCTTGAGCAACGGCTCGTAGCGCGCGCGCATCGCCTTCCAATCCACGCCGTGCATGTTCGGGTCGTAGAAAAAGTCGCGCTCGATGCGCCAGGAGTCCGCAAAAATCTGTTGCCACTCCGCGGCGGGATTGATCGGCGCTTCGAGCGTGCCCGTGGCGAGTTTCTTGTCGAACTTTTGCGATTCCTTCGGCTCGACGATCGCATATTCCTGTTTGCGCCGCACGAGCAGTTTCTCGCCCTTGGCGGCGAGCACCGCGTCATCGACATCGTCCATGATGGTTTTTTCCTCGCGTTTCTCGAAATCATAAAAGTGCAACGTGCTCTTTTCCTCGAGTGCTCCCGCGCGCGGCATCTTGCGGTAAATCAACTTCCCGGAGACCGCAGACAAATCGCCGTAGTAGCCGGCCTTCAACGGCAACTGAATCGCGCGCCGCTCGAAATCCGCGAAGTCAATCTCGACCGCTTTGGGCGGCTTCTCTTCTTTGGTTTTCTTTTCCTCGCCTTTCTCGCCCTCCTTCTTTTCTTTGTCTTTCTCTTCGGGCTTCTTCTCGTCCTTCTTTTCTTCAGCGGCTTTGGCGTCACCGAGTTCGGGCTGGTCTTTTTTCTTCTCCGGATCTTCGGGTGGGTCCTTCTTCTCCTTTTCTTCTTTGTCCTTTTTCTTGTCCTTGCCTGGCTCATCGTCGTTGCGCGGCGAAAACGGCGAGGTCACATCTTTGCGCAGCGCCGCCATGACGAGATAGAAGCTGTTCGGATAAATCCACGTGTTATCCAGATCGCTGTAAACCGGCGTGAACTCCCTCGCGGAGCGGTAATACAAATATTTGCCATCGGGATCGAACACAGGCGCTTCGTCATTGTAAAACCCGCTGGTGACCGTATGCAGTTTGCCTTCCTTCGTGTCGTAGATGGCGATGGCTGAATTCTGGTTCTCCAAATCCTTCTCAAACGCAACCCAGCGGCTGTCCTTCGACCAACTGAACGTAAAGGTGCCCAGACCCCCATGGTATCTCCAAAGCTGCTTGTCGATTTCCTTCGTCTCCTTCTTGTCCAAATCGTGGATATGCACGCGCATCGCCTGATCGATGAACGCAATCTTCTTGCTGTCAGGGGACCAATACGGCGTGTAGCGGTAGCCGGGACCGAGTTTTGTCAGCACCGTCTCCTCGCCCGAACCATCCGCGGGCCGGATTGTCAGTTCGTACTCACCACTGCGATCGCTGAAGTACGCGACGTGTTGGCCGTCCGGGGACCAGCGCGGATAGCGCTCGGCAACTCCCGAACTGCGCGTCACGTTGCGAATGATACCGTGCTCCGCCGGCACCGTGAACACCTCTCCACGCGCCGAGAACACCGCCCGCTTGCCCGAGGGCGATATATCGGGACTGCGAATCATCTTGGCCACGTTCTCCAAACGCGGCTTCAGCGTGGCGCGGTCGGTGACAACCTGGATTGAAACCTCACGATGCTTTTCGGTCGCCAGGTCCAGCAAGTACAAGCCGCCGCCGTTCTCGAAAACGAGTTCGGATGGACCGATGCTGGGAAAGTGCACGTCGTAATCCTCGAAAAAGGTGACTTGCCGCATTTTGTCCTTCTTCGTGTCGTAAGCCCAAATGTTCGCCTTTTTGTATTTGTCGCGGTCGGACAAAAAATACAGCACGTGACCGTGCCACATCGGTTGGCTGTTCGCCGCGTCATCCTGCGTGATGTTCTTGGCTTCGAACGTCTCCAGGTTAAAGAGCCAGATGTCGGGGTTCATCCCGCCGCGGTAGCGTTTCCAGGTGGAGAAATCGACGCTGATGGGAATGTAGGCCAGCGTTTTGCCATCCGGTGAAATCGAACCAAACTCGCCGTACGGAATCGGCAGCTTCGCCGGCAGCCCGCCCTTCTGGCTGACGCGATACATTTGGTTGAAGCGGTCCTTCTCGCTGGTGCGCGAGGTGGCAAACAAAATCTCGCCGCCGTTCGGATACCAATCGAGCACGCGATCCGTCGAACCATGATACGTCACGCGCCGCGGCAGCCCGCCGTAGACCGACACCACATATATATCTGTATTGCCGTCGTAGTTGCCGCTGAAGGCAATCTGCGAGCCGTCCGGGGAGAAGCGTGGAAACGATTCTTCTCCGCGGGGCGAACTCAGCCGTTGGGCAAATCCGCCAGTCTTGGGCGCAAGCCAAATATCGCCGGCGTACACGAAAGCGATTTGCGTATCCGAAACGTCGGGATAACGAAACATCCGGGCGTCGATCGCCTTTGGTTTGGCGGTGTCATTGGTCGGCGCAGGCGTCGATGCGACTGCGGCGTGGACCAGCGCGAAAAGCCCGCACAACGACGCCAGAAAATGGAAGGGAGACGCATTCATGGTCGCCAAAGTTGCGCCTGTGCGCGAACGCAAACAAGGAAATTTGATGGGCGTTGCTTGCGTGTTTTGGGCTTCAGCCAAATTTCTGCTGGCGCGAAATTCGAGCATCGGGCAAGGTCCAACCATGAAATCCACGTTCCGTTCTAAATCCCGTCCGGAATTTTCACGCCGTCAATTTCTCGCCACCACCGCTGCCGCCATCGCGCTTCCCACATTCATTCCAGCCAGCGCACTCGGCCGCGCGGGCCGTCCAGCGCCCTCGGATCGCATTGTGGTCGGCATCGTGGGTTGGGGCATGATGGGTCCTGGCAATACCAGCGGCCTCATGGCTCAGAAGGACTGCCAGGTTGTCGCGGCGTGTGACCTCGACAAAGGCCCCCTGCAAAAGGCTGTCGATGCCATCAACAAAAAAAACGGCAACACCGATTGCAAAGCCCATGCCGATTATCGCGAGATGATCGCCCGCGACGACATCGACGCGGTCATGCTCGCGATCCCCGATCACTGGCACGCCATCGCTTCAGTCGACTGCGCCAATCGCAAAAAGCACATTTACGGCGAAAAGCCCCTGGCCCGCACGATCGCAGAGCAGCAAGCCATCGTCCGCGCCGTGCAAAAAAACAATGTCACCTGGCAGACCGGTTCCTGGCAGCGCTCACGCGAAAATTTTCACAAAGCCGCTGAGATCGTCCGTAACGGCTTGATTGGCAAAGTGAAGCATGTCGAAGTCGGCCTGCCCGGCGGCCACGTCGATTTCAAAGGCACGAAAGACAAGATGCAGCCGAGCGATCCGCCCCCGGAACTCGACTACGACCGCTGGGTCGGACCCTCGCAAATGATTCCTTACATTGAGGGCCGCGTACACACGAACTGGCGCTGGCACTATAATTTTGGCGCTGGGCAACTCCTCGACTGGGTCGGCCACCACTGCGATATCGCCCATTGGGGCCTCGACTTTGACGACGTCGGCCCTACCGAAGTCGAAGGTGAAGGCGAGTTCCCTCCTAAAGACGCCGTCTGGAACACCGCGACCAAATACCGCGTGAACCTCAAGTACCCGAAAAACGTCACCATGACCATGGCCGGCGGCCACAACGACATCAAAATGGGCGCCAGGTGGATCGGCGAAGATGGCTGGGTCTGGGTCGATCGCGACCGATTCGACGCCTCCAACGCCGAGTGGAAAGCCTGGAAGGCCGTGCCCGACAATTTGCGCAAAGTCAAACTCCAGGAATCACGCGACCACTACCGCAATTTTCTGGACTGCGTTAAATCCGGCAAACCCACGATCACCCCCGTCGAAGTCGCCCACAACTCAGTCGTGCCCGGCCATCTCGGTCTCATCGCCATGCTGGTCGGCAGGAAAATCAAGTGGGACGCGAAGAAGGGCCGCATTATCGGCGATGACGAGGCCAGCAAACTCCTCACGCGCGAATTCCGCGCGCCCTACAAGCTCACTTAAACTAATCTAAACTTTGCGGTACAAGGCCTTGGGCGTGAAGACTTGGCTGAGGTCTCTATTGATTTTTGCCGCACCCCTATGCACGGTGCCCACCGCTTATGAAAATCGAAGCGCTGCACATGGGCATGAAGGTCAGGCACCCGCAGTACGGTGTCGGCATCGTCAAGGCGATCACCGAACAATCCGCGGAAGTGCAGTTCGACACCGGCAGGCGCACCATCGCCCCCGAACCCAGCGGCATCGAACCCGCCGACCCGCAGGCCAGCGTCAGTGGTCTCGATCGCCCCCTGCACCTCCTTGTCTCTGAGATCGCCGAAGCCGTGGTGGAAAAGCTCGGGATTGAAAAACCCGATTCGGCCATCATCGAACAACTCGGCGCACGTTGGCAGCGCGGCAAAATCGTGATGCATCCCGCCGATCCAACCATCCAGACCAAAGAAGTGCCCATGGAAAGCTTCTTCCACAAGATCGTCATGATGCGCAACAACCTTCGCGTCCTCGAACAAAAGATCAACGCGCACCCCACGCTCACCGATGGTGACAAAGTCGAGCTGCAGCAATATATTACCCGCTGTTACGGGTCGATGACGACCTTCAACGTCTTGTTTAAGAATAAGGAAGACCAGTTCAGGGGCGGCAGTTCGGAATGATTCGCGACACCATTTCTAAAATCGAAGCGCGCTTACAGGGCAGCAACCTCAGCGATGAGGCCCGCGCCGAATTGCTCGCGCTCCTGGGCGAGCTGAAGCGCGAAATCGCGACCGTCGAACCCGAGATCGGCCAAAACATCGCCGGCCAAACCGACCATTTGACCCGGCAGGCCACCGACGAGGCCCGAAATCCCGAGTTGCTCAAGCGCTCGCTCGACGAACTCTCCGCTTCGGTCGACGGCTTCGAAAAGTCTCATCCCGGCCTGGTGCAGGTCGTCAATCGCATCTGCACAACCCTTTCGAACATAGGTATTTAGAACTTTTCTATACAAACCCGCCGGCGGCGGTGTCTATCGGTTGAACGTCTGTGACGGACCAGTCAAAACATTGGTGCGAGTGCCTGTATGAAGAACGGGCCGCGCAGATCATTCTCTACGGTCGCTCGCTCGGGCTGAGCCACAGCGAAGCCGAGGATGTTTTGCAGGAGACCTTTGTGGCCCTCATGAACCTCGACACGGCCCCGGAAAAGCCCCTGCATTATTGCCTGCGTAGCTTCCGCAATCGCGCTTTGAATTATCGCCGCGGATTCTTCCGCCGCCTTGCGCGCGAGCTTGAGTCCTCGCGCTGGTTTGAGCGGGACAGCGGCGAATCGCCCGAGGAACGCGCGGCGATGCGTTGCCTCGAGCGCCTGCCGAAGGACCAACGCGAGGTGATCCTCCTCAAAATCTGGCATGAATACACTTTTGAAGAGATCGGAGAGTTGCTCGATATCTCCCCCAATACTGCCGCCGGTCGCTATCGCTACGGCCTGCAGAAGATCAAGTCCTGTCTGGAAAAGCAAAGTTATGAACGAACTGAATCAACTGGAAACGCGCTTACGCTCCTGGACGCCGCGCCCACCATCGGCGGCCCTTAAGGCACGCATTTTCAGCAACGAGGTAGAGTGCGATGTCCCCATCGCGCCGTCCGCCACGCTGCGCAACAGCATGCCCGCCTGGCAATGGCTCGCGCCTTCCATGGCCGTGTTCTTCCTCGCCATGATGACCTGGACCGACGGCGCGCATCCCTCCTTAATCTCTTCCACCGAGATTCGGGCTGCCTCGGCCTGGCGCGACCCGCAGTCCGCCGCCTATTCCTCGTCCGCCCAAATCCAGAACAATGTCTGGCCCGTGGCCACTTTTAATTGGACAAACCACCGCCAGAACCTTTCAACTGCTGCCCCTGTGCTCGTCACCAACAGCACCATTCCGTAATTAATGAGCAAAAAGAATTCGACTAACCCCGAGGGGGAGGGGAAACCTGCAGATTCGAAACAACCGGGCGGCAAACCCGGTCCCGCTCAACCACTAAAACCCGGAACCGCAGGCACGACCAGGGCTGGCGCTCCCGCTGGTCCTCCCGTGCCAGTCACTGTCCCGCCGCTTTTTCGGAACATTGATTGGTTCACCTTTGCCATCACAGCGTTGCTCGTTCTTATCGGCTACTGGATCACGCTGGCCCCGGACCTCACCCTCGAAGACTCCGGCGAACTCGCCGTTGCCTCCATGTACGCAGGCGTGCCGCATCCTCCCGGCTACCCGGTCTGGACGATCTACACCTGGTTTTTCACGCTCATTCCATATTCGAACATCGCATGGCGCGTGGGTTTGTCTTCCGCCGTCGCCGGCGCTCTCTCCTGCGGCCTTGTTGCCCTCATGGTCTCGCGCGGCAGCAGCATGATCATTGAGGGAATTGGCGAACTGAAAAACATCGCGCGGAATTGGGAGAACCGCATCTGCATGGTCTCCGGCTTCGTCGCCGGTATGTTG
>Ga0075418_10000952_pt1 | contig 31808 bp, 31 predicted proteins | sample SoiMetdeltSBSDD2_FD_81776 | JGI IMG/M metagenome (GOLD analysis project Ga0075418, IMG submission 81776) | Bulk soil microbial communities from a Populus tree surrounding site in Tennessee, USA - Soil MetaG P. deltoides SBSDD2 | ecosystem: Environmental > Terrestrial > Soil > Tree plantation... | reverse complement strand
TGAGAGCCGCAACGATCAAGGGGCGGGGCTCAGGTGGTGCGGAGGGCGTCCGTCGGGGCCAGGCGGGCGGCGCGGACGGCCGGGTAAAGGCCGGCGAGAGCGCCGATGACGACTGTGAGAGCCGCAACGATCAAGGGGCGGGGCTCAGGTGGTGCGGAGGGCGTCCGTCGGGGCCAGGCGGGCGGCGCGGACGGCCGGGTAAAGGCCGGCGAGAGCGCCGATGACGACGGCGACGGCGGGTGAGCCCCACAACGCCAAGGCGGGCAAGGTCGGAGCCCATCCCTGCCCCCGGGCGGTGATGAAAGTGATTGCCGCGCCAATGATTGCTCCCAGGGTACCGCCAAGCAACGCCAGCAACACCGACTCCGCCAGGAACTGGGCGCCGATGTGCCGCCGCCGTGCGCCCAGGGCGCGTCGCAGCCCGATCTCGTTGCGCCGCTCCAGGACCGCGATCACCATGACATTCGCGATGCCGATCGCGCCGACAAGAAGCGCGACCGCGCCGAGCCCGAGAAACAGGGCGGTGCCGGACCGGGCGACGGCCAGGCGGGCGGTGAGAGCGTCGGAGGGGCGGCTGACCTCGACGGCGGAGGGGTTGCCCGGGTTGGCGGTGCGGGCGAGCCGGGCCGCGGCATCGCCCACGCGGTCGGTGGCGGCGCGCAAATAGATCCGGCTGGGATGACCGTCGTAGTCGAAAAGTGTTGCGGCCGTGGGGAATCCGACCAGTACCGATCGGTTGATCTCGGGGGTGAGGGGGAGCGGGTCGAGCACACCGACGACGGTCAGCCAGTGCCCGCCCACCCAGATCCGGCGGCTGGTGCCGCCCAGGCGGGCGGCGGCGTCGCTGCCCAGGACGGCGACCGGCAGACCGGCGGTGGCCTCGGTGAGAAACCGGCCCTCGGCCAGCGAAGCGTCCAATATGGACGGTAGCGAGGTGTCGCAGGCGAACACGGCGAGGCTTCCGGTCTGCACGACGGGCACGAGGTCGTTGCGGTACGCGTACACGTTGCGCAGCAAGGCGGTCGGTGCCACCGCCGTGACCCCTTCGACGCGCCCGACCATCACCGTCGCCGACGGCGGGAGCGGGACCTCGGTGCCGCCGACGGACCTGCCCTCGGCGACGGTGAGCAGGTTGGTACCGAGCCGGTCGATCTCGGCCAGCAGAGCCGCCTGCGACGAGGCGGTCAGGCCCAGAACGCCGACGATGCAGGCGATGCCGATGGCGACGCCCAGCGACGACAGGGCCGCGCGGGTCCGGCGCGTCCGCAGCCCGAGCGTGGCCAGGGGCAGCAGGTCCGCCGCCGGCAGTCGAGACCTCATGCGGCCACACCGCCCGTGTCACCGACGACCCGGCCGTCGCGCAGCTCGATGCGCCGCCGCATCGCCGCGGCGACGGCCGGATCGTGGGTCACCACCACGAGCGTGGTGCCTTCGCTGTTCAGCTTGCGCAGCAGGGCTAGGATGCCGGCGCCGGTCGCCTGGTCGAGGTTGCCGGTCGGCTCGTCGGCGAGCACCACGGCGGGTTCGCCGGCGACGGCCCGGGCGATCGCGACCCGCTGCCGCTCGCCGCCGGAAAGCTCACCGGAGCGGTGCCGGGCGCGGTGCTCGAGGCCGACGCGTTCGAGCGCCACCAATGCCAGGCGGCGCCTCGAGGAAGCCGGAATCCCGCGGTACAGCAGGCCGGTGGCGACGTTGTCCAGTGCGGTGAGGCTCTCGATCAGGTGGAACTGCTGGAACACCACGCCCAACCGGTGGGCGCGGATCCCGGCGATCGCCTTGTCGGGCAAGCCTTCCAGGGCCTGGCCGGCGATGCTGACCACGCCGGCCGTCGGCCGGTCAAGCGCCGCCATCAGGTGTAGCAGCGTCGACTTGCCCGACCCCGAGGGGCCCACCATCGCCACCAGCTCGCCGCTGAGGATCCGCAGGTCGACCCCGGCCACCGCCTCCACCGGCGGCGTACCCGGGTACACCTTGCGCACACCTTCCAGCTCAAGCACCGCGGAAGTCATGACGCCGGCACCTCCACCCGCAGGCCTTCCGCGAGCCCGTCGCCCGTGATCTCGACCAGGCCGGCGCGCTCGTCGATGAGGCCGGGACGCACCGGCACGGCCCGCCTGCCGCCCTCCACCACGACGATCTCGTACCCACCCGCGGCGGCGGCGGCCAGCGCGGTCACCGGCACGGCCAGCACGCCCCGGCGCTCCACGACCGCGATGGACACCTGGACCGGGACCTGGTCGAGGTCGCCGGCGGCGGCCGGATCGCGCAGCGCCACGGTCATCGGGATGGTGTTGACCGGGCCACCCGGCTCCTGGACCGGCGCGCCGATCGCGGTGACGGTGCCCGCGATCCGCCGCCCGCCGGGCACCGTCACCTCGACCTCGCCACCGATCCGTACCTGACCGGCGCGGCCCAGCGGCAGCGCCGCCGTGACGCCGCGCGTGGTGGAGGCGATCCGCAGCACGGGTTCGGCGCCGACTCGACCCCCAAGGGGTACAAGGGAATCAAGAATCCGGGCATCGGCGGGAGCGAAGACCACCGCCCCGAGCGGCAGCCGTCCCGTGGCCGGGCGGTCCAGGCGGCGCTGCCACGACCGGATCGCCGCCGCCGTCGCCGAGGTGAACCGCTCGTCCACCGTCGACCCCCGCAAGCCAAGGGCGGCAAGGTTCTCCTCGAGCTGGCGCACGTCCTGGCCGGGCGGCATGCCCGGCGCGAACTCCCGCCACACCGGGCGGGAGCCGTGCAACAGCACCACCGGGGCGCCGTCCACCTCGTACACGGTCTGTCCACGTTGGACGGTGCTGCCGGGAGCGGCGACGGCGGTGAGCACCCCGGGCGGGCCCGGATGCACCAGCTGCCGCGGTGCCGCGTAGCCGAGCACGCCGGGGATCTGCTCGCGGGCGATCAGGTCGGTGCGCAAGACGGTAGTGGTGGGCGCGCTCACCACCGTCGCGGGCGCCTGAACCGGCCGGGAACCCCACCAGCGCCAGGCACCCGCGCCTCCCGCCACGACCAGTGTCGCCCCCACCACCACTCTTCGTTTCACCGCGGTCACTGCCGCAGGCGCGGTTCGTAGATCGGATCGCAGGCTTCGAACGCCTGTGCTCGGCGCTGTCCCAGGTCGGTGGGCCAGCCGCCGGGAGGCTCGGGCCCATCGGGCCAGGTCCCGTCGGGTTGGGGATCGATCGTTTCGGGCAAGCCGTTCTCCCGCAGACATTGCGCGTACTCCCGCAGCACCTGCAGCTTCTCCGGCGAGACCCCCTGCCGCGAGAGCGGATTGGCCTGGGGCGGCAGGCTGTCCAGGATCGAGGCGCACTTGTCCCGGACCGCCTCGAAGGCGGTCTTCTCCTCGAACCCGGCGACAGCCGGGAAAGTGGCCTTGCCGGTGTTGGCGTCCACGACCGGGTCGGGCCAGTTGGCCTGGCCGTTGGCGCGGGCGCAGGTGACGAACTGGCGCCACACCCCGACCGAGCCCGATGGCGTCGCGGCCGTGTCCGGCGAGCCGCCCGAGGTACAGCCCGCGACGGCGAACAACACCAGGGCAAGGACAGAAGCTCTCATGCGGCCCAGCGTTCCAGCCGGCACCTAACACCGGCGTTACAGGTGCGCGGGCAGCTCCAGCGTCACCACCAGACCCCCGCCGGCGGGATCGCGGCTCGAGGCGGACACGGTGCCGCCGTGGGCCCGGACCACCGCCGCCACGATCGACAGGCCCAGCCCGGCGCCAGCCCGGCTGTCCAGGCGCGTCCGGTCGCCCCGGTGGAACGGTTCGAACAACCGCTGTACGTCCATTGTGGACAGATCCTGCCCGGTGTTGGTGACGCGCACCCACACCCGCCCGTTGCGCATCCCGGTGGCCGCGACCACCTCACCCTCCGGGCGGTTGTGCCGCACCGCGTTTTCCACCAGGTTGGCCACGGCCCGGCCCAGCAGGGCGACGTCGCCGCTGACCGGCGCCGGGCCCAGCTCGGTGCGCACCCGGACACCTTCGGCCCGGGCCAGCGGCGCGACCTGATCCACCGCCTCGGCCACCAGGTCGGCCAGATCGTCCACCTCGCCGGGCCCCAAATCCTGGTCACTTCGCGCCAGTACCAGCAACGAGTCCACCAGCCGCTGAGCCCTGATCATCGCCGTGCGCGCCTGCTCACCCATCTCCCGCAGCTGCTCGACCGTGGCGTGCGGCTTGGCCAGGGTCACCTCGGCCGCCGTGCGTGCCACCGCCAGCGGCGTGCGCAGCTCGTGGCTGGCGTTGGCGACGAACCGCCGCTGCGCCTGGATCCCGGCCTCGAGCCGGGTCAGCATCGCGTCGAAGGTGTCGGCCAGCTCCTTGATCTCGTCGCGTGGCCCGGGCAGGTTCAGCCGCAGCCCTAGGTTGGCGTCGCTGGCCACCTTGGCCGCCTCGGTGACCCGGCGGACCCGCCGCAGCAACCGCCCGGACATCACGGCGCCCACGACACCGGCCATGACCGTCACCACCAGCAGCCCGACGGCGGCGTCCTCCACCAGGTGCCGGGTCGCGTCGGCGCGCAGCCGAGCCCGCTGGGCCTCCAGCCGCTCGCCCGCTCTCATTTTCGCGGCAGCGTCCCCGTCGTTGGCCATCGCCGCCTGCTCCGCCGCCAGATCCTCCGAGGACAGCGAGTAGTCGGCGAACATGTACTTCTGCGCCGAGTAGACCATCCCGGCGACGATCACCGCGCCACCGGCCACAAACAGCGTCCCGAACCACAGCGCCAGCCTGGTCCGTACGGTCAGGTTCATCGGATCACATACCCGACGCCGACGATGGTCTCGATGAGCGGCGGTTCGCCGAGCCGGCGCCGCAGCCGGTTCACCGTGACCCGCACGGTGTTGGTGAACGGGTCGGCGAACTCGTCCCACACCTTCTCCAGCAGGTCCTCCTGGCTGACCGGGGCGCCGTCCGCCGCGAGCAGCGCGTAGAGCGTGCCGTACTCCTTGGCGGACAGGGCGATCTCGCGGCCGCCCCGGGTCACCTTGCGCCGCACCGTGTCCACTACGAGATCCCCGCGCACCAAGGTCGGGGCGTGTACCCGCCCCCGGCGGCCCAGCGCCCGCACCCGCAGCACCAGCTCCTCGAACGCGAACGGCTTGCCCAGGTAATCGTCGGCGCCCAGGCTTAGCCCGGACAACCGGTCCTCGATCCCGGCCGAGGCGGTCAACATCAGCACCAGCGGAGCCTCACCCCGCTCGGCCAGGGCCCGGCAGACCTCGTCGCCGGAGATCTCCGGCAAATCCCTATCTAAAACCATCACTTCGTACCCGTTGAGGTCCAGCAGTTCCAACGCCTTCGACCCGTCGAAGCAGACATCGACGGCCATGCCCTCGTCGCGCAGCCCGTCGGCGACGTGCCGGGCCAGCACCCGCTCGTCCTCCACCACCAACACCCGCACTCCCGGTACCTCCCGTCGACGCAGTCCGGCCCTCCATCATGCCCCCTACGCATAGGTCCACGTCCGCGGCCACCTTGAGCCGTCTCTCCGACAAAACGATGTCTATATCGAAGCCAACCAGTACCTTCGGCGCCGTGGTGCGGTTCAGCCGGAGCAGGTGGCCCGAGTCGGGACCGGTCCTGGCCCTGCTGTCCTACCTGGACAGTCTGCACTCCGAGGCCGGGCGCCCGTCGCTGGCGGAGATGGGCCGGGAGGTCGCGCTGGCCCCGAGCACGTTGTCGGGTTTCTTCACCGGGGCCCGCCTGATCGGCCGGGGCAACCTGGAGCTGCTCGTGGAGCACCTCGGCGGTGACCTCGCCCACGCGGAAAGCCTGCGCCGCAAGGCGGTTCAGGCCTGGCCGGCCCCACCGAAGGAGCCCGTGTCCAAGGCCGAGGTGAAGACGGTGCTGCCGTCGGAAGGGCGCCTGGAGATAGTGCTCTACGACGCGCCGGTCAACAAGCTCAACCGCCCGGAGCAACTGTTCGGCCGCCAAGATCTGATCACCGCCGTCACCGGCCGGCTCGAGCGGGGCGAACGCGTGCTGCTGCACGGGATGGCCGGCGCGGGCAAGACCGCGCTCGCCGCCACCATCGCCGACCGCTGGGTGGAGGCGGGCGGTCGCTCGTACCTGTGGCTGCGCCCGGGCGTGGCCGACCCCGATCTGGTACTCGATGCCCTGGCCCACGGACTGGGCGGCCGGGCCGGCCCGCAGCCCGGGGGCGACCGGCTTTTCCTTGCGGTGCAAGAGCTTGTGGCCGAGCTCGAGGTGGGCCTGTGCGTCATCGACGACGCGTGGCAGGCGCAGGCGCTGCACACCCTGCTGCGCGCTCTGCCGGCGGGCCTGCCGGTCCTGGTGACCTCGCGGCTCAAGCTCGGCCTCGACCACGGGTTCGAGGTGGGCGGGTTGCGCCCGGCCGACGCCCTCAACCTGCTTTCGTGGCACGCCAGGGACGATCGGCTGGGCGACCGGGACGCGCGGGCGCTGTGCGCCGATCTGGGCCATCATTCGTACGCCATCGAGATCGCCGGGCACCACCTGCGACAATACGCTTGCACCGCAAGGGAACTGCGGGCTCAGATCGCGGGCGCGCCGCACTGCCTGGCGATGCCGGGCGGCTTCGCACCCGAGGGCCGGGAAAGCATCAAACGCCTGCTGGACAACGCTTTCGCCGCGCTTGACGGCGACGAGTTCGCCGGTGCCGTGCTGCGGGCGTTCGGCGCGTTCCCGAGCCCGGGCGCCACCATCGACCTCCTCTCCGGCTACCTGGAGCTGGAAGGCGAGAAGGTGCAACGCGGGCTCAACGTCCTGGTGGACCTGAGCCTGGCCAAACGCCTGCCGCACAGCCGCTTCTACGCCATCCACGATCTGACCCACAGCTACGCCCGCGCGTTGCCCGTGCATCGCAATCCACATAGGACGGTCGAGGCGGTCGTCGGGTTCGTCAAGCGCCACCGGGCCGACCACGACCTGCTGGAAACGGATATGTCCAATGTGGTGGGTGTGGCCGCGTGGGCGCAGAAAGCCGACCCGGACCGGTTCCTGGCCATCGTCGAGGACATCGCCGGCGGCGGATACATGGACCTCAAGGGGCACGCGTTCGGCGTGCCGCGGCTGCTCGCGGGCGCCATCGCGCTGCTTGACGCCTCCGGCGACACCGACCGGCTGCACACCCTGCTGAGCAAGCAGGGCAACGCGTTCTTCCACCGGGGCGAGCTGGAGCAGGCGGTCGACTCCTACCGCGAGGCGCTTTCCTGCGCCCCCAACGACTCCCGGCGCGTCGTGCTGCTCAGCGTGCTGGGCAAGGTGCTGTCCGTACTGGGCAAGCACGACGAGGCCGAGCAGCATTTCACTCGCGCATACGCCATATCCGATGAGCTGGCCGACGACAGCACGCTGCTTCACGTCCTGGAGCAGCACAACGTCGCCGCCTTCGCCCAGCGTGACTATGTGCGCGTGCGCGAGCTGACCCGGCGCGGCATCGACCTCGCCCGGGTCAAGGGCGCCAAGCGATTCGAGGCGTTCTTCCTCAACAACCTGGGCACCGCCGAGTTCGAGCTGGGCGTGTGCGCAGCGGTCGAGCGCCACGAACAGGCCCAGGCGATCGCCACGGCCACCGGCGACGACCACCTGCTGGCGCTGACCCATCACGCCCTGGGCATCGACCGCCACGCGCAGGAGAACGCGGCGGTCGCGCGCACGCATCTGCATGAGGCGCTGCGCCTTTACGACAAGCTCGGCCAGACGCGGCGCCAGGCAAGCCTCGGCCGGATGATGCGCGAATTCGGATATCTCGACCAGTGGGGGATAGGATGCGAACGTTGCGTTGGGCATTGACGACAGCGGTCATCTTCGTGGTGGGTGCGGTGGGTTGCACCGGACCCACGGCGGCGGTTCCGGTCCTGCCGGACATCGACAATGTCGCTGTCATCGTTATCGATAATTTTCAAGGGGTACCCGCAGCGCCCCCGCAAACGCTCCCCAGCGCCAACTGTCCTTACTCGCCCGAGGATGTCAACGTCGTCGGGGACCAAGGCGCCGGTGACGATCTTCCTGCCGGGGTGTCGCACGGTTCGGTCGTCTACTCGTTGCTGACCAAGCAACTCGACGTCACCCCGGGCCTCAGGCGCGCGGTCGCCCGGCCCAGGGCCGATTACGGCTTGGACGCGACGGGCATCGGGGACGTCACCGCCTGGTCCTATGACGGCAGCGAGGTGGTCCTGGTGGCGATGGACCACGACCGCTCGGCCACCGGCGACATCGCGCGGCGCCTGCGCTCCCTGGCCGAGGCGATGCAGCAGAGCAAGGTGGGCTTCAAGCGCTTCGTGCTCAACATGAGCTTCGTCATCGCCCCGTGCAACGTGCCGCAGTGGCTCGACTCGATCGGCCGGTTCGACGTCGAGGCCACCCTCGACGCCTACCAGCGGCTCATTGACGGCCAGCCCGGCCTGCGCCGGTTCCAGGCGGCGCTTGACGTCCTGGTGCACGACGTCGCCGGGCGCCGGGATCGGATCCTGCGCGGCGACCCGGCGGATCCGCTCGCGGTCATCCGCCGGCGCGTGGCGATCAGCGAGTTCTACGGCGAGATAGTCAAGCAGAACGAGCCCCCGGTGCGCAGCCGGATCGCGACCGACCCGCTCAAGGACACCCTTGCCAACAACATGAACGTGGCCGGGCGGCGGGTCATCCCGGTGGGCGCGGCCGGAAACGGCGTGCTGCTGCCGGCCGGCGGTGAGGTGCCGCTGCGGCGCATCCAGTTCAGGTTCCCGTTCGCCCCGGCGATCTGGAACACGGTCGCCAGCGCCAGCGCGGGCGTCAAGGATCAGGGGCCGCGGGCCTTCTACTCCAACAGCGGCGAGGTGATGCTCGACGGCAACGAGGTGGTCGGCTCGGCCCGCGTGCAGGGCACGTCGTTCGCGGCGCCGCGGCTGTCGGCCAAGCAGGCGGCCTATCTGCTGACCGGCGGCGCGGCCAACTGCAACGGGCACCTGCCCACGCTGGGCTACGCCGACTCCGACGCGCTCGCCGGCACGACATGGAACGACCTACTTCTCGGCGCGGCGATCACCGCATACTGCCGCGATTTCGTCGTCCGCCCGACCTACCCCTAGCTCTAGAGCAGGTCGAAGAAGGCCAGAAACCCATACACCGCAAAGGCGATCAGGACGATCACCCCGACGATGGCCAGACAGCCGCAGCCCGAACCCAAGGCCCGCGACCACCACGCGCCGCGCGGAAACGGCCCGGACTCCGTCCACACCAACGAGTCCGGGCCCGACTCGTCGGCCAGCGCGAGCAGCGCGTCGAGGCGTTCCCGCGCCCGCGGCCCCAATACGGAGGAGGGATCGTAGCGCAACTTGAGCGCCCGCAAGCGATCCCACGGGTGCTTGAAGGCCCGCTCGAAGGCGGCGAGGTCGGCCTCATCCACCTCCTCGGTGAGAAACCCCCACCGCCCCGCCTCGGCGAAGTTGCCGATGCGGTGGTTGATCAGGCCCCGCAGCGCCCGGATCCGCGGGTCGTCCGGATGCTCGGCGGCCAGCGCGGCCAGGCGCTGCAACGCCAGATGCGTGTGCCCGCGCTCCAGGTCCTGCTCGACCCGCGCCAGAACGTCCTGTTTGGCCACACGATCCATCCTGCCACCCGCCGGCCGGTCCACCGCTCAGGCGGCCAGCACCCAGCTGCACTCCATCCGTCCACCGGGCAGCAGCGCCGAGACGAATCGCGAATCGCCGCGCACCCGCTCCAGATAGGGCTTGGTATCAGGCATGTTCACGTTGTCGGCCATGATGACCGCGCCCGGCCTCAGCTTGGGTGCGATCAGGTCGAGCACCGGCACGTACAAATCCTTCCAGCCGTCAAGGAAAAGCAGGTCGATCGGCCCGTCGACATCCTTGAGCGTCTCGAGCGCGTCGCCCTCCAGCACCGTGGCCACGCCCTCAAGGCCCGCCTCGCGGATGTTGGCCTCGGCCGCACGGCACTTCGACGCCTCGATCTCCGTCGTGATCACCTGACCGCCGCCGTTGGCGCGCACCGCTTCCGCGAGATAGAGCGTGGAGATGCCGAACGACGCTCCAAACTCGACTATCCGCCGGGCGTCGGTGCCGCGGGCAAGCGCGTGCAGCAGCCAACCGTCGTTGCGTGACACCGGGATGTACACGTTCTTGAGCATCGCCGGGGTCACCGTGCGCATCATGCTGCGCCCGGTCACCATGGCGTAAACGGCGCGGGGCAGCACCTTGGGCAGCTTGAGCCAGTCGCCGCGCGCCTGCCGGTGCAACCTGTCCAGGACGCCGGCCACCTGCGGGGAAATCATCGCCTGCTCCTCCTCGTGCTCGTGTCAAGCTGCTCGATGCGCCGGCGCGACTCGGCCAGGATCGCCTGAACCTGCTCCACCACAACGGAATCACCGTGGGCCTTGACGATCGCCTTGACCGCCGCCTTCACCAGGCGCAGCGCCGGGCCGACGATCTCTGCCGCGTGCGGGTCGCGCAGCGGCGCCCACTCGCCCCGGCTCGCCGCCCGCGCCCAGATCCGCTCGATCTCCTGCGCGCGCGCGCCGACCTCGGCCTGCCCCGCCTGGCTGAGCTGATAGACCTTGCGCTCCTCGTTGGGCGCCAAGCGAACCAGCCGCTCGTCCTCGAGCTGCTGCAGTGTCGGGTAGATGGCGCCGGCGCTGGCCTGATAGGCGCCGTCGAAGCGGGCCTCGAGCCGGGTCATCAGGTCGTAACCGTGGCCGGGCGTGTCGGCCAGCAGCGCCAAGAGGGCCAGCCGTAGCTCGCCGGGGCCGAAGAAGCGTCCTCCCGCGGGGCTGAGCTGCCTTAGCTGGCGTCGCATGTTTCGCAGGCTATATCGTACGATACACCTAACGCAACCGCCTTCGCTGTCCTCAAGACACCACCAGCAATGTCATGATCGATTGATCTAGCATTTTCTCCGAAAATGCTGCCTAAAGCCGCTGGGAGGCAACACTTTCCCCGAAAATGCTGGATCAACTGCCGAACAACCGCTCGAGGACGAGGGCGACGCCGTCGTTGTTGTTGGTGGCGGTGTGGTTGGCGGTGGCCGCGAGCACTCGCGGGTCGGCGTTGGCGACCGCGTAGGGGGTGCCGGCCCAGGCGAGCATCGGCAGGTCGTTGACGGCATCGCCAAAGGCGGTGACGTCCGCGGCGGCCACGCCCCAGCGGGTGCACAGGCCGGCCAGAGCGTCCGCTTTGGACACTCCGATGGCGGAGATCTCAAGGGCGGCAGCGGTCGGGGAGGACCAGGTGCACTCGACCGCGGAGCCGAGCGCGGGGCGCAGCATTTCCCATGTGTCGCGGGGGTTGGCGTGTGGCAGGTAGACCATCACCTTGACCAGCGGGCCGATCACCAGATCGTCGATGGATTCCACCTTGAACCGGTCGTCGTCGAGCGTGGGACGGAAGAGGTAGCCGGGCTCATACAAGGCGCGGGTGCCGGTCTCGACCGCGAAGCCCAGCCCCGGTACCAGAGAATGAATTTCTGAAATCAGCCACCGGGCAAGCTCTTCAGGCATCGGCTTGGCGATCTCGACCCGGGCGCTGCCCACTTCATAGATCACCGCACCGTTGCCGCAGATGGCGGCGTCAAGCAGCTTATCGCCGTGGAAGAGGGCATCGACGACCCGGGCCGGGCGCGCGGTCGCGACGACCACCCGCGCACCCGCGGCGCGTGCGAGGTGCAATGCGCCGCGGGTGCGGGCGGACAGGGTCGAGTCGTCGTGTAACAGGGTGCCGTCAAGATCGGTAGCGATGACCAGGCTCACCAGCTGTTGTTAGCATGCACCGGGCTGCGCCAGGTGAACGCCTGCCGCAAGAATGATCCGGGACACAGCTCCTGGACCAGCAACTGCCCCAGAGCCGCGGAGATCGGGTCGGGCTGGTCGGGCGCGGCATAGTGGGTCATGTTGAGCCCCACCGATATCTGCCGGCTCGCCGACACCAGGTCGCCCAGCATCCAGCCCCACGACATGTTGTACACGCTGAAGTCGCGCAGATTTTCGACGCATGTCCACCAACGGTTGCCGAGGATCGCGGCGCCGAACTCATCCGCAATGATGATTGTGTCACAGCCTCAGGGGTCGCGGTGGTACACCCCATGGAATCGACGCCAGATCGGGTAGGCTCCGGCGATGGTTGTGGAGACTGCCGAGGTCCTGGTCACCAGCCCGGGCCGCAACTTCGTCACGCTGAAGGTCACGACGAGCGACGGGGCGGTCGGCTGGGGCGACGCCACGCTCAACGGCCGGGAGCTGTCGGTCGCCTCGTACCTTTCCGAGCATGTGGTGCCGCTGCTGATCGGGCGCGACCCGCACCGGATCGAGGACACCTGGCAGTACCTTTACCGGGGCGCGTATTGGCGTCGCGGCCCGGTCACCATGGCGGCGATCGCGGCGGTCGACACAGCCCTGTGGGACATCAAGGCCAAGGTGTGCGGGCTGCCGCTCTACCAGTTGCTGGGCGGCAAGTCCCGCGAGTCGTGCCTGGTCTACGGGCACGCCTCCGGGTGGGACCGGCCGGAGTTGTTCGACTCCATCCGAGCGCACCTGGAGCTCGGGTATCGGGCGATCCGCATCCAGACCGGGGTGCCCGGATTCGCCTCGATCTATGGGGTGGCGGCGTCGCCGTATTCCCAAGGCGAGCGGTACGACTACGAGCCGGCCCGGCGGACCGCGCTGCCGGTGGAGGAGGTCTGGGACACCCGGGCCTATTTGCGGCATGTGCCAACGGTTTTCGAGGCGGTGCGCAACGAGTTCGGGGCTTCTCTTCCCCTTTTGCACGACGCCCACCACCGGCTGAGCCCGATCGAGGCGGCGCGGTTGGGCAAATCCCTTGAGCCCTACGACCTTTTCTGGCTCGAGGACGTCACTCCGGCGGAGAACCAGGAGGCGCTGCGGCTGGTGCGCCAGCACACCACCACCCCGCTGGCCATCGGCGAGGTCTTCAACACCATCTGGGACTACCAATATCTGGTACGCGAACAGCTGATCGACTATGTGCGGTCGCCGGTCACCCACGCGGGCGGCATTACCGGGCTGCGGCGCATCTTCGACTACGCCGCCATGTATCAGGTTCGCTCCGGTGTGCACGGGCCGACCGACATCTCGCCGGTGGGGCTGGCGGCCGCGTTGCATCTGGGCATCGCCATCCATAACTTCGGCATCCAGGAGTACATGCGGCACGGCGCCGAGACGCAGGCGGTGTTCCGGCCGGCTTACTCGTTTGTGGACGGTGGTTTGGTACCAAGTGAAAATCCCGGACTAGGGATAGATTATGACGAGGCTCTGGCGAAGAACTACCCGTATCAGGCGGCGTACCTTCCGGTGAACCGGCTCACCGACGGCACCGTGCACGACTGGTGATCCGCGTCATGCGATCATTACGCGATGCGGACGGTGCGCTTCAATCCATTGATGGGCTTGGCATATCTGGGTTTCATCAGCCTTGGCCTGCCCGACGGCCTGCTCGGCGTGGCCTGGCCGTGGATGCGCGCCGAGTTCGGGGTGCCGCTGGGCAGCGTCGGCTTCATCATCACAATGAGCACCATCGGGTACATCCTGTCCAGTGTCGCGGCCGGATTCCTGCTGGCCCGCCTCGGCGTGGGCGTGCTGCTGGCGGGCAGCACCACGCTGGCCGGGCTGGGCCTGACCGGCACGGCGCTGTCGCCCGTACTCGCGGTCGCGGCGTGCTCCGCGCTTGTCCTCGGCATGGGGTCCGGGGCGATCGACTCCGGCCTGAACGCTTACGCCGCAACCAATTTCGGGGCGAGGCACATGAACTGGCTGCACGCCGCCTTCGGGTTGGGGGCCATGCTGGGGCCGCTGGTGATGACGGCGGCGGTGACCTCTTCTTTGACTTGGAGATGGGGGTACGGGTCCGTCGCGGCCGTGCTGGCCCTGCTGGCGATTTCGTTCGCCGCCAGCGCGAGGCTGTGGCGGTCCTCGGCGAGCCCGGACAAGCCGGTCGAGAGCCCGGCGCCCGTGCGCCACACCCTGCGCGTGCCGGAGGTCTGGCTCGGGGTGGCCATGTTCGGGTTCTACACCGGCTTGGAGATCGGTGCCGGCCTTTGGCTGTACACCTTGCTCATCTCGGCGCGCGGCATGGCGCCCGGACCGGCGGGCGTGTGCGTGTCCGGGTTCTGGGGCAGCCTGTTCGCCGGGCGCCTGCTCCTCGGAGTGTTGGGCGACCGGGTTTTGCCCATCCGGTTGGTGTGGACCGGGCTGTTCGGTGTCGGGCTGGGCGGCCTGCTGCTCGTGCCGCCGTGGCCGGCGACCTCGGTCGCCGGGGCGCTGCTGCTCGGCTTCGCCGCCGCGCCGGTCTTCCCGATGCTCACCCTCGTCACCTCGCACCGGGTCGGCACCGGCCATGCCGACCGCGCCGTCGGGCTGCAGATGGGCGCGGCCGGGCTGGGCGGCATCGCCCTCCCGGCGGGCATCGGCGTGCTCATCGGGCACTACGGCGCGGGCATCCTCGGCCCGGCGCTGGCCACCCTGGCCGCGATCACCCTCGGCATTCTTGCCTACGACAGATTCCTCCTTCCGAGTCGAAATCGTTTGCCTGACAAGGCTCTCGTGGACTAACGTGCGGTGTTCGGGAGGAATGGAATACGATGCCAAAGCTCAATCAGATAATCGCCGTGGAGAAGGGCGTCAAGAGCAAGTCCTATGCGGAGCTGACCGACGCGCACCACGCCGTGCAGAAGGCGCCTCTGCTGTCCGGCATTGCCCGGACCTATCAGCCCAAGGACGAGGAGGGCGAGCAGCTGCCGCCCGAGTCCACGCGCGTGCAGGTGCGCACCGAGGAGGTGCTGCGCGGCATCGCGGCCACGCTGACCAAGCTGTTCGACGTGACCGCGACCAAGGACGCGACCAACTGCGTGGCCAGGGCCAACGTGGTCGTCGACGATCAGACCCTGCTGGCCGACGTTCCCGTCAGCTACCTGCTGTTCCTGGAGAAGCAGCTGACCGACCTGCACACGTTCATCCGCAAGCTGCCGGTGCTCGACGCCGCCGAGTCGTGGACGTTCAACGAGTCCGCCGACTGCTGGTCGACCGATCCCGTGCGCACCATCCGCACTAAGAAGGTGCCGCGCAACCACGTCAAGGCGGAGGCGACCGAGAAGCACCCGGCGCAGGTGGAGGTCTATTACGAGGACATCGCCATCGGCTACTGGACGACGGTGAAGTTCTCCGGCGCCCTGCCGGCCAAGCGGATCTCCGAGGTCCTTGAGCGGGTGGAGAAGCTGCAGCAGGCGGTGAAGTTCGCCCGCGAGGAGGCCAATGGCACCGAGGCCGTCGACCGCAAGGTGGGCGAGAAGGTCTTCGGATACCTTTTCCGCTGATACATATAGAGACTCCTCGGCGAGAGCCGGGGTGCGCATGAGCGCAAGCTGAAGCTGAGGCTCAAGCTGACCAACCGTGGTGACAGTACGGGTTCGAATCCCGTCCCCCGCACCAAGTTTCCTCGCGCGGGGGTAGCCCAACCGGCAGAGGCAGCCGCGGATCAAGTTCAGACTCTCGCTCCAGACTCAGCATTCGCCGCCGATCACCAGATCGATCGCATGTGGACCAGGAACCCTGGGATGCCGGTTCGATTCCGGCCCGCTCAGCCAATCGATGGGCGGTAGCTTAACGGACGAGCACAGGGCTTTTCAGCCCAAACCGCATGCTTCAAACGCCGCTGGTGTGTGCAATTCGGTGGCATCAGGAGGCCCGGGGCCTGGCCAAAGCTCCGGGCCTCGCCTATTCCGGTCAGGGCACGGCTCTTGCCTATGGCCTGTGGCGGCTGGCCTCGGGATGACGGCGCCCACCGGGATCTTGTGGGGGAATCGATGTAGCGCTCACAGCGATCCCCGGCCCTCGGATCGCTGTGAGCGCCACATTGATCATGGTGGGCGGGTCTCAGGCGTCGGGTTGATCGAGGAGGCGGCTCAAGCGAACAGATTGCCGACGGCCACGCGGACAGGGTCCGGGTCGGCCCAGGACCAGTTCGGGTGGGCGCGGTTGGTCAGCAGCACCAGCACCAGCTTGCGCCGCCGGCACACCACCAGCGAGGTACCGGTGAAACCGCTGTGGCCGAAGGCTTCCGCCGAGGCGAGCCGTCCCATCAGCCACGGCTGGTTGATCGTCAGGCCGAGCCCGTGGTCAGAGGGGCGGCCCGGGCGCTCCGGGTCATAGGCCGGCAGGCCCTGGTTGGCATTGGTCACCATCTTGTGCACGCTCGCCTCGGACAGCACCCGCTTGCCTTGGTACACACCGTTGTTGAGCAGCATCTGCCCGACGACGGCCAGATCGAAGGCGGTGGTGAAGATGCCGGCGTGCCCGGCCACCCCGCCCAGCGAGTTGGCCACATCGTCGTGCACGACGCCGCGCAGCAGGCCGCGCGAGGACCGGGCGTCGGTGGCGACCATCCGCTCCGCGATCGCCGAGGCGCTCATCCACGTCTTGGGCAGGAAGCCGGTATCCTTGAGCCCCAACGGGCTCGTGATTCCGGTGCGCAACGCCTGGTCCAGGCTCTGCCCGGTGAGCTGCTCCACCAGCTGCGCCAGCACCATCAGCCCCACGCTCGAGTAGCGGAAGCCGTCGCCGGGCGTGGCGCCCGCCATCAACGGTGTGGCGAGCACGGCTTGGCGCTTGGCCTCCAGGCTGGGCAGGCCGGAAACCTTGGCGCCCACGGGAAGCGCGGCGGTGTGGGTGAGCAGCCGCGCCACGGTGATGCCGGACTTGCCCGGCCCGTCGAACCCGGGCAGATAGCCGGCCACGGGCGCCGCCAGGTCAAGGCGTCCCTTGTCCACCTGTTGCAGGGCAAGGATCGCGGTGTAAACCTTCGTTATACTGGCTATGTCGAAGATTGAAGATATTTTCATGGGTACCCTTTGAGCCTCTGGAAGCTCGACCGGGCCGGCTTTGAACCGAAGTGCGTCGCCCACCGCGGCCTGCGCGGTCACGGTGCCGTTCACCATGGCCAGGACGACCGCCCCGGCATACATCGGGTGGCTTGGATTCTCGGGCGTTGGTGCCAGATACTTTCGCAGCAGCCTCGCCAGTGGTGTGTCCGCGCCGGCGCTCTGGCTCGGGACGGCGCTAGCCTGCGGTGGGGCGCTCGGCTCGGCACTCTCCGATGTGGACAGAGGATCGCCCGCCGCCCTCGGATTCCAGCTGTAGCCCTCCCGGGCGCAGCCGGCCGCCGTCGCCGCGGCCACCGCCAGACCGGCGCCGAGCAGACTGCGGCGCGTGTAGGGCACCCGCAGACCCTAACCCGGCGCCTACCCGGCGGGTAGGTGGGGCCGCAGAATCCGGGCAAGGGCTTCGGTCTGAAGGTAGTTCCCCACGGTGTGGAAGTCGGCCCAGTGCACACTGGTCTCGAGGTCATCGTCCACGTCCTGGAAGCGGGCCTTGATTCCGCCTTTCGGGATGGCGACTAGATCACCCCGGTCGGTGATGTTGATCCAACGCCGCACGCCGGCCGGACGCCGCCCGAAGCCACCGCGCTGCGCCGGGTCCAGGCGGTCGAAGACCACGATCGGCATCGCCAGCGGCGACCCCAGCGTGACGAGAAGCTCCACCTCGATGTGCGGGTAGGCGCTCAATGCCTCATAGGCGACCACCGATCCGAGCGAGTGGGCCAACACTATGCGCGGCCTTTCCGCTGCCGCGATCGCCGAGGCGACCTCGGCGCGGATCGTAGTCCTATGTGGAGTGTTGCCCCTGAGATACCGGTCGACTTCCGGAAAGAACACGGCGACAAGTCTTTCCACGGCGGCCGGAGCGGACCCCACACGTTCCGCGAGAATGCCTATCGCCTGACGCAAAGGCATAGTGCCGATTCCTTGCGGGACGCCCGGGTCCAGGCCCCAGGCATTGAGCCAGGCTCGCACCATGGCTTCCGCCTCAGGCGATAGATCATCTAGCGAGTACCCATCGGCTTGATGCCCCGGCTTCCGGAGCAGATGCGCGTAGTACGCGGCGCTGAAAGGCATCGCGCCGATGGCCTCGCCCAGCGCCTCTCGCCACTTCGCCGCAATCTCCCTTGCCGCGGTGCTCGGATCGGTCACGCCCCGATAGTTGAACACCCCATGCACGCCAACGAGTGAGCCCATTACGGCCCTTTCAGCTTGAACACAGCGAAGTCCCACCCCGCGGCTAACACCACATAACCATCGTCCGAACAAGCAACTGCCCCGACATCGCCCCACATTGGCCAGGTGTCGAGACGAGCACCGGTGGTCAGGTCCCACGCGATGACGGTCTGGTCGTAGCTGCCAGTGATCGCGACCGGTCGGGCGTCGATCATCGCGCAGGCCACCGCGCGAATCGTGGCGGTGTGGCCGGTTAGGGTGTGGACCTGGTGGCCGGTGGTCAAATCCCACACGATCGCGGTCTGGTCGCTGGCGGTGACCGCGACCGGGCACCCACCGATCAGCGTGCAGGCCACGAGCTGGATCGGGCCGGTGTGGCTGGTGAGGGTGCGCAGTTTGCGGCCGGTGGTCAGGTCCCACACGATCGCGGTCCTGTCGCGACTGCCGGTGACCACGACCGGCCGCCTGCCGATAGTTGTACAGGCCACAGCAGCGATCGACACGATGCGGTCGAAGAGGGTGCGCAGTTTGCGGCCGGTGGTCAGGTCCCACACGATCGCGGTTGCGTCACTGCTGCCGGTGACCACGACCGGCCGTCCGCCGATTGTTGTGCAGGCCACGGCTTGGATCGGGCCGGTGTGGCTGGTGAGGGTGCGCAGTTTGCGGCCGGTGGTCAGGTCCCACACGATCGCGGTCCGGTCGATGCTGCCGGTGACGGCGACCGGGCGTCCGTCGATGGTCGTGCAGGCCAAAGCAGCGATCGAGTTGGTGTGGCCAGTGAGGATGCGGATCTGATGGCCGGTGGTCAGGTCCCACACGATCGCGGTCTGATCGCTGCTGCCGGTGACGGCGACCGGGCGTCCGTCGATCATCGCGCAAGCCACAGAATCGATTGAGTCGGTGTGGCCGGGGAGGGCGCGGATGTGGTGACCGGTGGTCAGGTCCCAGACGATCGCGGTCCGGTCGTCGCTGCCGGTGACCACAATCGGGCGTTGTTCGAGCATCGTGCAGGCCACCGCGCGGATCCAATCGGTGTGGCCGGTGAGGACGCGGCGCAGAGCAGGGTTGACCTGGCCTCCTGTGGCCCAGACGACGTCCATCACCATGAGTTGCCACCCTTCAATCCGTTCAGGAGCTCTGTCGCTCGATAGCGCGCCGCGTTCAGTTCAAGCAAGCGCCGCCGCCAAGTCGGGTCGTCGCGATACAGGTGATACGACGTGCGGTAGACCGCGGCGGCCACCACAGCGTCGTTGCGTGACACCCGATCCAGCTCCAGGATCAGCGTGACCGGATCGGCATGGACCAGAAACTCCGGATCGGTGACCAGTTCGTCCACTGTGGAGGCATCCACGGCATGGTGGATTGCGTGCCGTTTGAGGTATGGCGGTGCGCTGTCCCACCACGCGCGGCCCGATTCATCCCGTCGGGTGGCGATAAGCGAATCGAAGACGAGCCGATCGGCGTCGGAGCGCAGGTAGTCGGCCAGCCCTTGGTGGTACAGCCGGTAGAGGCTGGTGCCGTTCCGTTCTGTACCGATGCGGAGATAGAGCCGAGCCGCTTCGCCCGCAAAAACTTCACCGGTCTGGCCGCCGCCGAAAACCGTCGCTACCGCCTGCGCGGCATCCTGTGGCATGCCATCGCCCTTGGCGTAGGCCAGCGCGGTCAGCATCGCCCGCAACGGGTCCGGATCGTCGCTTGTGGACAGTTCCATTTCCAGGACAGTGGAAAGCTCGGTGGGAACCTCGGCTACCAGAGCATCGGCCTCCGACTCGGACCCGGCCGGATGCCGCGCAAGATAATCGGCGAAACGGCCCGCCACGAGGAACTGACCCTGGCGCTGTTCGGGCGGGAGTTCTTGACGTTGTTGGAAATCCCGCGCCAGCGCGTCGGCGACTCCGGTAGCCAGATGTGCGGCGAAGGGGACATCGGCAAGCAAGGCCCCGAGGTAGCTGTACAGGTCGGCCCGGAGTACTTGCGGATCCGTGTGGTCGAGGTCGATGACGCGAGCCATAGCCATCAACGGCCCGAACTGCTCCCACGGCCGCACCCCAACCAAGACACGGCAGGCGGTGGCCAGCTGAAGCAGCAAAACCGCTTGCACTGCACCGTAATCGGGGCACTCGTCCAACGCGTCCAGCACGATCACAGGCGGCGAGGGCATCGCTCGGATCATCTCGATCAGGCGGACTGCCTCACGCTTGTCATCTGGCCACGTCAAGCGCAGCTGGGAGGCGATCGACTCCAGGATGTCGCCCAGCCGCCGCTGCCGCGCGTGAACCGCCGCCAGCCGTTGGTTCGCTCGTGGCCGCAGCGGTAGCGACTCGACAACCTCCGGGACAAGGTCTCTCAGCTCGGGATGTGCTGCACACACCAACACACCCAGCAACGCCGACTTGCCAGCCCCGGCCGTGCCGGTGACGACTCGCAGCCCGCCGTCACCCTGACCGTCCAGCCACGGCACCAGCTCCGCCAACTCGGCCCGCCGCCCGGTGAAGTGGACCCCGGCCCGCAGCTGGAAATGTCGGTAATCGGCGACCTCGTCATCCAGGAAGGTCCGTAGTGGCGGATCCAATGCCTCGATCCGTTCCGCCCTCGGATCGTCGACCCAGCGCGGGTTGGGCAGGAACGGCAGCTCCGGATCTTGGTGCATCGGCAGGCTCGTCGAGGTGATGTGCTGCCCCTTGACCAGTTCCCCGATCTGCTGCGCCAGCGCCTTGAGCGACACAAATCTGCGCGCCGAAGTCGTGTCAAGCCCATCAACCGAGCACCTACGCAAAATCTCAGCAGCCGCAAGGGAAAACCGGCCGTCAAAGGCCCACTCGTCCGAACGCGCCGCGCCGATCACCCAAGCCTTGCGCTGCTCGGGATCGATCTCCCGCTCCAGATCCAGATTGACAGCCCGCCCGGCATAGCACAGATCGAACAGGAACAGCGTCTGTGGGTTCAGCGCCTGGGCTCGCTGCACCCATCCAAAGGCGTTGTTCTTGCTGGTGCACTCGCCGCTGGTCACCACCTCTAGCCAATTGGTCAGTTCGTTGCGCCGCCCATGGGAAAGGATGTGCACGATGCGGGCGGACACCTCCCGCTCGCCGAGGAAGTCGTCTATCGCCTTTTGCAGCGCATCCTCGTCCGGGTCGAGCAGCTTCACGATCTCGTACCCGCCGAGCTGATACCTACGGAACACCGAATCCAGCGCGTTGATCCGCTCGTGCGCGAACTCCAGCGGCTCTGCCGTGGCGAACGTGCCGACGCCGACGAGCAGCACCCGCCGTCGCTCGTCCACACCACGCACGCCTTGCAGGATATCCGTCCACGTCTACGTCGTCGCTCAGTCGCGTACGTCGGTAAGGTGGCAGTCCACCCCGAGCGCATGCAACTCCCGTACGGCGAGAATGCCGGCGGCGCAATCGATCCCGCCAAAGGTCACCGGCGCACTTCGAAGCGCGGCCAGCAGATCGACGGTCCGCATCGACGTCACCGGTTTGAGGATGGCCACGACTCTCTCAAGGCTGCCCGGCACCCAACTAACAATCAGAGAGGCCACCCCACCGTCAAGGTAATCCGCATAGACATCAGCCAACAGCTCCACCAGATCGCCGTGGGTCGCCTCGACCGGCCCGCCCATCTCGCGATCCCACACCGCGAAAGAGTCGTTGCGGCGCAGAAAGTCTGAGAAGTAGTTGTCGCATCCAACCCGCACCCAGCCATCCGCCGCGGGACTGAATCGTACGCGCGGAAAGATGGTGGCGAAAGGCAACTCCAGCCCATCGTCCTCGCCTACCGGGACGGCGATCTCGACCCCCAACTCCCGCGAGACCTGCGCGCACAGCTCCCGCAACGACCGGGCGCTCACCCCACCTCCACGGCCAGCCACTCTACGCCGATCCGGTCGAAGACGATCGTCGAGCTGTCCGTTCTCATGCGGGGCTGGCGGGAGCGGCGAGGTTCACCGCGACCCGGCGGACCCACGCCACGGAGTTTGTCGTACCCCCGAATATCTTGCCGGCGCCGCCACGCCCGGCAGAACGCTTCCTGGGCGATGTCCTGGGCCTCAACCATGTCGGCGGTCAGCGTGTAGGTCATCGCCACCGTGTCGCGGAAATACGCGGTGTAGAACCCGTCGAACTCCTCGCCGACGATCGCCGTGCTCAGCCCCATGCGCAACACACTCAAGACCCTGCGCGCTGGTTGCGGCACGTGCTACAGAATCTTTCAGCCTTCTTCCCGCCCAGGGCCTACAGGGATCTGGATGCCCTGCGCCGCGCACGCGTCGTGAAGGTCTTTGTAAGCCTGTCCCTGCTCGGCGAGGTCGGTGAACATTCCCTCGTAGTCCTCCGGAGCGTGCTGGGTGGTAAGGACCTTCATGCTGGCGTCGGCGAACCTGGTGCCGCTGTCCCGGATGGCCGGATAGCGGGAGCCTTGGAAGCGTGCTCGCAGTTCGCGGTACGCGTCCGGGATCTTCTTGAGCGCCTCGGCCACCTTTGGATCGTCGAGGCTCGCCGTGTTGGGTGCGATGCTGGCGAGGGTCTTCGGGGCGTCGCGCATGCCCTCGCACGCGGCGATCCCCGGATCCTTGCCGCCGCCACCGGCGATGCCCGGCAGGAACGATCCCGCCGGGTCGCCGCCGGTCAACCGGGGCACGACGAAACCCGCACCGGCGGCGACCACCAGAGCGGACGGGATGCCCACGGCCAGAATGGTTTTGATGTTGGCCATAGCGAAGCCTCCTTGCCTTCGATTGCTCGCTGAAGGGGCTTCGTCGCAGGCGCGGGAACGGATTGCAGTGGTATTTTTACCCACCACTAAGCTCACCTGATGCCATCCCCAACCCGCACGGTGAGAATCACAGCGGCCCTCGCGGGCGCCGGCGCGCTCGCGCTGGCCTTCGGCATCCGAGCGGTCGCCGACGGCCCGCTGGCACAGCACTCGGGGACGGCCCTCTACGCCTCGCTCATCTACGCGCTCGTGGTGTTCGTGCGCCCGCGCATCAGGCCGGTGGTCGCGGCGGCGGTGGCGACCGGGTTCTGCTGGGCGGTGGAAGTGGCTCAGCTGACCGGGATCCCGGCCATGCTTTCGGCTAAGAGCATCGCGGCGCGGCTGGTGCTGGGGGTGGCTTTCGACCCTATAGACCTTTTCTGGTACCCCGTAGGCGCTTTGCTGGTCATGGTCCTGCACCTGTTGGGGCGCCATCGACTGCACGCGTTGACAACCGGCTGAGGCCAACCGATCGTTGTCGGCGTGAACCGTGTGGCGCGTTTATGGTGGGGTGGCGGGCTGGCCGCCCTGGGCGTGGTCTGCTGGGCCTTGACGCTGGCCGTCTTCGAACCGGCGGTGCGCGAGGGCGGGGACACGGTCGCCGAGTTGTTCCGGACACACACCGCGCCGGTGGCGCTGCCCGGCGCCGATGAGGTGGTGCAGATGCTGATCTGGCCGACCGATCTGCGCTGGGGTGCGATGGTGCTCGCCGTCGGCGGCCTGCTGATCGCCGTCACCGCAAGGACCGCGGTGGTGCTGGCCGCGCCGCTGTGGCTGGTGGTCGACCTCGCCGCCGCCCGGACCGAAATCGTTGGTTGGCAAGCGTTTGCGGCGCTCGCCGGCGGGGTCGGGGTGGCCATGGCCGCCGGAGCGTGGGCGGCGCAACGCTTCACCCGCGACTGGCCGGCCGAGCCTGGCGGGCGCGGGATCCTGGTCTACTGCGGGATCGCCTCGGCGCTGACCCCGCTGATGTTCAACGTCGATCCGAGCACCAAGCCGTTCCGGCCGCAGGTGATGATGTTGGTGGCGGTCCTGGTGAGCGTCGGCCTGGCGGTCTGTGCGGTGCTGGCCGCGCTCACCGCCGCGCCGATGGTGGGATCGCTTGATGACACCGGCATCAACCGGGCGATGACGTTCGCGTTCGCGGTCGCCTTGCCCACCATCGCCGCCCAGTGGTGGTTCGCCGAGGTGCGCTACCCGGATTCGTGGCTGATCGCGGTGCCCTGGGTCGCCGCTCCGGCCCTGTTGGTGGGGTGTGTCCTGCTGGCGCTGGGGCGGCCGTCGACCCCGCTGGGCTGGATCGGCGTGGGCTTTCAGACGGCGGTCGTGAGCGGGATGTCGTTCGCGCTGATCTGGTTCGGGCTGGTGTTGAGCCTGCTGGTGCGGGCCGAGTTCGTGGAGCGGCACGATGGGTACCAGATAGCCGTCGGCGGGCTGATCGCCGGGCCGCTGATGGGTGTGGTCGCGATGGTGGGGCAGCGGCGGCGGCGTGCGGAGGCCGCGTAGAAACGGCGTCCCGTCCAAAGTGGACGGAACGCCGTTCTCATGGAGAGGGTCAGAACCTCGGGATCCCGATCGCCTCGAACGTCGTGGCCGGCGGCTGGGCGCCGAACTTGGCGTTGGGCAGGTAGAGCCGGCGGCCGAACGCCGCCACGGTGGTCGGCACCTGGAAGCGGGGATCGGTGGCCGTGGCGACCATGCGACCCGAACGGCCGCTGGACGACAGGCGGAACTTCGCCACCCGGTTGAGCTGATTCTGTACCACGTAAAGGGAATTTCCGAGCAGCAGCAGCCCGTCGCCCGCGGTGACCGGCTCGCCACCGAGGTCGACCAGGGTCGCCGCACCCGTGGCGGGGTTGACCCGGAAAAGCGAAGCCGTGTTGGACTGCACGACCAGCAGCGCCCGCCCGTCCGGAGTCCGGCTGATCCCGTTGACGTTGAAGCCGGGCTGGTAGACGAGGTCGCCGCTGAGTGGCAGGGCGGTGAAGCCCGACGGCAGGGAGCCGTTGCGGCCCAGCCTGACCACGTAGAGGAACGGCTTCTGGGAATCGGTGAAGTAGGCGGCGCCCGGCGTCAGCACCACGTCATTGATGAACGTGGGTGCCACCTGGAACGTGTAGCTCGCCAGGATCCGGCCACTGCGGGCGCTGACCACCCGACCGGTACCCGAGGGTCCGCCGGAGACGAACAGCCGGCCGCGGTCGTCGAGTTTCAAGCCCACCGCCGGCACACCGGGTGCGGGCTCGGGAAGCAGGGCACCCTCGCCGGTGGCGAGGTTGGCGCGGTAAATCGAACCGTTGGCCAGTGACCCGAAGAAGGCCACCGGGAAGTCGCCGATGGCGATGCCCTCGGGGTTGAAGTTGTTGGGCAGCGGGATCAACGTCGGGAAGCGGTCGTCGCCGTGGGCCTGGGCACCGGTGGGCGTGGCCAGTACGGTCCCCACGGCCGCGGCGGCGAGGCCGGTCAATGCCTGACGTCGGTTCATCATGTGGGCAATCCTTCCTTGGACGCGCCCCTATGGCGCGGTGAGGAACAGCCTTTTCGTACCAATTGGTGACACGTAGCTGTGGTTTGCGGGGTTCACGGCCACGGGCTGCTAGCCATTCACCTTCCTCACTTTCTCCTGGAGCTTATGCCGTGGGCGGCGTGACGGCTAAACGACAGTTGCTCACAAAGCAGTTTGTGTTCTAAAGTAGTTGGCATGACCCCTCTAGATGAGGACCTGCCTCCGGCCTCACCGGCCGAGACCCTTCGCGTCATCGAGCAGCAGCGCGCCGCCGCCGAGCGCAAGCTCCAGCCGCACCCGCTGGTGTTCTTCGGGCCCTGGGGCGCCGCCTGGCTTGTCGGCTTCGGCCTGTTGTTCCTGCGCTTCGGCCCCGGTGGCCGCGTCTTCGTCCCCATGCCCAAATGGATCCCGCTGACCAGCCTGTTCGTGCTGCTGGCGGCGGCCCTCGTGGTTTCGACCTACTTCTCCAGCCGCACCTTCCGCCACGTTCGCGGGCGATCGTCGGTGAAGGGCGCGATGTACGGCTTCGCCTGGTCCATCGCGTTCGTGGGCATGGGCGTCACCCTCTCGCGTTTCAACGGCGTGCTGTCCGATCCGGACATCGGCATGCTGTGGACCACGGTCGCGGTCGGGCTCACCGGCGCGCTGCATATGGCGGGCGGCGCCGTCTGGGAGGAGCGGTCCCTTTTCGCGGTGGGCGTCTGGCTCACCGTCGTCAACATAGTGGGCACCCTCCTCGGGCCGGGCTGGCACGCGCTGGTCATCTCGCTGGCCGGCGGGGGAGGGATGCTGCTGGCCGGCTTCGCGATGTTGCTGCGCGCCCGCGCACCCAAGGGCGGCAAGACATGACGGATCAGCTGCCCGAGCTGGATCCGGTGATCCACGCGCAGGCCCGCCTGCGGGTGGTGGTGGCACTGTCCGCTTTGCACGAGGGTGACCTGCTCGCCTTCCCGCGCCTGCAGGAGATCCTGGGCATGACCGCCGGCAACCTCTCGGTGCACCTGAGAAAGCTTGAAACGGCGGGCTACGTCGAGGTCACCAAGACGTTCTCCGGCCGCACCCCGACCACCCTCGTGTGCCTGAGCGGGCGGGGCCGCCTTGCCTTCAATGAATACACCGCGGCGGTGCGCGCACTGCTTCCCCCACCATCCGAACAGGAGTGAGACCAGATGCCACCCCTGACCCGAGCGATCGACGTGAGCCGCCGTTACGGTGATGTGCTTGCGCTGGACCGGGTTTCCCTGGACGTCCATCCCGGCGAGATCGTCGGGCTGCTCGGCCCCAACGGCGCGGGCAAGTCGACGTTGCTCAACCTGCTCGCCGGCCTGCGCCGGCCCAGTTCCGGCCAGGTCGAGCTGTTCGGCGGCGATCCGCGCGATCCGGCCCGTCGCCGGCGGCTCGGGGTCACGCCGCAGGAGACCGGGTTGCCCTCGACGCTGCGGGTGGCCGAGTGCGTGGGGTTCGTCGCCAAGCACTTCGCCGAACCCGTTCCCACCGGCGAACTTCTCGAGCGCTTCGGACTGTCCGAAGTGGCCAGACGGCAGACCGGCGGCCTGTCGGGCGGGCAGAAGCGGCGGCTGGCCGTGGCGCTGGCCTTCGTCGGGCGGCCGCGGCTGGTGCTGCTCGACGAGCCGACCACCGGCCTGGACGTCAGCGCCCGCCGCGCGCTGTGGGACGCCATCCGCGAATTCCCGGGCAGCGACAGCGCTGTCCTGCTGACGAGCCACTACCTGGAGGAGATCGAGGCGCTGGCCGGCCGGGTCGTCGTCATCGGCGACGGCCGCGTGCTGGCCGACGACACCGTCGCCTCCGTGCGCGACCTGGTGGCGCTGCGCCGGGTGAGCATGCTCGCCGCCGAGCTTCCCCCGCTGTCCGGCGTCGTCACGCGGCAACGCGACAACGGCCGGGTGGAGCTGATGACGGCCGACTCCGATTCCCTTGTGCGCCAACTGGTCTCGTCCGGCGTGTCCTTCTCCGAACTCGAGATCCACGCCGCCTCGCTCGAGGAGGCCTTCCTCACCTTGACGTCCCGGGAGGACTAGTCATGTCCCTCGTGCTGACCCATGCCCGTTACCAGTTCCTGGAGACCATCCGGATCCCGGTGGCCGTGATCGGGACGATGTTCTTTCCCGCGGCCTCGATGATCTTTTTTGTGGTACCCGCGGTGGGTGACAACGCCGTGGCGGCGACCTTCGCGACGGCATCGATGGTGGTCTTCGCGACCTCAACCTCCTGCCTTTTCAACTACGGCATCGGGGTTTCGGAAGACCGGTCGCAACCCTGGGACCCGTTCGTGCGGACCCTTCCGGCGGGGCCGTTCCCGCGTTTCGCCGGCCGCATCCTCAACGGCACCGGCTTTCTGACCCTGTCGTTCCTGCCGGTGCTCGTCGTGGCGGCGGTGGCCACCGAGGCGACCGCGACGCCGCTGCAGATCCTGCTCAGCGCCGCGGCCCTGCTTGCCGGGGCGGTCCCGTTCACCTTGATGGGCTTGACGATCGGCTACCTGCTGCCGTCCAAGGCGGCGCTGGCGGTGGCGCAGCTGGTGTTCTTCCCGCTGGCCTTCGGCGGTGGCCTGATGTCGGAGCCGGGGCACGCGCCCGGCTGGGTCGAGCCGATCTCGCCCTACCTGCCCACCCGGGGCACGGCCGAGCTGCTGTGGGCGGCGTTGGGCGACCGCCGCCCGGACACCACCGCCGTTGTCATGCTGGGCGTGTGGGCAGTGGTATTCGCGGTGGTCGCCACCTTCGCCTACCGCCGCGACGAGGGCCGGCGCTACAGCTGACAGAACTGACAAAAACGTGGCCCCGCGTCAATGATGTCCGTGACGCGGGGCCAAGTTTGTCGTAGGGGCTAGCTAAGGGTCAGGGCGGTGTCGTCCACGACGAACGAGGTCTGCAGGGTGATGTCCTCCCTGCCGGTGAACCTCAGTGCCACCGTCTGGCCCGCGAACGCGGAGACGTTGAACGTCCGCAGCTGGTACCCGGCCGCGGAGTTCAGGTTCGAGAAGTTGGCGACGGTGGTGGTTCCCATTTGGACAGTCAGGAAATCGAACGCGGTCCCGGGAGCCTCGGAGGTGTCGATGTGTAGCCAGAAGGAAAGTGTGGCCGAACATCCGGCCGGGATCGTGACGGTCTGCGTCAACGTGTCCGTGTGCGTGAACCCGTAACCGTCGAGCCACGCGACGCGGGTGCCGCCGTGCGCCGGCTGGGCGGCGAACGAACCGATGACACCGGCGGTCGCGGTCCACGGCGCGCTGGCCGTCTCGAAGCCCGGGTTACCCAACAGCTGACCCGAGCAGCCGCCGGGCGGCGTCGGGCTGGGGGTCGGTGACACGGTCGGGGTCGGCGACGGCGATCCGGTGGTGCAGGTCGGATCGGCGGCCTGCGGGGGAACGCTCACCGCGTCCCACGCCGCCTTGGTCTTGTTGAACAGCACGCAGGTGGCGTCGAGGTTCTTGGCCGCCTGCAGGGTCCACGTCCGGTAGCGCAGGTAGGAGCTGGTCGTGGTCTTCATCAGCATGGCGTTGTACATGATCTTCTGGGCGTTCTGGATGCCCACGCCCACCAGTCCGGTGCTTCCATTGCACGTGGTGCTGGCCGGCTTGCCGGCCGGGTTGGTGCCCTCGGCCAGCAGGTAGAACCAGTGGTTGCCCGGTCCGGCGGCCGCGTGGACCTCGGTACCGGGTATGGCGCTGGAGTAGCAGTTCGGGTCGCCGAGCGCGCCCGGGTTGAACATGTTGCGGATCGGGCCGGTGCCGACCAGGTTGATCTCGGCGCCGACCAGGTAGTCGGAGTCGCCGCGCAGGAACGCCTCGGTCGCGGCGCCGAAGGTGTCGGCGACCCATTCCTGCGTGCCGGACCGCGAGATGCCACCGGGGGTGGTGTCGTCGATGCCGTGGCCCATCTCGTGGGCGATCACATCGATCGAGCCGATCCACTGGTTCTGCTGGTTGTGCCCGATCTGGACCTGGGTGCCGTCGTAGAAGGCGTTCAGGTCGTTGAGGCCCACCCGGATCGGCCAGGCGCCGTTGTTGCCGTTCATGCCGGTGCGGCCCAGCCACTGGGCCAGCATCCGGATCTCACCCTGCGCTCCGTAAAGCGCGTCCACGCAACCGGTTTCGCGGTTCGTGGCGTTGCCGTTGCCCCAGACGTTGTCCGGCCCGGTGAAGGTGACGTTGCCGGTGGCGTTCTGGCACGGCATGTTGCTGAAGTTGGGGGTCACCATCGAGAACGTGCTGCCGCTCTGGGTGGTGTCGATGGACACGGTGCCGTAGTAACCGGAGTTGCCCGTCCCGACCACGTTTACGACGTGCTCGGTCGAGTCGAGAACCTTGCCGGTCTGCGCGTCGACCTCGACGGTGAGGCGACTGTAGCCTTCGGCGCCGGTGCCCTTGAGGGTGGACTGCCAGGCGAGGCGGGGTTGGCTGCCCAGCGCGTACACCACGAGCTGGGTTCCCTCGACCTGGTCGACCGTCTTCAACTGTCCACTTGCGACAGCTTCGGCCTCGGCCTTGGTGAGTTTGGGGGTGGTGGACAGGTTCTCGATCGCGCGGTCCTGCGCGACCGAGTTGGCGATGACCTGTCCGGCGTTGTTGGTGACGAGGACGAGGTCGCCACCTACCACCTTCAGGTCCTTGTAGGTGCGCTCGAAGGGCACGTAGTGGAAGCCCTCCGACGTGATGACGTCGCGCTGGACGAACTTGTCCTCGGCACTGGCGTGCAGGTACGCGGGCCTGCTCGCAATCATGGCCGCGGTCTTGTCCTTGGCCAGTTGCAGCGCGACGGCGGGCGGGTTGACCGACGGTCCGACCGGGCCGGGTGCGGCCACAGCCGTCACTGTCCAGGCCGCGACTACGCCGCCGATCGTGAACGACGCCCCGACGATCAGGGCGCGTCTGGATAACCTCATGGTGTTCCTCCCCTTACGGCAAACCAGCGTTCTTGAGCAGGGGTGTCCTGGCGGGAGGACGCTGGTGACGAGAATGTTTCAGATTCGTATCAGTCGATCAGATGATCGTCAATAGGTAGGGATGTTTCCAGCTTGGAAACTTTTCCTGAGCCCCGGCCCGAACAGCCACTTTGGAGGCCGACGATCCAACATCGGTTTCAATCGAATAGATGAAGTCGCATATGTCGACTTGTCCGTCCGGCCTATTCTCTTTCAGTGATGGAGCGCGCGGGGCGGCTGTTGGGGTTGGTTCCTTCATTGAGCGCGGCCTGGGCCGCCGAACGCGAGTTGCTGGGCGGGCGGTGGGATGCGGAAACCCTTGCGGCGGCTGACCTTGCGGTCGCGCGGCTGCGAGCGGCGGTGGAGCTGCTGGTGGATCAGCTGTACCTGGCGGCGTTCGGCCGGAAACACCACCAGCTCAGCGTCCAAACCCTCCACCTCCCCGACCCACCAAGATCCCGCAGTTTGCCCGGCGATAGCCCGGCGGAGAGCGCCAACCGTGGGATACTGCCGGGCAAATTGCGGGATCTTGCCGCGTTGGCCGGCGGCGAGCTGGGCGACGATCTGACGATCTGCGCGGAGTTGGTGACGAGCGAGACCGCGTCCAGCCAAGGCTGGTGGGAGATCGCCGAACGCTGGTCTCGGATCGAAGTTGATCTATCAATAGAGGACGCACCCGGCGTCCTCATCTCCGGCGATCACGTGGTGGTCAACACCGGCGGCGGCGACGATCGCGTGGTGGTCGAGTCCGATCCGGTGACCGGCGCCTGGCGGGTCGAGGTCAACGGGCGGCTGTCCGTCTTCCCGGCCTCGTGCCGCCTCACCTTGCGCACGGGCGCGGGCGACGACCGGGTGACGGTCAGGGGTTCTCGTGGCGTCACGATTCTTTCCGGGTACGGCGACGACGTGCTCGTGGGTGGTAAAGGCGACGACATCCTCATCGCCGGTCCGGGCGACGACTATCTGGAGGGCGGGCCGGGCACCGACTTCCTGTCCGGCGGCCCGGGACGAGACGTGCTCTACGGCGGTCCCGGCGACGACCTGCTCGACGGCGGCGAAGGCACCGACTACCTCGACTCGGGGTCGGGCGTGGACACCATGGTGGGCGGCCCCGGAAGCGACATCGTCCACATCGGAGCGGGTGGGCGACTGGTGGATTCCTTGGGCGACAAGGTTTATGCCGGGCCGGTTGACCACCGGCTGGGCTGGTCGATCCGGATCCACGGCAGCGAGGCCTTCGTCGAGCGGGTGAGCGCGGATCTGATGCTGCTGCGGCGCTCCGGGATCGGCCGGGCGATGCTCGAGGAGCTTGACCGGTTGCGGGACCCGCTGGTGATCCTGGAGGACGAGGCGTCGTCGGCCAGCTGGACCTCGCTGGATCTCCGCAGCGGCAAGCGTTCCACTGTCTTCACGGTCACCTACCGCACGACGCGTGGGATTTCGGCCGACCGTAGCCCGCCGATCATCGGGCTGTTCCACGAGCTGGCGCACGTCTACGACTTCGCGAACCGGACGCAGGCCGGCGGGCGGCACGACGATCCGCTGGACCCGGACACGGTC
>Ga0075418_10000951_pt1 | contig 31820 bp, 21 predicted proteins | sample SoiMetdeltSBSDD2_FD_81776 | JGI IMG/M metagenome (GOLD analysis project Ga0075418, IMG submission 81776) | Bulk soil microbial communities from a Populus tree surrounding site in Tennessee, USA - Soil MetaG P. deltoides SBSDD2 | ecosystem: Environmental > Terrestrial > Soil > Tree plantation... | reverse complement strand
CGCCGGCCGAGGTGCTGCCCGGGCGGGCGTGTCGGGGAGGGTAGGTCGCACTTTTCTTGGCGACAAGTCTTCACACCTTGGGCGAGGTGTGAAGAGTCTTCTCCGGCACGAAATGGGTAACCGCCCGCGACACGCCGACGAAGGCGGGGGGCTTTGGGGCGAGGGTGGGTTTTGGGCGCGGTCCGGATCGCTTTCCGGGTAACCGCCCGCGACACGCCGACGAAGGCGGGGGGCTTTGGGGCGAGGGTGGGTTTTGGGGCGCGGTCCGGATCGCTTTCGCGAACCCGCCTAGCGAAGGCGCTCGATGACCCGGCGCAGCTGTTCACGGTAGTGCTTGAAGAAGGCGGGGGAATCGGCGGGCAATCCGGTGGCGCTGCGCACCACCTGGGGTAGGGCCGAGGGGGCCAGGACCGCCGCGAAGAGCATGAGCATGACGTAGGCCGGGTCCAGATTGGACGATAGCTCGCCGGATCGCTGGCGCTGCCTGAGGTCTTCGACCATGGAGGCGAAGAAGCCGCCGTCGTCTCCGCCTGATTCGCCGGTCAGGCCCTCCCAGACGAGCAGCCGGGCCCACTGACGCCTGTCCTCGGATTCGGCGAGGAAGCCGGTGACCACGTCGCCGAGCGAGGCTTCATTGAAGTTGATGGTCGCGCTGACCTCGCGCCAGCGGTCGCTGAGCGCACGGTAGAGCCCGGCCTTGCCGTCGAAGTAGTAGGAGATGAGCTGCTGGTTGACGCCGGCGCGCTTGGCGATCGAGCTGACCCGCGCGCCGGCGTAGCCGTGCGAGCCGAACTCCTCGAGCGCGGCGCCCAGGATGCGCTCCCGGGTGCGGTCGGGGTCCCGCTTTCGCTCGGTCGGCGCAGGTGAGCGCCGTTTTTCAGCCCGCTTCTCGGTCACCTCTGGATCATACGTCACATGAATTAATCAAATAAACGATTGAAAGTTTCATTTGACTGAGTAATAGTTGAGGCGTGACCGAGATAATGATCATTGGTGGGGGCATCGGCGGGCTGGCGCTGGGACAGGCGCTGCGGCGCGCCGGGATGCCGGTGAGGGTCTTTGAACGTGCGCACGAACGCACCGATTGGCTGCAGGGCTACCGGATTCACATCAACCCGACCGGCGCGGCGGCGCTGCGGGCGTGCCTCGATCCTGAGCAGTGGCAACAGTTTCTCGACACGGTGTCGCATGACGGCGGCGGGTTCGGCTTCATGACCCAGAAGATGCGGACCCTGCTTGAGTTTCCGGGCGACATCTTCCCGGATCACTATGGGGTGAGCCGGATCGCGCTGCGGGAGGTGCTGCTTTCGTCGACGGCGGGCATCGTTTCGTTCGGGCAGGCTTTCACCGGGTACCAAATAGAAAATGGCAGAGTGAAAGCGCATTTCGACGATGGCACAACGGCTGTGGCGGACGTGCTGATCGGTGCCGATGGTGCCAACTCGAAGGTGCGGGGGCAACTGCTGCCGCGGGCGCACCGGGTCGATGCGGGAGTGTATGCGGTCGCGGGCCGATTCCCTCCGGCGTCAGGCGATCTGACGCCGGAGCTGACGCAGCGGTCGAACATTGTGATTCCGGCCGGGCGGGGGTCGATGTTCACGGCGACGTGGACAGGTGAAAACCCTTATACCTTCTGGGCATTTGCCGACGCGAGCAAGCAATTTCCGGCGGAGGTCGGGGAGATGGACGGTAAAGCGTTGCGGGCGTGGATGCTCGGGCGGATGCGAGGATGGGCGCCCGGCCTGCGCCACCTGGTCGGCGGGTGTGACCCGGCGACGGTGAATTTTGTGCGGATGCGCAGCGCGGCGCCGGTCAAGCCCTGGAAGTCGGGGCCGGTGACGCTGCTGGGCGACGCCATACACAACATGACCCCGATGGCGGGCATCGGCGCCAATACCGCGTTGCGAGATGCGGATCTGTTGCGGCGCAGGCTGATCGGGGCGGACGGTGATGTCGTCGCGGCGATCGGGGAGTACGAGAAGGGGATGCTTGACTATGGGTTTGCGGCGGTACGGCGCTCGCTGCGCAACGCCAAGCAAGCCGGATCGGCAAATCCGCTTGCGCGCTACGGATTCCGCGGATTCCTGCGGCTGGCCGCCGTGACGCCGCCGCTGCGCGAGGCGATGGCGGCGGGGCTGGGTTCGTAGATGTTTCTAGCGTTTTGGGAGTGTTGGGGGGATGGTTGGCTTAGTTTGGTGGTATGAGCCACGCCATCGATGCTGACCATGACCGCAGGCTCGACCGCAGCCTCGTCCACGTGGGCGGTTTCGGCCAGTTCATGTTCGCCGTCACCAGAGTCGGGATCGGCTTCATCTTCCTCTGGGCGTTCCTGGACAAGCTCTTCGGGCTCGGCAAGTCGACGAAGAAGGAGAGCGCTTGGATCAACGGCGGCTCGCCCACCAAGGGGTACCTGTCCAGCCTGAAAGGCACCTTCGCCGACGAGTTCAAGGACATCGCGGGCGAGCCGTGGGCGGACTGGCTGTTCATGATCGGGCTGGCCAGCCTGGGGGTCGCGTTGATCTTCGGCACCGGCATGTACATCGCGGCCATCACCGGGAGCATCCTGCTGTTCCTGATGTGGCTGACCGCCCTGCCGATCGCCACCAACCCGTTCCTCGACGACCACCTCATCTACGCGTTCGTCATCATCGCCATCGCCGCCACCGGCGCCGGCCTACGTTTCAGCCTGGCGCCGTTGTGGCGACGGTTCATGCCTAAAGTGCTGTGGTGACTACCAGAAGCGGTAGAACTGGAAGAGCGCGTAACCGTAGGCGGTGCCGAAGGCCGGGGCGCCGGAGCCGTCGACGATCGAGTCGGTCAGCCAGCTGAACCCGGTCCGCACCGGCGGCAGGATCAACAGCAGGAACAGCAGGATCAGGCCGTAGGGCTTGATTTTCTCACCTGTGTTGCGGGTCGACGGGTCGAGGAAGGGCTCGATGATGCCGTACCCGTCGATGCCCGGAATCGGGATCAGATTGAGGATCGCCGTAGCCACCTGAAGATAGGCCAGGAACGTCAGCGCCGCCCAGAACTCGTCGTGCGGCTCGCTGAGCGCGAAGATCAACTCCGGGCCGAACAGAGACACGATCGCCAGCAGGAGCACCGCGGCGACGACATTGACCGCCGGGCCGGCAGCCGACACCATCGCGCTGCCGAACCTCCCCCGCAGCCGGTGCCGCTCGATCATCACGGCGCCGCCGGGCAGCGGCAGGCCGCCGATGATAAGGAAGAGGACCGGAAGCACGAAGGTGAGCAGCGGGTGGCCGTAACGCCTGATGTCCAGGGTCAGGTAACCCTTGTCAGCCACGGTGTAGTCACCCCTGCGATGCGCCATCAGCGCGTGCCCGAACTCGTGCAGGCACAGGGTGATCAGCCAGGCCGAGAGCACGAAGATGAAGGTCGTGACCGGCGCCGGGGTCACCTCCGCCCACAGCAGCCAGCCGCTGACGAGCGTGGTCACCACCAGTCCGATGAAGATCATGGAGATCGCGGGCGCTCTCATGCGAGGACCCCCGGTGCGAGGACCTCTGGTGCGAGGACCTCTGGGGCGCGGCCCCCTCGGGCGGCGCATGAAGTTGCGGCGGCGCTGCTTGGCCAGCTCATCCTCGACCGACCGCGCCTTCTGGCTCCAGTCCTCCTCGGAGGCGAGTCGGTCAAGGGGATCGTCTGTCATAGGCGGCAGGGTACTCCAGCGGAAAAATCTTGGCGGGTTTGCCGATCCTTTGTCGAATCCGGGCCTGCCTGTCCGACGCGTAGGCAAGAGTGCTTCTAACAGGAGGTTTCCACGATGTCCAAGATCACGCCGTATCTCTGGTTCGACAACCAGGCGGAGGAGGCGGCCGCTTTCTACGTCTCGCTGTTTGAGAACTCGGCGATCACCAGTGTGGAACGGTACACCGAGGCCGGGCCCGGCCCCGCGGGCAGCGCGATGATCGTCAACTTCACGCTCGACGGCCGGGAGTACATGGCCTTGAACGGCGGGCCCGAGTTTCGCTTCAACGAGTCATTCTCGCTGTACGTCAACTGCCGCGACCAGGCCGAGGTGGATCGGCTGTGGGACAAGCTGATCGCCGACGGCGGCGAGCCGAGCCAGTGCGGCTGGCTCAAGGACCGCTGGGGCCTGTCCTGGCAGATCATCCCGCAGGCGCTGCCGGAGCTGCTCGGCGGGCCGGATAAGGAGCGGGCGGTGCGGGTCATGCAGGCCATGTTCAAGATGCAGAAGATCGAAGTCGCGGCCCTCGAGAACGCGTGAGTTCCTTCAGGCCAGGATTCGGGTGGCGGGCTGGGCGCCGGAGCGGCCGGTTCCAGGCCCGCCGCTCCGGCGTGATAGCCGCTATTGCGGCACGATGTTGATTGTTCCTTCCCAGCCCCCGCTGCCATCGGAGCCGTCGTAGGAGGAGAAGCCCTCCAGGCCTTCGTACCAGCCGGGCGCGCCGGGATTGCCAAAGCAGATAAAGCAGTAGGGGAATGACCAATTGAAACCGGGTTCTCCGCCACCGCCCACGCCGCCGGCCGCTCCGCCGGCACCGGCCCGGCCGCCGTCGCCCCCGCCGCCACCGGCACTGGACGTGCTGATCCAGCCGGGGTCGTAGCCGGGCGGGTAGGTCACGTAGATGTGGCCGCCGTTGCGGCCGAAGCCACCGGCACCGCCGTTGGCGCCCGAGCCGCCGTTACCACCGTTGCCGCCGTCCCCACCGTCGCCGGGGAAGCAGTCGAACGCGTAGGCGTCGCCGCCCTTGCCACCGAAGCCGCCAGCGCCGCCATCCCCGCCTTTGCCACCCCCGCCGCCGTTTCCGCCCCGGCCGCCGTCGGCCACCAGGCGGAAGCTGTCCTCGGAGCCGTACGGGATCTCCAGGTAGATGTCGCCGCCGTCGCGGCCGTTCTCTCCGTTGGTGCCCGGCTGGCCATAGAAGCCCGAAGTACCGTCGTCGCCTCTCCAGCCAAAGCCGGCGTAGCAATCATTGTGGCCTGGCCAGCCCTGCCGGCCGGGGAAGCCGTTTTGCCCGTTGGCGCCCTTCCTCCCGTCGGCGCCCGCGCTGCCGGAGCTGTCGTAGAGGATCTCCTGCTGGATGCCGGGACTGATCGCCTTGCTCACCTTTATCTTGAGCGAATGGCCGTGGGTGACGATGCGCGGCTTGGCCGAGGTGAACTCCAGGATCTCGGCCACGATAGTGGTGTCGCCGGTAACGACGATCGTGTCCGTCTGCAGGCGCACGGTCTGTGCGGTGACCAAGCCGGACAGCTCGCCCGAGACGGTGAACGTGGAGGTGGATGTGGCCGCGCCGGCCGGGGAGGCAACGGCGATCACCAGGGCCATCGTGGTGAAGGGAATCAGCGAAATTCTCATGCCATGCATTGAGACATCTATTCGGATCAATATCAAGTGTAGTTGCCGATCGGAGTGCTCCGGCGCTGGCTGGGATGCCTTGCCGGCGATCAGCGCGGCCACATCACCGCGGCCCAAGCTCTTGAGATGGGCTATTCATACCAGGCACAGAAGCATCATGTCGACTATAGCAATTGGCTTAGAAGGTGAAGGTGACTCGATGAACACCACGGCTTCGCGCACCCCTGGCGAACACTGGCGGAGTGCGCGATCCGTTTTTGGGGGATAATGCTCGGGACCCTGGAAGGAGCCGCGATGGGTGTCGAGATTACCGGCCCGATGAATGAGCGTTACGGCGAGATCCTGACGCCGGAGGCGCTGGACCTGCTGGCCAGGTTGCATCGCGAGTTCGACGGGCGCCGGCTGGAGCTGCTGGAGCGGCGCCAGGGGCTGCGGGACGGGGGGTCGGCGGGTGGGATAAGCAAGGGGCTGCGGGACGGGGGGTCGGCGGGTGGGATAAGCGACGGGTGGACGGAGTTCGGCTTCTTGGCCGAGACCGAACGGGTGCGTGAGGACCCGGACTGGCGCGTGGTGGATCCGGCGCCGGGGCTGGTGGACCGCCGGGTGGAGATTACCGGCCCGACCGATGCGAAGATGACGATCAATGCGTTGAACTCGGGGGCCAAGGTGTGGATGGCCGACCACGAGGACGCCAATACCCCGCTGTGGGAGAACGTCATCGGTGGCCAGATCAACCTGAAGGACGCGGCGGAGGGCAAGCTCACCTTCACGTCGCCGGAGGGCAAGCTCTATGAGGTCGCCGAGGGCGAGCTGCCGACGGTGGTGTTCCGGCCGCGCGGCTGGCACCTGAGCGAGAAGCATATTCTCGTTGACGGGCAACGGATGTCGGGCAGCTTGGTCGACTTTGGACTGTATCTGATCAACCATCGGGAGCGGCCGTACTTCTACCTGCCCAAGATGGAGAGCCACCTGGAGGCGCGGCTGTGGAACGACGTCTTCGTCGCGGCGCAGGAGCAGCTGGCGATGGCCAGGGGGACCATCCGGGCCACGGTGCTGATCGAGACGCTGCCGGCGGCCTTCGAGATGGAGGAGATCCTCTATGAGCTGCGGGAGCACTCGTCGGGGTTGAACGCGGGCCGCTGGGACTACATGTTCAGCACCATCAAGAAGATGCGCGAGCGCGGCCCGGAGTTCGTGCTGCCCGACCGCAACTCGGTGACGATGACCGTGCCGTTCCTGCGGGCCTACACCGAGCTGCTGGTGAAGACGTGCCACAAGCGAGGCGCGCACGCGATCGGCGGCATGGCGGCGTTCATCCCCAGCCGCCGCGACCCCGAGGTCAACGAGGTGGCGCTGGCCAAGGTGCGCGACGACAAGACCCGTGAGGCCAACGATGGTTTTGACGGTTCCTGGGTTGCGCACCCTGATTTGGTACCAGTGTGTAAAAAAGTCTTTGACGAGAAGCTCGGTGAGTCGCCAAACCAGTTGGAGCGCACCAGGTCTGAGGTGTCGGTCACGGCGGCCGATCTGCTGGCGATCGGGGCCACGCCGGGCAAACGGACGATGGAGGGTCTGCGCAACAACATCAGCGTGGGCATCCAGTATCTCGCCTCGTGGCTGCGGGGCACCGGCGCCGTGGCGATCAACAACCTGATGGAGGACGCGGCGACCGCCGAGATCTCCAGATCGCAGGTGTGGCAATGGCTTCACAACGACGTGGTGCTCGACGACACGGGCGAGCGCGTTTCCAAGGAGCTGGTGGAGCGGCTGGCGCAAGAGGTCGAGGGAGATGAGGCGCGGGCACTGTTCATGGAGGTGGCGGTCGCCGACAACTTCGTGGACTTCCTTACGCTACCGGCATATGAACGGATGCCGTGATGGGTGTCGATGTCTCCCTTCTCGACGGCGTCCTCCCCAAGGATCAGATCATCAGCGATCCGCGGGAGCTGAGGACCTATGAGTGCGACGGCCTGGCGCGTTACCGGGTGACCCCGGCGCTGGTGGCTCTGCCGCGTACAACCGAGGAGACAGCACGGGTGGTCAAGGCCTGCGCCGGGGCCGGGGTTCCTTTCGTGGCAAGGGGTTCGGGCACGGGTCTGTCGGGCGGGGCGCTGCCGCACGCCGACGGGGTGCTCATCGTGATGGCGACGATGCGGGAGATCCTGGAGCTGGCGATCGAGGACGAGCGAGCGGTAGTGCAGCCGGGCGTCATCAACCTTCAGGTCACCCGGGAGGCGACGTCGCACGGCTATTACTACGCGCCCGATCCCTCGAGCCAGCAGATCTGCTCCATCGGCGGCAACGTGGCGGAGAACTCGGGCGGTGCGCACTGCCTCAAGTATGGGTTCACCACCAATCATGTGACCGGGCTCGAAGTGGTGACGCCGGACGGGGAGATCGTGCGCCTCGGCGGCAAAGCGATGGATCCGCCGGGCTATGACCTGATCGGGGCGTTCGTCGGCTCGGAGGGCACGCTGGGCATCGCCACCGAGGTGACGGTGCGGCTGACCCGCCTGCCGGAGGCGGTGCGCACGGTGCTCGCCGCCTTCCACACCACCGACGCGGCGGGGGCGGCGGTCTCGGCGATCATCGGGGCGGGTATCGTCCCGGCGGCGATCGAGATGATGGACGCGCTGGCGATCGAGGCGGCCGAGGCGGCGGTCCAATGTGGATACCCTTTGGGGGCCGGGGCTGTTCTCATCGTTGAGCTGGATGGGCCGGCCGAGCTGGTCGAGGAGCAGCTGGCGCAGGTGCACCGGTTGCTGGGCGAGGCTTTCGAGGTGCGGGAGGCGGCCGACGACGCCGAGCGGGCGCTGTTCTGGAAGGGGCGCAAGTCGGCCTTTGCCGCCGTGGGCCGGATCAGCCCCGACTACATCGTGCAGGATGGGGTGATCCCCCGCACGGCGCTGCCGGAGGTGTTGCGCCGCATAGCCTCCCTCGGCGAGGAGCACGGCATCCGGGTGGCCAACGTGTTCCACGCGGGCGACGGCAACCTGCACCCCCTGGTGCTCTTCGACGACTCGGTCGAGGGCGCGGCGGAGCGGGCCGAGGTGGTATCGGGTGCGATTCTCGATCTCTGCCTCGAGCACGGCGGCTCGATCACCGGCGAGCACGGGGTGGGCGTGGACAAGTCCAAGTACATGCCGCGCATGTTCACCGACGAGGACCTTGACACCATGCAGCTGGTGCGGTGCGCCTTCGACCCGCTCGGGCTTTCCAACCCGGGCAAGGTGTTCCCGACCCCGCGGCTGTGCGGTGAGGTGCCGGGCCGGCACCGGGGCCGGCAGGAGATACCGGAAGTCCAGGTGTTCTAGCCATGCGCGTGGTGGCACCGGGTTCGACCCAGGAGGCGGCCGCACTGCTCGGCGAGGCCGCGGAAAACAAGCAGACCGTGACGATCAGGGGGCAGGGTACCAAGCAGGACTGGGGCGTGCCGCCGCCACCGGCCGAGCTGGTCGTCGAGACCCGGAACCTGATGGGGATCGTCGAGCACGCCGCCAGCGACCTTGTCGTCGTCGTGCGCGCGGGTACGTTGCTGCGGAACCTGCAGCAGGAACTTTCCCTGGCGAGGCAGCAACTCGCGCTCGACGAGACAGTGCCTGGAGCCAGCGTCGGCGGCATCGTCGCCGCCAACACCAGCGGGCCGCGGCGGCTTGGCTACGGTACGGTGCGGGACCTGCTGATCGGCGTGACCATCGTGCGCCCGGATGGGGTGGTGGCCCGGGCCGGGGGCAAGGTGGTGAAAAACGTTGCGGGGTATGACCTTTGCAAGCTGTTCACCGGATCGGTCGGGACGCTCGGCTTGATCACGGAGTGCGCGTTCCGGCTGCATCCCATTGCGCGCCACCGGGTTTTCGTCAGCGGGCGGGCGCCGGCCGCGACCGCGATGGAGGTCGACGCGCCCGGCGGTGAGGTGGTCTCGCTGCTGGAGCGCGCCCACCAGGGCGGGCGCGAGACGGCCCCGCTGTGGTGGGGCAGGTATCCCTGGGAGCCGGGCGGTGTGGGCGTCAAGCTCACTTGCGCGTTGTCCAAAGTAGACCGCATCGTGGCCGAGGCGCGGCCGCCGTTGACGATCCGCGGCTCGGCCGGCACGGGCGTGCTCTACGCCGGCCTGCCCGGGTCGGTCGAACCAGAGGAGGCGGCTCAGGCGGTGTCGCGGCTGCGCGTCGCCGCTCACGAGGCCGGTGGCCACGCTGTCGTCGTCACCGCGCCGGCCGCCGTGCGCGAGCTGATCGATATGTGGGGGCCGGTGCCCGGCTTGGACATCATGCGGCGCATCAAGGCCCTGTTCGACCCGGACGCGCGCTTCGCCCCGGGCACCTTCGTGGGAGGAATCTGAGCCGTGAAGGATCTGCTCTCCGACTGTGTCCACTGTGGATTCTGCCTGCCGACGTGCCCCACCTACCTGCTGTGGGGGCAGGAGCCGGACTCGCCGCGCGGCCGGATCAACCTTATGGAGCAAGGGGTTTTCGAAGGCTCGGCGGCGTTGCACTTCGACCGCTGCCTGGGCTGCATGGCCTGCGTCACCGCCTGCCCCTCCGGCGTCCGCTACGACCTGCTCATCGAGCAGACCCGGGCGCGGGTCGAAGCATCGCACCGGCGCTCTTTACGGGAACGGTTGCTGCGTTGGGGGATTTTCAGCCTGTTTCCCTATCCGCGGCGGCTGTCGGTGATTCGACCATTTTTGCGTTGGTACCAGGCAAGCCGCCTCCCCCAACCCCGGACGCTGGCCCTGCTTCCCCGCCTGAGCCGTCGCGAACGGCTGCCGGAAAGGTTACCGGCGCGGGGCAGGAAGCGTGCCGTGGTCGGCATGCTCACCGGATGCGTGCAGAGCGTCTTCTTCCCCGGCGTCAACGCCGCCACGGCCCGCGTGCTGGCGGCGGAGGGCTGCGAGGTGGTGATCCCGCGCGGGCAGGGTTGCTGCGGCGCCCTGTCGGTCCATAATGGACGAACGGCCGAAGGCTCACGTTTCGCCGCCGAGCTGGCGAAATCCTTTGCCGGCGTTGACTTCCTGGTGGTCAACTCGGCCGGCTGCGGCTCGTCGCTGAAGCATTCGCCGCTGGCGTCCAAGACCCGCGACCTGGCCGAGATCCTGGTGGAGCTGGGTCCGGTGGCGCAGCGGCATCCGCTGCCGGTCACGGCGGCCTATCACGACGCCTGCCACCTGTCGCACGCCCAGGCGATCCGTGCCCAGCCGCGCCGCCTGCTCGCCGGCATCCCGTCGCTGACGCTCAAGGAGATTCGCGATCCGGAGATTTGTTGCGGCTCCGCGGGGATTTACAACCTGTTGCAGCCTTCCGCCGCCGCCGATCTGGGCGCGCGCAAGGCGGCTTCGGTGCTGGAGACCGGGGCGAGCTTGCTGGTGACCGCCAACCCGGGCTGCATGATGCAGATCGCGGCGGCGGTCCGTGATGCCGGTGGCGAGGTGGCGGTGGCGCACACCGCCGAAGTCCTCGACGCCTCCCTGCGCGGCGTCCCGCTCGCGGTCTGACCGCAAGCGATCCCGCCCCGCCATGATCCGCCCCGCCGGGCAGGCGCCATGATCCGGCAATTTGCCGGGCAATGGACGCGTCTGAGGATCGGCAAACGGGCTATTGCCTGGCAAATTGCGTGATCTTGTTGCGGGGTCTTGAGTGGGATGCGGTTAGCGGCCGGAGGCGTGGAGGAGGGCGGGCCAGGCGGGGCCGGTCGGCGCGGGCGGGTGCCAACCGGGCACCGCCGTCCACATCGGCCAGTCGGCCGTATGGTCGCGAAGCCGCTCGCACAACGGATCCGGCGGCTGGAAGGCGATCCCGAGGCCGGCGCAGACGTCGTGCGCGTGCAGGATCAGTTCGAGCGCACCGCGTGGTACGAAATCCTCGGGTGGGCGGGTTTCGGCCTCTGGCCGGCGCCAGATGACCGCTCGCACCGATGGGCCGGCCGCCTTGACGACTGCGGTCAGAGTCCTGGTCGCGGTCTGGAGAGCTTCGATGAGCACGGCCGGGTCGGCATCGGCGCCCGGCGTAAACAGGCCGTAGGTCGGGTACGAGTCGAGCTTGCGGGAGGCCAGGAACAGTGCCGGAGCGAAGACCGTGTCCACCGCGTGGTCGGCGGTGCGTAAGCAACTCCACTCGAGTGTGCCGGCCTGGACCGTCCAATCACGACCAATCCCGGCGCGCCACGCCTCTACCACCAAGCCGGTCAGCTCGTCGAGATCGCCACAGGTGAATGCCACCGCGTCAGTCTAGGGCTAGTGTCGTGAGTCGTTAATTCGGGTGCAGCACCGGCGATCGCGTGTGCCTTGCTCCGCAACCAGAGACGCTACCGGCCCACATTCGACCGACCGCGTCTGATCGAGGATGGTTGATCTAGCATTTTTGGGGAAAATGCTAGATCAATCGATCATGACCTTACTGGTGGCGCGCCTTTGCTTTGCACCCAAAGACGCAACCCATGATCGTGTGACTTACACTTTCGGGGAAAATGCTGCCTCCCAACGACTCGAGGCCGCATTTTCCCGGAAAATGCTAGATCACACGATCTTGCGGGGTCGTCTTTAGGTGCAAAGCAAGCGGTCGCCGGTGCCGTACCCGAACTAAAGACTCAGAACACTAGGTCTGGGTCCAAGGTCCGGCGCCAACCCGGCCTATTGCCAGGCAAATCGCCGGATCTTGCAGGCCAGGCAGGGTCAGGCAGGCAGGGTCAGGTGGGCAGGGTCAGGTGGGCAGGGTCAGGCGGGCAGGGTCAGGTGGGCAGGGTCAGGCGGGCAGGGTCAGGCAGGCAGGGTCAGGCAGGCTAGGCCGAGGCTAGGCCGAGGCTAGGCTAGGGCGGAGCGCAGCCGGTCATAGGTCGGCGCGAGTTCGCGAAGGGCCGCCGCCGCCCGCGGCAGGTCGCCGGTCACCATGGGGCGCTGCATCGAGCCGACGAGCCTGGCCTGCGTGGCCGCGATCGCGGCGGCTTGCTCGTAACCGGCCAGGCGAAGGCAGTCCGCGGCGTCGCTGAGCCGGCGCGCGCCGACGCGGATCGCGAAGTAGATGAGGTGTTCGCGGAGGCCGTGGCCGGCGCCGGCCTTGACCATCTGGGCGGTGCGTTCGGCGGCCTCGCCGTTGCCGAGGCTACCGGGTGGCATCTGCTCGTCGGTGCGCATGGACAGCCACGAGATCGCGTCGGGGATGATCGACCGGATCGCGTCGGCAGGCTTGATATCGGCGACCTTCACGAAGTCGGTGCGCATTGTGTATGGGTTGCCGTAGCTCAAGGTCTCGGCGCGCCAGGCGGTCATGAAGTCGTCGACCGGTACCTCGGCGTAGGGGTAGCCCTGTGGGTCGTGAACGAGCACGCGCTCGTCGTCGACGTCCAGCACGACCACGTAGTGATCGGCGCCGATCGGTCCGGTCATCTCGGGTTGGTGGCGCAGGTACCCCATCTCGATCGGGCCGGCGAACACCTTGTCTTTGCTTACAGCCACGGTCAGGCGGGCCAGCGCCTCGGCGGCCTCGCCGCCTTGGCTGACCGTCGAGCTCCAGCCGATGGCGGCCAGCGCCCGGTCGAATCCCAGCTCCGGGTTCCAGCCGTACGCGTCGAAGAACGGTAGCTTGCCGCCTATGAGCTGCATGCCGAACGGGCCGCCGGTGGCGACCTCGATGACCGCGGTCGGCGGGGACTGCACGCCCAGCAGCATGGCGAGGGAGTTGGAGTAGCAGTACGGACCGTTTCCCACATACGAAAAATGCTGCATGCCGCAAGTGTGCGGTGCGCCCTTGGGGCAAGGTCAAGCCAGGGAAGTCAACCGGGAGTCACATCGGAGTCACGGCGGCCCAGTAGTTTCCGCCCAATGAGTCGAACGATAAAGACCAAACTTGCTGCGATCCTGGCGCTGGCCGTCGCGTTGGGACTGGTCGCCCAGTCCCCGGCGGCCGCCGGGGAGCCGGCGGACGGCACCGGAATCGGCACCATCGTGGCGTCCCACTCCGGCAAGTGCCTGGAGATCGCGGGCGCGTCCCTCGATGACTTCGCGCCGGCGCAGCAGTTCACCTGCAACGGCCGCGACCACCAGCAGTGGCTGCGCGGAGAGGAGGGCACGCTGATGCCGGCCCACTCGCGCAAGTGCCTGGAGCCGGTGGGCATCATCGCCTTGGGCGCCAGCGTCTTCCAGCTCACCTGTTGGGAGGAGAACCCGGCCCAGCAGTTCGAGTTCGTCGCGATCGCCCAGAGCGGCAACTCCCTGCTGGTCAACATCGTCCAGCCCGCCACCCGGCTGTGCTTGAGCGTGCAGGGCGCCTCGCTGGCCGACGGCGCGGGCATCGCGATGCTGACTTGCGACGACAGCGCGCCCAACCAGACGTGGATCATCCGGAATCCACTGATCGGTTAGGTGTTTGAGCACCAGGGGCGGCGGGTGAGTGGCACACCAACCGCCCCTGGTTCCTGTCTCTACAGTGAGGGCCGGAACTCGGGCACCCGCCGCGCGTGCGTGGCCTGCTCGAAGGAGTACGCGAGCGCTATGAGGGTGGGTTCGCTGAACCGGCTCGCGAAGAAGGACATGCCGATCGGCAACACGCCTTCGACGTGCCCGGCGGGCACGGTCAGGTTGGGGTACCCCGACACCGCGCCGGGCGTCGAGGCGCTGACGAAGTTGGTGAAGTCGTCGCCGGTCTGGAGGTTGGAGACCCACGCGGGCCCGTTGGTGGGCGCCATGACGGCATCCAGGCGGTTGAGCGCCAAGGCGCTGTCAACGGCGTTGCGGGCCGCGGTGGTCGCGGCGTCGCGTTGGGCCCGATAGGTCGGGTCGGTCAGGTCGCCGGTCGTCGCCTGGGCCAGTTCAAAGATCTCCTGCTGGAAGAAGGGCATCTCGGCGGCGGCGTGCTCCCGGTTGAAGGCGATGAGCCCGGCGAGGTCGGCCGGGTGGTCGCCGGGCGTGGCCGCGAGGTACGCGTTGATATCGTGCTTGAATTCGGTCAGCAGCGCCGGGAACTCGTTGCGGAACACCACATCCAGGCCGGGCAGGTCGATGCCGTCGATGACGGTGGCGCCCCGCGCCCGAAGCGTCGCGATGGCCGCGTCGGTGACGGCGTTGACCGAGGCGACGTCGCCGCCGCCGCGCCACACGCCGATCCGCTTGCCGCGCAAGGCATCCGGCCGCAGCGACTTCAGGTAGTCCCGCTTGACGTGCGGGCGGGCGGGATCGGTCGCCGGGTCGGCGGGGTCGACGCCCTGGATGACCGACAGCACAGCCGCGGCATCGGTCACGTTGCGCGTCATGGGACCGGCGGTGTCCTGCTGCGCCGCGATCGGGATGACGCCGGAGCGGCTCACCAGGCCCAGGGTGGGCTTGATACCGACGATGTCATTGGTACCAGACGGGCAGACGATCGACCCGTCGGTCTCGGTGCCGATGGTCACGGTGGCCAGGTGGGCGGCGGCGGCCGCGGCCGAGCCACTGCTTGAGCCGCAAGCGTTCCGGTCGAGCACGTAAGGATTGGCGGTCAGGCCGCCCCGGGCGCTCCAGCCACTTGAGGACATGGTCGAGCGGAAGTTTGCCCACTCCGACAGGTTGGCCTTGCCCAGGATCACCGCGCCGGCGCCGCGAAGGCGGGACACCAGAAACGCGTCGCGGGCGGGGCGTGCGTTCACCAGCGCGAGCGAGCCGGCGGTGGTGTGCTGGCGGTCAGCCGTGTCCACATTGTCCTTGAGAAGGACCGGGATCCCTTCCAGGGCACCGCGTCCGCCGTGGCGGTGCCGGTGGACGTCGCTCGACGCCGCCTCAGCCAAAGCAAGGGGATTGGTCTCGATGACGGCGTGCAGGCGGGGATTGAGGGCCCTGATGCGGCCCAGATAGAGGGCGGTCAGGGCAACCGAGCTGAGCCGGCCCCGGTCCATCTCACGCTGGAGATCGAGGACGGTCGCTCGCTCGAGGTCGATGCCGCGTAGGGTGATGGATGCGGGGGCGGCCGTGGCGGGTTGGGCCGCGAGTGGGGTCAGACCCATTGTCAGGGCGACCAGAACTTTGAGCATGCGCACTTGTTCACCTCCGTATGGAAGGCGCGTAGCATCGCCCCTAGTCTATTCACTCACGCTTGCAAAGGAGTCAGTGTGAGCACGGAATCGTTGGAGCGCTTTGGGTATCAGCAGGAGTTAGCGCGTCGGGTCGGCTATGCCGACCTTGTTTTCTATGGGCTCGTCTTCATGGTGCCGATCGCGCCGTTCGCCATCTTCGGCACGGTGTTCTCGGTGTCGGGTGGCATGCCCGTGCTGGCCTACGTAGTGGGCATGGTGGCACTGCTGTTCACGGCCACCTCCTACGGCCAGATGGTGAAGGCGTTTCCGTTGTCGGGCAGCGTCTACAGCTACACCGGCCGCGGGATCGCGGCTCCGGTGGGGTTCCTCAGCGGATGGGCGATCTTCCTCGATTACATGCTGGTGCCGTCGCTGCTCTATCTCGTGGCCGCGATTGCCATGAACGCCACTATTTCCGCGGTACCCGTATGGGCCTGGCTGGTCGGGTTTGTGATCATCAATACGCTCATCAACCTGCGCGGCATCCGCATGACCGCGAACTTCACCCGGGTCATGCTCATCGGCGAGCTGGTGGTGCTCGCGCTCTTCCTCGCCGTCGGGATCTGGGCGCTGGCCAACGGAAAGGGCAGTGGGTGGAGCATCGCCCCAGTGTTCAATTCGGACACATTCGCCTGGCCGATCATCTTCGGCGCGGTGTCGGTGGCGGTGTTGTCGTTCCTCGGGTTCGACGGCATATCGATGCTCGTCGAGGAGTCGAAGGTCGGCGCGGATCAGGTGGGCCGGGCGATGCGCTGGGCGCTCATCCTCGCCGGCGTGCTGTTCATCGTGCAGGTGTGGGTGGCCGGCCTACTGGTGACCGACCCCCAAGCCCTTATAGACCAAGGGGATCCGAACGGGACAGCCTTCTATGACGGCGCCGCGGTCGCGGGCGGGGAGTGGCTGCGGCAGGTCACCTCGGTCGCTACCGCGATCTCGTGGGGGATCGCCAACACGCTCGTGGCCCAAGTGGCGGTGGCGCGGTTGCTGTTCGCGATGGCGCGCGACCGGCAACTGCCCGGGTTCCTGGCCCAGGTGACCAAGGGCCGCTCAGTTCCGGCCAACGCGACGCTGCTCGTGGCGGCGCTGTCGACCGGGCTCGGCCTGTGGATGGCCACCCGCGACGACGGCATCACCCTGCTCGCCTCCCTGATCAACATGGGCGCGATGGTGGCGTTCATCATGCTGCACCTTGCGGTGATCGTCCATTATGTGGTCCGCGGCGGGTCGCGGGACATCTGGCGGCACGTGTTGACTCCCGTGATCGGGATCGCCATTCTCGGGTACGTGGTGTACAGCGCCAATGTGCTGGCCCAGGTGGTCGGCCTGATCTGGCTCGCCGCCGGACTGGTCGTCATGGCGGTGCTGTTCGCCGTCAAGCGGGGCCGCATGCTGAAGGAGGCGCAACAGTGATCACCTACCGACCGGCGGCCGAGGAGTTGCATTACACCTTCGCCGCGCGGCCGCCGGTCGCGACCGTCAAACCCGGTGACGTGATCGAGGTTTGGACCCAGGACTGCTTCGGCGGGCTGGTGCGCACCGAGCAGGACCTCCCGTCGCAGGTCTGCGACCTGAGCAAGGTCAACCCGGTGAGCGGGCCGTTCCAGGTTCAGGGAGCCGAGCCGGGCGACACGCTCGCACTGCACTTCCTGTCGATCGTGCCGAGCAACGACTGGGGCGTGTCGTCGACGTTCCCGCATTTCGGCGCATTGACGTCGACGCATGAGACCGCGACCCTCCAGCCTCCCTTGGATGAGCGCGTCTGGCGGTACCAAATAAAAGAAAACGAAGTCATCTATGAAGGCAGCGGCGGGCAGTGGCGGCTGCCGATGGACCCGATGCACGGGACCGTCGGGCTGGCCCCCGGCGGCGGGCAGGCCATCACCAGTCTCACCAGCGGTCCACACGGCGGAAACCTTGATACGCCTGAGATCCGCGCCGGGGTGACCCTCTATCTCGGGGTCAACGTGGAGGGCGCGCTGTTCGGGCTCGGCGACGGGCACGCCCGGCAGGGCGAGGGTGAGGCCTGCGGCGTGGGCGTCGAGTGCGCCATGACCAGCACCGTTGCCGTCGAGCTGATCAAGGGAGTGGCCACGCCGTGGCCGCGGATCGAGAACGACGAGGCGCTGATGAGCATCGGCGCGGTGCGGCCGCTGGAGGACGCCTACCGGATCTCGCATGTGGACATGACGCGATGGGTGCAGGAGCTGACCGGGCTCGGTGAGCTTGACGCGTACCAGTTCCTGTCGCAGGCGGGCACGGCGCGCATCGGAAATGTCTGCGATCCGGCCTACACGGTGTTGGCGCGCTTGGAAAAGCGCTTCCTGCCAGGCGGCGCGCCGGCCGTCTACGGCGGCGTGCACGGGCGGTTCCGCGCGTGATGGACGGACATTTTCGGGGAAAGTGCTGCCTCAGCGCGAGTTGATCGCGCATTTTCCCCGAAAATGCTAGGACCCGATCTGCAGGGGTAACGCCGGTATGGCGGGGGTGGTTGTCAGCATCGCGGCCGAGGTTATCGATCCAACCGGGTACTCGATGAAAATGTGTTGAACGTCGTATTGTCTTCGAATGGTGGTCACCAGGTCGCCGACCGGACCCGGGTCATCCGGGATGGGACGGTCGGAGGATCGATCTTGTGACCGCCGGCGCGGCGCGCGGCGCTTGGCTTCCAGCACCTGGGGAGGGGAAGCCGGCGCCGCGCGCCGAGCCGATCGCCATCGCTGTGGGGTGACGATCGGCCGCCAGCGGCGATCAGCGATCCGCCGGCCAGGGCCGGATTCCTGTCGTCGCCGGCCATTCCGAGATGATGTCGCCTCGCGCGGGGTGCGAGGCGACATCATCGGATTCCGATGTTTGCCGTCGCGCCGGAGAGCCCTTCCACCAGGGTGTGGCGGAGCGGTCACTGGCGGGTGGCCGCTCCGCCTTCCTACTTAGCGCAGCCCGCCGGTGGCGGCGATGTGCTGTCCCGTGACCCAGGCACCGTCGGGGCCGGCGAGGAAGGCGACGACCGCGGCGATGTCCGAAGGTTGTCCGACGCGGCCCAGCGGCGTCATGCGCGCCGCCACCTCAAGGATGTCGCCCGTGTTAGTGAAGCGCAGCAGGTCCGTGTCGGTGGCGCCGGGTAGCACCGAGTTGACGGTGATTCCACGCCCGCCCAGCTCCATCGCGGCGACGGCGGTGAACTGCTCGATGGCGCCTTTGCTTGCGGCATAGGCAAACACGCCTGGGCCCGGCGACCTGGTGTTGAGCGTGGAGATGTTGATTATCCGCCCGCCGTCGCGCATGACCTGGGCGGCGTGGCGCATGGTGAGGAAGACCGCGCGCATGTTGACCGCCATTACATGGTCGAAGTCGTCATCGGTCATTTCGGCCAGGTAGGACGGCTTGACAGTGGCGGCGGCGTTGTTCACCAGGATGTCCAAACCAGACAATCGCTCCCGCGCCTGGGAGAGGAAGCGGGCGACGCCGCCGGCCGTGGCCAGGTCGGCCTGCACGGCAACGGCCCCGGTGGTCTGCTCGACCTCGGCGGCCGCCTCGCGGGAGCCGAGGTAGCCGAAGACGACGGCGGCGCCCTCGGCGCGCAGCCGTTGCACGATTGCCCGGCCGATGCCGCGTGAACCACCGGTGACCAGAGCCTGCTGGCCTTCGAGGGTTGATGTGTGCATTCGTATAGTTTGCCCCCCGTGCAACCGGGATGCAGGTCTGGTGCAGCCGCCCGCAAACAGCATGGGCCGCATGCGAAGTCGATCGTTTGGATGGGCCGTGGCTGCCTGCCTGCTCGGGCAGCCGGTGATAGTGGTGATTGGAGCGCCGGGGGCTGCCGCCGCGGCGCCCGCGTGTTCGCCCTCGGCGGGTTCGGAGGCCGCGGCGGTGGCGATGGCTCAGGCCTGCGGCTCCCGGGTGGAGGTCGAGGCGGCCCGCACCGAGTACAGCCAGACGTTTGCCTCGCCGGACGGGAGCGGCAAACTCACGATCGAGACATCCGTGCTGCCGCAGCGGGCCAAGCGCCTCGACGGCAGTTGGGGCGCGATCGACACCTTCCTGACGCGCGTGGGCGACCGTCTCGTACCGGTGGCCGCGGCCGCAAGCGTCTGGTTCTCCACCGGCGGCACCGGTCCATTCGCGAGCATGACGGTCGAGGGCCGCACCATGACGCTGTCGTGGCCCGGGGAGTTGCCGACGCCGAGCGTGGAGGGTGACACCGCGACCTACCCGGACGTCGTGCCCGATGTCGACTTGGTGGTGCGGGCCACCGACTCCGGCTTCAGTCACTCGCTCGTGGTGAGGTCGGCCAGGGGTGCGGCCGATCCGCGGGTGCGGCGCAGCGGGTACGCCATCGGCGGCGACGTGACGATGGAGTCCACTGTGGACGGCGGGCTGGTGGCCAAGGCGGGCGAGACAGTCGTGGCGCGCGCTCCGGCCCCACTCATGTGGGACACCGCTACGCCCCTGAGCGAGCGCGAGATGGCCCTGGCCGGCATCGAGCAGCCGCTGGCGCGGGTGGTGAAAGGCGTTGTGGCGCGGGCGAACGGGCGCGAGCTTGTGCTGGAGCCGGACGTGTCGCTTTTGGATGGCGGGCGGTACCCGGTCACGGTGGACCCGCCGTGGAACCCGGGCCAGAGTCAATGGGCCTATGCCACAAGCAACAACACCAACGCTCCCATGACTGACGGCAAGATCGCTTCGGGCGACCCGTCACCGGCGGCGCCGATCCTTCGCTCCGGCGACGACACGACCGGTCGGCTCAATCGCAGTTTCATGCGCTTTGCGATCGGTACCGTCGCCGGCAAGCACATCCTCGATGTCGGGTTGGCCGGGCGGGTCGACCACACCTGGAAGTGCGGCGTCAACTACCCCAACTACTTCTACCGCACCGCGGCGATCGGCACCACGCCAAGGCAGTCGTGGCCGGGTCCGGCGCTGCAACTGTTGCTGGGCAACAACAGCGTGCACGCCAACGAGGACTCCTGCAACGACCCGAACATGGTCTTCGAGGTCTCCACGACAACACTCATCAACGACGTGCAGACCGCGGCCAACAACAGCAACAGCTACTACTACGTCGGCGTCTGCGCGTGCAGCAGCAGCAGCGGCTCGGGGGAGGGCACCACGGAACGCTGGATGCGGTACTTCCTCAACGACTTCAGGCTGAACATCTCCTACAACACCAAGCCGGGCGTACCCAGCACGCTCACCGTGGACAACAAGGCCTGCGCCACCGGCGCCAACCGGCCGTTCATCAAGACGGCCACGCCCACGTTGCGGGCCCACGCCAGCGACGCCGACGGCAACTCGATGACAGTGCAGTTCCAGACGGCCAGGATCAAACACGACGCGACGGCCGGGCCGGTATCGCTGACCCTGCAACAGACCAGCATTCCCAACGGCGGCACCGGGATGGTGACTGTGCCCGCCGGGGTGCTCGACACCACCGACACCTTCACCGCCACCGGTGACTGGGACTCCGACGGCAAGCCCGATGTGATTTCCAGGGATGCCGCGGGCGAGCTGTACCTCTTGCCCGGTACCGGAAACGGCAACCTTGAGTCACGCACCCGCATCGGCCACAGCTTCAGCGGCTACACCTTCGCGCCGGGCATGGCCGACTGGGACAAGGACGGTCACCAGGACTTCATCGTGCGCGAGGACGCCACCGGCATCCTGTGGCTGTACACCGGCAATAGCCAGCGCGCCGCGCACGGGCCCAGGTTCCAGATCGGTTCGGGCTGGGGCGGTTACGCGCTGACCGGACTGTCCGATTGGGACAAGGACGGGAACATGGACATCCAGGCGCGTGACAGCGCCGGGGTCATGTGGCTCTACCCGGGCGAGAGCACCCGAACCGCCTCGACGCAGGCGCGCGTGACGCTCGGCAGCGGCTGGTCCACCAGCGGGGTGACGTATTTCGGTGCGAAGGACTGGGACCGCGACGGCAATCCGGATCTGGTCATCTATGACGGGGCCGGGACCCTTTGGGGGTACCCGGGAAGCGGCACCCGAGGCCTCTACGGCACCCGTTTCCAGCTCGGTTCCGGCTGGACCGGGTTCGACGGAGCGCTCATCCCGGACGTGGGCGGCGACGGCAAGGTCGACATCATCGCCAACCCGGCCAACCAGACCCACTGGGTGATCTACCCCGGAACCGGTGACCGCACCTTCCCCGGCCCGGCGCCCTATACCGTCGCCACGGTCGGCGCCTCCGACCGGGCGCAGTTCGCCTTCCACGCCAACGCTTATGACGGCACAGACTGGGCGCCGAACCCGAGCGCGTGGTGCGAGTTCGAGGTGGACCTCAGGCCGCCGGCGGTGCCGACGGTGACGACCGACCTGTACACCGAGGGGTCGACGCCCAAGGGTTCCGTCGGGCAGACGGGGCGATTCACGTTCTCGTCCTCTTCGGACACTCAGTCCTTCCTTTACGGGTTCTCGGATCCACCGACCACGCCGCTGACCCCGGGCACGCTGGGCGGCTCGGTGTCCTTCGACTACACCCCGGCCTCTGGCGGGCCCAAGACGCTTTTCGTGCGGGCGATCGACCGGGCGGGCAACGAAGCCAACCGGATCTACCAGTTCTATGTGGCGCCGGAGACGACCGCGCTGGGCCGCTGGAAGCTCAACGAGTTCCCCGGGACGACCACGCTCATCGACGACACCGGCAACGGCCGTGACATGACCGTGCTCAACGGCGCCACGCTGGGGCAGCCGGGTCGCCTGGTGCCGGGTCTCGACGGCGTGTCCCGGACCGCCCTCGGCTTCGACGGGGTCGACGACCGCGCCGAGGCGAGCGGTCCGGTCATCCCCGACACCAGCAAGAGTTTCTCGGTGTCGGCCTGGGCGAAAGTCTCCGACACCGCCACCAACCACAGCATCGTGGCCGTCTCCGGTACCACCAACAGCGTGTTCTGGCTGGAGTCAACCACTGCCGGGTTCTGGGGGGTCACCAGCAACAAGACCGACACCGGGCCGGGCAACACCCCGGCGGTCTCGACCAGCCCGGTGCGGCTGAACACCTGGACCCACCTGGCGATGACGTTCGACTCGGCCGCGCAGACCTTGCGGCTGTACGTCAACGGGGCGCTCGAGTCGACTGTCACCGGGGTCACCATGTACGACGGCAACGGGCCGCTGCGCCTGGGCGGAGTGACGCAGCCGTTCAAGGGCTCCATGGCCGAGGCGCAGGTGTGGGATCGGATGATCTCCGCGACCGAGGTGTTCGACCTGTACGACCCGATCAAGGTGAGCAAGGTCGGCGAGTGGCGCATGGAGGAGATCGGCCCCGGGCCGGCGTTCGACAGCTCCGGCCTCGCCCACGACCTCACCTTCTACAACGGCGCGCTGATCCCGGCGAGCGGGGCCGGGCAGAGCGGCACCGGGCTGCGCCTCGACGGCGTCGACGACTATGCCGCGCCGAGCGAGCCCGTCATCTACACCGACCAGTCGTTCACGGTGTCGGCGTGGGTCAAGGTCACAGCGACTACGACCTTCGAGACGTTCCTTGCCCAGGAGGGCATCGACGGCCAGACCAACCCCGGTTTTCTTGTGTACTACGACAACTCCAACAACCAGTGGAAGATCAAGATGCACGCGTCGCCGACGGCCGACGAGACGACAGTGACGCTGTCCGCGGGCACCGCGACCACGCCGACGTCCTATCACCACCTCGTCGGGGTCTTCGACGCGCAGAAGCGGGAGTTGCGCCTCTACGTCGACAACGCGCTCGTGGTGACCAGGGCGATGAACGCCGCCTGGGCACCGTGGAACTCCACCGGCCGGTTCCTCATCGGCCGGGGGCAGGGCGGGGCCAGTCCGGCGTTCGCCGACATGGATGAGATCCGTGTCTACCAAGGCGTTGTCACCGACGTGACACGTATTCCGTGAGCTCGATGGGAGCCTTCGTTTTGCTGAACAATAGTCCAAATTGGATCATGCGGCGGCGGATCGCCGCGGCCGCCATCATCGTCCTGTCGCTCAACTTCGCCGAGGCGCTGCCGGCTCTCGCCAAGCCGTATCGTCCCGGCGGGGCGCAGAAGGAGCCGGCGGTCGCCGGCTCCTCCTTCTCGCCCCCGGCCCTCGCGCCCGCCGTCACGGGAACCCCGTTCATGCCAACGGCTCCGGTTTGGCCCGGCGCCACCCAGGCGGACGTGAAGATGCCCGACGCGGCCGCCATCCGCCACGGCTGGGACGCCCCGGTCAAGGCCGGCGGGTTACCGGTCACCCTCGGCGTCGCCGGCGGTGTCACCCCGGGCGCGGTACGGGTGGAGTCCTTCGACCGCACGGCGACCCAAGCCATGGGCGTCAGCGGCATCGCCATGCGACTGTCGCGTTCGGACGGCGCCGTGGGCTCGGGCAAACTTGACGTCACCGTCGACTACAACGCCTTCCGGTGGGCCTACGGCGGCGACTGGGCGCAACGGCTCGCGGTCTACGTCGACGGCCGGCGGGTGCCCTCCACCAACGACGTGACCAAAGGCACCGTGAGCGCGCCGGTCGAGGTGGTCTCGGGCACCCTGGTGACGCTCGATGCGGCCCCCGGCGGACCGGGCGGCGACTACAAGGCCAGCACCCTGTCGCCGTCGGCGACCTGGAGCGCCGGCAACAACAGCGGCGACTTCTCCTGGAGCTACCCGCTGCGTATGCCGCCCGCGATCAACGGGCCGGCGGCGTCGGTCAGCTTCGCCTACTCATCGTCCAGTGTGGACGGTCGCATGGCGTCCGCCAACAACCAGGCGTCGGCCATCGGCGAGGGCTTCGACTACAACCCGGGCTACATCGAGCGGCGCTACAACGCTTGCGCCGAGGACATGGGCTCGGGCGCCAACAACAGCGAGAAGACCGGCGACCTGTGCTGGGAGACCGACAACGCCTCGCTGGCCATGGAGGGCCATGCCGGCGAGCTGATCAAGGACGGCACCGACGCCAACCGGTGGCACTTGCGCAACGGGGATGTCACCCACATCGAGCACAAGACGGGCGGGCCCAACAGCGACAACGACGGCGAGTGGTGGGTCGTCACGACCACCGACGGGACGCGGTACTGGTTCGGCGGGCGGTCGGGGTCCAACGCCGTCCTGACCGTGCCGGTCTTCGGCAACAACGCCAACGAGCCGTGCCACGCGACCGCCTTCGCGGACTCGCACTGCCTACAGGCCCAAAAGTGGTACCTGGACTACGTCGTCGACACCGACGGCAACACCATGACGGTGACCTATGCCAAGGACACCAACAAGTACGGCCGCAACAACAAGCGGGAAGACGACACCGTTTACGACCGTGACGGGTACCCGGTGAAAATCGAATACGGGACCCGAAGCGGAGGCAGCGGCAGTGCCCCCGCACAGGTTTTGTTCTCCTACGGCGACCGTTGCTTCAACACCTGCGGTACCAAGGACGCCATCCACTGGCCGGACGTGCCATGGGACCAGGAGTGCACCGCCGACACGTGCAACTGGAACCAGCTGTCACCGTCGTTCTGGACTAGCAAGCGCCTCACCACGGTGAAGACTCGGGTGTGGGCGGGGCTTGATTACAGCGACGTCGAGCAATGGACACTGTCGCACTCGTTCCCCAGCTCGGATCAGCCTTCGTTGTGGCTGGACAAGATTTCGCACGCCGGGTTGGTCGGCGGGAGCAAGAGCGTCCCGGACGTCACGTTCGTCGGTGTCGCCATGCCCAACCGGGTCGATACCAACAGTGACCAATATCCGGCGATGAACCGGTACCGCATGAAAACCATCAACTCCGAGACCGGTGGCAAAATCGACCTGACCTACACCGGACCGGATTGTGTCGCGGGCACCAGGGTTCCCGACAAGAACAATCTCCAGTCCAATGTGTACCGTTGCTACCCGGTCAAGTGGCAGCCCGAGGGGCAACTCAACCCCATCGACGACTTCTTCCACAAATACCTGATCAGTGACGTCGTGGAGGCGGATCTGTCGGGCACGTCGTCGCGGGTGCTGACGCACTACAACTACGTGGGCGATCCCGCGTGGCATTACACCGACGACGACGGGTTCATCAAGAAGGACTTCAAAACCTGGTCCGTGTGGCGCGGCTACGGCGCCGTCCGGACGGTCAAGGGCGACCCGGGCGAGCAGAGTGTCGAGGAGGTCCGTTACTTCCGCGGCATGCACGGCGACAAACTGCCCACCGGGAACCGCAACATCCAGCTTCCCGCCATCGGCACGGGCAATGTGCCCGCGGTCAACGACGAGGATGCCTACTCCGGGATGGTGCGGGAGACCATCAAGTTCAACGGCGGGGCCGAAATCACCGGCAGCGCCAGCGAACCGTGGCAGTCCGAGGCGAGGGCCTCGCGCACAATCAACGGCTTCACGGTCACAGCCAGGGAGGCCAGCACCAAGACCGAGCACACCCGGACCGCGCTCGACGGCGGGCGCGGCTTCCGCACCACCACCAAAGTCACGACATTCAACGCCAACGGCAATCCGGTGAAGATCGAGGATCTGGGCGACAACGGCAAGTCCGGCGACGAGACCTGCGGGCTGACCGACTACGTCGGTGGCAGCGGCCCGAAGCTGGTCGATCTGGTGTCGCGCGAGCGCACTTTCGCGGTCGACTGTGCCGCTGCCGTGGCCGGTGGGCTGACCGATGCCGATGTGACCGGTGACGTCAGGACCTATTATGACCAGCTGGCGTTCGGGGCCGCCCCGACCAAGGGTCACGTGAGCAAGGTCGAGAAGCTCAAGGCGTACAACGCGGGGAACCCGACCTACTTCACCCAGAGCGCCGCCACGCACGACGCACACGGCCGGGTGAAAGAGTCGTGGGACGCCCGGGGCGCCAGAACCCTGACGGAGTACACGCCCGCGGTCGGCGGGCCGGTGACGGAGACCAAGCAGACCGGGCCGCTGGGATGGACGAGGTCCACTACCTTCGAACCGGCGTGGGGCCAGGCCAGGTCCACATCGGACGCCAACGGCCGCAAAGTCGAGCTGGCCTACGATCCGTTGGGGCGCCTGATAAGCGTGTGGCTGCCCGGGCGGGACAAGGCGACCCAGCCGGCGAGCGTCGTGTACGACTACCTGATCCGCAACAACGCCCCGACGGTGGTGACGACGAAGAGACTCAACAGCACCGGCGGGTACATCACTTCGTACCAGTTCTACGACAACCTGTTGCGGGCCCGGCAGACCCAGGAGTCCGACGGTGCGCTCGGTGTCGCGGCGGTCGTGACCGACACCTACTACGACTCGGCGGGCCGGTCCTTCCGCACGCACGACCCGTATGTGGCCAAGGACGCCGGCAACAACCCGGTGGCGCCGAGCACCAACCTCTTCCTGCCCACGGGAAACATCCCGCAACTGCACATCAAGCAGTACGACGCCGCGGGCCGGGAGATCGCCACGGTCACCAAAGTGGACGGTCCGCCGGCCAGTCCCGGTGGCACCGTCACCAAGACCACCATCACCGGGTACGGCGGTGACCGCACCCACGTGACGCCGCCCAAGGGCGGCCCGTCGAAGACCACCATCGTCGATGCCAACGGCAACCTGGTCGAGATGCGCCACTACCAGGCCGGTGTACCGGTCGGCAGCGCCACCGGATTCGACACGACGAAGTATGAGTACGACCGCAAGGGCGCGCTGCGCAAGGTGACCGATCCCGGCGGCAACGTCTGGCAGTACGAGTACGACCTCGCCGGACACATGACCAAGCAGACCGACCCGGACAAGGGTGTCGTCGAGACCACCTACAGCGACGCCGATGACGTCCTGACCACCAAGGACGGCGAGGGCCGGATCATCGCCTACACCTACGACCTGGCGGGCCGCAAGACCTCGATGCGCGACACCGGCGCGACCGGGCCCAAGCGCGCGGAGTGGGTCTATGACCAACTCACCAACGGCACTTTCGTCTATGGGCACCTGGTCAAGACGATCCGTTACGAGGGCACCGACCAATACATCAAGGAGCACACCGGATACACCGTCGACTACAAGCCGACAAGCGTCAAATTCACCGTCCCCAACAACGCCACCGCCGCCGGTGTCAACGGTGCCTACACCTACGTGTACACCTATCATCAGGACGGATCCCCTGCCACGACAAGGCTTCCGGGCTTCGGTGACCTGGGGCTGGAGACGCTGACCCGGACCTACAACCGGCTGGGCAAGCCGGACACCCTCGACTCGTCGCTGGGCGGCACGCTTGTCGCCAAGCCTGACCCGAACACACCGGGCACCGAGTACACCAGCTACGGCGAAGTCGGCGCGGTACACATGCGCAACAACGCCGGCGCGCGGGTGGACGTGGTGCGCACCTATGAGACCGCCACGCGGCGGCTCGCGCAGATATGGACCACGAAGGCCACGGCACCCAACACGATCGCCGACCTGCGCTACTCGTATGACGAGGCGGGCAACGTCGAGAAGATCTCGGATCTGGCCGGAGGGGACCACCAGTGTTTCACCATCGACCAGATGCGCCAGCTGACCGAGGCCTGGACACCGTCCAATGGGGACTGCCAGGGTTCACCTAGCGCGGCGGGCCTGGGCGGGCCGGCGAAGTACTGGCACAGCTACACGTACGACGCGGTCGGCAACCGGACCAAGCTGGTCGAGCACGCCACGGCGACCGGCGACAAGACGACCGACTACACCTCCCCGGCCGGAGCGCACAAGCTGGCGTCGCGGTCCACATCGGACGGGACGTCGGCGTCGTACACCTACGACGCGTCGGGCAACATGCTGACCCGGCCGGCGCCGGGCGGCGGGACGCAGACCCTGACCTGGGACGCGGAAGGCCATCTCACGTCGGCCACGGATTCCACGGGTACCACGACGTTCGTCTATGACGTCGACGGAACCCGGTTGCTGCGCAAGGACCCGGCCGGCAAGACTCTCTATCTGCCCGGTCAGGAACTGCGCTACAGCAACTCCGGGCAGAAGACCTGCACGCGGTACTACACGCACGCCGACATCACCATCGCCACGCGTAGCGGTTCCGGTGTCGTCTGGCTCGGCGGTGACCACCACGGCACCGCCCAGATCGCGGTCAACGCCGTCGGTCAGGGCGTGTCGATCCGCCGCGAGACGCCTTTCGGGGTGTTGCGCGGCGCCACCGGTGGCGCCTGGCCGTCCATAATGGACAAGGGGTTTGTCGGTGGCACCAACGACAACACCGGCCTGACCCACCTCGGGGCGCGCGAGTACGACCCGCTCATCGGGCGGTTCATATCTGTCGATCCGGTGATCGACAACAAGGACCCGCAGCAGATGCACGGGTACACCTACGCGAACAACGCCCCGGTGACGGCGAGCGACCCGGACGGCCTGTGGCCCCAGTTCCTCGACAAGGCCGTCAGCAAGGTGACCAACGCGGTCAACAACGTCGCCAACACGGTGGTCAGCGGGGTCAAGGCCGCCGGGCAGTGGGTCTATGACAACGCCGGGACCATCTCCACGGTGCTGTCGGTGGCGGCGATCGCGTGCAGCATCATCCCGCCGTTGCAAGCCGCGGCACCCTTCCTGGGCGCGGCGGCGACGGTGGTCGGCGCGATCGACACCTACAAGAGTTGCAAATCCGGTGCGGCGCTTGACTGTGCGATGGGTCTGACCGACCTCGTCCCGGGCGGCCGGCTCGTGGGTGACCTCGCTAAGGGGGCCAAGAATGCCAAGAACGCCCTCGAGGGAGCCGATGATCTGGGCGATGCCGCGCGTCGAAAGGGCGACGACCTGACCTGCCCGTGGCCGCACAGCTTCCAGCCCACGACGCCGGTCGTCATGGGCGACGGCAGCCGCAAGGCCATCGGCGCGGTGAAGGTCGGCGACCAAGTCCTCGCCACCGATCCGTTGACGGGCAAGACATCCCGGCAACCGGTCACGATGCTGTACCGCAACCTGGACCGCGATCTGACCGACCTGACCGTCGCGGTCGATCCGAACCCGGCGGTCGCCGGGGACGAGTCGCTCGAGACGCTCGAGACGACCTGGCACCACCCGTTCTGGGACAGCACATCCCAGGCGTGGGTGGACGCCGAGCATCTGCAACCGGGCCACCGTTTGCAGGGGCTGTTCCCCCGAGGCACGGTCACCGTCGTCCGGGTACACAATTTCACCGGCAGCCAAGTGATGCGCGACCTGACAGTCGCCTACATCCACACCTATTACGTGGTCGCCGGGGACACGCCGGTCCTGGTACACAACAACAACTACTGCGGCAAGCACCGGGCCGAGGGCGACTCCAGCCAGGAACCGGGCTACGTGCCCAAGCACGGCAGCGAAAACGTTCGCGGCCACCGCAAACCGACACTGTTCGACAAGGTGGTTCGGGGGCGTTTCGGCCAGGAGGCGGGTAACTTCGGACGTGGCGCGGATGACTTTGACAAGACGCCTTGGCCGAATGTTTTCCTGCCGGCGCCGGGCGGCATCTGGTGGAGCCTGGGCGGCCGCGCTCTCTGGGGGCTGCGAAACTGGTGGAGGGAGCGCACAGCCTCGAGCTATCCTGGCAGGCACCGGCGGGATGAGAGCACCTATGCGCCGTATCGCCAGTCCACATACCGAGGTAAGCACTTCCTAGAGTGAACAGTCTAGAGTGAACAGTTCGCTGAATCAGCCGGCGATAGGCGGCGGCATGCACCGGGTTCTGCTCGGTGCATGCCGCCACGCCGCGAAGAATGGCAGTCGAAGAATCGACACCGTCCATGTGTTGATGAGTGTTTTTGTTCGTGTACCGACCATCGGTGCCATGCTTGACTATCCTCCCGCATCCACCTACGAACGGCCGGCTCCCTTCGCGGACCGTGCCATCGATCCCGACCTGGCCCAGCTCGCCTGGGAGGAGATGCGCGAGGCGCACTGGCGAATCTTCGGCCTGGCCGGCCGGGGCGCCTCGCATTGGGACAGCGAGGTCCACCTCGCGGTGACCAGGGCCCTCGTCGAGGCCGCCTCCGCGCGGCGCCCCTGGGCCGGTATCGACCACCTGCTTCGCGTGTTCCTGTCCGATCCGGACTGTCACGCCCACAAGTTCCTGCGGACCAAGCGCGTCGACCTCGAGCAGCTCTCCCGAGCCGCCGATTTGACCTGGCCCTATGGCGATCGCGAGCGCCCGTTCTACTCGATCAGCAATTTCCTTGAGCAGAGCGGCATCCTCACCGATCCAGACCGTCCCGCCCGTCCCAGCTCCCAACACCGTTGGGTCAGACGCCTTACCTCCCTCATCGCCCAGGCCGGCCCGGCGCTGATCGGCTTGGAGCAGCAGGCCATGGCCGAAGCCGTTCGCCTTGGCCAAAAGGTCGTAGGCTTGCGGCACCTTCTATTGGCTCTGCTCTCCCTTGAGGAGCAGATGCGCCTGACCGGGCTTCGCCCGGCCGCCGGCTATGAGGACGCCAACCGCATGGTACTGCTCGACTTTCACCTCACCCACCGGGCCACCCTGAATCACATACGCCCGCTGATCCACGCCGCCGACATCGCCCCGCGCCAGCGCCGGCGCCCGTGGCGCAGCAGCCGGCGACACCCCCGCTGGACCATCCCGGCCGCCCGCGCCGCCGACAGCGCCCGTCCCCGGGGCGGCTCCACAGAACTGTTGCAGGCCATCCTCACCGACGAAGACTCCGAGGCCCGCACCATCCTCACCGCCCTGCACGCCGACCCGGCCGCCATCCTCGCCCGCCTCTGATCGAGCTCGCTGGACGCGCCGCATTTTCTGGGAAAATGTCAAGATCGGCGATATGACTCGCTCTTGAACTACGTGTACGTTGTTCACGTGGGCACCTGGGACAGCGGACCTTTCGACAATGACACCGCGGCGGACTTCAGCATCGACCTCGAGGAAGCCGATCCCGATCACCGGGTGGACCTGCTCAGACAAGCACTTGTCGACACCGCCGAGGAGGAGAACTATCTCGACTCGGATGAGGCTTTCGTCGCCATCGCCTCGGCCGCCATCGTCGCCTCGCAGCTGCCCGGCGGGGAGCCGGTGACGGTGGCCTACGCGCCCCAATTCCTGCTCGACGACCCCGTCATGGACCTTCCGCCCGACCTGGCCCCGCTTGCCGTCCGAGCACTCGACCACATCATGGCCGACGAATCCGAGTGGCGCGCCCTGTGGCAGGAAGCCTTCGAGGCCGACCGCGACGGCGCCTTCGAAACCATTCGCCGCCTGCGCGAAGTCCTGGCAACATCTTGAGCCAATGTCGTGCTGCCGGATCGTTGGCGGCGAGAGTGGACCTTGGCCAGGTTCCAGCCGTCCGGCTCGACGCGTGCGAGCCCTTGCCTGGCTAGGAAACGGGTTCCGGGTCGAGATAGACGACGTCTGTCTCGGACAGCGGGTTGAGGAAGGCCCGACGCAACCCATGATCAGTTGATCTGGCATTTTCGGGGAAAGTGCTGCCTCAAATCGTTGGGAGACAGCATTTTCCCAGAAAATGCTAGATCGCGCGGGTGGGGGTGGCCTCGCGCGGGTGGGGGTGGCCTCG
>Ga0075418_10000950_pt1 | contig 31841 bp, 44 predicted proteins | sample SoiMetdeltSBSDD2_FD_81776 | JGI IMG/M metagenome (GOLD analysis project Ga0075418, IMG submission 81776) | Bulk soil microbial communities from a Populus tree surrounding site in Tennessee, USA - Soil MetaG P. deltoides SBSDD2 | ecosystem: Environmental > Terrestrial > Soil > Tree plantation... | reverse complement strand
TGCTACGTCGGGGGGCGCGGAGGTGCAGCGCTTTGACCAATACTCTGAGGATGGGTGACCACGACGTCTTTCTAGTGGTCGATGTTCAAAATGACTTCTGCCCAGGCGGCAATCTGGCGGTGCCGCGTGGACATGAGGTTATACCGTTGATCAACATATTGGCGGAAAAATTCCACCACGTGGTGTTGACACAAGATTGGCATCCGCATGGTCACCTGTCGTTCGCATCATCACATTCAGGAAAAAAAGAATTTCAGGCGATCGAGGCAAGCTACGGCACTCAGATTCTGTGGCCCGACCATTGCGTGCAAGGGACTGCCGGTGCTGCGTTCCGGGGTGACCTGGAGATTCCTCATGCGCAGTTAGTCCTGCGCAAGGGATACCATCGCGAAATCGACTCCTATTCCGCGTTTTACGAAAACGACCGCAAGACGGCGACTGGACTGGCTGGATATTTACGTGAACGTGGCCTAGCCAGAATCTTTGTAGCCGGCCTCGCCTTCGATTTTTGTGTCCGCTACTCGTGTGAAGACGCGCGGCGCCAAGGCTTCGACGTGGTCGTAATCGAAGATGGCTGCCGCAGCATTGACGTGGATCGATCTGCGGCGGCAACGAAGGATCAATTCAGATCGCTCGGCATACCCTGTGTTCTTGCAGAGCACGTAACGCGAGTAAAATAATAAAAATCAGAGACCCCAAGCCGAGGCCCGGGATCTCTGATTTTGTTTTCTGACCGAGTTTTATCGTTGTCTAAAATTTGTAGTTCACGCCAGCCAGGACATTCTGGATGTCGGCCTTGCCACTGAACGCGCAGATACCGCCACAACCCACAACGGTCACGCTTCGCGTGCCAAAGCCCATGAAGTTGTATTCAAGAAAGACCGACCAGTGCGGCACGAACATCCATTCGACGCCGCCACCGACCGTCCAGCCGGTCTTATTCCTGGAGAGTTCGCCAATTTTCGCGCCGGTACCGTCGAAAATCGTGAGATCCGCTTGTGTCCACGCCGCGCCACCCTGCGCGTAGAACAGCAGGTTGGGCTGCACGAGATAGCCGACACGCCCCGTCAAAGTGTCAAACCATCGCACATGGCCGTCGACGGTGCCGCTGCCACCGAACAACCCGGGGTCAAAAAAGGTCGTACTACGGCTAATGCCGGTGCCGTCGAACATGTTGCGAATTCCGACCACCCAGACGCCCATTTGGTAGTCACAGCCGATTTGGCCGCCGCCGGCAAAGCCGCCATTGGAACGCGAGGCTTCTACACCGTTGGTGACATCAGTCACTTTCAGATGCGCCCAGGCGCCGCCGACGTTGGCACCGACATAACATCCGGTCCAAACATAAGGAGGCGGAGCCGGAGGCACATAGGCCGGGGCTCTTCTCGGCAGGTCAGCTGCCGACGCCTGGCCGACAGCCAGACCAAATGCTGCGGCAGCAAGCAGCAGCAATGTCTGATTTCGCATCATCATCGTCCTCCTGTGGCTCGTGCCAAACAGCGCGCGACTTGATCGCATTTGACATCCCCAAATTGCGAAAATTTGTTAGTCACCGATAAAATTCAAAACATTCGGCGAGAATGTTTTGAAAATGACACATACGATCTTTCCATAACGTACCTTCGCTACGCTTCATCCTCGCGCATTTCGAGCAAGCGCTCGAACGCGACAAAGAGGTCGTTGAGAAATAGCCGATAATTGGAAGGCTTGGCTGATCAGCCCCGGGTTTGAACGACCGGCGCCTTGCCTTTGCCAACAGGAGCTTTCCCTTTGCCCATGCAGCCAGCAAGGCCGACGGCAAGAACCAGAGCACAAACGAAAGCCAACACTTTTCCCATCGTTACACCCCACGAATCGCTGCCCGCGATTATCGCCATTGCATGGTTTACAAGTGGTGTATGAGCGCCCAGGAGGCTCGTCTCGGCTGGCGAGCCCTTTTTATCCGGTTTGTTTCGTAGGCGATAAGCGCGCTATTTGGCCAACCGGCGCCAACGGTCGAGCAATCGCCCCTTGCCCTTCCGAGGCACGAGATCAATGTCGCGCACAAGCTTCGCGCCGCCCTTGCGACGCGCCAGCACGATCTTCCGGCTGTGAAATGCCTCGAGCTCGGCACGGTGAGCGACGCTGACCAGCGTTGCCTTCGGCAACTCCTTGATCAGGAGCTCCATCATCTTGTCCTGGCTTTTGGCGTCAAGCGCCGACGTTGCTTCATCAAGCACAACGATGTCGGGGTTGTGCAGGAACAACCTTGCGAACGCGAGCCGTTGCTTTTCGCCGCCCGACAGGGTCTGGTCCCACGGCGCCTCCTCCTCGATCTTGTCCTTCAGATGCGCGAGCCCGACTTTGTCCAGCACATCCTGGATCTGCTCCGCGGTCCAGTCCTCGGCGGCGCCGGGATACGCTGTGGCACGGCGCAAAGTTCCGGACGGTACGTAAGGCCGCTGCGGCAGCATGAACAGCCTGCGGTCCGGATGAATATCAATCTCGCCGCTTCCCCATGGCCATAGCCCCGAAATTGCGCGCACCAGGGTGCTTTTGCCGCTGCCGGAGTCGCCCGCAACGAGCAAACGCTCTCCGGGTTCGATCACCACCTCTGCCTGATCCACAACTGCGGTGCCATCGCCGAGGGTCACCGTCAGTTCGTTGAGGCTGAGTATGGCATTACCCGTCGTCTCGCCGCGCGTAATACGGCCAATGTCATCGCCAGTCTCGGCGCGTTCCAATGCGTCAATCGAAACCATCAGCGAGGCGCTCCGCCGCGCGCAGGCATTCCAGTCTGCAAGGCGCGGATAATTGTCGACCAGCCAGCCGAATGCACTCTGCACGATGGTGAAGGCGGATGCCGCCTGCATCACCTGACCAAGCGTCATGCTGCGATCGAGGAATTTCGGCGCGCACAGCAACACCGGAATGACCGGCGCAATGATGCGGGATCCATGCGAAACGACCGTTGTTCGCATGTGCTGACCGCACAATAGTGCCCATTGCTTGAGCACACTGCGCAAGGATTTGTCGATGCCGTCGCGCTCCTCCGCCTCGCCGCCAAGCAGCGCGATGCTTTCGCCGTTTTCACGCACGCGCGTCAGCACATAGCGATATTCGGCTTCAGCCTGGTTACGACTTTCAGAGATCGCAACGAACCTACGACCGATCACGGCCATCGCGGTACTGGCGACGGCCGCGTACGCGATCGCCGCAACGACGAGGAATCCAGGAATGGTGAGGGTCGCACCGCCAACGGAAACGGTAAGTGCGCCACCGATAGTCCAGAGCACGGCGATGAAAGTCGCCGCCGACAGCAGCGCCGAGGTGACACCGGCGACGAAGTCGACGGGCGCGTCGGTGGCAATTCGCAAATCCTCGGCGATGCGATATTCCGGATTCTTGTGGTCGCCGGCGACCAGATTAAGCTGGTAGTAGCGTCCATTGCTCAGCCAGCGTGACAACGCATTGTCGGTCAGCCACGCGCGCCAGCGCCGCTGGATTCCCATACGCGCGAAAACCTCAGCGACACCGAGGCCGACGCTCGCAAACGCCAACGGGAAGAAAACAGCTGACAGCCAAAGCACAGTCGCGGAGTCGCGCTTCTCGATGGCATCAAAGATCTCGCGATTCCAGACGTTGATGCCGTATTGCACGGCGACATTGACAACGATCAGCAGAAAGAGTCCGATCGTGGCACTCCACGCGATCCGGTCCCCGCTCTTGCCCCAGAACCCGCGTGCCGAAATCCAGAACCGCTTCAGCAGATAGCGCTTGCGCGCCTGTTCAATGTCTTCTGCCGACATTGTCTCGTCGGGCTCGGCGACCTCAGCTGGCGGCGGTTCGATCTTTGCCGATTCAGCGACATCTGGCTCGGCCTCTTTGTCCGATTTGCGCGAATTCTTGCCGGACTTTTTGAGCGTGCCGTCGGGCGGCTTTTTGGTGCTGCCGCCCGGAGGCCTGGCGTTCGCTCTGCGTTTCGGGGACAACTTGCCCTCGGGCGATTTTGATTTCGCTCGAGACGAAGTTCGCGCAGATGGTTCTACGTCGGAACTCGATTTAGCGGTGGACTGCTTGTTCGAGGATTTTGTCTTGGCGTTGCCCATGCCCTAATAACGGCAATGAGATCAATGGGTTCCCTAGTCTAAAGTGTTAGGTTGTCGCGGTCTTCGGACCTGTCAGGCTCGCAAGTAAAACGGCGAGGATGCCCACCAGAAATATCCCGTCGAATGTCCCTGCTCCTCCGATCGATGCCACCGGTGCGCCGAGCCCGGAAATTTTCCCGAGGTTGAACAGATCCGCCCCGATGAGAGTGCCAAGGCTACCGCCAATATAGGCCAGCTGCGCGGCGTGTATTCGTGACAGGATCAGCGCCACGATGCAGGTCACCAGCGCTGGAACGAGGACAGGCATGGCGATGCCGAGGCCGGGAATGGGCTCCGCCAGCGCGTAGCACGCGATCGCAATGGCCGCGACGGCGATAGCGGCATGGCTCCAGAGATCGTATTTAAACAGAAGGTATGTCGACATGATGGTTGGGATGACAGCGCCGCCGACGTTCACAGCAAGCACGGTGCCTGGCCACTGCACGACGTAAGGAACGGCGTAGCGCATCCCGAAAAAATCGATGTCGCGGCCTATCACGACGTGCTCTTGCGGGAGTTGCGCGATCGGGATGTTGAAATAGCTGCCGATGAGGGAGCCAAAGAGCAGGATGAGAGCCGTTCGTGAGCTCACTCCCAGCCGCATGTACGCATAGCGCAGCGCCCCCAACTGGATGAGCAACAGTAGTACGAGGAAAAGAACCACCAGCGCCGAAAAGTACCCTGGCGCCAACGGCAGGTAGTGCATTTGGCTTTGATGCATCGATACTATCTGTCTGCTCGATTTCAATCGCGTTTATATCGCGATTGCGAGGTTCAGGCACTCTTGACCTCGATTTTCTTTTCGCGCTTTTGCACGCCAGCTCTTTTTCAGATGACGCGCCGCCGATGAGCACGTTGGCTCACGTTAATTCATGCATTTCGGGACGGCATTCCTGCACGAAACCGCCCCCGCTCCGGAGGATCGTTCCCGTTCGACCTGCAGTATTTTTCTAATTGTCTGCTCGTGCGTTTGCAAAAGCCATAGCGATTCGGAGGAGTGCTGACTGTCGTGCTTCAATCAAACGACTTGAGCTCGAGGCCCTTAAGTGCACCGGCGCACGCAAGCTTCCGAGAAATTCTCGACACCATGTGGCTCTTCGACGACCAATTCTGGCGAGCGCTAGCCAAGTTCGAGGAGATCAAGGTTTGGAAAAATAACTAAAGCCGCATCGCTCGATTATTCACGTCTAAAAGCGGACGTCAGTTCATTGCCGCCAGGGCTTCCTTCAGCGCGTACAGCGCCATTTCCCGCGTGGACGCATAGCCACGGTAGGTCGGCTTTTGCGATTTTACGATCATCCAGAACCAGGGACTGTCGGGCGGCGCTACGGTCGACTTGAAAATGCGACCGACAACCGGACCAGCGATATCGCCGATCCTCACTTCATAGTCGTCCTTATTCCAAGGGTCCAATGCGCGCCTTTTGCGCGCAGACACCAGTATCGGCTCTTGCTCAGTACTCATTGCTGGTCTGAAAAAGTACGGGGCCGCCAGTCCCCCGATGACGACCCCGCGAGCTGTCGAGCGTAGAACGCGAAACCAGATCGCTCGATGTTTTGCAGTCTTTGCTGCCGAATTACGATTTTTCAACGGTTACAGCACCGTGCTCATCCGTGTCTTGTCAATTGACGACAACAATTTGATGATTCTTGCCATTGCTGCGTAGTTGCTTCTGAACTTGGAGAGATGAGTGTTTACCGATCCCGATCTCGTTCCGTTCGAGCCACCCGAACGTCCGCAAGGCCTCTTGGGCTTGCCAACCTTGTTGCGCAACTACATTGAAACCGTTCCTCGTTCTGCATATGAGCAAAGCGTCACGCAGATCCGGACGCGCCTGTCTGATGTTTTGATCGTATCCGACCCAAATTTCATTCAGGAAATTCTCGTCGAAAAGGCGGAAGCGTTCGGTCGTGACCCCACGACCCGACGGTCATTCGCACCCGTGATTGGCGAGACCTCGCTTTTTCCCGCCGAGGGCACCGATTGGCGCTGGCAACGACGCGCGGTTGCTCCAATTTTTAGACACGAGACGCTACTCTCATTTGTCCCGATTTGCGCATCTATGGCCCAGCGTCAGGTTGCGCGCTGGTGTGCAGCCGAGCGTGCGGGTCCGATCGACGCCGCTGCCGCGATGACCCGCACGACATTTGAAATCATCGTCGAAGCGATGCTGGGCGGCTCGGCAAGCCTCGATGCAGAGCATTACAGCCAAGCCTTGACGGACAATTTCGATACGATCCCGTGGCACATCATCTACGTCATGTTTTCCATTCCGGAATGGATGCCCTATCCACGCCGCCGTCGGGCCATGCGGTCGCGCAATTTTCTGCATCAGGATATCCGACGGATCATCGAGTCCAGACGTTCTGTCCAATCCTCGCAGCCTGACCTACTCAACCTATTGCTCGCCGCACGTGACCCGGAACTTGGGCGAAGCATGAGCGACGATGAGATCGTAGCCAACCTGCTCACTTTCATCACCGCAGGCCATGAAACAACCGCCGTCGCGCTTACGTGGACGCTCTGGCTCATGGCCAAGGACCAGGCCACCCAGCAACTTGTATTGGAGGAAGTCAGGGCAGTTGCCGGCGATCAAATCATCGATGCCGGTCACATTGAAGGCCTGTCATTTTGCCGCCAGGTTATCCAGGAAGCGATGCGGTTATTCCCGCCCGCTCCGGGAATCGCGCGGATATCGAAGGCGCCAATTGACATCGCGGGGGTGCAGATTCCTGCAGGCACGCGTATCCACATTCCTGTTTTCGCGCTGCATCGGAACGTCGGTCTTTGGGACAATCCGAATGCGTTCGATCCCAGTCGCTTTGCACCGGATCAGGTCAAAACACCTTCGCGATATGGCTTTTTGCCCTTCGGAGCCGGACCGCGCGTCTGCATTGGCGCAGGATTCGCGATGATCGAGGCTACCGTAATACTGGCCACGGTTGTCCGCGCTTTTTGCTTTCAGCCTGTTCCCGGGCACAAGCCAAAGCCTGTGGCGAAGCTGACCTTGCGTCCACGCGGCGGAATGCCGTTGCTCATCACAAGCAGATAAGAATAGCTCGCATAGCCGGCGACTAGCCTGATGAATTGGGCAACAGGCGGACTTCGCTCAGATTTTGCGATCGGGCGCCGCGGCCACGCGCGTGGTCAATTGTGCCTGAGACACCGGTTTCTGCAGTAGGTCGACCCCCTCATCCAGACGGCCTTGATGGGCGAACCCGTATTCCGGGAGCGAACACGCCCGGCTTCTCTGGCCAACTCGCGACCGTTCCAACCCGGAATGATGCATTGCGCTCGGATATTTCCACCAGCGCGAACCGTGACCGGGTCTGCTTCTACTCGATCACCTCATCAGCGCGAGCAAGCAGGGTCGGCGGAATGGGGAGATCGAGCGCTTTGGCAGTCTTGAGGTTGATGACCAATTCGAACTTGGTCGGCTGTTCGACTGGCAATTCCGCTGGTCTGGCGCCTTTGAGAATGCGGTCGACGTAGACGGCAGCAAACCGATATTGATTTGGTATGCTTCCGCCATACGAAAATAGCCCCCCGGCCATTACGCTCTCGCGGCGTTGAAAGGCGGTAGGCAGCATGGCGGTGCGCGCGAGCTCCGCAATCCTCTGGGCGTGTTCGACTACAGAAGGATCCGAGAGCAGTATGACACCTTCAACTCGTGCTGCGGCCAAGGCTGCGAAAGCTTGATCGTATTCTTCGGCAGTGCGAGCTTCGACAACTTTGGTTTGGACGTTGAATTTTTCCAACGCGCTCATGGTTTCGCGAAGCTGGACGGCAACATTCGAATTGTATGAATTGCTTACAACCCCGACCCTTTTTTTTGCAGGGACGAATTCAAAGAATAATTCGACCAGTTTAGCGCTGAGATCATTGGTGACGTTGCTGACACCCGTGATGTTGCCGCCCGGCCGGGCGAGGCTTGCCACGAACCCGGCGCCGACCGGGTCGCCTACAGAAACCATTACAATGGGGATACTTGAAGTCAGGCGGCGGACCGCCGCAACAGTCGGGGTCGCCCACGCAACAATGACGTCGAACTTTCCGTTGACCAGATCAGTCACGACAGCGGGATCGTCATCGAAGGTGCGCTTCGGCCAGCGAACGTCGAAAGCGACATTCTGCCCCTCAATGTAACCACGCTCGCGCATCGCGTCCCGGAATGCGCCGAGCATCTCGGGCGTCGGAGGCGCGGCCGAAATCAACTCAATCCGGAACTGTTTTTCCTGCGCCGCTGCGCGAAGTGGCGCAAGGCTCGCCGCAGTTCCCAAAAATTTGAGAAACTCGCGCCGTCTCATGCCGTCCCAACCTGAATAGTCAACCTTCCTAGAAAGGCCAGTCTCATTTTATTCAATCACATCATCGGCGCGGGTAAGCAATGTCGATGGCACTGTGAGGCCGAGCGCTTTTGCGGTCTTGAGATTGATGACCAGTTCGAATTTTGTAGGCTGTTGAACCGGCAAATCGACAAGCCTTATACCTTTAAGAATCTTGTCCACGTATGGCGCTGCATTTCGGTAGCGATCAGCGAGGCTGCCCGCATACGACATGAGTCCGCCCGCATCGGCAAATGCTCGATTGCCCGAGACTGCCGCAACACGATTCTTTTTTGCCAACTCTATAATAGGCGCTCTTGGAAGCGTCGGCTGGACGATAACAGCTTCAATGCCGCGACGGGTCATTTGCGCAAATGCAGCCTCAAATTCTTCGCCGCCGCGTACCATGATTGCTTCGATCTCAAGATTGGCGGCCGCGGCAGCACGGTGTATCTGCTCCAGGAAGGGCTTGGTAAACGCGTTGGTCGGATCCGCAAGAGCCGCGACGCGGCGCACACCGGGCAATATTTCCCGGATCAATTCCAGACTTTTCCCGGCGAGTTCAGCTGTCGCCGCGGACAGCCCCGTGACATTTCCTCCCAGTCTGGCCAAGCTTGCAATCAGTCCTGTACCGACCGGATCCCCCGATGGGGCCATAACGATTGGTATTTCACTCGTTGCACGCTTTGCGGCCAAAACGGCGGGTGTTTCGGAGGCAACGATAATGTCGACTTTCAGACGCACGAGGTCCGCAGCCAATTCGGGCAGCTGGCCCAGGTTTCCTTGAGCGGAACGGAATTCAATCCGAATGTTTTGTCCATTGATATAGCCAAGGTCACGGAGACCTTCTGAAAATAATCTCGAAAATGGCTCCCGGTTTTCTACAAGCAGCACGCCTAGCGTCGGGGCGATCGTCTGCTGTGCGCGCACGGCAAGCGGGAATGCCGCTACACCACCGACAAACGTGATGAATTCGCGCCGTCTCATGCGCCCCCTCCCCGCACGATACCGTTTCAACTCCCGGCAAACCTACCGGAAGGAGCCGATTTGGTCCAATGTTCACGACAGGCGGACAGGAGGAACCCTAAAAAGATCGGGATATTTTGCCAGCTTGGGACTTGCTCTGATCTAGAGGACTGAATTTTCTTTCTCATCCGGTTTTTGCCAACACCGATACGGCCGCATCATCAAACCAGCTTGGCATCAAGTGTGATCTCGGCATTGAGAACCTTGGAGACCGGACAATTCTTTTCAGCATCGCCAGCCATCCTCGCAAACGTGCTCTGATCGAGGTTCGGGACCGTGGCGCGTAGCGTCAGGGCCGAGCGCGTGATGCGGAACCCCTGACCTTCGGGTTCGAGGCTCACGGCTGCCTCCGTAGTGAGCTCCGTGGGCGTATAACCGCCGCCCTGCAATTGGAAGGCGAGCGCCATTGTGAAGCAGCCGGCATGTGCGGCTGCGATGAGCTCCTCAGGGTTGGTGCCTTTCTCATTCTCGAATCGCGTCCCGAAGGAATATGGGGTTTCAGCGAGCACCCCGGAGTCAGTCGAAAGATTGCCGTTCCCTGCCCGACCGGTTCCGTGCCAAACAGCCTTTGCTTTGCGGATCATAGAACTCTCCTTGTGCTAAATCGGGGTGTCGGACTTCCAGCGTGCCGTCACTGCTTGATCGGAAAATGACAAAGCAATATCTCGAAGATTACGCCGTGGGCCAAGTCTACCATTCGGGGCGCCTGCGAATCGACAGGGAGCAGATCATTGCGTTCGCCGCGCAATTCGATCCGCAACCTTACCACCTTGACGAAGACGCCGCTCGCAAATCAGTTTTTCGCGGGCTTGCGGCAAGCGGCTGGCATACCGCTGCGTTGACTATGCGCCTTCTCGTGGAAAGCGAATTCAGGCCTGCAGATGGCGTTCTTGGCGTTGGCTTCGACGATCTAAGCTGGCCGCGCCCGGTCCGCCCGGGCGATGAGTTGCGCGTCGAGAGCGAGGTGCTCGAGGTGAAACCGTCCAAATCACGCAGCGACCGAGGCTTGATTAGGGTAAGAACAACAACTTTTAACCAGCATGGCGAACCGGTTCAGGTTTTTACCGGCAATCTGCTCGTCCCGCGCCGGTTGGCCAATTCCGATAAGCAACACGAATAATACTCAGGCGCGAGTGTAGCGCAGACACCGAAATTCAGTCGTTCGCGAAAACAAACGGCCCGCAACGGAGGCGTTACGGGCCGAAGTTGATGATGGGCTATCTGGAAAGATAGCCTTTCATTTTTACAGACGACTGCAGCTTGGACGAGTTGGACCATGGTCCAACCGATACGTTCGGCCGCTGAGCTAATTTCGACAACCAATACTCGGTGTCAGAGTACTGCCCTTGCCAAGTTGGCGCTTGAAAGCAAATTTTTGGCGGCTTTCGACAGGTCGTCTATCCGAAGCCTCCTTTAAATAGCGCTTATCACCAATAGCTTGTTCGCCGGGTCGTGAGGAAACAAGCGAAGCGAGACGCGCGATGATTGATGACGATAAACTGCGCCTGCCGGACATATGCGGTGGGTGTGGTGCGGAGTTGATGCTAACCCCAAGCGGCCATCCATTCTGCGCCGATCCGACCTGCACAGACGGCTTTGGCGTTGCCAAGTCCATCGCGAAGCCCATCTCGCAGCTCTATCAACTTTTGGACGATGCGCTCAACGGCAGTCCAATCAGGCCGGAAAAGAATCGATACCACTGATGGCATGCATTGGCTTCAACAATGCGCAAATCTGGCGTGGTTGACCACTCCGTAGGGTCAACTCGCCTTTTCGGTTGCGCCGCCACTCTCGGCCCAATCCTTGAATGCGCCTAGGTTGTAAACCTGACTGTATCCCAAATCTTTAAGGACCTTGCCAGCCAGAGCCGCCCGACCGCCGGAGGCACAATAGACAATGATATTCTTGTCCTTTGCGAAGTTCTTGTCGAAGTAAGGCGATTCGGGGTCAGCGCGGAATTCCAGCATGCCGCGCGAGTGGTGCACAGCTCCGGCAATCTTGCCACTCTTCTGCAGCTCCGGCGCATCGCGCACATCAAGCACGAGCGCGTTGCCTTTCGCAATCAGATCCCGCGCCTGCGCCGGCGTAATTTTCGGCACCACCGCGTTTGCCGTCTCCATCAATTGCTTGACGCTTGTTGTCATATTGACTCCTTAATGGACAGACGCGTCGAGTTGTCAATGTCAGTGAACACGAAATGCTGCCGACGATCAAATCCCTCGTGGCGAAGGGCTGCCTGAACCGCCGCCATCAGCATTTGACCGCCAAAATTGTGCCCAGGGTCTATCGGTGCGCGATCACCGAGCGCGCAGGTAGGTCGCGGTGAAAAGGCGCGATTGACGAACCTGCAACTGCACTTGCTTCTTAAGTTTCTTGGCGACCTGCGTCCGCAGGTCACGAACGAGTTGAATTTCGGTTTCGAGTGCCGCGAATTTTGCTAGCGATTCCGAGATGTCGATCTTGATCTTGCCGGATCCCTTGGTGTCCACCGCGTTCTTCCCTCTGCCGCAAGCCGTTATCCGCTACGCGACAAAAGACGGCTGATTCGATATGCAAATTCTACTCCTGATTTTCTGATTTTGCCCTTTCGACGAGCTCAATTCTGCTGGTCATCGGCGCCGTTTGAGGAGGCGATGTGCGCTTTACCTTCAAAAGTGGATCGGTACGATTGGAATACCCGCTAAGGGCCAACGGCCGATATCGCTGCCGGCACTGCTCTCCTCGCTGCTTTGGCCATGGTATCGTCCATTTTCAAAGAAGAAATTTTCTCGCCCACTGAATTTCCTGCGGCCGCTGCATTGCAACTGATCTCGGCAACCAAACCGTGACGGGCAAAGAGCATACGGAATTAGCTCATGGCTGAAGCGACCGACCCTATTAGCATTGAAGTCAACGACGCCATTCGCGTTTCCGGCTTGCTCCAGGCACCACCAGACGCACGAGCCTGCTACGTGCTGGCGCACGGCGCCGGAGCGGGAATGCATCATCCCTTCATGGCAGATGTGGCACGCGGACTCGCTTTGCGGGGCCTGGCAACTTTGCGTTACCAGTTTCCCTACATGGAGCGCGGCAGCAGGCGACCGGATCCGCCGCAACTGGCCCATGCAACGGTCCACGCTGCCTTGGCCGCGACGTTGCGCTTGTTGCCGCACCTCCCGCTGGTTGCCGGCGGTAAATCGTTCGGCGGCCGCATGACTTCGCAAGCCCAGGCGAAAGCTTCGCTCCCGGGCGTGCATGGGCTGGCATTCCTCGGCTTTCCGCTTCATCCGGCTGGTCGTCCTTCGCAGGACCGAGCTGAGCATCTGTTTGACGTACAAATCCCGATGCTATTCCTGCAAGGCACCCGCGATACGCTGGCGTCCCTCGATCAACTCCAACCGCTTTGCAAAAAGCTCGGAAGGCGCGCAACGCTAAAGCTGTTTGCAGATGCGGAGCATTCTTTCCATGTGCCCGCGCGCACAGGCCGAAATGATGCGCAGACGCTTGGAGAAGTGCTGGATGCGCTCGCGGCGTGGATTGACAGCGTGGCCGGTCAGGCCGGCAAAAAAACTTGATTGTATCCTGTCAGGTTAGAGGACAATGGGTCTCAAAACGTCGATGGCAGTTGCGACCAACGCGAAAGATGCCATCCCGGCGAGCGTCAAAACCGCCGATGCCCAACCAAGGGCGTGCCAACAGTGGTTAAGTCCAGATTCGAACCGCATGACTTCGAGCCTAGACCGCCCAGGCGACACTCTTGCGTGAGGCAGCTCACACCAGGCCGAGGCCGGATGCTGAAGGAAAAGGGGGACAATGCTTGCTCTCTGATGACTTGGACTTAGCATGCTAGCCTGATGTCAGGTCTTCCCCTGAAGTCCCAGGTTTCCCGGTCCCGCACCTCCCGCAAGCTGCAAATAGGCCTCAAACCTGTCGCGCAAATCCCTGGGCAATTCGATCGACCTCTGCGTTTCCAATGACGTCATTGCGGTCGTTAGGCGCGCGCGTAGTCTTTCGATGCCAGCCAAGTGCCCAATGATGATAACACTCAATGAGGATCGACCAATACGTTCGAGAAGTAACGTGAGATCCAGGTGCTCCCCCATTCGGCTCGGTATTTTGAAATCCGTTTCGATGTGAACGAAGGGAAAGCCGTGTCGATCGTCCAGAATGAGCTTGGCATATTCGACACCCAGCTGCTCAGTATACCAATCCTCAATAAGTCCATTGAACATATCAAAGTAGTGCGGGAAATAGACAATCCCCGCAGGATCACAGTGAGAAAATCGAATTGGTACGGTGCGTGTAAACGCGCCTTTTGGTGGAATGAACCGAGTTTCTTTCATATGATGCACCCTGCGACCCGTATCCGCGCTCTCACTGCGGCGTAAACATTTGGAATCATCCAACCGACCATGCGAGCGCGACGTGCTCTGCAGCGCTTGATACAGGCTCAAACAAAGTTAACACGATGGTTATTTGGTTTGAACGGTTTAGCTGGTACTCACGATGAATAGAGCAGTCGGATCGTGAAGCATCGAATCATGGCGAGAAATTCAGCACGATTGCTTGTCGCCGCACTCTTATGTCTCAGCGCATGCACACAACTCGCTGAACCTCTCATATCGACGGGCTTGGAAGAGGAGGAACAAATCAAGCAGCCAGTACAAGGGGAGACGTGCGCGAAACTAAAGGAATTACGGGTCGGGATGACAGCATCGCAAGTGGTATCAGCTTGCGAACGAAGGCCGCTCCGAACGTCAGATATCATTACAAGAGATGGGAAAAAAATTGCCGTATGGTCCTATGGGAGCAGCTATCTTCACATGGCCGACGACAAGCTAATCCATATTTTCGGCCCTTGAGCATTTTTTATTAAAAAGTGCGACACCTAACCGGCAAATCCATTAAAAAATAATGCCACGCCGATTGTCAGAAAGCACATGATTGTGATTGCGACCGTTGAACCGACGGTAGTGTTTTCGACAAATGGGTGCTCTTTGCCATGATGTGGAAGCAAATACCAGAAACCGCCGGCGCTCAGGCCGATCAAGATAACGCCGCAGATGATCGATAGCATGTCGCTCGTCCTTTTTGAAACGAGCGCTCTTTTATGCCGTGCCAATCACTCGTCGGCACAAAATTTTGGTTGTTAGCCGTAAAATTCCGCTAAATGGCGCCGACGCTGGTCGCACCACGGACTACGGCGCGTTACCCCTGTCTACGGAAAAGTCGCGGCTTGCGCCTCCGCCGCGACCACCGCCGATCTCCATCACCCAGTAGCGGCGGCCGCTTGCCGATACCGCGGAGGCAACGGCCTGGCACCCGCCAAGCATCATGTTGGCGCGGTGTCGTGGCGACTGCATCCACATACGTCTCGCACACTCCTCGGTCTCGCATCCAACCGCAACATTCTCGGCGACGGCGCCCGCCGGCCCGCGATGCCGCATGAAGCTAGCATGATCAAGGCTGTTGCGGCGAGCCATATCGTAGGCATGACGCTGGGCGAGTGCGTAGAGTGCAGCACAATCGGCATGGCACAAGCCGACGCCGACGGAGGTGAACAACAATGCGAGGCCATAGCGGACGAAATTGAGCTTCATGACCGCCCCCCAAGCGAACCTGACGATAACGAAATTAGGCCGCTCTATCTCGTTCCCAAGCTTGCGGAATTTGATCGTACCAAGGCCGGCGGGTGATCCGAAAGGGGTGGATGTCCACGTTAGGCAATCAGAGTAAATTGCGGGCGGAGTTGGCGGACGTCATTGCGATGTCCGAATGGCCGCAGCAACTACGCGCCAACTTGGGGGCGAAACCGACATCGATCAGCGTTGCGAAATTTCGTCGAATTAGCAACGCACGTAATAGCGTCGATGTTTCCGCCAATAATAGCACCAGCCGGGTCGCGTAGCGTCGGCAATAATCGCGCCCGCTGCAGCGCCGATCAGCCCGCCGGCAACTGCGGCGCCAGCCGTCCTGCCGGCCAGGCCACCGATAAGCGCGCCGCTGCCGCCACCGATCAATGCACCGCCGAGAACCCGGTCTTGTCGCGGGCTGCCCGCACACCCTGCGAGTGCCAAAGCCATTGCAATCACGACCAGGATGCGGTGCATCGGCTTCTCCTCTGCGGACTGATATTCCCTCGCGGGGCCAGACCGATTTTGGCGCGAACGGCATTTGCATCACAGAAATTGCCCCACGGGAGGTCGGGCCCGGAGGCAGATGAATACCGTTCCTTCCCGGTTGCGCACGAACCTTGGCTGCCGTGACAATCTCGTCACAAGGCCTACAGTGCTTGCCACGTTCTGGAGCGATATCCGCCCGGGCACCTTGGCGTTAGTCGGTGCGGGGCCCGCCACCAATCGAAAAGCGACGACCGCGGCTAGGAATCAAACGCTGCTTTAACTGAGTTGAACGACGACACTCTCGGCGTAGGCGCACTGGACGCACTCGAATGTGCGTTGGTCCTCGAGCATCTTATCGGCCGGCTCGATCTGCGACAAAACCATTGGCAGTCCGCACTTCGGGCATCGTCGTTGCCCGACCGGGGGCTTCGTCGGATCGAAATTCTGGGGTTGCGACATTGGTGCCGAGCCTCTCGAGCGCGCCTCAGCGTATCGGACTCTCTGCAAGTGTCTAATCACTATCTCGTATATTTCTCGACGCTTTCCGATAGGAGGTTATGCATCAAAAGCATATATCGTTGCGCGATTTCGTTGTCCGCTGTTTTACAGAGAAATCTCGTCTATTAAAGAAATGCTTTCTTTGTTGTTTCAATTGCACCGATCAAGCTAAAGGCGACTCTCATGTTTATCTGGTAATCCCGTGCAATTCCGCGAAATTTTGAAGACTTACAATGCAGGAACGCCGGAATTCTAGCCGCTCGCGTGTGCTTAAAGCTGCGAAGCTTGTTCTAGGCACATCTTCAGTCATCAACTGTATCGTGTGCAATGTAACCAACGCCGGCGCACGCATAGAGATCGCAAAGACAGTCGAACTTCCCGAAGGTTTAGGTCTGTCGTTTGACGGCGGGTTCTCCGTACGGCCGTGCCGGATTGTTTGGCGCACCGTGACCGAAACCGGCGTGGTGTTCGTTTAAGGGACAGTGGGCGCACACTCGATGCCACCACCGAGGAATATTCATTTTAGGTGCGGTCTGCGCTCGCAGCTGAATTGTTCAGCAACGAATTTCGAGCGGCACTAGGGTTTCCGTGAGTATCCAGTCAGTTCCTCCGTATAGGAATCCCGGATCCGTCCTTCCTGCCGCCATTCGGACGTTCGCTTTACCCAGCGATTGATTGCGGGTGCATACCAGACCACGAAAGTCCAGTTTTGCGATCTGCTTTGATCCCTTGTGTTGACCAATCGCACGGTCATATCGATCCGAAACGTCTCGAATGTCCCAGCCGGTGTCGTGACCGGCTCCTGCCCCACGACCTTTGCTGCACCCGATGCGTGGAACGCGACGCCCGACTGCAAATTCATTCCGTCAGCATCCGATTTCCATTCCTTTCCAATCTGCAGAGGCTTCTTTATTCCGATCCCGCTAGGACGAAGCTTCCAAAGGCCGTCGTCAATTCGGCCCCAGTCATTGTCATAGACCGCTGTCTGCGGGCGATCTTTGCCCTGATAGGTGACGCGCGTAGTGATCTCTCTGTTGTTCGTATCGGCGACGACGACCGTGATCGCGTTTCTGAGGTTTCCGGTGAAACCATCCTTGATGTCATAAGTCCATTGATCCCCAACGCGGATTGCCCCCTGATCCACAGTCTGCGCCGTACAAGACCAAGGCCAAACAAACAGGGTAACTAGGCCGATAGCAATGAGGCGTCTCAACATCACACCAATTCCGCCCTATCCGAACAGATCGATCACACCAGGCACGGCCAGCGCCACCAACGCGCAACCGATTTCTGACTACTCGTCTGGGTAAGCAAATGTGTCGGGGAGCGAAAGATCGCCGGACGACGGGCGCCCAATTTCCAAACCTGGAAAGGGCGCCGGCTCCATGTCATCCGGCGCTACGGTTTTCGGGAATAATCAGCCAGCTCCTCTGTATTCGAATCCCGCAACCGCCCTTCGATTTGAGTTTTATAGATCCTGCGGACCCAGCGATTTACACTCGGCGCATACCAAAGAACGGCATTGATTGTTGAAGCCTTGGTCTGATCGTTGGAATTGACCTGACGCATCCTCGTCTCGATCTTGAACGTATCGAACGTGCCCGCTCCTGTGGTTACCTTCTCCTCCCCCACTACCTTGGATTCGCCCGTGATGGTCAACGCGGTGCCATTTTGAAAGTGCGTGGCCTTGCTCTCAAAACGCCACTCCTTGCCAACTTGGAGCGGCTTTTTAATGCCGGCGCCATCGGACGGTCTGTACTTCCACACGCTGTCATCGATTCGGTTCCAGTTTCGGTCAAACACGATCTGACGCACGCCTAACCCACGCGTTGACACGCGCGTGTTGATCTCCTGTTCGGACACATCGAGCACAAAGACCGTGGTTGTCAGTTTCAGATCGCCGGAAATCTCATCGGTAGTTTCGTAGACCCACCGATCACCAGGCAGAACGCCAGCGATGTCCGCTACTTGAGCTGATGCTGTATGGACCGTGCCAAAGGTCACCATGAAAACGAATAGCCACCTTATTCTCATCGGGCAGTCTCCGTAAGCCACGTCACCTGGAATTTCCAGGTGCAAAGATGAATTGTCAGGACGATAACAAGATCCGTTGCCCCCCGCATTATCATCCGACGTGACGTCGACGACGAGTTCCATTTTCAGTCCTTGGTGGCCGCAGTACGTCGGCGACATTTTTCCAAAGCAGACCCGTCTGCCGACTGCAGCGGCCTGTGTCGCAACACAAAACGATTGATTTTTTCTCCTCCGAACAAACGCGCTTGCCGGTGTCGACAAATTCGCTACGATCGATGCCGCGTTAAGGGATGCTGTTTATGTGGGCAAAGCGCCTTTGGCTGTTTTTCCGTTATTCCCGGTGGCTGCTTTGGCTCGCCACAATAGGTTATTCCATCGAGTTCATGATCCACCGCTCGCAACATCTGGACCCGTTTGGGCGCCTCTACCTGACAACCGAGGTTTGGATGTATTTGCTACCCTTGGCGGCCATTTTCATCGGGTGCTTTGAGCTTATGATGCGCGAGAAGGCCGGTATATCGAGACTCCAGAGCGATCAAGTCGGCTTTGATCGATAGTTCACGCCGTCGCCTATCGGCCGAAAGCGCAACGCCAGCAGTCGATTACCAAAAGGGCGTGATTGAGGGCCTCGTCGGCCCGATTTTCACAGAGAAGCTGCCGTGCGCGGCAAAACAATCCTAAATTCAGTGAACTCGCCCGGCTGTGTATCGACCTCGATCGAGCCCGCGTGCTGCTTGACGATGATGTCGTGACAGATGGAAAGGCCGAGGCCGGTCCCTTCGCCCGCGGGCTTGGTCGTAAAGAATGGATCGAACATCTTTTCTTTCACGTCGGGGGGAATGCCGGTGCCGTTGTCGCGAATGCCGATTTGCACGCGATCGCCAAGGCTCCGCGTCGAGGCGACAAGGGTCGGCTCATATCGATCATCACCCGCCTGGCCTTTCCGTTTTCTCGCGGCATAAAAGGCATTCGAGATCAGGTTAGCAAAGCTCGTGTGATCTCCTGCGGAAACACGTCGGCCTCGCCCGCCGCCGGATCGAATGATCGCTCAATAACAATGCTGAAGCCTTGCTTCTCCGCCCGCGCGCCGTGCCAGGCCATGTTAAGACTTTCGTCGACGATGGCATTAATGTCGACACGCCGGTGCTCGCCGGAGGCTTCGCGCGAGTGCAGCAGCATGTTCTTGACGATCGCATCAGCGCGCATGCCGTGATGCACGATCTTTTCGAGATTATCCCGCAATGTGCCGGTCAGCTCGTTTAATTGACCGCGCGCCTTGTCAGTGAATGGCAAGCCCTTCAAGGTTTCCTGTAATTCGTCAATCAGCTCGGCAGAGAGACCAGAAAAATTGTTGACGAAATTGAGCGGATTCTTCATTTCATGCGCGAGACCGGCGGTGAGTTGACCAAGCGAAGCTAGCTTCTGCGTCTGCACCAGCCGATCCTGAGTTGTCCTCAAATTCTCCAGGGAGGTAGCCAGTTCGTGCGTCCGTTTTTGCACGCTTTCAAATAGCCGAACATTTTCAATCGCAATCGCCGCCTGATCGGCGAAGGTGGTGACTAGCTCGATCTGCTTATCCGTGAAGGGACGCACCTCGCGCCGCGTCAAGGCCAGGATGCCAATCGGGGTCCCTTCGCGTAACATCGGAACGCTGAGAGCCGTACGATAGTCCCCCAACTTCTGTCCCGCGACAAAAGTGTATTCGGGATCTGCCCGCACATCGTGAATATGCACGACTTTACCTTCAAGCAGCGAACGTCCCGTCGCTGTACCCCGGTCGGGAGTGACCGGCAAATTCATCAGATGCTTCGTGAAGGCGTCTGAGTAACCGTAAGTCGCGACACGTTGGTACACACCGTCTTGCTCGCGGGCTATGTTGCCATGATCGGCGTTGCACAATCGGACGGCCGCCTCAATCAGCGTGTACAGTACCGTGTGCAGATCGAAAGCCGAGCGACTGATGACCTTGAGCACATCTGCAGTAGCAGTCTGCTGTTGTAACGATTCGCGAAGCTCGTTGAGCAAGCGCGCGTTTTCGATCGCGATGACGGCTTGGGAGGCAAAGTTTTTTACCAGCTCGATCTGTTTATCGGTAAACGGTCGAACTTCCTGGCGATAAATGCCGATGGCGCCGATCAGCGCATCGTCTTTGAGCAAAGGCACGATCAAAAGAGTTCTCGCGCCTGCATATTTGACGATCGGACTGTCTGTACTTACGGCCGCCGCGTCCACAATGTGAACCGGACGCCTGGTTTCAACGAGACGCCTCAGATCGTGGATTTGCTGCGGATTGACGACAGGCGTTTATCTGTGGAATTCCGCAAACTGAGGCGGCGCATTATGAACGGCAACTCGCCGAAATTCATCGCCTTCGAGCAGCAACATCGATCCAAAGGCCGCCTCGCATATTTTCGTGGCATTTGCGAGCATGGTCTGAAACGCCGGCTCAAGCTCACCCGCCGAACTGGAGATGATGCGCAAAACCTCCGACGTGGCCGTCTGCTGTTCCAGCGATTCGCGCAGCTCGGTTAGCAGGCGCGCATTTTCGATGGCAATGACAGCTTGGGCAGCGAAGTCCTTGACCAGCTCGATCTGTTTCTCGGTAAAGGCGGCCACTTCCTGCCGGTAAATACTGATTGCCCCTATTAGCTCATCGTCCTTGAGCATGGGTACCGAGACGATGGTCCGGTATCCGCCGAGGTCTGTGCCCGCCACAACGAAAGGGTCGCGTCGCCGATATGCTTCTCTCTCCATGCTATCGAGAATTTGCGCGGCCCGTTTGGTCCTGGCGGCGCGACCCAGCGTACTATCGGGAGGCGGGTGCAGCGGGCGATTTTTGCGTGCCTCGATAAACTCGAGCGGCGCGTTATGGAATGCCGCAGCATAAAGGGCATCTCCGTGACATAAGTAGAGCGTGCCGAATTTGGCTTCGCACATTCGCGTAGCGTTTTCCAGCATTGCGTTGAATACCGGCTCGACTTGTCCTTGCGAGTTCGAAATGACTTTCAACACCTCCGAGGTTGCGGTCTACTGCTCCAGCGATTCCGACAGGTCATCGGTGCGCTGGCGGAGCTCTTTGAATAAGCGCGTATTCTCGATGGCGATGACTGCCTGGTTGGCAAATGTTCGCAATAACTCACGCTGCTTGTCTGAAAGCGCCCCCGGCTGACGCCGCAAAACACTGATCGCGCCAATGGAGGATTCTCCACGAATCATCGGAACGGCCGCGATGGCTCGATATCCGCTGGCCAGGAAATTCCTCCCGCCTGGAATTAGATGTTCCGGTGTCTCGCGCGCGTCCGCAAAGTCCATCTCCCGCCTATCGAGAATGGCCGTGGAGGTAATGTATTCGCGCGACAAAGGCAGCGGGTATCTCGCGCGCAGCGCTTCCCGATCGTGCTGGTCAGCGCCGTCGATAGCGGCGAGCTTTACACTGTCTCCGTCCGGCAGCGAAATAACGACCACGGCGTCGGGAAACAGCTTCAGGCCGCTTCGGACGATTGCATCGAATGCCGGCTGTGTATCCGTTGGCGAGTTGCTGATGACTTCAAGAATCTCGGATGTCGTGGTCTGTTGCTGCAACGACTCGCGCAACTCTCCAAGAAGGCGCGCGTTTTCAATGGCGATCACTGCCTGTGAGGCAAACGTCTCGACCAACGCAATTTCCTTGTCGGTAAACGGCTTGACCGTCGTACGCATCAACGCGATGACGCCGATCGGAACGCCGTCGCGCAGAAGAGGCACTCCCAAATCGGATCGATACCTGCCCGCCTGTTGATACTCGACGAAGGTGTATTCCGGATCGGCGAGGCAATCGGGAAGATGAACGGTCTTGCCTTCGAGTGCAGTGCGACCAATCAGTGAACCGCGCCCCGGCGCGATCGGATGCTCTGATGCGTATTTTACGAAGACTTCGTCTGCATTGTTGGAGGCAGCGACATGGTACTTGCCCTTATCCAGTTTGAAGATGATCGCAAACTCGGCGTCACAAAGCCTGGATGCGGTTGAAACGATACCGTCGAGGACCGGCTGCAGGTCGAAAACCGAGCGGCTGATCACATCGAGCAGCTCGGCCGTCGCAACCTGCTGTTCAAGCGCGTCGTCCAGTTGCTTCTTGAGCGTCGTAATGGAGGATGGCTTGACTATTCTGCGCGTGGTTTTGCGACCCCGCGCTTTCGGGCCATTTCCATCTGGTTTTTCACGACGTCCCAAAGTCGTCCCCGGTTTTGGCAGGAAAATTCTACAGACTCAAAAGGATACAGGGAAAGGGTGGAAATTCAGAAATGATCCGCTGGGCGCGCGGACGTCGCGATGGGATTTGCGCGATGTGCGCCGCCCGGAGACCGGACATTTGGCGGCGCGACGAAATGTCCGCTCAGGGCAAAGAGCCGTGGCGTAACATGCCGGCGCTATTCCATCGCTGCCCGCCGGTCGATCATAATTGCGGCTGGAGTCTGACCGTTTTAGAGAAGGGGTAAGCGTCCAACAAAAAGGGCGCACCGTTACGAACTCGAGGAGTTTGGCCATGGGTTTGTTTCCTCGCGCGCTGTTGCTCGGCGCAATCGCCCTCATGACTGCGGAGACGCCAAACATAGCGTCAGCGCAAACCGCATTTCCGGCGAGGTCGGTCACGCTCGTCGTTCCCGCAGCAGCGGGAGGCCCTACGGATACGGTTGCGCGTCTCGTCGCCGAATCAATGAGCAGGACACTCGGCCAGACCGTGATCGTCGAGAACATCGGTGGTGCTGGGGGTACGATCGGCATGTCCCGCGTCGCCAAGTCAGCGCCCGACGGCTACACAATCGCTGTCTGGCACATTGCCCAGGCTACGGCTCCTGCCCTCTACGAGGGCCTCAAGTACGACGTCGTGAGCGATTTCGATCATCTCGGCCGCATCACCGATGTGCCGATGACGCTGGTCTCCAAAACCGCCGTTCCGGCCAAGAATGTGACGGAACTCCTGGATTGGATACGGTCAGAAGGTGGCAAGGTCACTTATGGCCACGCAGGCGTCGGCTCGGCCTCGCACTTGTGTGCTCTGATCTTTATGAAAGAAATTCGAGCGCAGATGCAGGGAGTCGCTTACCGCGGCACCGGTCCAGCGATGAACGACTTGATAAGCGGTCAATTCGATTTCATGTGCGACCAGACGACCAATACCACCAACCAGATCAAAGAAGGCAAGGTCAAAGGTTACGCCGTGACGACGAAGTTCAAAGTCTCGTCGGTTCCAGATTTACCGACTCTCGACAGCGGCGCGACCCCGGGCTTCGAGGTCTCGGCGTGGCACGCTATGTGGGCGCCAAAGGGTTTGCCGAAAGACGTTTCAGACAAACTCGTAACCGCACTGCAGGCTGCCATTAAAGATCCGAAAGTGATTGAGCGATTCTCGGCGCTCGGCACCGAGCCTGTTGCTTCTGCACTTGCAACGCCCGATGCGCTGAAATCACATCTCTCCGCCGAGGTGAAACGATGGGACACGGTTATCAAAGCGGCGGGGGTTAAAGGCAACTAGGGTACTCCGTCGGGCATCGCCGCTTGTTTGGACTCAAGGGCTAGACAGTCCTGGCGCCTAACGAAATGTCCGTTACACGGATGTTAGCCGGACGGTTCTCAATTATCTGATCACGTGGTCGGCGACATCGAGAATTCGCGTAGGAATATTAAGGTCTATCCTCTCGGCGGCCCTGAGATTGACCACGAGTTCAAATTTGGTCGGCGCTTGAACAGGCATGTCGGCAGGCTTTTCACCCTTAAGGATGCGATCGACGTAGCCTGCGGCGCGCCTAAATTGGTCAATTGTATCGGGCCCATAGGACATCAGACCGCCGTCAACCACAAAGTATCGGCTGAAGTAGATTGCAGGTAGTTTAAGTCGAGCGGCAAGCGCGATGATCCGCTCCCGAAAGATTGCCGAAAAAGCGCTCGGCGTTACGATCAGACCACCATTCGAACTGCCTGCAAATGCAGTTATCAAACGCTCCATCTCCATAGCGCCGCGTGCATCGATCGCACTCACCTCCACCTCGAATGAAGGCGCCGCTTTCTCAATCGCGGCCAGCAGACTTCTCCAGGCAAACCGCGTAGGATCACGGATAACCGCCACTCGCGACACGCTCGGTGCAATTTGCTTGAGCAGTTCCAGCCACTTTCCGCCTATGCTGGATTCGAACTCGATAAATCCCGTGACGTTGCCGCCAGGTTTTTCCATGCTGGTGATCAGTCTGCGATTGACCGGGTCGCTGGTTCCCATGAATACAACGGGAATCGTCTTGGTCACCTCCTGCAGCGCTGTTGCGCTTGATCCGCTCACCGCCAGCACAACGTCGGGACTAAGTGCAATCAACTCGTGCGCAAATCTCCTGTAAAGGTTTTCGTCGTTGGCCCAGCGATATTCGATCTGCAAGTTGTTTCCGAGCGACCAGCCTTGCTCCCGCAAACCACGCTCGAAAGCCGAGGCCCAAACTAGAGATTGCGGATCCTTTTCAGCAATGTTCATAAGCGCGGCGACCCTCCGCGTTCCTGTGGATTGCTGCGCGTACGCAGTAATCGGCCACCCGACGGCCGCTCCGCCAAACAACTTGATGAACTCGCGCCGTCTCATCCCCAGGCCCCTACGGTTCAGCCTGTATCATTCTACCTCCTCTTGTGGGCACGCTGGAAGGGGCTCGGGCAAAGTTTGATCCCCGTCCTTAGCGACCATTCTGCGTGTCGGTGATGTCCGCTTTGCAGCCGAATTGAAAAACGTCTGCTAGCGCCGGTCGTCTCCCCCGGCCATTTTTCTAGGGAACTTGAATCACTCTGTCCGAGAACCTTAGGAACACAACCGCCGCCTTCCCGGTTCTCCAATGAATCGACATCGGAGAACTGGATCATGAAGACGATCGTTTTGACATTGGCGGTGCTCTTGAGCGCGACAGCTATCTCGTTCGCCCAAAGCCTTCCCAATTTCGGCGCCTACGCGCCTGGATATGGCGACAGTTACGGCAAACCGGTGAGCGGCACCTACCCTCCCGTTGGTTACGGGGGATATGCATACCAGCCGTACCGGTATTATCACCCGCGTCGCTATCATCACCGATATCGGCATTATCGATACGGATGGTGACTGAGCTTGCAATAAGTGCAGCGCTTGCCGCCTTAAACCAAGGGTCACACCGGGTGCTAGGCAAGGTCAAAGTGGTGTCGGCTTTATTCTCGCCGGGCGCCATTTGAACGCGTGGTTCCGCGAGCGAACGCTTTGTCATCACACCTTGAAAATCTCTGCGTACCGCTTCTTGACCGCCTCCGCCTGCGAAAGCACACCTTCCGGATCTTCGTTCATCAGCCTGATGTCCGCGAGCCTGCGGACGCCAGGCTTTTCCACTGTCTGGGAATGTGGCGAGTACTGGCGGGCGTAGTCGACGAGTATCTGCTGGGCCTCACGCGAATGCATCCAGTTCTGAAACAGCCGAGCGGCGTTCGGATTAGGGGCGGCCCTAAAGACCGCACTTGGGCCGGTGGCTAGCGGGGTGCCCTCTTCAGGATAAATTATATCGACCGGTTGCCCCGCCTCCTTGTAGCGGATGACAAGGTAGCCCGCGCCGTCCACCATGACCGCCCGCTCACCGATCGAAATCCTCTTCGGCGTGTCGGTGGCCGACTGGACCTGCATGACGTTCTGCGCCGCCAGTTTCACGAAATAGTCCCAGCCGAGATCGCGCGCGATCTCGAACGTCGCATTCATGATCGTGCCACTATAGGCCGGATGCGCTTTGACCAGCTTGCCCGCCCATTTCGGATTGAGCAGGTCTTTGAAGCCTTTCGGTGCATCTTCCTTCTTCACAAGATTGGTGTTGTAGGCGAGCGGAGAGATCAGAATGCGTGTCGTTACTTGCAGCCCGTCGGGGTCGTAGTAACGCTTGTCGTAATGCTTTACGACCTCTTCCGGCAAATAAGGCGCGAGCCAGTCGTTGCGTTTCCAGATGATGCAATGGGCCTGGTCGGAGGTGTTGACAACGTCGACGGCGCGGATGTTGGAGGAATATTCCTGTGCGATGCGAGTAAAGACCCGCTCGGCGCCGGATCGTTCCACGCGCACGGCAATGCCGGGATACTTTGCCTCGAATGCCTTGCCAAACCGTTCAGCGAACTCCAAGTCCATCGCCGTATAAAAGGAAACCCTGCCCTCCTTTTTCGCCGCCTCGATCAAGGCGGGAGTAACCGCTTCCGCCGCAGGCGCTGCAGCGACCCGAACGGCAAAGGCGCTGAAGCTAAGCGCACCAACGCCCCTGAGCACATCGCGTTTCGTAAGCTCTTTGGTCATGGCGTCCTCGATCTTCCTTTGGCCAAACGGGTTATCGGTTACCTTAGACCCGGAAGGTCGGCGCAGTAAGGTCATCGAGCTAGCGCAACGTCTGGTTCGGATTCGGCGGCGTTCAGCTTCGAGACAAAGCCGCTGCTCATAGCTGACGGTGAGCGATCCTTTGACGCAGGGCCGAAGCCTGCCAGTGCGGTGTCATAATGATCTCCGCAATTGGTTCCAGATTAAATTCATGGTCGGTACCCGACATAGGGGCAACGGTCGGGTCATTTCTCTATTGGTTAAGCATGAAACCCAGCGTTGAGTGTAGAAAATTGGCTGAGGTGCTTCGCGAGAAAGCGAAAACGATAGACGATGCCGAACTGAGGGCTGAGTACCAATACTTGGTTAGGGGCTTTCTCCGCCTTGCAAGTCAGTTCGAGCAGGACATGGACGCGAAGAAAGCGTCTAATCAGCGAAGTCGAAAGGCGGCTGCCTAGCCTTATACCTTGGCATGGCGTTGTCTATCGAACGTGGGCTGCCCGTTCCAACGGCCGGACTCGGTCGACCGCTGCGCAGATGGCGCTGGCCATTTCGGGTGTTTGACGATTCCCTGCGGTGATATTGATTTCGCGATTGCACGCCACGCATAGGAACATCGGGATTGCGTTCTCTGCGTCGTGGTCAATATTGCACGTCATACGCGTTCGTCCTCGCTGGTTGTGTTTAGGAGCTTTTAAAACGACGCGTCCAAAGCATTCAGCCTCTGAAGGTCCACGACAAGATCATCAAAACATTCAAGCGGCACTGAGTACGTTCGTTCAGCGGTTGAGTATTTCGTCGTCAACGAAATGACCACGGTCCTATCATCAGGCGAGTAAGCCTGCGCTCTCAAAGCGACGACGCTGACTGGAAGGGCAAGTCGAGAGGGATTGGACGCTGTGGGCACTGCTGCGCTCTCCAATCTTTGCCACTCTATTAAATTAATATGGTTAACCAGCGCTTAATGCTGCAGTTTTAAGTACCTGTTCACCAAATCAGCGCACCGTTGCGTTTGGTCACAATGGGGCAAAAATGAGCCAGCTTGGATCGAAAGACGCAAAGCAACGGTATGAAATACCAAGCGACATGAGCGTCCATGACTTCGTGCGGCGCGCGGTGGCCGAAGCCAAGCTGATCATCGCAGAAATCGATAAAACCCAAGCCGAAAATGGATGCGCCTGAACTCGCGTAATCCAACTCCTGACTTCGATCAGACTGCATTGTGCACTTTGGGTCATCGGCAGATAGTTAGCGCCGTAGTTCTTAGTGGAAACGAAATTTAACACGCGCTGCGCCACCGAAACGTGGCATCTACGTGGCGCCGTGACGAATCTGTCACACTGCCGCGATCAATAGCAAACAACCCGCCGAATCACCCCCTCTGTGCCCTCGGCGCTACAGCCGTCACCGCAGGCAATCGCTATGGTGTGGCCCACGGAACAATTCGTCAGCGGGGATCTGCGATGCTTGCGTACGTAGTGAGCGAAGGCAGGCTGTTTGCCCTAAAGCCTTCGGACTGGTCGATGCTCCTTGGCGGCGTAATACTTTGCGGACTTATGACCTTGCTGCTTGGATAGGCGCACAGCGGGTGGCAGTTTCGAATCCCTCACCTGCCCCACCGGCGCCGAATCGCGACAAAAATCTAAGATTCCTTCGAGCCCGACCCGATAATGAATTCGAACTGGGTCTGGAAGCCGTCGATACGCTCAAACTGCTTTAGGCATGCGTATACTGCGCCCCAAGCCTTGGATTTTTCCTCATCACTGAGCTCAGCGACCACCGCGCGGTATGCGCCGAAGGCCTCCTGCATCATCTCCAAGGCATCAGAGGCGTTTGGCAGGCTAAGCCATGCCGTCACGGGCTTCACCTGAACCTGCACAAGTCCACTGTCTTGCATCAGGTTTTCCAAAATCCCGTTTCCTCCAAGAGCAAATATTCCGGGCTGCCCGGGCTTGGGCGGCGATTTGCCCGCACAGCGCAGAAGGATGGCCATTGTTTGCGCCATAAAGGGATTATTGGCAGGCGTAGTAAAGACCAGGGCCGCAAATCTTGCGCCCGGTTTCAATACGTGCTGCATGGCCTTTAAAGCCGTGCCCGGCGATGGAAAAAGCATCAGGCCCAATCGGCAGATCGCCGCGTCGAACGGCGGCAGCGTTTCATCCAGTTCTTCTGCCGCGCATTCGAGTGTTTCGACGTTTTGCAAACCCGCCGCGGCGGCATTTTTGCGCACCTGATCAAGCATGGTGGAGGAGATATCGCAGGCGACTACGCCGCCATCAGGCCCAACGCGTTTGGCCGCCTCGATGGTCTGGCTCCCGGCACCGCAAGCCAAATCAAGAACTCGCATACCAGGCCGGATGCCAGCCGCATCGAGGAGCGTTCCAGTTGCGGTGGATAGTCCCGCGGAAAATATGTGTTCCCACTTTGCCCAGCCAGGCGCAGCCTTCTCCCAGGTCTGGCGAAGTTCGGATTTCAATGCGTCTGCTATTTCGGAAGCCTGCTTTTCGGACTGCATAGCGAACCCTCCGGAAGCCGTACGCACTTTCCGCTGGATAGCTTGCTCCAGAATGACAAAACATATCATCAGCAGACATGCGGTGAGCGTGCTCGATGTCGCTTTACCACCGAAAGCAGAGATTTGTTGGTGCGCACGAAATCTCCGTTATCGGGCCGACAGCAGCATTCCAACTATTCGATGATCTCGTGTAGTTTGTTTCTGTTTCCGATCGTCGGGATGCCATCCGATAAGAATCAGCATGACGAAAAACCCGACCACATAGGCGACCGCCACATGCCAACCGTGGCGTAGCCAGGAACCGACCGACTTTGCCTCCGAATACTGGTTTGACAAGGCTACGCCGGCTGAAGAACCGAACCAGATCATTGAGCCGCCAAATCCAACCGCGTAGGCGAGATAGCCCCAGTCATAACCGCCCTGCTTAAGCGCCAGAGCGGTGAGCGGTATGTTGTCAAATACGGCGGAAACGAAGCCGAGACCCAGCGCGGTGGGCCACGATGCAGCCGGCAGCTCCTCAACAGGCATCATTGAGGCTGCCGTAACGAGGGCGAGCAGAAAAATCGTCCCTTTGAAGGTTTCTGGCAGCACTTTCCAATCCGGCCGCCGCAATGAAGCCGTTGCAAACACAACCGCCCATACCGACAAACCTAGGACAGGGACTCGGCCAAGTAGTTCGGGAAAGTGCAGGTTGGTGACAACGTTCACCAAGAGCGCGACAATCAAAATTGCTGCAACGATAAATACTCGCATCCAGTCGATCGCCACACCGTGGCGCGCGTGCTTGACCATGGGCGAATGCCGTTCCTGTTGCAAGGATGCAGGCACGGCGAAGATCGCAAACGCAACGATTGCGGCAACATAGGCTTCGAGCACACTGAGCGGGCTTACCCCCGAAACCCACATCATTGTCGTTGTCGTGTCTCCGACAACGCTGCCAGAGCCCCCGGCATTTGACGCAGCAACAATCGCAGCGAGGTAGCCGATATGGACTTTTCCGCGAAATACGTGGCGCGCAACGGTGCCGCCGATGATCGCCGCAGCAATATTGTCAAGAAAGCTTGACAGCACAAACACAATCGCGAGCAGCACGACGCCGCCCTTCCAATCGTCAGGTAGCAGCGCAGGCATCGCATCCGGGATGGCGCTCTCTTCAAAATGACGCGACAAAAGCGCAAATCCCATCAGCAGAAGAAAAAGATTAGCGAGTAGCGAAAATTCGTGAATAAAATGGAGGCCGAGGCCAGTAAAACCGGCGCCGTCTTTAAAGCCGGTGAAAATCAGTTTGTAAACGGTAATGACAGCAAGACCCGCAATAGCAATCGGCAAGGTGTGGCGATGAAATAACGCGATGCCGAGCAAGGTCAGCCCAAACAAGACGAAGTCGATTGGAATTCCGAAGAGTAAGATTGGTTCAGTCAACGCAGCCTCGAAATGCTTCCTGAGGGACTCCAACTTTTGACTGCTACCGATACAACAAATCAACCTTGGCGTTAGAGGCAAATAGCCGCGTTATTTTAGATGTCTGGTTTGGAGCCCCGTCGGTTGGATATTCGCCAGCGCGAACAGACTGTCAGAGCGCTAGCGGACATTGGTTTACTTATTCAATCACTTCATCTGCGCGTTGTTGGAGTTGTGACGACACCTCGATACCCAGCGCCTTCGCCGTCTTGAGATTAATGACGAGTTCAAAATTGATGGGCTCTTGAACCGCAAGGTCGGCGGGCTTCGCACCTTTGAGTATTTTGTCAACATAGATCGCCGTGCGGCGGAACTGATCAAGGTCGTTTGGTGCGTGGGATAGGAATCCTCCGGCATCCGCATATGCCCTATAGGGGTAGACCGCAGGCAGTCGGTTTGCTGCCGCAAAATTGACAATCTCCGACCGATGCGCAAGCAAAAAGCAGTCCGCAAGGACAATCATGGCATCAGGTTTGGCTTTGGCGATTGTTGCGAAAGCCGCTTTGAATTCATCGGCGTGACTTAGCTCGATATTAGGTTCAACCGCAAAACCCAGGGCAGCGCCGGCTGCCCGCGTCTGCTGGTAAAAGTCCAAAATTGCAGGATTGGCCGAATTCCACACCACCGCTACGCGGGAAAGCTGTGGAACCACTTGCTTCAATAGCTGTACGCGTTTGCCCTCCAGCTCCGGCCCGGAAACAGTAAAGCCAGTGACGTTGCCACCTGGCCTCGAAAAGCTGGGAACGAGCCCAGCTGCCACTGGATTGCCGCTTGATGCGAATACAATAGGGATTGTGCTGGTCGCTCGTTTGGTTGCCAGCGAGCCAGGTGTCCCGGTGGTTACAATCACGTCCGGCCTAAGGCGAACCAAGTCGCCTGCCAAGCTTGGCAGGCGACTATCCCGCCCCTCCGCCCAACGGAATTCGATGACGAATGTATCGCCCTCGACATGCCCCAGGTCACGAAGCTTCTGTCGAAATGCGCCTACAACATGAGCCTCCTGGGATGGCGACGAGGGGCCGAGGAATCCAATCCGCGAGGTCTTGCCCGTTTGGGCCCGCGCACAGACCGCCCACGTCGCAGCACCGAGCAGGCCAATAAACTCGCGTCGCCTCACCTTCGCCCCCAAGATTGAAGACACGCCATCGTATCAACACACGCGGGCGGCTCGGAAGGGAGCTAAGGCGCAAGGCGAGGCTATCTATAACCGCCTGGAGTGGCCATCGTGTTAGCGCGAGCGGAACATCAGCGCCACAAGCGGCCATTGGCGGTTAATCGATCAACCCGTCGGCGCTCCGCGGCGCCTCGAAAGCGTGATCGGAAAGAAACGAAAACCAGTTTCTCAAGCGCTAAGGCGCAGCCATGCGCTTTATTTCCGCGGAGTACCCGCGGTGCAGGCGATAGATGCCGGCAGCCCATTGCGCGGCTGGA